>Ga0164293_10005484_pt1 | contig 10789 bp, 16 predicted proteins | sample GEODES118metaG_FD_111487 | JGI IMG/M metagenome (GOLD analysis project Ga0164293, IMG submission 111487) | Eutrophic lake water microbial communities from Lake Mendota, Wisconsin, USA - GEODES118 metaG | ecosystem: Environmental > Aquatic > Freshwater > Lake | place: USA: Lake Mendota...
TAAATTTGGTATCGTAGTAAGTTGCAACATAGTCAGCATTTAAACGTGGGTATTGTGCAATCACTCGATCAACATCTTCATAATATTCTTCAGTTTCGTAATATGGTTCCGCATAATGAGCTAAGAAATCATCAATATATGTATTTATTGCCTCATTAACATCAACATTTTCACCATTTTTTGTAGCCGATATTGGGACAACGGTATTGTCAATATAATACGACTCTGCATCATAATGTCTGGTTTTTAACCCAATAGATTCTATTTGAATAATCCATCGTTTGTGCCCAACAAACGGAGTTCCTGTTGTGAATTTGAGTTCTCTAACTGCATCAAAAACTTTTTGTATTTGATTTTTTACCTTTTCGTTAAGATAAAATTTTGGTTGTTCGTCCCATAATATTTTAGTGTCTAATTTAATACCAACATAATCTTCAAACTCCATTAATATATCTAAAAGTTCGTCATCCACTATTGCCCAATAATAAGAAACATCATTTGGATTTTCTATTTTAAATCCAATAGGATAAGAAGGTTTGAAGTGTTTACTAACAATTTTTTCCCCGACTATAACAGGAGTACATTTTAACCCATGAAGATCTATAACACCCCCAACAAACTTTTTGAAGAGTTTTAATGTTGTTTCATTATCCATCATACAAACATTTTTGCTTCTTTCTCTCTACGAGATTTTAAACCAGGAAAGTCATCAAACAATGAGCTAGTTGTTTGTAAGATCAATTCTCTCGCCTCTTCAAAGTCACCTCTTTTAATTGATTGTAAAAATTTCTTTGTTCTGATATTTCTTCCCATGTTGTAAGTCATAGAAATTAAAGTGTTATACATTCCTTGAGTAAGGTTTGGTGTGATACCTTGTTTTTCCCAATCATTTAATATTTCGTTTACAATCTCCTCAGCAATTTTAATATCGTCTCTGAACAATATTTCAGCTTGTTTTGGTGTGATTCTTGTCTTACCTGGTTTAATTTTTTCGTAATTAGGTAAAAAATCATATCCTTCTCTTTCTCCTTTTTGTATTGCGTGTCCGTAACCAATTGTATACGCACCGTCACCAAGATCATAAGCAATTAATGCAGGTTCTCCTTTATCTACAATTGATCCTTCTTCCCATCTTAAATGATCTAAAAGTTCTTTTGAAGATTTTCTAATCCTTGGTTGTTCAAGTTTTTTAATCGTTTCTTTTTCAGTTTCAACTGCAGTTTGTAATTGTGGTTCTAAAAAGTTTTGGATCTGATTTAAAGATACTATCCCTAAGAATGAGTACATAACGTACCTCATAATTTTTCTTTTTAGATCTTCAGGTAGTTTTTTTATTTTTTCTTTAAGAGTTTCGATGTATTGTTTGACATCTTCTTTTGTTTTAACCCAAATTTTAGAAAGATCAATCTCATCTTTCACATTTGTAAAATCCCACTCCATATCAGGTTCTCTTTCTTCATCCTCAGTTAATACTGAAAGTTTAAAAACAACCTCATCCAATATTTGTTGGTGGTTGGTATAGGACTTTATTACTTTATATTGATCTTCTCGAATAGATAATTTCATATTAATAAATATATGAAATTATTTTTCGAAAGTAACTTTACTGACTTGGAAGTCTAAGATATTGAAGTAAACCAATTCGTCTCTTAATTGTTGTTCGTTTTGGTATCTACGAATTCTATCATTTTTACGTCGTGAATTTGCTTGAGTATAGAAACTTAGGTTCATTTTGACAATAACATCTACTTCATAACAAAATTGTTTTGTATTTCCTCTCCAAGAAACAGTTTCGTATTTTCTGATATTTGAGATTGTAATAACACAGTCATTATCTTTCCAAAATCTTCCGTCAATTGATATTGGTTTTTTCTTTAAAAGTTTTTTGATGAACTTTGTGTCTTTGTCTTTGATACAATTACCTATTTTATATCTGTGTTTCATATAACAAAGATAACAAAATATTACCTTCTGCCAAAATTTCTATTAAGATTTTCTAACTTAGCTTTCTTTAGCGCTGTAGTTAATACTTTACTGGTTTGATGATTTGTAGTTCTATTAACTTGTGTGTAGTCAATAGTTTTTGGTTGTTTAGTTTCATTAACAGGTCTTGGTTTGTCACTAAATATTGATTCCAATAACTTATGTTTTTTTTCTTTTAACTCCCTTTCTAAATTAATTTCTTCCGTTTGAGTTTGTATTATCGATTGAGACAAAGTGTTTGTTTGGATATCTAAGACCTGGTAATCACCTTTTTTCATTTCATCTAAGATCACACCACCTTTTTTGTTTTTACTAATCTTAAAGAAATTTGCCCTCATTTGTGACGCATATCCAGTATCTTTTCTTCTTGTTAAACTATTATTGTGTAATCTCCTGTGGAATAAGACTTCAGATGTTAAATTTATCTTCCTTTTGAATTTATATATTCTACCCATGAAATCAGAGTCCGCAGCAACTTTCCATCCCTCAAACCCATTCATACTTAAAAATAGATCTTTCTTAATTCCAAATACACCTTCACCATATAAGGATCCATCATTACTGAAATTCCTTTGCCCTTTGTAGTCCTTGAAGTTGAGGAACTTGGGTTTTACACAATCATATTTATCTAAACTATTATCGATCTCATCTATTAGGGTTTCTAACATTATGTCATCAGAATCGAAGAAGAATATTTTATCGTATTTTGCTTGTTCGGCTAATGTATTCTTAATAATATATGGTCCACCATTTTCAGTAAAATAATAAAAAAAGTAGTTCTTCGGAAATTCTTTAGTTTTAACGTATTCTAAAGTTTTTTCACAATTATCAATTCCAATCAACACTTCAAACTCATCATCATACTTGTTATTATTAATTGAATTAAATAACTCCTCAAAAAAATCTATTGAGTCAAACGTAGGTATTATAATTGATAAACTCATCTTCTACCTTTAGTCTTATAAAGTTTTTGTAAAACAGAAGCGTTTGTCTTTAAAGAAGAATTACCTCCAAGATTTTTTGGTTTCACCGCAACATGAGTTGGTGTTTTATTAAAGATTTGATTTACTTTTTCGTAGTTAATCATCTTTTCAGTTTTTTCAATAGTCGATTTAACTACTATCGGTTCTTCTTTAGGTTTTTCAGGTTCTATTATAATCTCCTCTTCTTTTTGTAAGTCTATCGTATTAAAATCTAACTTTATTGTTTTATCGTAGATTGAGTTTGAGACTAATGTTTGTATTCTATCGTTTCTTGAGTGGGTGTCGTAAATAGTTTCCTGTTGATGAGTATAATTGATGTAACCCTTACTATGTTTCGCACAAATTATATCAATATTAGTTTCTATACAATACTTTCCAACCCATACATCTGCCATGTTTGGGGCTTTAAAATGGTTTAAAGGTATTCTCATTAAATTTGTGTGGAAACACATAACTCCAGTACCTCCAAATTGTACTTTAATATCATTTTTAACAGTACCTAAACAACTATATCTTTCAGTTGCTGATCGATAATAACTCCCAATAGGAAATTTGTTAAAATTTCTACCGTGTAAAGTTATTACTTTTGTATTGTTATATTCCTTACACTTTCCAATCATATATTCAACATAATTTGGGGGATATATTAAGTCATCGTCAATAGTTAAAAAATATCCGTCCTCACAACTCATTAAACTCATGAACTTAAATGCGTCACCTAATGAATTATCAGTTAAAAACAGATTTATTTTTGTATCGTATAAAAATAAAGGTATGTTGTTATGATTATCATTAAGTGCAATATTAATAACATCACATTGATTATAAATTGATTTGATTGTTTTTTCTAAACTACCAATCCTACCATAAGAAGATACGTTAACAATTACTTTATCCATTCTTATTTTAAATGTGTGTTATTTGTTACTCTATTTTCAATATCACTAAATCCTTCTCTCTGCCAAGCTAAAATTGGTTCACAAATAAAACATTTTCCTAATGGTAAGACATCACTAATCAATACATCTACTTTCCATTCCCTTGAGTTGATACCTTCCAATATTGTATCATAAAATTTATCTCTAACGATAAACGCGTGAGTTGTGAAAACTTTTTTAGCCCAATTCAAAGACTCAGAATATTTTTCAACGTCCCCAACATTCCAACCACCTAAGTAAAGTAAATCCCAATCTTCAGGTAATTCAGTCATCACTTTTACCAATTTATCATTAAAGTCTTCACAAACCTCAATATCATCTTCTAACACTAAGACCATATCTAAGTTATCATTTTTAACCTGTGTGAATAATCTTCGATGACTATCCCAACATCCCATAAAACCTTGTTGTTTTACAGAATAATCGGCAAACTCAATTTTTCCATCTGTCGCCTCAAAAATCTCATAGTTAAACGGAAGATTAATTTCATCTAATCTGTCAGTTCTCCTTTTAAGATTGATAACATAACTTTTAATTTCTTTCATATCGTAATAATGGGTTTATTTTTTCTTTCCTCAAAGTTCATCTTTGATTCGTGATCACCATGTATAACGAGTGATGTTTTGGTATGATACATGGATTTATTTTTATTATGAAGCTTTGTCGATATTTGTTGTCCAACACCAGAACTTAGATTGGGGTCGTGATTCCATCTACTCATAGGTATTTCATCAATTTTAAAATCTAACTGACTAAAGAATTCTTTTGTTGATATATAACATAGGTCATTCCACTGAGTTTTAATATGATCACCCATGTCTATAGAATTAAAACTAGTCCAATTGTGTCTATAAACTCTACCATCAGTTAAAATACTTAAACATATTTTATTTGGGTCAGGGATTTTATCATATCGATTAGCCGCAACACTTAAAAAATTATCAATCAACTGAACATCATCAGGGATTTGAATGAAGTATTTTGAATTAATGTTTCTGACGTACCCAAATATGGTATTTATGATTTTCCAATACTTTTTCTTACCTTGATTTGGAAAAAATTTGACATACTTAATGTGTGGACTATTAAAGTTGTAGTTCTGAACGCTACCGTCATCGAACACAACGATTAAAACTTTTTGATTTCCTTTTTGTCTTTCGATTTGATTTATTAAATCATACAACATATCCCCTCTGTTATAAGTTGTAATTAAAATGCAAAAATCATAATTTGAGTCCATTATCGGTATTTAAATAAAATCTATGTAAGTTATCTAAAAAATAACTATTTGTTTTTCTTTTTTTTACCCTGACAGTGTGCTCTCTGACTAAATCCTTTTGGGTTATTACAATTTATTGATTTTTTGTATTTTTCAGTCCATTTCTCATCAAGAGGTTCTTTCTCTAACTTGTTCTTCCAAAACTTAAATAAGTTTTCTTTATCGTATTCTTGTTTCTTGGAGTCCCACCCACAGTCATGACACAAATAAGGGTGTCTATCATCTTTTTCCATTTTCCATGAGTGTTCGCACTTTTCACATTCAATCTTATTATTGAATACTCTGTCGGCTTGTTTTTCTGTTAATACTATTTTCATCATTCGCAATCTGAATCATTGTATAATTCCACCAAATAATCGTAGAATTTTTTATTTAAATATTCTTCAACTTCGTCTCTGACATCAACCATTTCTTCTGATGGTTCTTCATAATCATAATGTTCCTCATCATTATAATAGAAATGAAGACCCTCATTAATACAGAAGTCGGCATAATCATCTTCGTCTTCAAAGTCGCATGGGTCTTGGATCTCGGTTTGATATTCGATTATTTCACTAATTTTTTCAAGTTCAACTGCTCGTCTTTTGAGTCTTAAACTCATCATTTGTTCTTCGGTTATTATTATTTTCATTTTCTTAATACTGGTATTACTTCTTCAGCAAAAAAGTTCATTACTTCGTCCTCAATTTGCATGTCTTTTAATATATCCTGTAATCTTGTTTCCTCGTCTAAAACACTATAGCTATCATAATCAGTAATATATCCACGTTTATCTGTTGTAATTACACCCAAGAATTCATTATCTTCAAATTTTACCTCACCAAAATAATTGATTTCATTGTTCTCCTCAAATTCTTCCGAAAATGTGTAGACTAACGGCATTTCAAAACCATCATATTCAAATGTTTCACCTTCTCTTTCGTCAATATCATAACTTTCTTCGTCACTATAAACAAACTCTTCGGCATTACCTCCTTGATTTACAAACTTTTGGAATGCCCTCATCATGGTTTGCTCTGATGGTTTTAGATCTATATTATTTTTCTTTTTATTATATAAATCTAAAATTCTATCGAAGTTTTCAGTTATAGTTTCACGAGGATTTACACTATAAAAATATTCTTTCAATTGATCATCGAAAGTATCTTTCATTGCGGAAAATACACTTAAGTATTTATCGTTGAATGAATCGGATTGTATTTCGGTCGCACTTCCATCAAAAATTTTACTCAAAACCTCATCATAAACATCAACTAAAAAATGTTCAAATACGTTATAATCAGTGGGGTCAATATTATTTACCGCTTGTTCAACCGATTCAACAACCTCACCTATTCTTCTTGTTAACCAAAGTTGACCTTCTGTCATAATTCAACCTTTTCTCTCGTTTTATTATTGTAAATAGTGAATGGGTTCGCAATTACAATCCAATCAACATATTTGTATTCATCACTCCTATTCCAAGATTTTTCGTTATTTTTTACTTGGATTGTTTTTGTTCCGTATTTAGGTGAAGTCATGATTAAGTCAGTACCATATACCATGTCGATCATATCACCATTCCCACCTTCGTATTCAGTTTTAAAACCAAACTCCTCTAAAACTTCCTTAACTTTAGCTTCAGCCGCTTCACCCTCCCTAGTATTTCCAAGAGTGTTTTTGGTGTAATCATTTAGTTCTTCAGAGTTTACGAAATAATTATTAATCAATCTAACAATATATGGTTTGAGCTTTAATAACCCTTTTTCAGGATCTGATATGATGTGTTGGATTGTTGGTTTTGCCTTATCTCCTCCCCTATATATCATATCGGTTAATAACTCCGCAAGATCATAATAGTTAGTATTTAATTTATTAATTGGTTGCCACTCACCATCGATATAAACTTGTTTTTTTTTCTTTACATGTCTGTCAATAAATCTATCCAATTCTTTTTGATCTATTTTACCAATTGTGTGTAAAAAATTAGCACCATCTACAAATTTTTTTTTCAAATTTTCAGGAATATCTGTTTCAAGATTACTCTTTTTTTCGTCTATAATTTTCATAAGACCCAAACCACTATCTTTGAATAACCAACTTTTCAAAGACATTATTTTTTTACACACCAACATTTTTTGTGGACTACCCAAAAATCTTTGGCAAGCCCTATAATCCGATTCATTAGGATTTTGGATCTCCATCATCTCGGTTATTCTTAATATTTCTTCTTTGAGTAAACTTTCCATTAATGATAAATACTTTAGAAATCGATTGTCATATAGTTTTCCTCAATTTCTTCATCGTAGTTTTGATTGTGGTTAACACTCACGGTTTTATTTTGGAAGTTGTAGGCAAATGTTCCGTTTGACCCTTCATTAATTTCCCAACCTGAATGATACAGATCAAGTAATTCATATGTAATATCTTCTAATCTACCATCTAAAGATGTTTCACCATCTGATGATGCAACCTCATCATTTAACCAACCACTATCACTTGATCCTTCATATGTTATTTCAACAATATCACCATATTTTTTTAACATCTCAGAAATAAACTCTGGGTTTACCAATAATTTATCTTTTCTATCTCTTCCTTCTCGATACCACGGTAATGTTGTATTCACAACATTCTGAAATGTGTGTTCTATTTTAGTTTCATCGGTTTTTGTTTCATAAAAATCATATGTAATTATGATTTGTTTTTTGTCGGCATTAATCTCAAAATTCAAAGAACCATTTGCAGTTCCATAATAATCATTATAAAAGTTATCCATATCAAAATCATTTTTGATATCGTCAAACAAAATGTCTATTGATTGAGGTAATTGACCTACTTCATATACCGATCTCCCACGGTAAGTTGGTCCATCTAAACCATGATCCCAATCATCGTAGCAATTATATTTATATTGTACTCCATCTTCCAAGTTCATGGAATTTAGAATCAAAGAAAACTTTTTTAAATCTTTAATTTGTTGATCAGTTAATTTCATAAAAGTATTTTATTAATAAATAGTTTAATCTTCAAACTCTAACTTCTGACTTCTTGTAACCCAAGATGGTCTCTCACCAGACAATAATATTTTCATCCAATCAGACGCGGATGGTATGTATCCATCACAATCTTCTTTCACATGTTGTTCTCCAACATAACGAGTGTAGACGGTCTTACCATCACTATTCTTAAACTCGTCACCGAACTTTTCTTGGAGTTCGAATAAACCTTCACTGTGGTGTCTGAATGCTCTGTGTAAGGAATGTCCATACCATCCTTTAGTTTCATCTAACCAGTTATGTATGTGTATGTAATCTTCCCACTTTCCACCAAACTTTTTGGCTGAACTTTTTGAATGTAAGATTGGATGTGCCATTATTTTGTTATTTTGTTTGCCGAGTTGACGAACTCTTTTATTGTTTTATTTGTTACTGCTGCAGTATCTCTATTATGAAATAGTTCAGGTTTTGACTCTTCTATTAAATTACGTAATCTTTGTCGAATATATTTTCTATTACCTTCTATTTGATAGAACTTATCATCAACCATTAAATGTGGTAAATCTGAATTAAACACATTAGTGGTTGGGAAGAAAACTTGATAGTGCCTTACCATATAATAAAACAAATTTTTATTTATTTCTATATCTTCAACCATATACTAAAAATAGAATATTTATTAAAAAAACAAAATAGTGAAAATTCCAGAAAACAAACTAAAGGTTTTTACCAAACAAATATATAATCATATCATCGATGAATATGGTCAGGATAGAAATTTAACCCCACAAGATGTTCATAACATGATTACGAATTACAATGATGAAATTCTTAAATTATTAACTAGTAGAATGGATCCCGACACAAAAAGGGCCGTATCTTTCATGGTATCTCTTTATTCTGAGAACAAAAATCTTGATGAGATTGTTAAGTATGTGTTAGACAATTACACTTATTTGGAGGTGACTCATTACGACAATTTTGATCATAAAACCATTGAATGTTCTGAATGTAGGGGTAAAGGTAATGAAGATTGTGATAGATGTGATGGGAGCGGTAATGAAGATTGTGATAGATGTGATGGTTCGGGAAGTATTAACTGTACCGATTGTAATGGATCAGGTGAAGACTCAGAAGGTGAATCATGTTATACCTGTAATGGAGATGGTGAAATATTTTGTCCTGATTGTGATGGAGCCGGTTCACTACCATGTGATAGTTGTGATGGAGATGGTTCATTAGATTGTAACTATTGTGATGGAGATGGTGAAATAGAGTCAAGTGATAAATTTTTTGATAAATCTACTGGTATTGTTGCAACCATATCACCTGATGTTCGTAATTTACCTAACGAAACAATATTAACTGATGAGCAAGCAGACACACTATTTAAATCAAAAATAATTGCCCGTATTGATCTTGACGATTTTCAAGTTGATGAATACGAACCTATGTCATTTAAAGGTGATGGATCTGGATCAGATATGTGGGTTATCGATTATAAAGAAATCGGTATTTAACTCAAGAACTTTAATTTATACATCGTAGAGTAAATTAACTCCTGAACAGTATCTATTTGATTTTGGATATAACTGTCGTCTACAGATTCTCTATTTTCTTCAATCATGTTTAATAATTGTGTAAAGTACGACAATACTTGTTTCTTATTTTTATAAGAAGTCATTTTGAAACTTTTGTAGTTTTTCATTAATCCGTACTTACCTTGATAAGATTCTACTAAACCGTCAGTAAGTGCATCAACACCTTCATAATATCCTTGTAATGCTTTGTGTTCCGCATAAGATTTAGTACCTAAATGGAATACGTGAACTTGTGTTTGAGAATGTAATAAATGACAGATCATTACACAAAAATCTTCATTTGTTGACCCCTCTTCAGTTTCATTTTCATCAGAAGTATCTTTTTTGTCTTGATCTTCATCTTCTTCTTGTTCTAAAAGATTTCTTTTTTTCAATTCTTCGATCAATTCTTTTCTCAAATCAGTTTTCATAGTTGTGTTTTATTATAAATACTATGAACTCCTTATTTAGTTATTAAATCTTTATCAGCAATAACAACTAACTCTTCACCAAACAAAGGTTGGATCTCTTTAATCTTACTTTTAATTTCAGGATAATCGGTCCATACTTTAACACCTTCATGTTCAGGACTATAGTCATTATCTACCAAATACTGAACTACCGAGTTTTCTTCGGTTGTTATAAAACCGTGAGCAAAGTATCTTGGTACGTATACCTCATCACCCTCGTTCATTTCAAAAAAGAATACTTTATTGTAATCCTCCGATACGGTTCTCATATCGATCACAAAGTCCAATATCTTCCCTGAGATCACTTTAATTAACTTGGCTTGAGCATACTCATTCTTTTGGAAGTGTAGGCCCCGTAAGGTATATTTACGGGGATTTACACTGATGTTACTCTGAAGCCAGTTCTTATCAAGTTTATCTAACATTAAAGGACTGAATGTCCCTCGTTTGTCTCTGAATACTTTGTTCTCAATAAAATGTGCTTTCTCCATTATAAAAATTGTATTTCATTTGTTATTGGGTTCCAATCAATGTGCCAAGGTAAATGAGCGTAATTGTATCGTTCATTCAATACGGCA
>Ga0164293_10005485_pt1 | contig 10788 bp, 5 predicted proteins | sample GEODES118metaG_FD_111487 | JGI IMG/M metagenome (GOLD analysis project Ga0164293, IMG submission 111487) | Eutrophic lake water microbial communities from Lake Mendota, Wisconsin, USA - GEODES118 metaG | ecosystem: Environmental > Aquatic > Freshwater > Lake | place: USA: Lake Mendota, Wisconsin...
AAATGATAGTAACCTTACGATTAAAAGTTTAGAAAAATCATTTTTAGGTGAGGGTATTAAAGAGCCATTAATTATAGAATATTCAACCGAAGATAATAGCGTTTTGTTAATTGAAGGGAATCACCGATTACAAACCGCATTAAATATGGGTTGTGATTATTTACCTGCAAGAGTTGTTTTACGAAAATCACCTTTTGGAAAAGTATCGAAAACCCGAAGTATGCAAGTAGATGGAATTAAAGCAAATGAGTATGGATATATTTCAAGTGATTTAAGACCAAGTGATGTAGGTATTAGTGGAACAAAAAAAATTTACAAAGAAGGTGGAATTATTGAAGGGCAATTACACTCCGAATGTAATGATGAAACAGGTTGCGGTAGAAAATTTGAAGTTGGTGATGGGGGGCATATAATTGAAGCAGAAAGAGATGAAGCCGTTCTTGTTGCCAATGCTTTTAATGATAATAATATTTACACGATAGAAGGAACTTTTTCACAAATTGCAAGTGCAATTAATGTTTTAGGTGGCGGTAAAAATTTTGATACAGGTGCAAAAGTTTACAAAGGTAATTCAACTATAAACATCGAAAATATACAACCACAAGCCGAAAATACTGACGTAGATGATGTTATTGTTTCGGGTTCAATAATTATTAATCGTAGAACAATGGCTGATACTAACAAATATTCGGTAAAAGGAACATTGAAGCAAATTGCAAGTTTGATAAATAATTACAATAATAATGGTGTGAAAATTACCGATGGTGGTACACTTAAAAAATTGTAAAAATTTACAAATTCATAGCAATAATAAAAAATTACATATATTCTTTTCGTTAGCGTATTTATAGTAAATTTGACTTTGTTTTATATTAAAAAAAGCAATTTTTAGTATTTACGAGTAAATTTTGAAAAGTATGTATAGCGAAAATCAATTAGATATGTTAATCCGAGAATCAATTTCTTCGGTAAAAGATTTGCCTTATTTATCGCAATTTGCAACGACACACGAAGGTAAAGAAAGAATTATTTTTAGAGTGAAACAGCATATATTAGTGCGTGGAATATCAAATTTAGATACCGCACTTGCGTTGGTTGAAGTAGAATTAAGCACCCCGAATGTAGAATAAAAAAAAATATTATGGAAAATTTTAATTTGTACGAAAACACGGAAAATGAATTGATTTCTGACCAATCAAAAGCAGAAATAATTCAAAGGGTTTTTGAAAATAGAGCCAAATCTTTATTGGCAGATAAGGTTGAAAATGTATTTACAGAAGGTGGCGGTGTTTTTGAAAAAAAAATATACACTCCATACGAGTTTTTATACGAATTACTACCAATAGTGTACGGCAGACCTTATGTGATTTCCGACCAAGAAGCAAGAATTAAAACAGCAGAAATTGAAGAAAGAACAAGGGCAATTAATGAACGAGAAAAGCAAATTTTAACTATTTCTCTTGCTCAAACAATATACGATGCAAATGTTTCGGAAGCAGACCGAAGCGAAATCGAAATTGAAAAAAGAAAAATAAAGTCAGATAAAATTTTTATTAGTGAATTAGAATTAGAAGCATATCTTTATGCAAATCCCTATTTAAACAGAGAAGATTATACAAAAAATGCTCAACCAAACGTTAATATTTTGGTTCAAGCAGGTTATTTAATTGAAGAACGTAAAAAAAGGGATGATAATACAATAGAAAGAACTTATGTTTATTTGTACGATTATATAAGTGGAGATGTCTATGAAAAAAGAAAAAAATTAGCACAAAATAAAGATATTTTAATAGAAAATAATTTGTTTACAGGAGAAGAAATAGATTACCGCATTTCTTTGTTAGATAAACATAAAAATAAACCTATTCAAATTACGGACAATATTGAAAATTCACTTGTTATTTCACCCTATTCAAAGTTTGCGAAATCATATATTTTAAGAAATTCAGATTTTACTGACGATTGGATGAAAAACGATGAAGGCAGTTTAACCGATGTTTTTAAAAATTGGGTAGAAAATGAAATGGATTCTAAATTATTGAATGATTCTCCATCTCGTGCATCAATAAATACATACTTCATATCATACGCAACATTAGGTTCAAACCCAACGGAAAGAGAAAAATCAAATTATTCAGATTTAAGAGAAAAATCTTTTCGTAATGGTAAGATAATGATGTTTAATTTTTTGAATAGTTTGACAGAAACCGCACGTTTAAATTTAGTTTTAAGTTGGAATGAAAGATTCAATTTTTTTACAGAACCGCAGTATCACAAATATCCAATTAATTGTTCTTTGAATAATATTTTCAAAAATGGTACTGAATTTATACCCAATGAATCGCAAGTTGAAGCGATGCAATTTATTGAAACAACGGGTAGTGGTTTAATCGCTTATGGAGTTGGAGTTGGTAAAACTGCATCTGCTATAATGACTTTATCACATTTGTTAGGTTCAAATAAAGTAAATAAACCAATTTTAGTGCTACCTAATGCTGTTTATGACAAATGGAAATTAGAAATGTTTGGCGGTGATGAAACTACTTATTTAGTTACTTATTTGGATAATAATTTTGAAACCGAAACATCTTTTGATACATATAAAAAAGCCAAAAAATTTGCAAAAGAAGTTGGTGGAAACATTTTAAAGAAAACAATTAAAAGTTATGGACATATTCCTCAATGGAATAAATATGTGGAACTTTACAATTTAAGTGAAGAATATGTAAAAACTATTAAAAATTATTCCGTAGAAGATATTGATAAAATGCAACGGGCAGAATTTCTTAAAGATTACTTAAAAGAAATGCCCGATAATTATGATTTTGAAAATGAAGATATAAACATTCTAATTTCTGTAAAATATGATGGTTGGAATCCATACGATTTTAATAGAGATTATATGTTTTATGTAAATAGCCAAAGAAGAAAATACAAAGAAAAGAATAATATAGATGCTGACGATGATTTGACAATAGAACAAGAAAATGATTTTTTATCAACGATTAAAGAAACAAAAAAATCTTTTTTCACAAAAGAATTTAAGATATACAAAGAAGAACTTCCATACGTTCTTGGTGCAATTAAAAATTTTGATGATAAAACAATATTTTTGGCAACATACGAAGGCATAAAACATTTAGGTTTATCGGAATCCAAAAATAGAGGACAAAGATATGACAGAACTTCAAAATTTGGCAAAATTTATACCGAAATTTCACAAAACGGAAAATTTAATTCTGCTGATTTTGATGCGAAAAGCAATCTTGATGCAAAATTCAAAAAAGCAATTTTTGGTGTGAAAAATACAATTATTGATTTAAGTGAATTTGAATTTGATGGTGCTATTTTCGATGAATCGCATTTTATCAAAAATAACTACACGGATACATTAGGCGACTATAAAATGATTAAAGCAAAAGACCGATATGGTTATGAAACCTATGTTGAAAGCGATAAAACCCGTGTTAGAAGATACAATGTAGGCAATAAAAAATATACTAATCTTGCTTTAAGTGGTTATTTTTTAAGCCGATACATAAATATAGATACAAATGATAGAAATGTAATTCAACTTACTGCAACGCCATTTACCAACTCGCCAAATGAAATATATGGTATGTTGGCATTAACTAATTATGGTTTTTTGTCAAAATTTGATTTCAATAATATGACTGATTTCTATGATATTTTTATGGATGTTAGTTATGATTTAGTATTTAGTCCAAGTGGTGTAGAAAGAAAAGAACAATTAGTAGGGTTTCTGAATTTACCTGCTTTGCGAAATATGATTTATGCAATAATGAACTACAAAAGTGGTGAAGATGCAAATATCAAAAGACCTAAAAAATATTTATTGCCTAATTCTCCAATAGATGAAAGAAGTATTTTGCCCGAAACAAGCGAACAGGATATTTTATTCAAAAAAGTAAAAGATTATATTAGGGGTAATATAGATTACACAGAATTGTGTCAAGATAATCAAGATGTAATTGATATTGATGAAATTTCAGAAGAAGATTTATTAGCAATAATCAACGAAAGAGGTACAGAAGAACAACAAGAAGATTTTAATTCACTTGAATTTCCGCTTGAAGAAGAAGAAGATTTTTTTAGATTGAAAAAAGCCGTTCAAAAAATATTAGAAAAAAAACAAGAAACGGTTGATGAAAACGACTTAACAGAAAGTGATAAATCAAAATTACGAGTTCAAATTGGTTTGAATATTCTAAAACAAATTACTTTAAGTCCGTATTTATCAGTTTGTGCAAAAGAAAGTGGTTTTGAACCAACGCCACAACAATATGTAGAATCTTCACCTAAAATAAATTATGCCGTACAATGTATAAAATCAATACACGATTACGAAAAAGCCAACGATAAACCATTATCGGGTTGTATAATTTATATGAATATTGGAATTAATGTAAAAAATACACGACTTAATTTCAGTTGGAGTGAAACAGGTTTAGAAAAAATAAAAAGTTATTTAGTAAACATTTTAGGATATTCCTACGATGATATTTCAATCGTTTCGGGAAAAACAAATAGAATAAATAGAGAAAAAGAAAAAAATAGGTTTTTGAAAGGTCGTTCAATAATAATGTTAGGTTCATCGGCTATTTCAACAGGGGTTGATTTACAAAATAATTCATCTACGTTGTTTTTATGTGATTTTGATTGGAACCCGACCACTAATGAACAAGTTGCAGGTAGAATCCATAGACAGGGCAACAGATTTGCTAATGTTCGTATTGTTTATCCTATGATACGAAATTCATTTGACCCACCCGTATTTCAAAAATTGTATGAAAAAACATTGAGAATTAAAACTTTATGGGATAAAAACAATACAGGTGCAGTATTAGATACAAAAGAATTTGATTTAGGAGAATTAAGAAAAAGGATATTAGATGAACCCGAAGATTTAGCAAGATTTGATATTGAAGAAAAAACAATACAACTAACATCCGATATTAATTTGAGAAATAATCGAATTGATGAGTTAAGACAAGCAAAAAAATACCAAAATATATTGAAGGAAGATGAAAACATTGTACGGGGCATTTTAGTTGTAATTTCTGCTTATTATGATTACAAAAAACATAACATAAAAATTAAAAACATTGACCAAGAAATAAATGACTTATTAGATGAACAATTAAAGGAAAAAGTAGATTCGGAAAAACAAAAAATAGGAAGAAAAATTACAGAGAAAAGAAATAGAAAAAATGAATTAACGAATGAAAAACCTTTTGAAGAAATACAATATTCGGAATTAGGTACAAGTAGCGACAAAATAGATTTAATCAATAAAATTAATGATATTGTTCTTTCTTCAAATTCAAAATTCAATAGTTTGACCGATGACGATATGTACGAAATTCAATATAATTTTGTTGAAGATTATTTTTCAAGATTTGACAATGGTAAGTACAATATGTCAATTCCACAAGAAGAAGATATAACACGGTATGTTAATTATAGATGGAAGTCAGATGTAGTAAAAACTTTGATTGATTATAAAGATGCTGTAAAAAAATATAACAAAATAAAAGAAACACTTGAAATTTTAGGTATCGACATTCAAGATGTTGATATGGCAGTTGAAGAACTAAAAAATCAAGTAAATGCGTTTACAACAGAAAAAGAAAACGTAACAAATTCATTTGATAGTTTGATTGAAAAATATTCAAGAAAAAAATTAGAACGACTTTACACTCAAATCTCATTGGAAGAAAAAGTAAGTGAATTTTCTGAAATGAATTATTTACTTGATGCTCAACTTCGACCATTCGTTCAAGACGAAGCATCTACTATTGTTTCTCCAAGACAGTTTTTGGATATAAGACCAAATGTTGATGATGCCGAAATAATAGAAGAAGAAATTGTTAAGAAACAAGTAAAAAAATCAACCACAAAACCTAAAACGCCAAGAATTATTGGTCGCTTGAAAAAAGGTTTAATTGTAAGAACACGAACTGAAAAAGATGGTATGTTCTATGAAAACGATTTATTTTACGATTCCGACACCAATGAATATATTAAATTTACATTGATTTTGGATGCTGATAATAATGAAGTTGATGAAATGGAAGATGTTATTACGGAAGCGGATGCAATAGCGTTTTATGAATCAATGCAAGAATTTATCACAAATGAATTTTATGAAAAAGACACTACCGAAGAAGATATTGAAGAAATAACGGAAGTTGGTGGTGAAGATGATGAAAAAGCATTTATTCTTGAAAATATTGCAGGATTAGAAATAATACTTGAAATAACCGAAGAAGAAGAAGAACGTCAATCTATTATTGAAAACATTAATGGATTAAAAATATTGTTAGAACTTTAATTACAAAAAAATGAAACGTAGATACAACGATGGTGGCGAAATCAAAAAGAAAATAGCCGACTTGCAAAAATTAATTAAAAACCCTAAAACTGATGCAAAGTTTATTCCTTTGTATCAAAAGGGTATTGAAAAATTACAAGCAAAATTACAAACTATTGAGCCACAGGAAGTAGAAGTTGAAATCAAAACGCCAAAACCAAGAGTTGAAAAAACTGCACCGAAAGTAGCAAAAACAACCAAGCCAAAAGCGGTTGAAAAAGTTGCTAAGAGTGTAAAAAAAATGGATGGCGAAAAGGTTGAAATTGATGGAGTAATTTATGATATTGATTCCAAAGAATTTTGCGATTATTTAGTTGAAGAATTTAAGCAACGCAGGGCAAATTCAGTATCTAAAAAAGCAGGTAAAACAAGTAAGCCAAAAAAAAGTAGTTTAATTGATAATCTTAAAAAAGGACTTGTAGTTCGTTTTGAAATAGCGAAAGGAAATCGTTTTGTTTCAAATGATATGTTTTACGATGCTGATGATAATGCAATCTTTTTATACACTTTAATTGAGCCAAATACAGGCAAAAAAACGGAACGAGAAGTGCGTTTAACACAAGAACAAGCGATTGAAAAGTATGAAATGGTAAAAGCCGATTCAAACTATTCAGTTAATGAATTTTACGAAAATTAAATACTATGAATAATTACTTTGAAAATTCGGAAATATTTGAAAATTTCGATGATGAAATGTTTTCAAATATGGTTGATGTAGGTGCAATAGTGCAGGGTGCAGGTCAAATAACGCAAGGTGCAGGACAATTTGCTACTGCAAGTGCCACAAAAAAAGCATCCCAATCAGAAATCGAGAGATTGGTTGAATTACAATGCGGAAAACGTAGGGGTGGAAAAAAGAAAAAAGCAGCATTTGATGCTTGTTCCAAGCCAATTATTGAGCAATATGATTTAGAAAAAAAATCAATAAATCAAAATCAACAACGAATGGCGATGGCTCAAATTGAAGAAAATAAAAAATCATCGCAAAGAAATTTATACATCGGAATAGGGGTTTTAATAGTCCTTGTTGGTGTAGCCGTTTATTTTAAACAAAAATCATAGTTATATGCAACCTTTAATTAGTCCAAGTAGATTATTTAAGTATTCAATTACTTTTCAAGAAACAACCGAAGATAGCCGTGAAGTAAGCGATTTTTCCGATAGTGGTTATATTATTGAAAATGAAACCGATACTATTGGAAATATTCTAAAAAAAGCAAGTGAAGTTTATGGTATTTATTACCCAATTTCTTTTGGTGGTTGGGAATCTACATATCCCGAACAAGACCGAGATTACTTTGAAAAAGGTATCGAAAAATATTACGCTTTATTTATTGAAAATGAAGATGGTACGGATATTACGACAGAAGAATATGATTTTATTACTTATTTGTTGAGTAATGGACAATATAATTCCGAAGAATTTCAAGAATATGCCGTTGGTGGTTTAATTGCAGGTGCAGTTGGACTTGGCGTAGCAGGATTAATTGCTTATTATTATTTTAATAAAAAAGATAGAAGTTATCCCACAGGTCGTGCTTGGACAAAAGAACACTATAACGACAATGATGATGAAAATTACGAAATAGAACCATCAAGAAGAAATCCTAAACATCGTGCAAGAAATAGGCAATATGAAAATGGTGGTGGGGTTGAAAAAACACAAACACAATTAGATGCTTATAAATTTGTTGATGAAATAGTAGAGATACATAAAGACAAGAAAAAAGTAAAGGAAGTTATTTTGGATAGGGTAAATTCTGCTTATGGCAGAACCTCTAATCAATTTGTAGATTCAATGTGGGATAGATATAATATGATTTTTTACAAAGAAGATTATCCTCATTTATTCACTAATGGCGGTGGTATTTCGGATTCCGAAATGAACGAAATACTACAAGACCTTGAACGAAGGTATTTACAAGATACAAGAGGTTTGATGTTAAATTCAGATAAAGAGCAAATTCAAAATGGAAGAGTAATATGGGAAAATTTCCCGCAAGATAGAACAGGGCGATTATACCAATACTTGAAAAAATATGATATTATTGGCGAATATCAGATTATTTGGGTAGGAGATTTAGAAAAAATAAACAATTTCAAAGCAAAAATCAAAGAATTAAAATCTAACGGATATTCAGTTATTCAAAAAATTTCAGCACCAACAAAAGATAGAAAAAAATCATTTCGATTTATAGCAGTAAAACCCTTGCAAAAATTTGACAACGGAGGTGGGGTTGGAATGAATCAACCTACAATAACACCAACAATTACACCGACAATTACACCAACAACACCAAAAACGCCTTATAGACCTAAAATTAAACCAAAACCAAAGGCAAGTAAATACGACTTTATATTTTTAAATAAATAAAACCTATTGTATGAATTTAGAAGAACAAAAAAACATTTATTTGAATAGTGGGGTACGAATGAATCCCGAATTAGAAAATCAAATAAAATCAAATAGTTTAGATTTAGCAAAAAACCCTGCATTTCCTAAAACTGATGCAAGTGGTAATCAAATAAACTTTTTGGAATTAATTGCATACAAAAGATTTAACGATGTGGTTAGTTTAGTGAAACGATATAATCCACAAATTAATCCTGCAAGTATTGGTGAAGTATCAAGCGTTTTAATGGGTGCAGTTCGCACTATCACAAATGCCGAACAACCACACATACCAAAACTTGAAAAATTAGCAGTTGATGTTGTTGTAAATGAAATGGAAATACCCGAAGATGCATTTTTATACGATGCTAAAATAGTTCCTGTGGGAAGTATATCGGGTGAAGGTTTTATTTTGGAAGGAAAAGAACAAAATCAACAAGAAGTTCAAAGCCAATTTGGAGAACAAGCGGAAGTAGAAAATATGACCGCATCCGAATTATTTGAAATGGAAAAACATAAGCGTAGATTTATTAATATGCTTATTCAAGGTGCTTCAAAAAAAGGACACTATATGTTTCAGTTAGTAGCAGGTGAATTAAATGAAATTAATCCACAAATGACTAACGAATATGGTAAAATGATGTCAGCAAACGATATTATTTATTGGTTATTTCCCGATGAAACTATCAAACAAATGGCATCTCAACCATCAAATATGGCAGGTAAAGAAGAAATTGAAGATGAAACAGACCCACCGACCTTAAAAGTGCGTGGAATTAATTTTCCTGTTGTAGTTCACGAATTAGTAAAAGCCATTATGGACGTTTTTGGTACGCAAGGTTTACCCGATGACCCGAAATCTTCACAAATGATTATTGATAGCGTAGATTCATTAGAAAATGAAACTATGGATTTACGATTAGGTGTTCCTGTTTGGGAATTATTTTCAAGTTCATATCCTGCTATGGTTTTTGAAGAAGGAAACCGACATATACAACACTATTTATTTGCCCGTTTTTGTGCATTAGAAATTAATGAATTTTTTAGAGTTGCACGTTTAATTTTAAGCCAAAGTCAAGAGGGTTCAAAATATATGGAACGAATGGCAAATGAAATTGTAAAGGATTTACAAAATCAAGATTACAATACCCAATTTGGTGATGATACAGGTTATTCGCTTGACGACATTTTAGGTTATGCAAATGGTGGTAGCGTAGATAATGAAATCGAAGTTGTTGTAGTGGCGAAAGAATTAGAAAAAGATGGTGGTAACTTATTAAAATTCCGTTATTTATCAAGTTTTGATAATGAAAAAGATGCAATTAAGTATGTTAAAGAAATGTGGCTTGATGAATACGATAATTCCGATATACACCTTGTTGAAGTTTTAACGGTTGATGATTACAAACAAAAATATATGAAAAATAAATACGATAATGGTGGGAATGTTATTTTTCAAGTTGGAGATATGGTCAAAATAATGCCAAACTATCCAAGTCATTACACTAATAGTAAAGGACAAATAGTAAAAATAATGCCCAATAATAAAACATACGAAGTCAAAATAAAACATAAAACAGGAAATGAATATGCTAAATTTGATATATCGGAATTAGTATTTTTGGGAAATGAACCTAAATATGCAAATGGTGGATTTGCGTATGTGGATTTATTTGTAGATTACGAAAATATTCCACAAAAAGTTCAAGTTATTTTAGATAAATATGCTCAAAAGTTTGGAGATGATTTAGGCGAAATGGATTATTCCGATATGGCTGAGATGCACAAAGAAATACAGGGAGTTGGATATACATTTGAAAGTTATTTAGATAATATACCTTATGGTTTAAGACCTATTGGTGTTAATTTAAACGAATTACAAGGTTATGAAGATGAGGAAGATGATAAAATGGAAAATGGTGGATTTGCGTATGTAGATTTATTTGAAGATTACGAAAATATTCCTGCAAATGTTAAAGCCATTTTGAATGACTATGAATTG
>Ga0164293_10005486_pt1 | contig 10788 bp, 11 predicted proteins | sample GEODES118metaG_FD_111487 | JGI IMG/M metagenome (GOLD analysis project Ga0164293, IMG submission 111487) | Eutrophic lake water microbial communities from Lake Mendota, Wisconsin, USA - GEODES118 metaG | ecosystem: Environmental > Aquatic > Freshwater > Lake | place: USA: Lake Mendota...
TTCTATTGCATGCCACAATCTCTCCTCCCCTTCTACGTCTTTGGGAGGAAAGAATTCAAATGAATAGGATGTGCCAAGTACCACTGAGTGAGGGTACCGTTATCACGTGAATTCAGCGCCAAAGTCGAGCCTGCTTGCCGTTCGTACTTCGGTCGAAGAAGAGCTTGAAGTATTTCTTAGCCGTGAATGTGGCTACCTTCGAGAGATTTCTCCTGACTTATCGATCGTATGCGACTCACTGTCATCGTTTTTACTAGAGGGAGGTAAACGACTACGACCCCTCTTTGCTTATGCCGGATTTATCGCAGCAGAAGGAACTCCTGACAAATCGACCTTAAAGGCAATTGCAAGTTTAGAACTACTGCAGGCTTGTGCATTAATTCATGATGACTTAATGGATGCATCAGATACGCGACGAGGTAAACCATCTATTCATCGCCACTTTGAATCGATTCATGTTCAGGATCAACTAGAAGGCTTTGCCCCACAATATGGTTTATCGGCAGCGGTTCTATTAGGGGATTTGGCACTTGTCTGGTCTGATCAAATGTTAAATTCCGCTGGATTAACAGATAAACAGTTTGTACGAACAATTTCATACTACAACGAAATGCGTGTTGAACTTATGGCAGGACAGTTCTTGGATATCAATGAACAAACACAGAAAAGTTCAAGTGTCACTCGATCAATGAAAATTGCTCGATATAAATCAGGCAAATACACAATTGAGCGACCATTACACCTTGGTGCCGCCATGGCTAATCCATTAGAGCAGTTGAGAATTGATGCGCTTTCAGAATATGGACTACCCCTTGGGGAAGCATTTCAACTTCGTGATGATTTATTGGGCGTCTTTGGAGATATCTCGGTAACAGGAAAGCCTGCCGGTGATGACTTGCGCGAGGGGAAAAAAACCGTATTGATCGCACTTTCACGTGAAAACCAATCACCTTCGCAGTCACAGAGCTTTGATAAACACTTTGGATCACCTGACTTAGATTCAGAGGGCATAACATGCCTGCAGCAGATAATCTTGGACACAGGAGCAAAGGATAAGTTAGAAAAGATGATTGAAGAGTTGGCTGAAAAATCACTTTTGGCGACGGCTTCACCACATTTTTCAGAGGCAGGTCAACAGTTGTTAACAGAGCTTGCTCACATTGCCACTAAGAGGAGTAATTGATGCCAGCACGCGTTAAGGGACCAACAGATCATGTCGTTGTGGTCGGTGCTGGATTGGCTGGGCTAAGTGCAGCGCTACGTTTGGCTGGAGCTGGTCGAAAAGTAACTGTCATCGAACGTGAATCAGTTCCAGGTGGACGAAATGGTCTGCTCAAAAAAGATGGTTATTCATTTGATACTGGACCTTCTGTATTGACTATGCCATCACTGATTCAAGATGCATTTAGTAGCGTGGGTGAAGATATGAAAGATTGGCTTGAGTTAATGCCAGTCTCTCCGCTCTACCGTGCTTTTTATGCAGATGGTACGCAGTTAGATGTTCACGCAAATACTGGCCAAATGGAAGCTGAAATTGCAGAAAAGATTAGTCCCGAGGAAGCTGCAGGTTATGCAAAATATGTAGATTTCGTAACTAAGTTGTATAAGTACGAAATGAATGATTTCATCGACAAAAATATCGACTCACCGTTTAACTTACTAACTCCCAATCTTGCTCGTCTTATTGCATTAGGCGGTTTTAGACGTCTATCCCCCAAAGTTAATCAGTTTATGAAAGATCCTCGGCTTCAACGCGTGTATTCATTTCAAGCAATGTATGCCGGTGTTAGCCCGCAACAGGCGCTGGCTATCTACGCAGTAATTGCATACATGGACTCAGTAAACGGAGTCTTCTTCCCTAAAGGTGGAATGCACGCCGTTCCACGTGCAATGGCAGCGGCCGCCGAAAAACATGGTGTCGTTTTCAAATACAGCACTACGGTTTCTAAGATTGATGTTGTTAACTCTCGGGCAAAGGCCGTCATTACACAAGACGGTCAACGAATTGAATGTGATGCGGTTATTTTAAATCCTGATCTACCTGTTGCCTGGCGTGATTTATTAGGGAAAACACCACTTTCAGTAAAGCGTCTTAACTACTCCCCTTCTTGCGTGACAATGCTGGTTGGTTCATCACGAGAGTATGAATTTGCAGCCCATCACAACATACATTTTGGTCATCAGTGGGATGGAATATTTGATGAGCTCATCAAGAAAAAGGTGCTGATGAGTGATCCAAGTCTTTTGGTAACGTTACCTTCAAAAGATGATCCGACCTTGGCTCCTGCAGGAAAACACTCTTATTATATTTTGTTTCCAACACCTAACTTAACCGCCAACATCGATTGGAAGAAGCAAGCAAAGCCTTATCGCGATCACATGGTTGAAACTATGGAAAAACGTGGCTATACAGGATTTGGGGATTCCATTGAAACTGAAGTGCTAACAACACCTTTAGATTGGCAAGCCCAAGGAATGGAAGCTGGTGCTCCATTTGCAAGCGCCCATACTTTCTTTCAGACGGGTCCATTTAGACCACGCAATATTGCTGCTGGAATTGAAAACGTTGTATTTGCTGGATCTGGAACTCAACCGGGTGTTGGCGTTCCGATGGTGTTAATTTCTGGTCGCTTAGCCGCCGAACGTATTGTGGGTCCGGTCAAGTAAGTGGATGAGTTAACAGCTGCCGGAATTCTCGATCCAGATCTGCGTGCATCTTACGCTGAGTGCAAACGACTCAATGCACTACACGGAAAAACATACTACCTAGCAACTCTTTTATTACCGAAAGCTAAAAGGCCGTTTGTCCATGCACTCTATGGCTTTGCTCGTTACGCCGATGAAATTGTCGATGACTTGGCATCCCAATTAACCACTGAGGAAAAAGCAAAAGAGCTAAATACCTGGGGCAATACAGTTCTTTCAGATTTAAAGAATGGTAAGAGCCAGGATGCCGTAGGAAGGGCACTGATAGATACAGTTACAAGATTTGATATTCCACATGAATACTTTGAAGCGTTTTTACATTCGATGGAGATGGATCTAACGGTTCAAGAGTACGAGACTTATGAAGATTTGATGGAATACGTCTATGGGTCAGCTGCTGTTATCGGACTACAAATGGTTCCGATTCTAGGACCCTTACATGCTGATGCTTTTGAATCAGCAAAGATATTAGGTATTGCATTTCAATTAGCCAATTTTATTCGGGACATAGGAGAAGATTTAGATAGATCGCGCGTGTATTTACCTAAAAAAGAGTTACAAGATTTTGGGGTTGATCGCAAGATGCTAGAAGCAAGGGTTATTACTCCTGAAATAGTTGAGGCGTTAAAATTTCAAATTGCCAGAGTCAAAAATTTGCAAATTGAAGCAGCCCCCGGAATCAAACTATTAGAGCCAACAAGTCGCCCGTGCATAGAAGCGGCAAGTACCTTGTACTGTGGGATCGTTGAAGAAGTCGAAAAAATTGATTATGACATCTTCAATAAGCGGGCAAAAACTTCTACAACCAGAAGATTACGCGTAGCTAGCGCTGCTTATTTGAAGCGTCTAACCGTATCCAGTTAATTAGTACTCCAAGAACTAAAGCAAAACCAAATAGTAAATCCTCTATTGGAGCAGATGCGATGCGAATTCCAATAATTGCATCAGGGCTATACATCACGATATTGCGAGAAGTTAGCCACCAATTTGTAAGAAGTTGAAAACCAACAATGATGGCATATGAAGTCCAAAATACTTTTCGTTTAAGTAGCGTAGTTTTTATCACGAATAGATCAACTGTTACGGCTATAACTACTGCGGATAGGGCTAACTGCGTATATGTCATTTATAAACCTGCCAGTGTTTTTTAACAGTTCTTACAGCCTCTATCGTCAAAATTGCTGCTAATGGCACAACGGTGAAAAAGAGATACTCTTCTAGTGGAATTCCAAAGGGACCAAAAATTCCAAGGATTTGCTCTTTATCAAACCACCAGTGCCCTGCGGAAATTGCATAGGCATCCCAAACTATAAAGATAAGAGAAACAGGCAATATCGCTTTAATCGCTTGTTTGTATCTTCTAAGGACTTTAACTTTAAGTACAAACTCAAGCCAGATAGAACCAAAAATTGTGAAACCAATCATGGCAAGATAACCGAACTTGAGCACGAGATTACGCTACTCTATGAACACGGGAGCCTCAAAGGCTGAGAGGGTCTGAAATTCAGACCGACCGTTGGACCGATCCGGTAATGCGGATTCGGAAAGGAAATAAAAAATGTCAACTACTTTATTCACTGCTTGGGGATATGAAGTCTCAGTTTTGGAGTTTTTTGCTGCGATAACAGCCTTCATTGGGGTTTGGCTGGGAACTACCGGGAAACGAATTACATGGCCATGGTGGGCCGCTGGAAGCATTTTGTATGCAGTCTTTTTTTATCAAGTAGAACTGTATGCAAGTGCTGCGCTACAGATAATTTTTATAATTGCAGCATTCTTTGGCTGGCGCGGATGGGGACCTAAGGGTGCCAAACCGGGAACATTGTCGACCAGAAATCGCTCATACATTGCACTCACAGTTGTTGTTTCTGTGGCCGCTTTATCTCCAGTGCTATCGAACATTGGAGCTGCTGCGACGTGGTCGGATGCCTTCATACTAATTGGTAGCTTGTTTGCGCAAGTGCTAATGATTTATGAAAAATTTGAAGCGTGGTTTCTCTGGCTTATTATCAATATCGTGGGCAGTACCCAGTACTTGCTCTTAGGATATTGGTTTACTGCAGTGCTCTACGTTGTATTCACATTTGTTGCCATAGTCGGATGGCGACGTTGGAAACGTGCTCTTAGCAATTGATGGGCCGGCCGGATCGGGCAAAACTACACTGGCTGCAAAGCTTCAAAGTGAGTATCAACTAACTTCAACTGTTCAAGTTATCCATATGGATGATCTGTACAACGGTTGGGAGAATGCTTTATCGGAAGAGCTCACTTTGAAGCTATCAAGTATTGTGCATGCTCATAAAGCAGGTGAGAATTTCTCTCTTGCAAAATTTAATTGGTTCACTATGAAATTTGATGAAGCAGAGTTAATCAATGCCACCGAAGTTCTCATCCTCGAGGGCGTTGGCGCTGCACAAAAGATAGTTAGAGATGCAGGTGCAAAGACCTATTGGATAGAAACACCTACAGAGATCGGCCTTCAGCGCGTATTAAATCGAGATGGACACCACCTTCGAGATTTAATGCTCAATTGGCAGAGTTATCAAGATATGCACTTTCAGATCGATAAAACAGCTGAAAATTGTGATGTAAAACTTACTTCATAACGCTCTTATGGCGCGCCAGATCAGGTCCAACCACTTCGATTCCATAAAATCGCCACATGTCCGATCTGTCTGGTGAACTCATTGATGGTCGCTATCAACTACTGCGTCAAGTAGCCAACGGTGGAATGGCGGCAATTTATGAGGCAATTGACACCAGGTTAGATCGAAAAGTTGCAGTAAAAATCATGCACTCACATCTTGCCCAAGATGATGCCTACGTTTCACGATTTATCCGAGAAGCAAAAGCTGCTGCGGCACTTTCCCATCCCAACATTGTGGCAGTACAGGATCAAGGGTGGAACCAGAATGGCGTGCCTGCCGTCTTTTTAGTAATGGAACTTATTGAGGGCCACACTTTGCGTGAGTATTTAAATGAGCGCGGAAGGTTTGAAATCAAAGATGCAATCAACTATTTAACTCCGATTTTAAGCGCATTATCTGCTGCACATGCATTAGGAATTGTTCATCGCGATATAAAACCAGAGAACATCATGATCTCAAATGAAGGCAGAGTAAAAGTTGCTGATTTTGGGTTGGCTAGAGGTGAACTTATTGGCTCAACGATGACGGTTGAATCTAGTGTGATCCTAGGCAGCGTCTCCTATCTTTCTCCCGAACAAGTTCAACGTGGAATAGCTGATTCTCGAAGCGATGTGTATGCAACTGGAATTGTTGCCTATGAGATGTTAATTGGTGACAAGCCATTCACTGCAGACTCCCCCATACAAATTGCCTATATGCACGTTAATGAACAGGTTCCTCGGCTTCGCAGTAAACGCAAGGAGATTCCTCAAGCACTAGATGAGTTAATTGCCCGAGCAACGGCAAAAAATCCTGATGACAGACCTCGCACAGCATCTGAGTTTTTAGATGAACTTGCTCAAATCCAAGTTAATTTAGACCCTAAGAAAAATCAAATGTCACTTGGATTAGATTTGCCCGTTGAACCCATTCGTGAAAAATCACAGAAGAAAGAAACTATTAAGTCAGGGATCTTTGCTGCAAAAGAAGATCAGGGAAAAGATCAGGAAAAAGAAAAAGAAAAAGATGAAGACGAGGTTGAAGAAAAAAAGAAAGAAACTACCCGCCAACTTAGGAGAAAAGAAGAAAAGAAGAGGCGTGCAAGCAAGCGTGTACGTAGAAACCGCAAAGTTGCTTTAGTCCTAGCAATCGCTGTTGGTGTGGCAGGGTGGTGGGTCATGGTTGGTCCAGGTTCTCAAGTTGTTGTTCCATCAACAGTTGGTGCGACATATGAAGAGGCAGTTTCCGTTTTGCAGCCTCTTGGTCTTACAGCTGCCGTGGTTGAAAGTAGATTTGACGAAGAGATTGCCAAAGGCAGTGTGATCGAATCAAATCCTGCCGGAGGAGGAAGAGTCCAGGCCAATGGCACCGTTAGTTTCATCGTGTCCAAAGGACCAGAGCGATACACCATTCCAAAAACAGCAGGGTTAACTGTTCAAGCAGCTCAAAACGCCATATCAAAATTTCCTATAGAAATTCTTGCTGTTAACGAAATCTTTAGCGATGAAATTCCCAAAGGTTTTGTCATTCAAACGCGTCCAGAATCAGGTACTTCTGTGAAGCGAGATGCACAGGTTGAAATAATTGTCTCTAAAGGAATAGAGCAAATTGCCTTGATTTCATATCTAGGAAAGAGCGGTGAACAAGCGCTCAATGAGTTAACAGAGGCTGGTTTTGATGTTCAACCCACATATGCATATAGTGAGAATGTTCTAGAGCTTGCGGTGATTTCACAGATCCCAGCGGGTGGAACGGCTTTAAATAAGGGTGCGAAAGTTTCTATAGTTATTTCAAAAGGCCCTCGCTTTACCTTTATTCCGGAAACCATCATTGCAATGGAATCTGTTGCAGCACAAAATCTCCTAAAATCACTTGGTCTGAAGCCAAAAGTAATCTCAACGGGAAAAAATCGAGTCAAGTACGTAATTTCTGTCTCTCCTGTTAAGAAAACAAAAGTTGAACGTGGCAGCGTTGTAACGATTAAAGTACAGTAGCCAAATGCCTAAGCCAGGGAAAAAGCCACGTATAGGTGCGCACACTCCCACAACCGGTGGAATGGCTAAGCGATCTATTGATTATGCCCAAGAAATTGGGGCTGAAGTAATCCAAGTTTTTGCATCGAGTCCTCGCATGTGGGCTATGCCTGCAGCAAAACCAGAGTTAGATGATGCATATAAAATCAAAGCAGAACAAATGGATCTCGAAACATATGTGCATGCACCATTTCTTATCAACTTAGGCTCTCCAACAGTTGCAACCTATGAAAACTCTTTGGCTTCAACGGCCTACTCGCTAAAAAGAGGCGATGACATCGGCGCACTTGGAGTCGTTATTCACACTGGTTCTGCCGTTGATGCATCCTACGTTGATCAAGCATGGAAGCAGATTCACGAAGGCATGATGCCAATTCTCAATGCATTAGATGATTCATCACCATTTCTTTTACTCGAACCAACTGCTGGACAAGGTCAATCATTAGTTAAGAAATTAGATGATCTAGAAATGTATCTCAAAGCACTTGAGTATCATCCAAAAGTTGGAATCTGTCTTGATACATGTCATGTTTTTGCAGCTGGCCATGACATTGCTACAAAAGGAGGAATGACGGCAACGATCGATCTATTGGTAGAGATTGCAGGAATTGAGAGATTTAAACTTGTTCATGCAAATGATTCCATGGATGTATGCGGTGCGCTAAAAGATCGCCACCAAAATATTGGTGAAGGGCATATCGGAATTGATCCATTTAAAGAGCTACTCAATCATCCAGCGGTTGTAAACGCGCCTTTGATTCTAGAAACTCCGGGTTTGGAGCCAGCGCATAAAAAGGAAGTTGCACTACTCAAGAAACTACGTGGATGATGTCTGTTCGCCACCAACTTCAATTAAGACTTGCCCCTTGGGCGCTTCTTGGCGTAGCTGCTGCCTGGGGGTTGGCGTTTGTAGTAATGAAGGATGCGATTGAGCGACAAAGTGTCAACAATTTCCTCTTTACTCGATTTTCTTTAGCAGTTGTTGTCATGGTCATGATTAGACCTCAGGTAATTAGAAAGTTTGATAAAGATCTTCTCTTGCGTGGATCCATGGCCGGAGTCTTTCTAGGATTTGGATACATTTTTCAGACTCTGGGTCTTGAACGAACCGGCGCAGCAATTACTGGCTTCATTACTGGGCTTTATGTTGTTGTTACACCTCTTTTGGCAGCAGTAATTCTCAAAGAGCGAATCAGTAGATTTGTTTGGCTCTGTATTTTCATTGCCACGATAGGGCTAGCTTTACTTTCGGTACAAGGTTTTTCAGTTGGATTTGGTGAAATACTTGTATTGATGAGTGCAATTTTCTTTGCCGCTCATATTATCGCCCTTAGTAAGTGGTCTCCAGGACGAGATGTATATGCGATGACTGTTGTTCAGTTGACTATCTGTGCGCTTATGGCAGGTATCGCATCTATCCCAGAGGGTTACTCCCCTCCGCCAGACAAAGGAGTCTGGGCTGTTGTTGTATTTACCGCGGTCTTTGCCACAGCTGTTGCCTTCATTATTCAGACATGGTCTCAAGCTCATATCAGCGCAACAAAAGTTGCAGTGATTCTTACAATGGAAGTGGTCTTTGCTGCATTGTTTGCAGTCATTTTCGGTGGAGAAGTACTAACACTTCAAGTCCTTCTTGGAGGAATTCTAGTTCTACTTGCTATGTATCTAATTGTTCTAAAAGAAAAAAACTAATTTAATTGATTTTTTTATTCACTTCAAAATTCTGTATTTATAAAATCTGTCCTTACAAATAACCTTCGTGAGTAAGAAGCCATCTCTTTTTATCAACACCATAGGCATAGTTGCCTAAAGCTCCACCAGTTTTTACAATTCGATGACATGGAACAACTAACATAATTGAGTTATTGGCACATGCAGTTCCAGCTGCTCGTACTGCTGCCGTGGATCCTGCACGAGTTGCTAGATCTGAATAAGTCCATGTTTTACCAGGAGCAATCTTTCGCATCGCCTTCCATGCAGATTGTGAAAATTGGGGCCCCTCTTGTCGCACTTGAATTCCATTGAGTGCCGTCAAATCGCCATCGAAATAATCTTGAATGAGATCTGAAATAACGGGTATGTGCTTTACATTTTTTGCATCTTTCCCAGGCTTCAGGCAAGAGAGAGTACTGAGATTGGCCCCAATCAAAATATGATCGTCCGCTAAAAGATTGAGTGTCCCGATCGGTGTTTTACAAGAAGTTATAAGCTCGGGCACAGTCCAAAGTTAGCGATCGCGCAACATTTCGGCAACTAAAAATGCAAGCTCTAGGGACTGAGAATGATTAAGCCGAGGATCACAGGCAGTCTCATAGCGAGATGAAAGATCTTCGTGCGAGATATCTTCGCCACCGCCCACGCACTCTGTTACATCATCACCGGTTAGTTCAATGTGAACGCCACCTGGATGTGTACCAAGTGATTTGTGTACCTCAAAAAATCCCTTCACTTCATCCATGACATCATCAAAGCTTCGAGTCTTATAACCAGTTGGTGCCTCATAGGTGTTTCCATGCATTGGATCACAGACCCACAAAACTTTTGCCCCAGATTTTGTTACTCCCTCTACTAAAGGAGGCAGTAATTCGCGAATCTTGCCTGCACCCATCCGAGTTATAAATGTAATGCGACCTGGTTCGCGATTGGGATCTAACTTATCGATAAGTGCTAAAGCATCTTCGACGGTTGATTTTGGACCTAACTTAACTCCGATTGGATTTCGAACCTTTGACGCAAAATCAACATGGGCGCCATCTAACTGTCGAGTGCGCTCTCCTATCCAAATGAAATGCCCTGAAACATCGTAGGCATCACCGGTCCGAGAATCAATGCGCGTTAAAGCTTTTTCATATTCCATAATCAATGCTTCATGACTTGAGAAAAAGTCAACAGACTTGAAACTTTCTGGGTCTACTCCTGCAGATTTCATAAAGGAAAGAGCACGACCAATTTCATTTGCCATCTGTTCATAGCGATCTCCAACTTTGGAGTCACGGATAAATCCCTTATTCCATTCATGAACTTGACGAAGATCTGCATACCCGCCTTGAGTAAAGGCGCGCACCAAGTTGAGAGTTGCAGCGGAGGTGTTGTAAACACGCACTAAACGTTGGGGATCTGGTGTGCGTGATTCTTCTGTAAATTCAATGTCATTGACTGCATCTCCGCGATAGGCAGGAAGTTTAACCTCGCCTCTGGTTTCAAAGTCACTTGAGCGAGGCTTTGCAAACTGGCCTGCCATACGACCTACTTTTATAACAGGAAGACTGGAGTAATACTGCAGTACTGCAGCCATTTGCAGAATTGTCTTAATACGATTTCTAATTGAATCTGCAGTTGCTGATACAAAAGTTTCTGCGCAGTCTCCACCTTGTAACCAAAATCCTTTACCTTCTGCAGCCAATGCAATTCTAGCTTTTAAA
>Ga0164293_10005487_pt1 | contig 10786 bp, 8 predicted proteins | sample GEODES118metaG_FD_111487 | JGI IMG/M metagenome (GOLD analysis project Ga0164293, IMG submission 111487) | Eutrophic lake water microbial communities from Lake Mendota, Wisconsin, USA - GEODES118 metaG | ecosystem: Environmental > Aquatic > Freshwater > Lake | place: USA: Lake Mendota, Wisconsin...
AGCGCTGTACGCGGCAGCGCGACGGCCCTGTCATGTCGTCACGGCCAACGACTACCTCGCCAGTCGGGACGCCGATCTGCTGCGGCCCCTGCTGCAGATGGCTGGCTTCACCACGGTGGCCGTGACCGCGGAAACCCCGCCGCCGATGCTGGGGGCGTGCTATGCCCAGGACGTGGTCTACGCCACCGGCAAGCAACTGCTCGCAGACTTTCTTCGCGACAACCTGGTGGTGGGTGGCGACAAGCGGCCCACCCATCGCCTGCTGTGGGAGATGCAGCGCGGTCCGGCAGATCGCCAGCCGGTGGGGCGAGGTCTGTGGGCGGCCATCGTCGACGAGGCCGACAGCGTGCTGATCGACGAAGCGACGACCCCGTTGATCATCTCCTCTGCCGACGACAACCCGATGCTCGTCGAGGCGGTGCTGGCGGGCAAGCAGATCTTCGAGAGCCTGCGCCAGGAAGAGGACTACGTCGTCAGGACCGAGCCCGTGCCCGATGTCCGCTTCACGGCCGCCGGGAAGCAGAGGATCGACGAGATGTCCTTCCTGCTTCCCGCGTTCTGGCGTTTCCCCGAGCGCGCGCAAGGTGTGGTCTCGCTGTCCGTCATGGCACGGCACGTCTACCGCAGAGACCGGCACTACCTCGTCGACGACGAAGGCAAGGTGGTCATCGTGGACGAGGCCACCGGGCGAGTGATGGCAGGCCGGTCCTGGAGCCACGGCATACACCAGGCGATCGAGGCCATGGAGGGCCTCGAGCTGAGCAGCCCGCCCAAGACCGTGGCGCGCATGACATTCCAGAACTTCTTCAAGCGCTATCACCGGCTTTGCGGTGCCAGCGGGACGCTGCAGGGCATCGAGCGGGAACTTCGGCGCAGCTACGGACTCGCCGTGGTGCCTGTGGCCCCTCGGGTGCCCAGCCGTCTGCGCCATGAAGGGCTGCGGGTCTTCGTGGATCCCGACAGCCGCTTCGCTGCGGTGGTCGAGGAGATACGGCGCAGCCTCGAGAGTGGCACACCGGTGCTGGTGGGCACGCGCAAGATTGCCGACACCGAGCGGCTTTCGCAGGCGCTGACCCAGGCCGGCTTGGAGCACAGTGTCCTGAACGCCAAGCACCACGCCCAGGAGGCCCGCATCGTGGAGCGGGCGGGCGCGGTGGGGGCCGTCACGGTCTCCACGAACATGGCGGGCCGGGGCACGGACATTCTGCTCGGCCCGGGCGCTGCCGAGGCGGGTGGGCTGCGTGTGCTGATGTTCGAGCCGCACGACGCCCGGCGCATCGAGGAACAGCTCTACGGGCGTGCGGGTCGTCAGGGGGCACCGGGATCGGCGGTCGGCTTCCTGTGCCTGAAAGACGAGACCTTGCAGCGATCCATGGGCGCCGTCCATGCCACGGCTTCGACGCTCTTGTTGCCGCTGGTGCTCCACCCACGTGCGGCCGCGTGGCTCGTGCGGATCGCCCAGATGCTGCTGCAGTCCAAGGCCGCAGCTCAGCGCCGGCGTCTGGCCGAGCGCGAGAGCAAGGTCGCCGGCCAGTTGTCCTTTTCCGAATGATTCCGTCCCAAGGGTGACCCGAATGCCTCATGTCAAGATCAACGGCGTGACCTACGACGTCGACACGCTCGACGACGAGGTCAAGTCGCACCTCAGGGCGCTGGCCTTCGTCGATGCCGAGAGCGAGCGACTCGGCATGCAGTTGAGCATCATGCGCATCTCGCGCGACGAGATCGGGCGTCGGCTCGACTTGGCCTTGACCCGTCATGAACTCAATCGCCCCGGGGCTGCCGTGCCCGATGCGCCGCCAGGGGCGGCGAAGCCGTGATCACGTCCTACGAGATCGATCCGCCACCCGAGGTCGGGGAGGTCGCCGACTGGCTCGAGCGGGTACGGCGAAACGATGGCCTGGCCGCAGCCCAGCAGGCGGTCTTCGGTCTCGCGCGGCGCTACCCCCAGGTGGAGGATCTCCAGGCGCTCGCGATGTGGCACCGCCCCCAGTGGTGGGAGCCGCTGCAATTCGGGGCGATCCGTCTGGAGCGTCGCGCCCCGCAGCACTTCGACTTCGTCTGGTCGACGATGCTGGACCGTGACTTCTCTCAGCGGCTGAAGCACGTTCCGGCCGATCTGACGCCGCGCGATCTGTTGCACGTGCTCACCCAGGACCACATCGCGCTCATCCCCCAGAGCCGCGCGGTCCAGTGGGTCGTGTTCCGGGGCAGCGAGCCCATCGGTCTGTCGATGTTCGTGAACATCAGCTTCCAGAACCGCGTGGCCGAGCAGATCATGGGCATCCTGCCCGGCCACGACACCGCGTTCGCCGTGGGTGACAGCTACCTCGCCAGCTTGTCGTTCGCCTTCAACACGCTCGGGCTGAACAAGGTGCAGGGGCTCGTCTACCGGGACAACGCGATCGTTGCCGAGCTGCAGGAGCGGTTCGGGTTCCGGCGGGAGGGCGTGTTGAGACAGGCCGTGTGGCGCGAAGACGCCGGCCGCTACGAGGACGTGATCCAGATCTCGATGCTCAGGAGCGAGTTCGACGCGAACCGTGTCACCCAGCGCTACATCGCCAGGCAGCAGCGCAGCTCCTTGCTCATGCTGCGGCAGGAGTGGCCGCGCAAGCCGCTGGCAGCACCTCGGGGATGAAGCGCGCGACGTAGTCCAGCCGCAGGTCGTGCGACACGATCAGGCGCGGGCTGGTGCCTTCGTGCACCACGCTGTGGGGATAGGGCCCGCCGTCCTTGAAGGCCAGCAGTTGCAGCGGCTGCCAGGTGCGGGTCTCGTTGCCGACGGTGATGGAGCAAGCCGGGTCGCACACCAGTCCCAGGTGGATGCGCAGGTAGTCGGGCGTCCAGCCGCGGTGCGGGTGGATGACCGAGCCGGGGACGAGCCGGCTGACGAAGACGTTGCGCAGGACGCCCTCCGACTCGAGCGGCTCGATCAGGCTCGACACCGTCGGCAGGCGCTTGCGGTAGGCCGCCACCAGAGGAGACATGTTGATCTCCAGGCTCTTGCGCGAGAGTTCGATGTGCTCGCCCTGGAAGATCGACAGCGGAAAGGCATCCCAGGTGTTGCTGTAGAGATTGCCGTACTTGGGGTAGGGCATGAACGGACGTGTGCTCGTGGCGAACGCGACGATCTCGTCCCGCACCTGGGCCGCCTTGGCCGACAGTTCGCGGCACCAGGGGATGCGGTGCAGGTGCTCGGTCCAGAACGGCGGTTCGCGGTTCGTCGCGGGGCTCATCGGCAGATCTCCTTTGCCGGGTTCTCACCAATAGAGGATGAGTGTGTCGTCATGGCGCAGCCCGTGCCCCTGCAGCATGATCCTGGGTTTGTCCTCTCCATCGGGGTGCAGCACGGCCTGGTGTGTGGCGAGCCCGTCGTGGACCAGCATCCAGCCCTGACGGTAGGCCCTGAAATGCTCTTCGTGGCCTGACCAAAGTTTGAGACCGCTGCCGGCGGGCAGGCTCAGCGGCAGCGTGAAAGTCAGGACGTCCCGGGCTGTCGCGGGAATGTCCGGGAAGACATCGCGGAACTGCAGATCCCGGTGCACGCTGGCCACACCACCGGCGAACACCGGGTGCGGCATATGGACGTGGAAGCCTGGCAGCGATGATCTCTCGGGCGCGAACCGAGCGTCCAGGCCCGTGTGCGTCGAGAGCACCTCGCGACTGAGCTCGAGCAGGGCGCCGAAGTGGCGCCGCAACAAGCCGTTGTAGTGGGTCCGCAGCTCGGGGCTGCGGTAGAGGCCAGGGCCGCTGGAAGTGCGCGCGAAATCCAGATAGGCTGCGAGCCCAAGGGTGAAGAACGGCAGGGCCTGGTGTCGCCGCGTCCAGTGCGGGCGCAGCCTCAGGACCTCTGAGGACCAGAGCTCGCACTCGTGGGCATCGAGGGCGGCGAGCTGCGTGACGCCTGCGACGCCAGGGCCCAGACACAGCCCTGACGCTGGGCGCACTGCGCCGGGCGTCGGGGCTGTCGAGCTCGCGGGGCAGGATATCTCGTGCACAACGGCTCGCCGCAGGCTGGGTGCCAGGCCGCCGGGGTGCCCGAACCGGTCAGTTCAGCGCCGGCTTGTCCTTGGCGCCACGCTCTTCCTTGAGCTGCATCAGCCGCTCGATCTGGGCCAGCGACACCAGGTGGGCATAGACCGCAGGAAGGTAGCGCTTCTCGCGCATCTCGAGAAAGCGCTCGTTCGAGAGGTTGTTCAGACGCTCCTCGTTGACGACGTAGCACCCCGTGATGTTGCGCGCCTGCTCTCCTTGGCGAACCCGCATGTTGAGGGGCGTGAACAGGTTGTGCTCGGCGAAGTACTTGCTGAAGGCCCGGGTGAAGGTGTCCATCTGCTGCAGCTCGCCAAGGTAGCGCTTGACGTTCTCGATGGCGGCAGAGGCCTCGCCGCTCTCGTCGAACAGGGCCACGCCTTCGGTCTGGTTGACCAGGGCGCTGCCCTCGTCGATGCAGACGGTGAACTGACCTTCCTGCCCGGTGCTGGCCAGGGCGAACGGGTAGCGACGGATGATCGCCGGAACGTAGGAGGCGGCCCACTTGCCCTGCGCGTCGACGAACAGGTTCTCACCCTGCTCGAGGCCCATCAGGGCGACCGGCCGGAACTCGTCCGCGGCCTTGTCCTCGAGGAAGACCACAGGGTAGATCGCCGAAGCGCGGGCGAACTCGTGGACCATGACCGAGGCAATGTGGAACTGCGACGCGAAGCCGAAGCCTTCGATCTGCTTGATCCGGGTGGCAGCGTGACGTGCCTTGTTGACGGGAACCAGCTGTTGGAACATGTACCGCTCTCGTGGTGAGGATAAGGGGGGGCGGCGCAGCAGAAGGCGGCGCCCTCGCTGGGGACCGCCGTCGGACACACCGTTCGATCGCGACCCGTCCCTCCAAGACGGTGCGAGACCAAGGCAAGAGTTTACATAGTTCGCACGCAAAACAGCCGCGCGCTTGGCCATGGTCGTTCCAGAGCCAGCCTTGGACGCAGACCGGTCACCGGTCTGTCGCCCCACTGGTCTCCTGGTACCCATGCATCGCAGCCCCGCTTGGGCCCTGTGCAGTCAGCTTGATGGAAGGCTGAGACCTGTAAAAAACGGAAACAGACAGAAACAGACAGAAACTGAGCGAAGTGATGGAGAATCTTTGCTCACCAGATTCGGACTCCTTTTGGTGGATTGACCATGCTCCTTCAACGTCACAGCGGCCTGCGGTCTTCGGTCGCGGCGGCGGCGCTTCTCGCTTTGGCGGGGTGCTCGACCATCCAGCCCAGGGCGCTGAGCAACGGCGAGGTCCTCGCCACCACCCAGGCCGACGCCCGGACGGCGCGCGCGGGGGTGCCCGAGATCGCCGCGCCCGCAGAGCCGCAGCGGCCTCAGTGAACAGATCCGGCTGGCGCAGGGCCGGGGTGGCGTCTTCCTGCCGCAGTGGCGTGCGCTCGGCAGCGGGGGCGACGGTGCGGCAGGGGCGGGCGCGTGGGCCGGGCGCGCGGGTGGCGACTTCGGCGCCGCCCGTCCGTCCGGCCTGCTCGAGCGGATCCTCGCCTCGCGCGCGGTCCAGGAGCGCCTGTCCGAGGCGAAGGAGGCGGCCCGGTCCCAGGCCGAGGCTGGGTCCTCGCAGGGTGGGTCTGCGCCTGCGCAGCCGGGCACGGCGGCGCCGCGAGCCCAGGCGGCCCAAGCCGTGGAGTCGTCAGGGGTCTGATGCTCAGTCCGCCTGTCGCCGCGCCCTCCGGCCTGGAGCGCACGCTCGCCGCCCTGCTGGATCTCACCCGCATGGCGCGCCGTGCCCGCACCGAGGCCGAGCTCGGCTTCGTGCTGGTCAACGACACCTTGCAATTGCAGCCTTACCGGCAGGCCGCGCTGTGGCGTGCCGGTCGGGGTGTCGAGGCCTTGTCCGGCCTCGTGCAACCCGAAGCCCACGCTCCCTATGCGCAGTGGCTGCGCGCCTTTTGCAACCACCTGCAGCAGAGGCTGCGCAGCAGCGCTCAGCCCAAGGCGTTCACCAGCCTGGACCTCCCGCCCGCGCTGGCACAGCCCTGGGCGGATTGGTGGCCGGCGCATGCGCTCTGGCTGCCGCTCCCCCCGGACGAGGCCACAGTCCCCGCCGACGCGTCGAGCCCCGGCGCGCCCGTGCAGGGCCGGCCTCCAACCTCGGAGGCGCCTGCGGTCGCCGCCCTGGTGCTGGCGCGCGACGAACCCTGGTCCGACGCCGACCAGATGCTGCTGCAGGAGTGGATGGCCATCTGGTGGCACGCCTGGATCGCGCTGCGGCGCCGGCCGCGCCGGACCTGGCTGCGCCCGTGGCGTGCCGAGCGCGAGGGCGCGGCGCGCGTGCGGCCGTGGTGGTGGCGGCCCGGTTGGTGGCTGGCGGGTGCCGTCGTGGCGCTGGGTTTCGTGCCGGTGAGGCTGTCGGTGCTGGCACCCGGGGAGCTGGTGCCGCGCAACCCGATGGTGGTGCGTGCGCCGCTGGATGGCGTCATAGACACCTTCCACGTCCGGCCCAATCAGGACGTTGCGCTGGGCCAGCCCTTGTTCGGCTTCGACGAGGCGCTGATCCGCAGCCGCCTGCGCGTGGCGCAGCAGTCGCTGGCGACCGCCAACGCCGAATACCGGCAGACGGCACAGCAATCCCTCGTCGACGCGCGCGCGCGCCCTCAACTTGCCGCGATGGCCGGGCGCATCGAGGAGCGCACCGCGGAAGCCGCCTACCTGCGCGAGCAGCTGCAGCGCAGCCAGGTGACGGCGCCGCAGGCCGGCATCGCGCTGTTCGACGACCCGGCGCAGTGGATCGGCAAGCCCGTGGTCGTCGGCGAGCGCATCCTGCGCATCGCCGCACCCGATGACGTCGAGGTCGAGGCCTGGCTGGCCGTCGGCGACGCGATCGACCTGGCACCGGGCACGCCCGTGCAGTTGTTCCTGAACGCGCGGCCGCTCGAGCCCGTGGCCGCGACCCTGCGCTTCATGGCGCACGAGGCGGTGCAGCGTCCGGACGGCAGCCATGCCTACCGGCTGCGTGCCAGCCTGACGGCACCAGCCGGGCACCGGGTGGGCCTGAAGGGCACCGCCCGGCTCGAAGGCGAGCGGGTGCCGCTGGCCTACTGGGTGCTGCGCCGGCCCATCGCCACCGCGCGGGCCTGGATCGGGCGCTGACCCGGAGCGCCCGAGCATGCTGCCCCCGCTGCGCGAGGAGCTGACCCTGCTGCCCGGGCCGGTGCTGCCCGACGGACAGCCGAGCTGGACCCTGCACGACCCGGTGCGCAACCTGTTCTTCCGCATCGACTGGCCCACCTTCGAGATGCTCAGCCGCTGGGCCCTTGCCGATGCGCCCGCGATCGCGACATCCATCGCCGAACACACCACCCTGACCCTCGACCCCAAGGCCGTGGAGACGGTGGCCACCTTCCTGGTCGCGAACCAGCTCGTCCGCCCGCCCCAGGGGGCGCAGACCGCGGGGCGGTTCGCCGAACGGCGCGCCGCCTTGCGCGGCGGCCCCTGGCGCTGGCTGCTGCACCACTACCTGTTCTTTCGTGTGCCGCTGTTCCGTCCGGACGGCTTTCTCTCCCGCACGCAGCACCTGGTGGGCGTGCTCCACTCGCGCGCCTTCGCGCTGGCCACACTCGCGGCGCTGGGTTTCGGCCTGCTGCAGGTGCTGCGCCAGTGGGACGCCTTCGCGGCGCAGTTCGTCGACGTCTTCAGCCTCGAGGGCCTGGCGGCCTACGGGCTGGCGCTGTTGGTCGTGAAGACGCTGCACGAGCTGGGGCATGCCTACACGGCCAAGCGCCTGGGCTGCCGCGTGCCGACCATGGGCGTGGCCTTCATGGTGCTGTGGCCCATGGCCTACACCGACACCAACGAGGCCTGGCGCCTGACCGACGCGCGCCAGCGCCTGCAGGTCTCGGGGGCCGGCATCGCCACCGAGCTGATCGTGGCGGTCTGGGCCACGGTGGCCTGGGGCCTGCTGCCGGACGGGCCGGCGCGCTCGGCCGCCTTCGTGCTGGCCACGACGAGCTGGGTGACCACGCTCGTGATCAACGCCAGCCCCTTCATGCGCTTCGACGGCTACTTCATCCTCTCCGACCTGCTCGACCTGCCCAACCTGCACGAGCGCAGCTTCGCGCTGGCGCGGTGGAAGCTGCGCGAATGGCTGTTCGCGCTGGGCGAGGACGCCCCCGAGCCCCTGCCCGCGCGGCGCCGGCGCTGGATGATCGCCTTCGCCTGGTGCACCTGGGTGTACCGGCTGGTGCTGTTCATCGGCATCGCGCTGCTGGTCTACCACCTGTTCTTCAAGGCCCTGGGCGTGTTCCTGTTCGCGGTGGAGATCGCCTGGTTCATCCTGCGCCCGCTGCGCCTGGAACTCGCGTCCTGGGGCCAGCGCCGCCGCGTGATCCTGCAGCGGGGCCGCACCGGGCTGAGCCTGCTGGTGGCGCTGGCGCTGCTGGGCCTGGCCTTCGTCCCCTGGCCCGGGCGCGTGACGGCGAGCGCGGTGCTGCGGCCGGCCGAGGCCTGGCCGGTTTACGCGCCCGCAGGTGCACGCGTCGATGCGCTGCCCTTCTCCGAGGGGCAGCGCGTGGCGGCGGGGCAGGTGCTGGTGCGCCTGCACCTGCCGGACCTGCAAAGCCGGCGTCAGGCCGTGCTGGCGCGGGTGGAGCAGCTGCGCTGGCAGGCGGCGGCGTCCGGTTTCGACGCGCAGACGCGCGAGAAGATGCTCGTCACCGAGGAATCGCTCGCCACCGCGCGGGCCGAACTCGCCAGCATCGACACCGAGCTGCGCAACTACCTGCCGCGCGCTCCCTTCGACGGCCACCTGCGCGACCTGGACCCCGAGCTGCGCGTCGGCCATTGGGTGGGCGAGCGCGAGCGCCTGGCGGTGCTGGTGCGCGAAGGCGGCGCGTGGCTGGTGGAGACCTGGCTCGAGGAGCAGGACATCGCCCGCGTGGACGTGGGCGACCGCGCCGTCTTCCTGCAGGACGGCCTGGGCGCGCCGCCGCTCGAGCTGCGCGTCCAGGCCATCGACCGGGACGCCTCGCGCACGCTCCCGCGCCCGGAGCTCGCGGCGCAAGGCGGCGGGCATGTCCTGGTGCGCCAGCAGGCGGGACAGCTCGTGCCCGAGCGCGCGGTCTTCAGGGTGCAGCTCGCGCCCGCGGCGTCGGGGCTGCCGATGCCCCCTGCGACGCGGGTCTGGCGCGGCAGCCTCACCGTCCATGCGCAGGCCGAAGCGCCTGCGCTGCGCTATGCACGCCAGGCGGGCGCGGTGCTCGTGCGGGAGTTCGGGTTCTGAGCGCCCCTCGGGGCCGGCGCGCCAGACAAACAAAAGGGCCGCATATAGCGGCCCTCGCATTTTCCGCATCTTTCAGCTTGTTAGCCTCCAGAGCGCATTTCCGAACGTGTAGTACGGGTGGTATCTTACACGGTTTACACGATAAAGCGGAAAGCCGATGAAGTACAGGGTCGCCCTGTCGCTGGGCCTGGGATGGCTGGGCTGGGCCGCCATCCGCCTTGACGCCCATGGGCGGCCGATGGCCGTGATCCGGGCCGGGGTGCGCGTCTTCGGCGATGGCCTCGACCCGAAGACCGGCGAGCCCCTGGGCGCGCAGCGGCGTGACGTCCGGGCCCGCCGGCGGCGGCGGCGTCGGCAGGTGCGGCGCAAGGACCGTCTGCTGGCACTGCTGGTGCAGCACGGGTTCTTTCCTGCCGAGCCGCAGGCGCGACGAGAGCTCGAGCGTCTGGACCCGTACGAACTGCGTGCCCGCGGCCTGGACCAATCGCTCGCGGCGCATGAACTCGGGCGTGCGATCTTCCACCTCAACCAGCGCCGCGGCATCCTGCTCGAGCGCGATCTGGGGGGGCATGCCGACGAGTCCGACGGCCTGCAGAGGCAGGCGGTGCAGGCCACACGCGAGGCGATGCAGCGCACCGGGGCCAGAACCGTAGGTGAATGGCTGAACCTGCGTCGCCAGCAGGGGCTGCAGACCCGGTCGCCGATCAGCCGTCGTTTGATGCGGGTGCGCGACGCGCCGCCGGGTGAACCGCGCGCTGCCGCCGAGGCCGACAGGGCAGGGGAGGCGGGCTCCCCGCATCTGCCGCCCCTGGCCGACCGCACCATGGTTGCCGCGGAGTTCGATCTGCTCTGGGAGCGTCAGCGTGCCTTCGCGCCCGCGGTGTGCACCGAAGCCGCCCGCGAAGCCCTGCGCGAGACGCTGCTGCACGAGCGCGGCCGGATGCGGCCCGAGCCCGGCCGGTGCATGTTGCTGCCCGAGGAGCCCCGGGCCCCGGCTGCATTGCCCAGCGCCCAACGCCTGCGCATCCTCGGCGAGCTGCAGGCGATGCGGCTGCGCTGGCGGGGCAGCCCCGGCGAGGTGGGCCTGAGCCCGCAGCAGCGCGACAAGCTGCTGGAGGCGCTGGACCGCACCGTGTCGATGAACTTCGTTCGCTTGCGCGATCTGCTCGACCTGCCCGCGGATGCCCACATCAGCGGCTCGGGCACCGGCCGCCACGACATTCGCGGCAACGCGACCTCGGCCCTGCTGTGCAAGGCGGCAGCCTTCGGCAAGCGCTGGGCGGCGCTGCCCGAGCCGCTGCAGGACGAGACCGTCGTGCAACTGCTGGAGCAGACCGACCCGGCGGCACTGGTGCGCTGGCTGCAGGCGCACACCGGCATCGACGCCGAGACCGCCGAGCGCGTCTCGGCCTTGCGCCTGCCGCGGGGCAGCGCCGCGCTGAGCCGTGCCGCCCTGGCCCGCGTGCTGCCGCCCTTGCGGGCTGGCGCCGCCGGTCTGCGCGCCGCCGCCCAGGCCGCCGG
>Ga0164293_10005488_pt1 | contig 10786 bp, 6 predicted proteins | sample GEODES118metaG_FD_111487 | JGI IMG/M metagenome (GOLD analysis project Ga0164293, IMG submission 111487) | Eutrophic lake water microbial communities from Lake Mendota, Wisconsin, USA - GEODES118 metaG | ecosystem: Environmental > Aquatic > Freshwater > Lake | place: USA: Lake Mendota, Wisconsin...
GATGAAGATTGGGCGCCAGGGAGTTACAAGATTTCACGACTCGATATTGCTGGGTATGCGGGAATTGACTTGAGTAATCCTGATCCAGGCGACCCGAATCCGAGAAATACCACTTCCTCGTTCACTCGATCGGTAGTTCTTAGCCTCTCCGCCAATGGAATTGAAACCAGTTCTGGGTCCCCTGTCACCGGTCCAGTACCCCAACCATCACTCAAAAGCTTCTCGGTAACAGTAGAGAATCCAAATCCCACAGAAGTTTCGCCCCCAGAGGTATCAAAAATTTCTCTTCCAGCGACCACTACTGCCGCTGGAGATAATTTTAATTTTTCAATGAACGTTGATGGAAAGAACGCGTACATCTACAACGTCAATGCAAATTTCTCCCAAGCCGATGACTTATCCAAGACGTTTAGCTGTAGCGCGGATGCGTTGCGTGCGAGCCCACAGCAGAAGGTCATCGAAAACTTGCTCATGAAATGCCAGACCCAACGAACCAACACTGAGGGGAGCTATGTGCTCCGTTCGATGACAGTGAATTCATCGACATGTAATGTTGCGCCAAGTGTCATTTACAACCAAGAGAATCAAAGCTGCACTCAGGCTCCTCGAATGAGGTATTCCAATTACAACTACCAGTACAACTACGGTTATGTAACGGCTGTTCCGGTTTTGAAGAAGAGCCTAACTAATATTCTCGACGGAACGCAGAAAGTAATTTTGCTGCCTCCTGCACCTCTTCAAGCACCAAAATATAGTTCGGTGATCACCGAATCCACCCAGATAAAAATCTCCTACCCGTGGACTTACGAATACTCGTGTGATTACACCTCTTCAAGTGGAAAAGTTAGTAGCGGCACAAATGACAAGATCTATAACGTCGTGACAATGACCGAATTAAAGCCGTCGTCCAAGGTAGTGCTTGCTGGCACTTGCACCGCAATGGATAAATCAAAAGTGAGCTTCACGGAAACTTTCACAACAACTCTTCCTAAGGCCCCAATTTTGCCAACTGTCACAAGCCAAAAAAGCGATTACGACTCGGTCGTAATTATGTTGAGCGATTTAGATCAAGAGGGCATTGAATATGATGTCGAGGTAACTGCCGGGAGCTTTATCATCGCGGGAGATACTCTGGAAATCACCGATCTAGAAGCTGGTGAATCGTCGGTTCTCACCATGACAATGACTGATCAGTTTGGCCAGAGCACTTCGGGAATTGTTGGAACTTTCAAGGCTCAGGATCCACCAAAGCTTGTCGCTCCAACTGTTACAGTTGTTAAGAGTTCAAAAGGTAATTACACATTCACATTTAAGCGCGTAAAAGACCTTACGTATGCGGTGAAAACCTCTAATTGCACCGCAAAACTCGCCGGTGACAATATTTTTATTTCTGGCCTAGTACCAAAGAAGTTAGCAACGGCATACTTAAATGTTTCAGATAAGTATGGACAAAAAGTGTCAGTTAAGTTCTTTACCGCGTCAGTCAAGAAATAATTTACGAACTCTTTGCAAGAAACTCTTCGACAGCTTGGCGAATGAGAGCAGAGGGAGTTTCACCTCGGGACTTTGCCGCTTCCTCTAACTTCTCCTTTAGAGGTGCTGGGACGCGCGCTTTGATCTCAGGGGAGTGCACAGTGGGTGCAGTTAGTGATGGACGCCCAACATAAGGGCCATGCTCTTCAATTTCTTTGACCATCGCATCGATACGAGCATTGGTATAGCGCTCACCGTTGTTATCGAGCACTACCTCTTTATCGAGATCGATGTACCCACCAAAAACATATTTCTTGCCAAGAATCTCGATTGGCTTCTTCTTAACCATTTTTCTTACCTCTCCGATAAATTGTTGGCATAACGTGAATTACGAGAATTTCTGTGCCATCTTGAACCGCGATAATTTCGAGTTCACGACCTCGCGCATCAACACCAACCCACGCAAATTTGAGAGGGTCGTGGTTCTGAATAATTTGGTATTCATTAGTTTGAATAACGAATATTGCGCTGGAAATGCCCACGCGGTGCTTACGAGCTGATTGGGCAAAATTAATTTTCGACCAACGTTCATGGTTCATATTATGTGCCACATAAAGGAAAGTCACACCCAACTCTCAACACACCCTTGAGGGTTTCAGGGAAATCCCACATAACCTGAGGTCAGGGACGTAAAATTCTCCTTATATATAGGTGCCAATTTCCCCGCTGGGCGCCTATTCGGTAGGTTCGCCCTATCCCCGCACGCCTGACCAGGCGTTATTGCTGATCACAGGCCATATATAAGGCCGCAATGAGCACCTAACCAGTCGAAACCAGTGAAGTTTTAGCAAGGAATCCGAGTAGAGCGCGCAAGCCTGACCAGGCAGAATGACCCAGGCATGGAGCTCTACCAGCAGAAACGCTAAGGATCCGCCGGGCAGAAGTGCCAAATGTCCGATTTGTCCCGTCAACGCGACAAATAGCGACTAGATCCGTAGTAGCCAATGTAGGGCCGAGACGTCGACCTGAGCACCACCTCCAGCAATGGAGATAAGTAAAGACCTAGGGGCAAGAAAAAAGCAATGGCGCGTAACACGAAGAAATTGAAGCAAACGGCATCCGCCGCTCCCACTTCATGGAGCGTTGCGGATTTTGGTGCTTTCTACACCGAGCACTCCGCCGAACTTCGCGCACATGCAGCACGTATCTTGAAGGACACTCAACGCGCCGAAGAGGTTGTCCAAGATGCGCTGATCAAGTTCATGCGCGCCGCCCCTGAGTTGGAGTCCGCCGATCACGCCCTCGGTTATCTCCACCGCACCATCGAGAACCTTTGCGTCGACATCTTCCGCCTCGAAGGTCGTCGTCCAAACCTCGTACTCCTCGATGATGCACAAGCAGAGGTCGAATCAACATGGGTAGATGCTGGTGACCACAGCGAAGTAATCGCACAAGCAGACGATGCCGCGATTATTCGCCAAGCACTTGCAATGCTCTCTCCCGCCGAGCGCACCGCGCTTGTGATGTGGGAAATGGATGGCCGTAGCACAGAAGAGATCGCAGCAGAGCTCAACATCAAAGAGAGCGCTGTTCGCCACACCATCTCACGCGCACGCGCTTCAATGCGCCGCGTTCTCACCGAGATCGTCATCGACGAAGATCGTGGCCTCACTGCACTCGACATGCTCTCAACAACATACAAGCGCGCTGGCGAATTCGCGAAGAAGTCTTCGCGCGCTGCCCTCTCGCTCGTTCTTGTTCTCGCAGCATTCCTTGGCTTTAACTCCCTCACCGGAAATGAAGGAAATAACGGCTCTGATTCACGCGTTGTCGCAGAAGGCCCAGCAAACCCAGCAACACCAGCCCTCGGCGGAAACAACAGCAACGACTCCAACGACGCCACCACCACAGCAACCCCTTCACCATCAGCAACCGAAGCAACTCAAGCACCGGCCGCTGACACAACAAGCGAAGAAGTCACAGCTGCAGATAACGCTGCAATCGATGAAGCCGCCTCCATCGATCTCAAGTCAACAAACAAGTCCTTCTCTAACTCTGTTGCTGCCGCGAAAGAGACTCTCGCGCTCGCCGGACCTTCTTCTTTCCCAGGCGTCGATGCCAACGGACTTCCAACCGGTTTCACCATTAACGACTCTGGTGACTACGCCGGTAACGCAGTACTTAAGAATTTCGGTGAGCCAACCTTCACTGGTTCCAAGACCATCACCGAGTCAATCTTTGCAACCAACGATCCGAAGAATGTAAATATCATTCTCGATCAATTCGTCACTTTCACCGGAACTGCGCTGCAGTATTCGGTGGTTCCTACTGTCCGTATCAACGGGGTATGGCAAGACCTTCTTGTCATCTCAACAAATACCCGCGTTGAGACACAGGCAGATGGAACGAAGTTGATTATCGCCACCATGTTTATTGATCCTGCGAAGACTGGCGCCAATAGCGTCAAGGCTCCAGCATCAGGTCGCGATGCCGATCGCATTCCTGCGATTGTGACCGTTCGACTTCACACCACACCAATGGGTCAGACCATCATCGGCCAAGCCGTCCAGGTTCTCGATCCATTTATTAACGCGGGGGGTGCGGTCTAATGGCCCGCCGCCCTAATCAGGTTTCCATGCCGAATCCGGAATTCGGTGTGGATTTTGATGCGTCAGCACGTGCGATGCATCAATCGGCGTCAAAGGGGTCTCTCATGGTTCATGAGAAGGCCCGTTTTCGCCAGCCGTTACTGGGAAATTCCTGGGAACGACTTTGTTCGAAAGGAACACAATGTTAAAAACTCTCAAGCGCAAGATCGCGCTTGTTGCAGTAGCAGCTCTTGGAGCCGGCGGTCTTTCGATCGTTGCAGCTCCAGTAGCAAATGCTGCGTTTGCTGCAGGAACGCTTGCTCTCTCCAACGCAAGCGCTACGCAGTATGTCGGTGCACCTTTTTTTGCTACCGTCACTCCTGCAGGAGCTGATGATCTCACTGCAGATGCAACAGTCACACATCTTCGCTGGAATGCAACCGCAGGGGTCCCTGCAATCGGCACACCTGTTGTTACAGCAGGAGTAGCTGGAAATATTAGAATTCCCGCTGTTTTTGCGGAAGTTCGTGCCGCACAAAACTTAGTCGCAACTTACGATGAAAATGGTGCCGTTGCGGATGCTGATCCTGTCGGTGCTGGAACTGCAACACTTGCAGGAGTGAACGCTATTGCTGCCCCAACTTTCACTGCCACCGTTGGTGCTGCCCGTGTAAACAGCGGTCAGACGATTAATGTGTCAGTAACAGGAACCAACACAATTGTTGCTGCTATTCCATTCAAATATGCAAACATCAGCAAACCAACTCTCGCAACTAACCTTGCTCTTACGGACACACTTGCAGCTGATACCAACTTGGGTACAGCAACTGCTGCTACTGTCGTAGGTACACTTGCTGCTCCAGACGCAGCAGGAACGTACACTGGTGTTGTTTACCAAGACACCAACGCGAATAACACTGTTGATCCAGGTGAGCCATCATCTTACGTGTCCATCACAACATCTGGTGCGCCAAGTTCAGCAACTTTGACTCCAGCAACTGAGTCAAAGGCTGCAGGTGCTGCTGCTACCTACACCTTGACGCTCAAGGATGCTAACGGTGCAACCACTCAAGCTGCAGTCGGTGAATTCTTCAGCATCACCGCAGATCCAACTTCAGCTACCTCTCTTGTCACAGTTGCTGGAGCAGGGCTAGCTTCAATTTCTACGCCAACAGCTAACACCAACACCACTGCTGTGGTTCCATTTTCAGCTCTCGGAGACGGTTCTGAAGCGTTCACAGTAGCTTCGAACACTGCTGGTGACTCAGTGGCTATCTCAGTATCATCTTCAGGTGCATTACGTGCACAAGGTGTCGCTGCAACTTTGACAGCAACGCTCAGTGTCGTTGCCGCTAGCGCTGTGAATGGTTCAGCCGCTGCGACAACAAACACACGCCTTGCAGCAGATGCTGCTACCACAACCGCTGCTACTGGAGCTGCTGCTGGTCTCAAGACATACATTGCAGATCTCTCTCTAAAGTCGGTAACTTTCACCGTTACAGGACTAGATGCCAACAAGGCGATCACATTCGATATCACCGGTACTGATGGTGGTGGTGGCGATACTTTTATTGCCAACACAACACTCAGTATTAATGGAGCAGCAGCTGCTGCCTATACCGATGGTACTGACACATCTGCTGTTGCTGACGCAACAGGAAACGTAACAATTGTGTGGGCCACATCAGGAACTATCGGTGGTGGAACAGATGTAATTAATCTTGATCTCAACACTGCTGGCACAGATGACGTAGTTGCCACTCAAACAGACGCTCGAGTCACATGGGCAAGCCCAGCGTATGACGTTGCGATTACTGCACCTACAACAACAACTTTGCTTGTTACACAAACCAGCACTGTCAAGTTTGAAGGTACATTGATTGATCAGTTTGGTAACCCACTTCAAGGCGCAATTGTTGGTATTAACGCGCCACAGACAGGCACTGTTGTTGTAGCAGCTCTAACTGCTACCGCAACAAGCGATGCAACTGGTAAGTGGAGCGCAACGTTGCCGGCCCCTGCCGCAACCACCACACAAGTTGTAGCAACTGTTACCGCAGTACGTACCGGTGCAACTTTTGCTAACAATGCTGCTGTTTACACCATCAATTACACCGCAACAGGAAATGCAACGACCCTTACCCATGTTTCTGCCCCAGCTAACGTTCTTACTGCTGGTGTAATCACGGGTATTCCGGGAATCACAGTTCCTCACGATGGTGTTCTCACAATTGGTGATGCATCCGGTCTATCAAACGGCATTTACACCTTGTCTACCGCTGCTTCTACCGCTGATGGCGGAACGGCAGCCTTAGGTGCAGATGAGTACCTCACTATCACTCCGACCTCAACACCAGCAGCTGAAGTGACCTTCACCTCTGATGATTCGGTCTACTTCTGGCACCCTGCTGCTCCTGCTGATGTAGCGTGGAACGCAGCTGCTGCAAGTAAGGGAACTGGCAAGTTTGCGTCCGGTGACATTGTTCGCGTCTGGTCCACTAAGGCTGGAAAGCACACGATCACAATGACCGTTGGAACCACTACTTCAACTCAAGATTTCTGGGTTTCGGTAGATCCAAACGCAGCTCGTAACCTTGCTATCACCGCTCCTGCAACATTGAAGCAAGGTGAAATTGGACGTCTTGTTGTTACCGCAACTGATAACTGGGGCAACCCAGTTGCAGGCGTAACAGCTGCGACCATTTCGGCAACAGTGACGGGTCAAGGAACACTTGGTGGCGGACGTATCACTGATACATTCGGTCTCACCGATGCATCCGGCCAGGCACAACTTGCAATCCAGGCGGGTAACGCTGATGGAAAGCTTGACTTCTCGGTCACTGCCGCTGATGTTAACTTCCAGTTCAGCTCCCGTAAGGGCCGCAGCGTTTACGCAGCGGGCGACACCACGGACGGAGTAACCATCCAACTCGATGCTTCCAAGGGCACAGTAACTGCTTCAACTACAGTTGCTGGTTCTGCTGCTGCAGCCACCTCTAACCCAGAGATTGCAACAGTCAAGGCTGACGTCAAGGCTGTCTCTGACACCGTAGCAACTCTCTCCAAGGCTGTAACAACAATCCAGTCCTCGGTCACAGAGTTGACATCTTCCTTCTCAGCACAGATCAAGAGCCTTTCCAGCGCGATCGCAAAGATCAGCCGGGCAATTGCTGCGCTCAGCAAGAAGATCAAGTAAATAGTTATTCGTAACTAGATACTGCAATTACGCCAGGGGGCGTTCTCCGCAAGGAGGGCGCCCCTTCGGCATTCCTTTACCGACTACACCAAGCCAAGTGATTGGCTCAGCTTCGCTCCAGTCTCTAACGTCTCTTGGTCGAGTACTTTCGTATAAATCGATAACGTCACCATCGGCGATGCATGGCCTAATAACTTCTGTGCTGTTGTCACGTGCACGCCATTGGTCTTCAGTAAATAGGCATACGTTTTCCGTAGTGAATGAATATTGACTCCATATGGTTTCAACACTTTTGCCAACGGTTTTCGCGTTGCGGGGAAAGTTTCGAAATATCCCAAATAAGGAACAGTTCGTACACCCGACTGCGTTTTTGTCGCACCATGTACTGATCGATTGATGTGAACCAGCCCATCATGAATATCTTCTTTAGTAAGCGCCGCTGCTTCACCCCAGCGCAAACCATGCAGCGCTAAGAAGCGGATGTGGTTGTCGTAATTTCCAAAGAAACCATCGCGCACCTCTTCCCACGTGAGGAAAGGCGAGTGGCCAGCTCTTATCTTTGGAGCTTTAATGCCCTTCGTGGGGTTGATATCGACCCACCCTCGTTCGTGAGCCTCTCGAAAGAGCGTCTTGATGACCATTAAGGCTTGATAGCCAGATTGTTTGGGGAGCGGGGAAATGATGCGTTCAATATCCTGTCGAGAAATTTCGTTGACATCTCTACTACCCAGTTCGCCATCAAAATGGCGTTTATAGCACCAGGTGTAGGTGTAGCGAGTTTTCTCTGTTATCGGTAAGAACGGAATCTTCACACCCGCGAGTGTGTGAAGATTCATGTTCGTTTCAGATCTCTCTGATTCCTTTCTTCCTGCATCATCTATGAGCGTTAACTCTGGGAAATCAAAAGTTACCTGCGCAAAATCTGCGCGCAAGAGTCGGTTGTCGCTTATTTCCGACATCTCCTCTGAATTCCAAAAAGTTTCGCTCATAAATCTTGCGTTTTTCTCCGTTTCGGATATTTCACTCTTTCGTTATAAATCGGACACCACAGGCAAAACCTAAGGGCGGCCTCCGCATCTCGCGGATTAGGAAACCGCCCTTAGGAACTTACCTAGCAGTGCTTAGTGATTACTCACTAATTACTTGTTGTTACTTGATCTTCTTGCTGAGCGCAGCAATTGCCCGGCTGATCTTTGCGATCGCCGAAGAGAGGCTCTTGATCTGTGCTGAGAAGGAAGAAGTCAACTCTGTGACCGAGGACTGAATGGTCGTTACAGCCTTGGAGAGAGTTGCTACGGTGTCAGAGACAGCCTTGACATCAGCCTTGACTGCATCAATCGCTGGATTAGCAGCAGCTGCTGCGGCTGCAACCGTTCCCTTAACGTTTGCTGACGCAACGGCAGCAATAAAGCTCACGACTGGAAGTGCAGCAACTTTATTTGTTCCGTCATTAGCTTCATATTGATGTCCACCAGCGATGTTTGTGATGGTTGCAGTAACAGTAGTTTCTCCAGCGAGAGCTGATAGAACAGAGGCCATAGCAATACCTGTGGAATCAGTGGTGCCAGTGACGGTGTTACTTCCATTAAGGAAGGAGCCCACGCCTGACATCGTGAAGACCACGTTAACGCCTGGAACTACGTTACCGAAACCATCCTTGACTGTTGCGGTATAGGCAGCAGCAGATCCTGCGGTATTGGTTGCAGGAGCGGTGATGGTAATAGAACGTGCGCGAACTGCATCAGGAGCGATGACAGTGAAGGTACGAGTTGCGGTCAATCCGCCACCCTTGGCAGTCACTGTGACCACACCTGGCTTCGTACCAATAGCGTAAACAACTGTATTGCTATTAGCAGTCACAGTGTCTTTCCATACGGTTGCAAGGTTTCCAGTTGCAGCAGTGGCAAGCTTTCCACCATCGGAGACGGTGTACACGATTGGCACACCAGCAAGTGCGGTGCCGTTGGCATCACTGGTCATCGCTGGGGTAATAGCAACCGAGCTTGCATTGTCGGCGTTAGCAGCTGCAGCTGCACCAGCTCCTGCGGTTGCAGTTACGGCTTCAGCTACAGGAACTTCTGCATACCAAGTTGTGGTTGTAGTAGTGCCACCTGTAAGGGTTAAGCCATAAGCAGTACCGGTTCCGTAAGTAACGGTGAAGGTTGCGGTGCTCTTGTCTGTCGTCAGATCCGTTGGAGCGAAAATGTTGAGCGAGACTGAGTCAGTCAGCAAGGTTGTTGATGTTGAAGCATCAGCCAACGCAAGTGTAGCCACGCCATCAACGCCGGTAAGGGCTGTAATTGTCTTGGAGGCGTTACGTGAACCAGCGCTTGTTACTAATTGAACATAATAACCAGCAGCTGCACGGTTGAACTGATCTACAACGGTTGCCTTGAAGGAATTAGTTGATCCAGCGAGTGCAAGTACAGAGGTGCTTGCAGCTGGTTCCAAAGTAGCACCATCAGTTGCGATGGCAGCGGCCTTAAATTCAACGCTAGCTCCCGCAGTACCTGCAGCAATTGGAACAGTCACAGTGAACTTGTCATTAGCAGCTGGAGTTGAAGTTGCTGTGACAGCCACAGTGAAAGCCACGGTTCCATCTGCGCCAATGGTGACTGAAGTGCTTGTAGCAGTCACAGGTGTATTGGTGTTGTTAGCAACTGTTACAGGTACCACATCGCCAGCTGTACCAGTGATGGTGAAGCTAAATGATGCAGTTGTCTGTGGTGCAAAGTACGCAGTCGTTGTGTTTGTAGTGACTGCGGCTGGCGCAGTATAGGTTGCGTTATTTGATGTGGTGTTCGCGGTTGTAAGTTTGATACCAGTTGCATTGGCAGTAGTGACCGAAACGAGTGTTCCGGAGACTGCTGTCGCGAGTGGCGACAAGTTACCTGCGAAGTTAAACGCAAGTGTTGCAGTTCCTGCAGCACTTAAGGTGTTGGTGATGGCATATGAACCATCTGTACCTTGGTTTGCCGCATTCCATGCGATGGTGGCAGGTCCTGTTGCACTGTTCGCAGGGCTGATATTTGCTCCGCTATTTGTGTTGTAGGTGAAAGTACCTCCACCAGAGTTCACAGTTGCAGCCATAGAGATGGTATCTCCAGAAGCCAAACGAGTGACATTGTTTGCGGTATCTTTCAAAATAACTTTGTGAGCTGTTGCTGCTGTACCAGCCGCTGTTTGAGCTGCTGCTACGAGAGACATCGACACTGGGGTTCCACCAAGTGTAACGGAGAATGCTGTGTAGGCATCCCCAGCATCGATAGCACCATTAGCATTAACGTCGGCAATGACGTTACCGGTATAGGTACCTGCGATAAAGGTCTTATTTGCACCAGCGTATTGCGTCTGGTTACCCGCAGATCCGCCAGGGACAAATGAGACTGTCGTTGCGGTAGCAGTCGCAATTTGGGCGTCCTGATAAGTAGTAAGAGCATCGCCAACTGCAATGTTTGCTACACCAGATCCTGCTGGAACAGTTCCGAAACGGACAGTCCATCCGCCATGTGCTACAGCGTTAACTGTA
>Ga0164293_10005490_pt1 | contig 10783 bp, 10 predicted proteins | sample GEODES118metaG_FD_111487 | JGI IMG/M metagenome (GOLD analysis project Ga0164293, IMG submission 111487) | Eutrophic lake water microbial communities from Lake Mendota, Wisconsin, USA - GEODES118 metaG | ecosystem: Environmental > Aquatic > Freshwater > Lake | place: USA: Lake Mendota...
ATTCTCAATGACGGGCAAGTGCGAATGCGCGTTCACGAGCGAGGATCAGGCGAGACAAAATCATGCGGCACTGGTGTATGTGCGGTTGCGCTTGCAACAACTATTCACCAGAAGAAGAGATTGCCGGCGCAATGGACCGTGCACGTGCCAGGTGGCACGTTGAAAGTAGAGATTGATGGACACTCAAACGCAGTGCTAACTGGACCTGCGGAGCTAGTGCGTGACCATGAGGTCACTTTGTGAAATCTGAAGAGCTTTTCCAGCGCCTGCTTGAAGAGAATGAACAAGCGCGCTTAGATTTTGAGAATAAATCCCCGCAAGATTCTGGCGAAGAACTATCCGAGCGTCGAGCGCTCAAACGTGTTGCTGGAATCTCTACCGAACTTGAAGATATCTCAGAGGCCGAATACCGCTCACTTCGATTAGAGCGAGTGGTATTGGTGGGCGTGTGGACTGAAGGAACAGGTGAGCATGCAGAGAACTCACTAAAGGAGCTTGCGGCGCTTGCTGAAACCGCTGGTTCGCAAGTGTTGGAAGGAATTATTCAACGCAGAGATAAACCAGATCCGGCAACCTTCATTGGTTCGGGAAAAGTAAGCGAGTTGCGGACAATCGTCGCAGCGACAAAAGCGGATACCGTTATTTGCGATGGTGAACTCTCACCTGGTCAATTGCGTCAACTCGAAGAGCGCGTGAAAGTTAAAGTTGTTGATAGAACTGCATTAATTCTTGATATTTTCGCGCAGCATGCAAAAAGCCGTGAAGGTAAGGCGCAGGTAGAGCTCGCGCAGATTTCCTATCTACTTCCACGACTTCGTGGCTGGGGTGAATCTCTCTCGCGCCAGGTGGGTGGTCGTGCTGGAGCAGGAGGCGCTGGCGGCGTGGGAATCGGTGGACGTGGTCCTGGTGAGACAAAGATTGAAATTGATCGCCGTCGCATTCGAGATCGAATGGCGAAATTGCGCCGTGAAATAGCCGAAATGAAAGTTGCCCGAGATACCAAACGGCAAGAGCGCGTGCGCCATCGAATTCCCTCTGTAGCTATTGCCGGCTATACCAACGCAGGAAAGTCCTCACTTCTTAATCGATTAACTGGCGCTGGCGTTTTAGTAGAGAACGCTCTTTTTGCCACGCTGGATCCCACGACCCGGCGATTTGAAGGAAGTGACGGACGGGTCTACACGCTTACTGACACCGTTGGTTTCGTCAGTCACCTGCCGCATCAACTTGTCGATGCCTTTAAGTCAACGCTCGAAGAGGTAGCTGGCGCCGACCTGATTCTCCATTTAGTCGATGGCTCACATCCAGAACCGTTGGAACAGGTGCGAGCTGTTCATCAAGTAATTGATGAAATTGGTGGCTCTGCTATCCGTGAATTGATTGTTATCAATAAAGTGGATATTTCAGATCCACATCGCATTGTGGAGCTGGTCAATCAATTGCCAGGCAGCATTCCAATATCTGCGCATACCGGTTTCGGAATTGCCGATTTGCAACGTGCGATTGAGGCGGCGCTACCTCATCCCGATATTGAAGTGAATGCGGTGATTCCTTACACCAGAGGTGATTTGCTCCACCAGATTCACGAACGCGGTGAAATCTTTACCGAAGAACATTTGGCAGATGGCACCCATGTGCGCGCACTGGTGGATGCACACTTAGCGTCTGCGCTAAAGCGATTTAGCGCCTAGATTTTCGGGGGATTTTTCGGGGGACTGTTAGCGTACCGATCGAAGAACTGCCGTGACTTTGCCAAGAATCTCCGCGTTATCTCCAGGGATAGGGGAGAAGTTTGGATTGGCAGGTAGTAACCAAATCTTTCCGTCTCGACGCGAAAAAGTTTTCACTGTTGCTTCTCCATCGATCATCGCTGCAACAATCTCGCCTTTCTCGCATGTCTTCTGTGCGCGAATCACGACAAAATCACCATCACAAATGGCAGCATCGATCATTGAATCGCCCACAACTTTGAGCATGAAGAGTTCGCCTTGGCCAACAAGTGATGCAGGAAGGGGGAAAGTTTCTTCGACGGATTGTTCGGCAAGAATGGGACCTCCAGCGGCGATGCGACCAAGAAGTGGTACCGCGCGCATCTGATCCATTGACGCTTCCGCTTCGCTCACCTCTGCGCTCTCACCATCGGGTAGCAGAATTTCTAGCGCGCGACCACGAGTGGGATCGCGGCGAATCCACCCCTTCTCTTCAAGGACTTCGAGTTGGTACTTCACGCTTGAAGGCGAGGAAAGGCCCGCTGCGATGCCGATCTCTCGCATTGATGGGGGATAGCCCTGGGCATCTAGGGCGCTTTGGATTACCTCCAGAATCTTCATCTGGCGAGGGGTTAAGCCCTCCTCGTTGGCAGGGCCATCGGGGAGTTCAGCCACATTGCTCGCAATGATGCGAGCGTTCTGGGGGTTCTCGGGAGAAGCGTTTTTCTTAGCCATAGCCTTGAGGGTACGGGCTTTCGTGAAAAATTTCAAACACCTGTTCGAAAAAATGTTGACAGGAGGGGGTGAGCTAGGGTTAAATTCGAACACACGTTCTAATCCGTCAGAACGTTGGGCCGGTCAGCAAACGAACAGGTAATGAGAGAGAGCACGAGCGATGAGCACCACCTTCCCCGTAGTAGTAACAACCCCAGCCCCGCTGGCGCCATTGCGCCTTACTGCCCGTGGCCGCCTTCTCCTGGGCGCCTCAGGCCTTGTAGTGGCTCTCTCGCTCATCTCCGCCACCTCTGCTCTTGGTAGCGGCGATGGTGCAGTTTCCACTGCTAGCGAACTCTCTACATATGAAGTGATCACCGTCCTGCCAGGGGAGAGCCTCTGGTCTATCGCTGGCGAGGTTGCCCCCGAGGCAAACCGAGCCGATGTTGTAGCGGCGATCGTCGATCTCAATGGGTTGAATGGCTCTGCGCTCCACTCCGGTCAGCGTCTTCGAGTACCAACCTCTAACTAGTAGCTGGCAAATATTTTTTTTGCGACACACCGAAACTCTGCTTGCGAACCCTCGACTACTCCTCTACTGTTCCCACTAGATGTAGTAGTAACACCGGTGTAGTTATTCCACAGGTTGTGCCTACTACTCCCCAGGTCCTCCACAGCCTTATCCCCAGGGCGGCGCGATTCTGGCTCCAATGGCGAGGACATCTGAGTAGGTACTGAGCATTGACTGAGTAGGGAATTAGCACGAAATCTGAGTTTTCTTTTTCTAGGGTGTAAGGGGGTGCCTGGGATGAACTGTCCCTATTGCCGACAGGCCGATAGCCGAGTCGTCGACTCACGTCCGATCGATGAGGGCAGCTCCATCCGCCGCCGCCGTGAGTGCGCCACCTGTGGCAAGCGCTTCACCACCCAAGAGATGGCAATTCTCTCGGTGATTAAGCGAAGCGGCGCAACTGAACCTTTCAGTCGCGAGAAAGTGATCGCAGGCGTTCGTAAGGCGTGTCAAGGTCGTCCCGTTGATGACGATGATCTTGCCCTTCTTGCGCAGCGGGTAGAAGAGAACCTGCGTGCAACAGGTCAAGCAGAGATCGAAGCGCAAGAGGTGGGCATGGCAATACTTGCTCCACTTCGTGAATTAGATGAAGTTGCTTACCTTCGTTATGCATCGGTCTATCGCAACTTCAATTCACTTGATGATTTTGAAGGAGAGATTGCGCTCCTTCGCGCAGTACCGCATGAGCCGCTCGAAAGAGAAGAAAAAGAAACGCGAGAGCTAAGTAAAAGTTAAGTACGAGCTAGGCAAGAGTTAAACAGAGTTAAAAAGAGTTAAAACAGACGAGAAAGAGGAAAAGAACATGTCAGACACAGTCGTAAACCGGGCAGGTAGCAAGCGTGGCGCTGGACTCAAAGCGGAACGGATCTACACCACCGCAGGAGTTCATCCTTACGATGAGGTGACCTGGGAGCGACGCGATGTCGTGCAGAATAATTGGAAGACTGGTGAAGTTGTCTTTGAACAACGAGGCGTTGAGTTCCCTGACTTCTGGTCAGTAAACGCATCAACGATCGTCACCACCAAGTACTTCCGTGGTGCAGTCGGATACGAAAACCGTGAGTGGTCACTCAAGCAAGTAATTGATCGCGTTGTTCTTACCTACACCAAAGCTGGAAAAGAATTCGGTTATTTCGCAACCGATGCAGATGCCGAAATTTTTGAGCATGAATTGACATGGATGCTCTTACATCAAGTCTTCTCCTTTAACTCTCCAGTCTGGTTCAACGTCGGCACCGCCGCTCCACAACAGGTCAGCGCCTGCTTTATCCTCTCGGTCGATGACACGATGGATTCCATCCTCAACTGGTATCGCGAAGAGGGAATGATCTTCAAGGGCGGTTCCGGCGCAGGTCTTAACCTCTCGCGAATTCGTTCCTCCAAGGAGCTTCTCAAGTCCGGTGGTACTGCATCGGGTCCAGTCTCCTTTATGCGTGGCGCTGATGCCTCTGCAGGAACCATCAAGTCTGGCGGCGCAACTCGTCGCGCAGCGAAGATGGTTGTCCTCGATGTCGATCATCCAGATATCGAAGAGTTCATCGAGACCAAGGTGGCCGAAGAAGAGAAGATTCGCGTCTTGCGCGATGCAGGTTTTGATATGGACCTCGGTGGCAAAGACATCATCTCTGTCCAATATCAGAATGCCAACAACTCTGTTCGCGTCAGCGATGAGTTCATGCGCTCCTATGAAGAAGGCAAAGAGTTTGGTCTGCGCGCTCGCTCCACAGGTGAAATCATCGAGCAGGTTAACTCTCGCTCACTCTTTCGCAAGATGGCGGAGGCAGCATGGGCATGCGCCGATCCAGGAATTCAATATGACGACACCATCAATGATTGGCACACCAACCCAGAGACTGGTCGCATCAATGCATCGAACCCATGCTCTGAGTACATGTCACTTGATAACTCATCGTGCAACCTCGCCTCACTGAACTTGATGAAGTTCCTCAAGGCAGATGGTTCATTCGATGCCAAGACCTTCGTTAAGGCAACGGAAATGATCATCACCGCAATGGATATCTCTATCTGCTTCGCAGATTTTCCAACTGAAGCGATCGGCGATACCACGCGCAAATATCGTCAGCTAGGAATTGGCTTTGCCAACATCGGTGCGCTCTTGATGGCATCGGGACTTCCTTACGATAGCGATGGCGGTCGCGCGCTTGCTGGTGCGATTACCTCACTCATGACCGGAACCTCCTATCGCCGCTCTGCAGAGATTGCAGGAATCGTCGGCGCGTACGAGGGGTACGCTCGCAATGCAACTGCGCATACTCGCGTGATGCGTAAGCATGCTGCGGCATCAGTAGCTGCACGCTCGGTGACATCACTTGATCGCGATGTCTGGACTGAGGCGAATAAGCAGTGGGATGAGGGCTTAAAGATTGGCGAGAAGAACGGCTGGCGTAATGCGCAAGCATCAGTTCTTGCACCGACTGGAACCATCGGATTGATGATGGATTGCGATACCACTGGTATCGAGCCTGACTTCTCACTGGTGAAGTTCAAGAAACTTGTTGGCGGTGGCTCCATGCAGATTGTTAACCAAACAGTTCCTGCAGCGCTTCGCAAACTTGGATATACCGAAGAGACGATTGAGGCAGTTGTCGAATACATCCAAGCGAATGGACACGTCATCGATGCGCCAGGTCTCAAGCAAGAGCATTACGACGTCTTTGATTGCGCCCTCGGCGCACGTTCGATTGCTCCGATGGGCCACGTGCGAATGATGGCTGCATGCCAACCATTCCTCTCTGGCGCAATCTCCAAGACCGTTAACCTCCCAGAAGAAGCAACAGTCGAAGAGGTCGAAGAGGTGTACTACGAAGGATGGAAGCTTGGCCTTAAGGCGCTTCGGTCTATCGCGACAACTGCAAAGTTGGTCAACCACTCTCTGATGGCAAGGCGAAGAAGAAAGATGAGCCAGTAGTCGAGAGCGCAGCGCCAGCACGCGCAACACGTAAGCGACTTCCAAAGTCACGTCCATCACGTACCACCTCATTTAATGTTGGTGGCGCCGAAGGGTATATGACTGCAGGCGCGTACGAAGATGGCGCACTCGGCGAGGTCTTCTTGAAGCTCGGCAAGCAAGGATCAACTCTCGCTGGCGTCATGGATGCCTTCTCAATCGCAGTCTCTATCGGATTGCAGTACGGCGTTCCACTCGAGACCTACGTGCAGAAGTTCACCAACCTTCGCTTTGAGCCAGCAGGCATGACAGATGATGCTGATATCCGCATGGCGCAATCGATGATGGATTACATCTTCCGTCGCCTTGCACTCGATTACCTTCCAGCAGATGAGCGAGCAGCGCTGGGTATCTTCTCTGCAGCAGAGCGCGCACGTGCGCTCGATAGCGGAAGCTACGGCGTAGTCGAGAGCGCACCAGCGATGGATGAGGTAGCAATCGATACCCCGCCTTCTGCTCTAGCTGCCCCAACTGTCCCGGCAGCAAAGGTTCAAGAGATTGCGATCACGTCAGCGCCAGCGGCGCCAGTACAGATCGGTTCATCAACTGAGCTGTTAGAGGCGATGCTGGGTCGAAGCGCAGATGCGCCAATGTGTATGACATGTGGCGTCAAAATGCGCGCTGCAGGTGCGTGCTACGTCTGTGAAGGCTGCGGCTCAACATCAGGATGTAGCTAATCCCTAAGTAAGTGATGAATTCATTCTCGATAGGGGCCGAGCGCGCGCTTATCAACGGCGAGATAACCTCGGCCTCCATCGAGATTTCACACGGCATCATCACCAAAGTACTTCCCAATCCCACCCAGCTTGTCGGTGACATTCTCCTTCGCGAGAGTGATTGCGTACTCTCGCCAGGTTTTATCGATTGTCAGATAAATGGCGCCACAGATATCAATTTTTTTGATGCTGATAAAAATGATTTAGAGCGAGCGCTTGTGTTGCTAGCGCAAAGTGGCGTGACTTCATGCACCCCCTCCATGATTTCTGCACCGATAGGTGAATTAGTTGCTGCAATTGAGGCCTCAGATTGTGGCGAGAGTTCAACTTCAGGAATTAATCGCGCTCGACATCTGGGTTATCACATCGAAGGCCCATTCCTTGCTGATGACTTTTCGCGCGCGCATGATGTGCAGTACTTTCTCGATCCAACTCCGCAACATCTCGATCCACTATTGGAGACCGGACGCGTCTCGATCATCACGCTCGCGCCTGAACGAGCGCGCGCTCTTGAAGCGATTAGCGCAATCCACGAGGCTGGGGTGATCGCAAGCGCCGGCCACTCTGGCGCGACATTCGAGCAGATGGTTGATGCAGTTGCGGCTGGACTTTCCATGATTACTCATCTATTTAATGGTATGGATAAGAACGCAAGTGCGGGAATTGTTCGCGCTGCGAGTGAATTGCGAGAGTTAACCGTAGGTTTTATCGCCGATGGAATCCATAATCAGAGTGAGCACGTGCAGTGGGCTTTTGAAGCGATGGGAGAGCGGATCGCCCTCGTGACAGATGCGCTCGGATCTAGATTAGGCGACCAACCCGTGCACGTGGATCCGCATGGTTCAGGCGGGGCGTATCGAGAGGATGGGACCCTTGCAGGCTCGACGCTCACTTTGGACAAGGTGATTGCACGAGCAGTCACGCTAGGAGCGCCGTTAGATCAGGCGCTGGTCAGCGCGACGCGCACCCCTGCGCGCCTACTTGGCCGCTCAGATATTGGCGAGATTAAAGAGGGGGCGCTTGCCGATCTCACGTACTTTTCAAATAGTGGAAGTATTCGTACCTGGATCGGTGGAGTGGAGGTGGCCAAATGAGCATTATGAGCGCTGAGATCAACGAACAGGCAGATGCAATTGCGGCGACCTTGAGCGCACTGGCGCCATCGCGTGCAGATGTTCAGAAGTTATTCGCTGGAGCAAGCGGAGTACTTTTCATGGCTCGCGGCACGAGTGACAATGTTGCTGACTACGGCCAATATCTTCTCTCGACGAGAGCGGGCGTACTAGCTACTAGCGGCAGCCCTTCAATAGCAACAGCTTTCAACTCGACAGTAAATCTCCAAGGTCACGTGGTGATTGGTATTAGCCAATCAGGTTCAACTGCCGAAATTGTCGAATCGCTCCAATGGGCAAAGCGCTCAGGTGCTCGAACTCTCGCCTTAACAAATGTAGCCGAGAGTCCATTAACCAAAGGCGCCGATTTAACTCTGCTTACGCAGGCCGGTAATGAGAAAGCTGTACCGGCGACAAAGAGCTTTTCCAGCGCGATGGCAGCGATGGCCTGGATCACCTCATCGCTTGATGGCGGAAGATTTGATGGCGAGCTTGCATCACTACCGGCGAAAGTACGTGAAGTGCTAGATGCGAGTTTTCATTGGGGCGAAATGGAGCGAGCAATCGGTGGCGCACACACGTTGGTTGTTTCTGGTCGTGGCTACGGTCAATCAGTTGCGCGCGAGATTGCGTTAAAGCTCAAAGAGTGTGCGTTGATTAATGCCTCTGGACTCTCGTTCGCTGATCTTCGCCATGGCCCCGTTGCGGTATTTAGCCAAGGGTTTCCCCTTATCTCGCTCGGACTCTCGGCCACCTCACCATTGCTGTCAGGTCTGCATGATCTGCAACGCGCTGCCCATCAAGCAGGTGCGCCGATAATCAATATTGGGGGCGTGAGCGCAGCGGATATCCCAGTTCATCACCTCCCACTGCCAGAGATCTCTGATGAGCTCCTTCCGATTCTTCAAGTAATTCCGGGACAGAAACTAGCTGAACGAATCGCACATGCGCGCGGATTTAATCCTGATCAGCCACGCGGCCTCAATAAAGTCACACAAACGATTTGATAGTGATATGAGATTGATATGTCGCTAACACTTGGGATTGATATCGGTGGGACAAAGATTGCAGCTGCTTTAGTTCGCAATGGTGCAATCATCGAGAAAGTTGAGCGTGCATATCAACGCTCCAGCGTCATCGAAGATCTTGCTACTGCAATTAAGGAGCTCGATCCAACACGCGAAGTTGGCAGCGTGGGCATCGCATGTGCGGGATTAATAGATTCTGAGCGCGGAATGATCACCTTTGCGGGAAATCTCGATTTCGAAAATTTCCCACTCCGAGATCTTCTGGCACCACATATCAACCGCGAAATTTCATTAACCAATGATGCAAGCGCAGCCGGGTGGGGAGAGTTTCGCTACGGCGCTGGACGAAGCTTTAGCCATATGGCCCTGATTGCCGTGGGGACAGGTATTGGTGGCGCGCTTATTCTCAATCGCTCACTACTGCTAGGTGCACATGGTTTGGGCGCAGAGCTTGGACATTTGCATGTCCCTGGCGCGAGCGAAAAGTGTCCCTGTGGATTGATTGGTTGTGTAGAAGCGGTGGCAAGTGGTCGGGCCATGGAACGGCGTGCGCACGAAAATGGTTTTGCCTCTACGCAGGAGTTGGCAGATGCAGCTCGTGCAGGGCAGGAGAGCGCAAGCGCACTCTTTGATCAGATGGGTTGGGCTATTGGAGCTATCGCCGGGCGTTTAACAAACGTCGTTGATTTACAAGTGCTGGTGATTGGTGGTGGCTTTGGTGCAACCTTTGATCTCTGGGAGAGTGGCGCAGCGCGTGGGTTGCGCGAGAACATCGTTGTGCCTAACTTGCGGACGATTCCTGAGTTTAAGCGTGCACAATTAGGTAATGATGCCGGTGTTATCGGTGTGGCAGATTTCGCTTACGGCAAGGTGTGAATTAACTCCAGCAGCATTGACCAGTCCTTACTAAATGCTGGATGAAGTGCAAGTGTAGAAACTTCACTCCGTTCTACCCAGCGCACCTCGATGGATTCTTGATTAGCGGCAATCGGGTCGCAGCGTTCATGCGCTAGAGCAATGATGGTGTGATAACCCCAGGCGCCATGTTCCTGACAACTTTCGCCAATGACTTCGATTTCATCTGCAGTAATTCCAATCTCCTCATGAGCTTCGCGAAGCGCCGCCTCTAAGTAGCTCTCATGAGAATCGCGCGCGCCACCTGGAATACCCCAGGTATCCCCGTTATGCACCCAGGGCGCTCGATGTTGGAGAAGTACTTGCGAGCCGCGGAGCAAGAGCAGTCCAGCAGCGCCATGTAGCCCCCAATGTTTACCGCCACAGGAGCACTCAATCCACCCATCACCATCGCGCGGCGCCATATCTATTGCTACCACAGCCAGGTGGGATATCCCAGTTGAATTCCTATCCACACCGGATGAGAGGGTCGAATACTCCGCGGATCTTGCACTTCTACTCTCGCGTCAATGAGAACGAAATGGATTCTGTTTTTTCTCGTCACATGTTTAATCTCCGGATGTGGGTATGGCGGTCAGAGAGCGAGCGCAAGTAAATCTGCAGAAGACCAAGGACCAACTGGTGAAATTTCTTTTAGTAAGGAGAGCGCCCGCGAGAGTTATCTGATTCCACCAGAAATTCCCCCCTCGTTACTTACATACATATTTGCACGCGATTCCAGGGTTTCGCGTCAAGGAGAAATTCTCTCGATATCGGTCCGCGATCAGAGTGCGCGGCATTGGGCGCTCGAGATACTTCGCGAAGCGTTGCCCGATCGGGTAACGACCCAAGTGCATCACTTTGAAGCGGTAGGGGAAACGTGGCGCGAGGTGTAAGGCCGATGTTGTTCATCGCCTTTTTCACATCTGCGTGGATGATTGGTTTAGAGAGTGCGCACACGACCGAAATTGCACATAGCGCTGGTTGCGCGAAGACATGTGTGAGCGTCACTCGCGAAGGTGGCGAGTTGGTGATTACTGCGCGCCGTGATCCGATCAAGCGCAGACCCAC
>Ga0164293_10005491_pt1 | contig 10783 bp, 10 predicted proteins | sample GEODES118metaG_FD_111487 | JGI IMG/M metagenome (GOLD analysis project Ga0164293, IMG submission 111487) | Eutrophic lake water microbial communities from Lake Mendota, Wisconsin, USA - GEODES118 metaG | ecosystem: Environmental > Aquatic > Freshwater > Lake | place: USA: Lake Mendota...
AGAAAATTTGAATTATTCCCCGATTTTCAAACAAAGGGAATGATTGATGTGGCCAACTACAACGATGGTAAAAGAGGTGGTAAGGTAAGGGTAAGAGCGCATGTAGAAGAACTCGATAAAAAAACCTTGGTTATCCGTGATGTGCCATATGGAGTAACTACTACTCAGTTGATGGAAAGCATTACAAAGGCCAATGAACAAGGTAAAATCAAAATCAAGAAAGTAATAGATGTAACTGCTCAGGAAGTAGAAATTCAAATTGATCTAGCTGCTGGTATTTCTCCTGATATTACTATTGATGCATTGTATGCATTCACAGATTGTGAAGTAAGTATTTCTCCCAATGCCTGTGTAATTGCTGATCATAAGCCAATGTTTTTAACTGTTCAAGAACTATTAAAAGCATCGGTAGAAAATACCAAAGCGTTATTAAAGAAAGAGCTAGAAATTCGTTTGGGCGAACTGGAAGACAAATGGCACTATACTTCTTTGGAAAAAATATTCTTTGAAGAAAAAATTTACAAGGAATTAGAGCAGAAACATGAGAATTGGGAGAAGGTTTTGGAAGCCATCGACAAAGCATTTACCCCTTTTAAGAAAAAATTAAAACGCCCAATCGAGCGAGAGGATATTGTAAAACTTACTGAAAAGCCAGTAAGGAGAATTTATCGTTTAGATATTAACGAACTCAATGAGCAGATCAAAAATATTGAGGCGGAGATTAAGCAAGTGAATTATGATTTAGAACACTTGACTGATTTTGCGGTAGCTTACTATGAGAATCTGCAAAAGAAATATGGTAAAGGTAGAGAGCGCAAAACGGAAATCAAAGAATTTGATACCATCCAGGTAAAGCAGGTTGCCATTGCCAACACCAAAATTTACTTAAATAGAGCTGAAGGATTTATCGGCACTGGTTTGAAGAAAGATGAGTTCATGTGTGAGTGTTCCGATTATGATGATATCATTGCGTTTACCAAATCGGGTATCATGAAAGTTGTGAAAGTGTCCGATAAAGTATTTATTGGTAAAGACATTATCTACGCAGCCGTTTTTGAGAAAAATGATGAACGCACTACCTATAACATGATTTATGTTGATGGTAAATCTGGAGTAAGTTACGGCAAACGTTTTAATGTTACAGGAATTACCAGAGAAAAAGAATACGACTTAACTAAGGGGTCAGAAAAAAGCAGGGTACATTATTTTTCAGCCAATCCAAATGGAGAAGCAGAATCGGTTAAAATTATTTTAAGCCCTAATTGTACTGCTCGCATTAAAGAACTTGATTTCTTCTTTGAAGAATTAGAGATCAAAGGAAGGAGCAGCATGGGTAACCAAGTAACTAAGTATCCTATCAAAACGGTGAAGATGAAGGAAGCTGGTAAGAGTACTTTGGCCGGCAGAAAATTATGGTTCGACGATAAATTTGGCAGGTTAAATACAGAGGAAAAAGGTAAATACTTGGGCAGTTTTGAAGATGAAAAAATTGTGGTGTTCTATACAGATGGTACTTACGAGTTAACAGATACAGAAATAACCCAACGATTTGAAGCCGATAAAATCAAATTGATTGAGCAATTTAATCCTGAAAAGATTATCACCGCAGTATATCTCGATCAAGATAAATCGCAATACAATATCAAGCGCTTTAAAATTGAGACTTCTACGCTCAAAACACAGTTTAGTTTCATCAAAGAGGGAGCTGGTAATTATTTAATGGCTATTTCAACCGAGGATCAACCTATCTTAGTAGTACAAACCGGTAGAGGTCAACAAGTAAGAAAGGCTAAGTTTAAAGTGGCTAAAATGGTTGAAGTAATGGGTTGGAAGGCTGTAGGAGCCAAATTAACCGACTTCAGTAAAACCATTGAAATGGAATGGGAGCAAGCAGTGCAAAAAGATACTGCCCCCGAATTATTTTAAAATATAAAAATGGAACCCGTTCAAGTAGGTAATTACAATACATTAAAAGTTAGCCGTAAAGTAGATTTTGGTTTTTATCTCGATGATGGGGGTGAAGGCATCTTATTGCCAAAAAGATTCGTTCCAAAGGGTCTTAAAATTGGGGATGAATTAGAAGTATTTGTTTACCATGATTCCGATAATCGATTAATTGCAACAACACAAAGGGCCAATGCTGTTGTTGGAGAAATTGCTAAACTCAAAGTTTTATCTGTAACCAAACAAGGCGCTTTTTTGGATTGGGGTTTGATGAAGGATTTATTTGTGCCAGCTTCTAAGCAAGTGTCTGGTATGCGATTGGGTGGCGAGTACCTGGTTAAATTGTATATCGATGAAATGACCGGTAGGGTAGCAGCAACTGAAAAGATCGAAAGCTCCATGAGCAACGATGATTTAACCGTTAAAGAGATGGACTTGGTTGATTTATTAGCATATCGAACATCAGAGTTGGGATATGTAATGATCATCAACAATAAACATATTGGTATTTTACATGGCAATGAAATTTTTCAAAAATTAGAAATTGGCGATAAGGTAAAAGGCTTTATTAAAAAGATTCGCCCTGATAATAAAATTGATTTGGTATTGGGTAAACCAGGTTTTACCAAAGTAGAAGATGAAGGTGAAAAAATTCTTCGATTACTCAAGGAAAATGATGGGTATTTGCCTTATTACGATAAATCTAACCCAGAAGAAATTTATGCCTTCTTTGGAATGAGTAAGAAAACATTTAAAATGACAACAGGGAATTTGTACAAGCAAAAGCTGATTAATTTTACCAAAACAGGAATTGAATTGGTCAAGTAAATTGGTAGGATTACAAAGAAGCTAAATATTTTTCCGCATTGCTTAAATGTATTTGTTGTTTTTCCTCACTCATTTTATCAAATGTTCTTATAAGCATTCCCAATCGAGGGTTTTGCAAAAAGAAATCTCGGTGTTCATGCATGAATCTCCAGAAAAGTCCATCCCAGGTTTCTTGCCAATTACCCTTTTTGTAATCACTCATTTTCATGAGGTAATTGCTCCCGCTTATATAAGGTTTAGTAGCCATAATGCCACCATCTGCAAACTGGCTCATTCCATATACATTGGGAACCATTACCCAGTCATATGCATCAATAAAGAGTTCCATAAACCATCGGTATACTTCATTGGGGTCAAATTCACAAAGGAGCATAAAATTGCCCAGTACCATTAGTCGTTCAATATGATGGCAATATCCTGTGGCTAACACTTTTTTAATGGTATTGTCAATTGGTTCAATTCCTGTTGTGCCATCCCAAAATGAAGAAGGTATTTTTCTAGTAAATTTCCAATAGTTTTTATTGCGCTCTTCGATTCCTTTCAGCTGATAAACAGCTCTTATGAATTCTCTCCAACCAATTATTTGTCTTATAAATCCTTCTAACGAATTGAGTGGTATTGAATGTGTGCGTGCATAACTCAATGATTCGTCTATAATGTATTGAGGGGTAAGCATGCCTATGTTAAGTAGAGGCGACAAGATGCTGTGGTGCAAGATTAGTTGATCAGCAACAATTGCGTCTTCATATGCACCAAACTCTGAGAAACGGTACTTAAAGAAATCATTTAGCCATATTTTACTTTCTTGAAAATTAGTGGGGTAAATGAATGAACTACTAAGGTTGCCATAATTATCAGAAAAATGTTGCTTTGTATATTGAAAACTCTCAGCATAATATTCATTCATTGGAAAAAGGTGAACTGCAGGAGGTGTTTTCCCTTTTGGATATTTCTGCCGATTCTCTTCATCAAAACTTAATTTATCTCCAACAGGTTTGTTTTGCTCCATTAAAATATTCAGCTTTAAACGTTGGTGTTTGTAAAAATCTGTTTGAAATAGTTTTTTCTTAGTAGAAAAATAAGTATTGATTTCTTCTGGAGTATTAATGAATAATGGGGATGTGTTTTTTATTGTTTTTATAAAATACTTTGCGCAAGTTGTAGTAATTCTTTTTTCTAGCCAATTGTCAATTGTGTCGATATATTCAATCGTTTCTATGCCTATTGACTTTAAATGGGCAATTAATGTTTGTATTTCTGAAATGGCTTCTTGTGAATGAACATATACAACATGGATGCCTTTTTGTATTAGATAACTTTGATAAAATTGCATTGTAGCTCTGTGAAAAGCTATTTTTTGTTGATGAAAAGGATATTGTTTAAAAAACAACCATTCCTCAACTATGTATATGGTATCGCATTTCGAAATCAATAAAGAATTTTCGAATAATTGGTGTGGAAATACAATACCTACTTGCTTCATTTTGTTCATCATATTTATGGTTTTGCATAATCCAGTCTTCCAATCAAGGAAGCTGTAAAATAGGCATCTAAACCCTGGCTGATTAGTATTTCTTCAGATGATAAATTAACGAAACCGTCTTTTCCAGCCAATTCATCATTCATCTCCACTGATTGAATACTTCCAATTATTAAAATAGTTCCATTGATGGCAATAGGTATTATTTCCTCTAATTTCATAGCTATTTGCACAATTGCCTCCGATACGAAAGGTGCAATAAAATTGGTTTTATACCTTTCTGTGAAGCCCACTTTGTTAAATTCAGAAACACCTTTATCGTAACGAGCGGAAGTTTGATGTGCTTTTTTATATTCAGATGCTTTAATAAAATTTAAGGTATATTCTTTGGTATCTTTAATATTTTGCAGTGTATCTCTTTGAACACTGTCAGGTCGGTTAATCAGCCCAAATAATGCAGGATTGGCACCAAGGTGAATAAGGGAATTGAAAATGGCAAGGTTTGAATTGCCTTCTGCAGATTTTGTTCCAACTAAAACTGCTTGCCTGAAACCAGCCAATGAATTAATAAAAGCAGTTCTGTAACGTTGCTCTAATTCTACAATATCGTTTTTTGTTAAAATCATTTTTATTGTTTTTTGATTTGTTGTTCCATTTTTTTCCAATAAGCAAAAAAAGAAGGGTAGTATCCTGTAATAACTGGTGAAATCCAATCTCTACTTTCTTCTACACCAATGTATCCAATATTCAACGGATGCTCTTTAAAGCAAATTGATTTACACTCAAACTGTTCGGCGAATGATTTAAAAGAACCAATATATACTTGAATGCCAGTAATATTTTTGCTTAATGCCAACATAAAGTCAACGCATTTTGAGCTAATTGGGTAAGCGCCAAAGAAATCTGGATCTAATAATAAAATTCGGTTAGCTTTCTCAGATTGATGCCATAATGGATCGAGGTTGTAGTAATTATAAATAAAAGTAGGGAGGGCGCTATCGAAAACAATCAAATTGGGTTCAGGCAATTTGGTTGTTTCTTTGAAAATGGTAGTTTCTGATAATTCTTTTGGGATAGTTGAATTTACTAACTCTTCATAGGAGGTATCTAAAAAAGTTTTTTGTTGATTGGTGAAAGTATACTTATTGATATTTTCTTGGTTGGCATAGTATTTTTTATTGCTGTTGGCGCCAGCAACCCATTGCCAACTGCATATATTACTTGCGAAATCTCCGTCTAATAAATGATAATACATCCATTGAGCTGGTTGTTTCCAGTGCGATTGAGCAATATTGCAAACCAATGATGCAGTGTACATTCTACAATGGTTATGCATATAACCTTTGTCTTTCAAAGTTTCGATAGCATTGTCTATCCCTTCTATGCCTGTTGAGCCATTTACAATGTTTATTGGAATTGCATTATTCGAAATTGGGGATTGCGCTTGTTTGATATCATGGTCTAGATTTTTCGCTTGCCCAACACGCTGAAAATAATCTCTCCAACACAATTCTTTAACGAACGATTCAATTTCGCTAATTGTAAATCCATTTCTTAATACCGATTCGAGTACTTGTTTGGTGCTTATAACTCCTCTTGAGATATACGGTGATAAGTAGGTTATACATCCGTTGATGAAATTTCTTGTTTTCCCATATTGTAATGGATCGATAGTTGCTATTCTATTAATAATACTTTCATGGTCGGTAGGGAAATCAATCTTCATTTATCGCTTGCTTATTTTATTCATCGAAATGGATTTTTGGAGGCTACACTTAAATCTACTTATTTCAGGGTTTCTTTTCATTAAATGTTTTTGACTTATCCCGCTGTTTACTCTCTTTCTCCATAAATTAAAACTACTTCGCTTTAAATGCTTTCTCATTAATTCAATTACAGCTGCTTCCGAAAAACCAAATTGAAAAAGGATAGCCTCAAATGGGGTTCTATCTTCCCATGCCATTTCGATTATTCTATCAATATCTTTTTGTTCCATGATGAGTGATTTAAAATTTTGTTCTATTCCAGTCAACATTTACCGATGATCCTTCTGCTATTATAACTGAATGTGGTTTTTCATTTTTTAGGTAATCAAATTTATCTCCATACATCGATCTAAAATCGCAGTTTATTGAATAATCTTGTATTTCATTTACCAGCCATCTTGGATGATTCACTTTATATTCTTGCGTAGCCAGCTCACTTATTTTTGTGTAACCATAATAATGTTCGAAAATAAATTCTTCCATACTTCCCGTTAACATTTCTTTTCTTTCAATAGCAGCTTCTACCGATAAATGATTCCAGGATTTATTTATTTTCCATTCATAGTTCACTTTTTTATTGCAGCCGTCAATTGAAATGGTATTTTTTGTTGGGATGGCAGTATAATGTTCTTTGTATAATTTATTTGCAATGAATGCAACAATTTTATAAGGTACAGTTTCATTAATAAAAACAACTCCTCTTTTAACAGATTTGCCTTCTGTTCGTTTAACATAGAAGCGAAGATTGATTTCTTCGAATGTTCCCAACATAGGGATTGGTATATTAAATAAGCGAGTATTTTTAAATAAGAATCCAACAAGGCTCACATATGTTTGATTGTTAAAATAATCCAATTCAACCCCATTCGGAAGATATGGTTCAAGTAGTGATGGGTTTACTGCATAGTTGGCCATAATTAAATGTTCCCAATTTGCAGATAAAAAGGTCTTATTCATTCATTTAGTTAACAATTATTCAATGAAATTGTTGCCTATGTATATCAATTGTTAAATATTCTGCCCTTGTCATTTTTAGTTAATTGGATTTCTTATGTTTACTTCATTCTTAATTATTAATTACGATATGTTTTTTAAAATACTTACTGTAGGCGGATTAGCAACTTTTGAAATTTATGCAGCCATACCGGCAGGCTTTGCTATGAACATACCCTCTTGGCTCATTTTTTTAACAACAGTTATCGGCGGACTAATAGGTGTATTCTTTGCTGCATTTTTAGGAGAAAAAATTCAGCTTTATTTAAATAAATTTAGAAAACCCAAAAAGGAAGCCGATAATAACAAACTGATTTATAAAATATGGAATAAATATGGTGTTATTGGGTTGGGTTTTTTTGGAACCATGACTGTTGGCGCTCCTGTAAGTATTGGGGTTGGTACTGGATTAAATGTAGCGATACCTAAATTATTGATGTGGTGCTGTATAGGGGTGGTTACGCGTTGTGCTTTATTTACGCTTTTGGGCCATTATGGAATGAAATTGATTGATTAATGTAATATGAGATGATTGTTCTATCTCATAACCACTATGCATAATTATGGGCATTTAAAATCAATTTTTATCTTCTACTTAAAAATAAAAAGAGGAAGAAAGAAAACAACATAATTATGGAAGCCATAGGATTTCAAAATTTGCACCAATTGGAGCAAATTGATAAATATTAAATACGCAGAAGGATATTCAAAAAATGGATACCAATTTCATAATTCATATTTCTTAATTCTTAGTTCCTCAACCCTAACACTTGTTAGTTTTTTCCTTAATTTCGCAACATAATTTTAAATCATGTCTAGTAAAACAGTTTATATCGTTTCGGCAGTTCGTACGCCTATCGGAAGTTTTGGTGGTAGTTTAAAAGATTTTTCGGCTCCTCAATTAGGTGCCATTGCTATTAAAGGGGCAGTTGAGAAAGCTGGTATTGATCCTGCATTGGTAAACGAAGTATTGATGGGCTGTGTGATTCAAGCCAATACTGGGCAGGCTCCTGCACGTCAAGCGGCTAAATTTGCTGGATTGCCTGATTCGGTTATTGCTACCACTGTTAATAAAGTTTGTGCCAGTGGAATGAAGGCCATTGCTCAAGGAGCACAGTCTATTTTATTAGGGGATGCTGATATAGTGGTTGCAGGTGGTATGGAAAGCATGAGCAATGTTCCATTCTATTCTCCCAACATGCGATGGGGAAATAAGTATGGCAATGTTTCTTTGATTGATGGGTTAGTTAAAGATGGTTTAACAGATGTATACCATAATTATCCAATGGGCAATGCTGCCGAACTTTGCGCTAAGGATTGCAATATTTCGAGGGCCGATCAAGATGCATTTGCAGTGGATAGTTATACCAAAAGTCAACATGCAATCAATAGTGGATTTTTTACAAATGAAATTATTCCCGTTGCTATACCGCAAAGAAAGGGTGATCCCATTTTATTTTCAAAAGACGAAGAAGCTTTTAATGTCAAGTTCGATAAAATTCCTGAACTAAAAGGCGCATTCATTAAAGATGGAACAGTTACTGCTGCAAATGCAAGTACAATGAATGATGGTGCAGCAGCAGTTGTTTTAATGAGTAAAGAAAAAGCCGATGAATTGGGCATTAAGCCTTTGGCAATTATTCGTAGTTATGCAGATGCCGAACAAGCACCTGAATGGTTTACTACTTCACCATCGTTGGCATTGCCAAAAGCCATAGCCAAAGCAGGATTGAAAATGGCTGACTTGGATTTTGTAGAATTAAATGAAGCTTTTTCTGTTGTTGGAATTGCCAATACACAAAAAATGCAACTAGATCCATCAAAAGTGAATGTGCATGGTGGTGCAGTATCTCTTGGTCATCCGCTGGGCTGTAGTGGTGCAAGAATTATCGTAACATTAATTCATGTATTGAAGCTACACAATGGTAAAATTGGTGGGGCTGGTATTTGCAATGGAGGTGGTGGTGCAAGTGCAATGGTAATTGAATCGGTGTAAAATTTGACGGAAGGATACTTTCTTTAGTTACCTATTTTTTCCAAGGGCCATATTTATGTTGACTTTCGGTTAGTGAATCGGTATAGGGGCCAAATGGGTAATCCTTTGGCTTTTTGCTGACATTGGGCCAATCGGCTTTGAATTTTTTATTCGGTCTTGGCTGTGAATTTACAAATGCTGCTACATCCCAGGCTTCTTCATCACTCAGTTCAGGATGTAGATAGTTTACTGTATTGGGCATATTGTTTTTTACAAATCCTGCAAAGCTTGATAGCCTGAATAAACCCGCAGATTCATTATAGCTGTATTTTCCCCAAACTGGAGGATAGATATATTCAACATTGGTTGAATCCATTTTTCCTTCGCCATTTTTGCCATGACATCTTTCGCAATGATTGATAAAAACAGTATTGCCTTTTTCTGGATCTGCTGCTCTATTTAAATAAACCAGTTGTTGTATCCCAGTTCCTTTTGGTTTAGTATTTATAGGAACATCCTTGCCCAACCATTTAATATAAGCTACCATGGCTTTCATTTCTAAACCAGCTTCATCAATGGGGCTGCCATTTAAACTTCTCTCCAAACAATCATTGATTCTTTTTTCAATGCTTTCAATTGAACCGGATCGATCTCTAAACAAAGGATAATTTGCTGCCACAGCTCCATAATTATTGCCCCATGGTTTAGTGCCAGCATCCAAATGACAATTTTGACAATTCATTCCATTGGTTATGGGTTTGACGCTTCCCTTTGGCCCAAAATATTTAGCTGTATGTGCAATTAAATCTCTTCCATATCGGATAGAGTCTCCATGAATGTTATCAGGAATTTCATAAATACCAGCACCAACCCAGCAACTGGTGTCGGTATATTTAAAGGCTAATTGGTGCTGCTTATTGCTAGTAGAAATCTGTTTGAAAAAGTTGATAATGATCAATACAGCAAAAGCAAAAAGAAGAAATTTTTTGCCCCAATTAAAATAATTTGATGATTTCATGAATGATAATAAAACAACCTACTGAAAGTACGAAAAAACCGAATCCGCGTTTCAATTTATTTCCTGAAATGGTATTGCTCAATTTATTTCCGATTAATATACCAATGCAACTAATAAAAGTAATCAACAAAAGCAAGGGCCATTCAAAATGATTGATGAATAGATCGCCGGCAAACCCAAATAAAGAATTAGCGGCAATGATTAATAAAGAAGTGCCAATGGCTTTTTTCATCGGTAATTGAAAGGAGAATAATAAAACTGGAATAATTACAAATCCCCCTCCAGCGCCTATAAATCCAGTCAGAACCCCAACTTCAATCCCTCTTATAAGTGCCGCATTCGCATTGAGTTTTTTGGGTTCAATTGATTGATTTGCCTTTCTGTTGATCATATTGATAGAAGCAATTATCATTACAAACGCAAACAATAAAAGGGTTGCGATTGATTTCGTAAATTCAAAATTTCCTATGTTAAACAAATGGATTGGGATTGCAGGTAATAAATATTTTCTAACCAACACCACTGTTATTATAGAAGTAATACCGAAATAGCTGGCTGCTTTTATATCAATTTCGTTTTTTCGAAATTTCATATATGCTCCCAATAAACTGCTTACACCAACAATAAACAATGAATATCCTGTAGCGTCTAATGGGTCCATTTTAAATAAGTAAACCAACACAGGGATGGTTAAAATAGAGCCGCCTCCGCCAATCAATCCCAAAGAAAGACCAATTAACAGTGCAACGCAATATCCAAAAATTTCTACCATCATTTAA
>Ga0164293_10005492_pt1 | contig 10783 bp, 11 predicted proteins | sample GEODES118metaG_FD_111487 | JGI IMG/M metagenome (GOLD analysis project Ga0164293, IMG submission 111487) | Eutrophic lake water microbial communities from Lake Mendota, Wisconsin, USA - GEODES118 metaG | ecosystem: Environmental > Aquatic > Freshwater > Lake | place: USA: Lake Mendota...
CAGCCAGTTTCAACAGGCTGCGCTCATGGGTGAGGAAGCCGAGATGGCCCCCCACGTTGAAGCTGAGGATCGGCACCTGCAGGGGGGCGAGGTGGCGGGCGGCCCCCAGCACGGTGCCGTCACCACCCAGCACCAGGGCCAGATCGGGCAGGCGCTGCTCGCTGGCGAGCAGCCCTGGGTAGGGGTCGCGGGCCAGACCGCTGCTGGCGGTGACCACGGCAACGCCATGGTCGCGCAGATCGGCGGCACAGCGCCGCGCCTGGCGCTGGGCCGCCTGGCTGCCGGAGCGAGCGATCAGCCAGACCCGCTCCAGCAGCATCGCCGATTACCAGCGCAGCAGGTTGAAGCGCTCCATGTCCACGGTTTCGCGGTTGCGATAGAGCGAAAGGAGAATGGCCAGGCCCACGGCCGCTTCGGCGGCGGCCACGGTGATCACGAAGATGGCGAACACCTGGCCGCGGATCAGCTGACCATCCAGATAGCTGGAGAAGGCCATCAGGTTGATGTTCACGGCATTGAGCATCAGCTCGATGCTCATCAGCACCCGCACAGCGTTGCGGCTGTTGATCAGTCCCCAAACCCCCGTGCAGAACAGGGAAGCGGCAAGCACCAGGTAGGCCTGCAGGGGAATGCCGCCGGCAAGGGAGAGGGTGAGGGAGTCCATGGCAGGAAGCGCTGGGGGCGGTTAACGCCGTGAGGCGGGTGAATCGAGCAGGAGTGGGGTGCGGGCCTTCTCGATCAGCCCCTGATCCACCGCCTCGCCGGTGCCGATGTCGGTGCTGAGCACGTCACGGCGGGCCAGCACGATGGCGCCGATCATGGCCATCAGCAACAGCACAGACGCCAGTTCGAATGGCAGCAGGTAGTCGGAGAACAGGTGTTCGCCGATGCGGATGGTGGCTTCGTCTCCAACCGAGGAGGGGCCCGGCAGAGCCCAGGGTGTGGTGAAGGCCACCCGCAGCAGCAGGGCGAACAGGCCGCCGCACACCAGCCCCGAGAGCACACGCCGCAGCGCCAGGCCGGGGATCGCCGAGAGGTCTTCCCGCTTGTTCACGAGCATGATCGCGAACAGGATCAGCACATTCACCGCGCCCACATACACCAGCACCTGGGCGGCGGCCACGAAGCTGGCGTTCAGCAGCAGATAAAGACCAGCCACCGAGAGGAAGACCCCGCCGAGCAGAAAGGCGGAATACACGATGTTGGGGAGCAGCACCACCCCGAGGGCTCCCAGCACCACGGTGGCGGACAGCACCGCGAAGCAGATCAGCTGGGTGGTGGAGGCGATCGTCATCAGGCCTTCTCCTCGGCGGGGGCGGCTGCGGGCTTGGCTGGCTCGGTTTTGGGCAGGGTCTCAAGCACCTGCTCGGGCAGTCTGCCCGCCCGGGGGGCGGTGTCCGGCACACCGTGGGGGTCCATCTCACCCTTGGGCAGGTAGGCCAGCTCCCGCAGGGCGAACACCGCCGGGTCGCTGGTCACGCTGGTGGGCAGGCGGCCAAGGGCGATGTTGTCGTAGTTGAGACTGTGACGATCGAAGGCGGAGAGCTCGTACTCCTCGGTCATCGACAGGCAGTTGGTGGGGCAGTACTCCACGCAGTTGCCGCAGAAGATGCACACCCCGAAATCGATCGAATAGTTGCGCAGCTCCTTCTTCTTGGTGGCCTTGTTCATCACCCAATCCACCACCGGCAGGTTGATCGGGCACACCCGCACGCACACCTCACAGGCGATGCACTTGTCGAACTCGTAGTGGATGCGGCCCCGGTAGCGCTCCGAGGGGATCAGCTTCTCGTACGGGTACTGCACCGTGACCGGCCGGCGGCGCAGGTGGTCGAAGGTCACGGCCAGACCCTGGGTCATGTAATTGGCCGCACCCACCGCATCGCGGGTGTAATCGCCGACTTTCTTGAGGAACCCGAACATGAAACTGGCTCAGGGGAGAGGCGAGGGAAGCGGATGGCGAAACGGAAGGGAGAGCTGGTCGCGACCGCCTGCCCATGATGGCGGGCGAGGCAGGCCGCTGGTCGCTGCGGTGCTCAACCGCCGAAGAACGCCGGGAAGGCCAGCTTGAGGCCGGCGGTGACCAGCAGGTTCACCAGGGCGATCGGCAGCAGGAACTTCCAGCCCAGGTCAAGCAGCTGGTCAATCCGCACCCGCGGGGTGGTCCAGCGCAGCAGGATCGCCAGGAACACCAGCAGATAGGCCTTGAGCACGGTCATCACGATGCCCACGGAACCGGTGATCACCTGAACCACAGGCGCGTCGATTGGCTGCCCCAGCCAGCCGGCCAGCCACTCCACCGGCAGGGGGAAACCCCACCCGCCGAGATAGAGCACGGCTACCAGCAGGGCGGAGAGCACCAGGTTGATGTAGCTGCCCAGGTAGAAGAGGGCGAACTTCATGCCCGAATACTCGGTCTGGTAGCCGGCCACCAGCTCCTCCTCGGCCTCGGGGAGGTCGAAGGGCAGACGCTCGCACTCGGCCAGGGCACAGATCCAGAAGATCACGAAGCCCACCGGCTGACGCCAGATGTTCCAGCTGAGAATGCCGGCGCCGGTCTGCTGGGCGACGATGTCGACGGTGCTGAGCGAGTTGCTCATCATCACCACCGCCAGCACCGCCAGGGCCAGGGGAATCTCGTAGCTGATCGACTGGGCCGCCGCCCGCAGGCCGCCCAGCAGGGAATATTTGTTGTTGGAGGCGTAGCCGCTCATCAGCAGGCCGATCGGCTGGATGCTGCTGAGGGAGATCCAGAGGAAGATCCCCACGCCCACATTGCTGATCAGCAGGTTCTGGCCGAAGGGCACGACCAGCCAGCTGAGGATCACCGGGATCAGCACCAGCACAGGCCCGAGGGTGAACAGCAGGCCGTCGGCCCGGGCCGGGATGATGTCCTCCTTGAACACCAGCTTCAGGCCATCGGCCATCGGCTGGAGGATGCCGAGGGCGCCGGCATATTCCGGGCCGATGCGCTGCTGCACGGCGGCGGAGATCTTGCGCTCCAGCCACACGTTCACCAGCACCCCCACCACGGCGGCTACCAGCACCAGCACCATCGGCAGGGGCAACCAGAGCAGGTGGGCCGCCCCGGGGCTCAGGCCCACCCCCTGCAGGGCCGCCTCAACGCTGGCCTGGAGATCCAGACCGGAACCGGCGCCCGGGGCCGTGGTGCTCAGCATGACGGCAACGCAGAACAGGGGAAACTTAGCGGTCCTCCAGCGGCACCCAGTCGCGCAGCGGAGATCCCGTGTAGATCTGGGAGGGGCGGAAGATGCGGTTGGCTCCCAGCTGCTCCTTCCAGTGGGCCAGCCAGCCGGCCGTGCGGGCGATCGCGAAGATCGGCGTGAACAGGTCGCAGGGGATGCCCAGCTTGCGGTAAACGAGGCCGGAATAGAAATCCACGTTCGGATAGATGCCCTTGGGGCCGAGCCGGTGGGCGGCCTGCTCCTCCAGCTGCCGGGCCAGGTCGTACATCGGGTCGTGGCCAAAGCGGCCGAACAACTCCTCGGCCAAACGCTGCAAGATCACGGCCCGGGGGTCCTTGACCTTGTACTCCCGGTGGCCGAAGCCCATGATCTTCTGACGGTTGGCGATCGCCCGGTCGAGCCACAGCTCCACCCGGTCCTCGCTGCCGATCTCCTCGAGCATGGTGAGCACGTCCTCGTTGGCGCCGCCGTGGAGGGGGCCCGCCAGGGTGCCCACCGCCGAAGCCACCACGGCGTAGGGGTCGGTAAGGGTGCTGGCGGTGACCCGGGCGCTGAAGGTGCTGGCGTTGAGGCTGTGCTCGGCGTGCAGGATCAGGCAGGCATCAAAGATGCGCGCAGCCAGGGGATCGGGCTCCCGCTCGGTGAGCATGTAAAGGAAATTGGCCGCGTAGGGGAGATCGTCGCGGGGCTGGATCGGATCCTGGCCCTTACGGATCAGCTGGAAGGCCGCCACCATCGTGGGGATCTTGGCCAGCAGGCGGATCACCGCCGAATAGATGTATTCGGGGTTGTCGAGGGCGCGGCGGGAATAGAACAGCCCCAGGGAGGCGGCGCTGGCCTGCAGCGCGTCCATCGGGTGCCCCTGGGAGGGGAAGCTCTTCATCATGTCGCGGATGCGGAAGCTCACCCGCCGGTGCATCTGCACCTCGTGCTCGAATTCACGGAGCTTGTCTGCTGAGGGCAGTTGGCCCCAGATCAGCAGGTAGGCCGTCTCCAGGAAGGTGCTGTTGGCGGCCAGGTTGGCGGCGTCGTAGCCGCGATAGGTGAGATAGCCGCGCTGACCGTCGATGTCGCAGATGGCCGATTGGGTGGCTGGAATGCCCTCCAGCCCCGGCCGGAACAGGGCCATGTCCGGCGTGGATGGTCCCGGCATGGTCGGTTCCGGGGTGCTGGGGGTGCCACTCACGGCAATGCCGACACAGATTTCAAGGCCGAACCTAGGCCTGCCGGTTGTCGCCGCGCCGTAGCACTAGCTGCCAGCCAGCAACTGGGCCGGCCCCAGCAGCAGGCGCAGCCGGGCCCGGGGCCGGGGACTGACGGCGGTGATCTCCAGCAGCACGATGCCGGCCTTCTTGAGCACCAGGGCCGCTGGCGGCGCGCCGATCAGAGCCGCGGCCAGATCGCCCAGGTCGGGTTCATGACCCACCAGCGCCAGGCGGTGCACACCGGCGGACCAGCGCAGCAGGGGCCAGGGGTCACCCGCGGGCGCCAGGCCTTCGGCAAGCTGGAGAGTTGGTGGGGCAAGGCCTGCGGCCACGGCCAGTTCGGCGGTCTGCCGGGCACGCAGCAAGGGGCTGCTGAGCAGCTGCTGGCAACGCAGATCCAGCTGAACCAGCCGTTCGAGCACGGCGACGGTGCGCTGGCGGCCGGCAGCCGTGAGGGCCCGCTGGGCATCGGGCCGGCCGGAGGAGCGCTCCTCGGCGATGCCATGGCGCAAGAGCAGCAGCTCGCGGGGCGCCATCAGCTGTCGTAGGCGATGCGGGCCCGCCAGCGCAGCCCATCGCCATCGGGCTGAACGGCCAGGGCCACCGAGCCGACGGTCTCGGTGAAGTCCTGGCCGGCCATGGCTGCCAGCAGCCGCCAGCCGCTCCAGCGGCGCAGCAGGTCCTGGGCCGACTGGCCGCAGGCCGCCCACTGCAGGGACGCGTCCGGCAGGCCGAGGTTGGCCAGGCGCTGGATCAGGGCCGGGGGCTGATGCCGGACCCGCTGCTGCTGGGCCAGGACCTCGAGGGAGTCGGACCACCAGGCCCAGCCCGCCTGTTCAGCGCGCGCCGCCGCCAGGGTCACCGCCAGCTGGTCGGGGGCACCGGCCCGGCGGCGCTGAGCGCTGGACGCCTGCAACCGGGTCCACACCTGCACCGGCTGGTCCTCCAGGTCGAGGGGGGAAGCCGCCAGACCCTGGGCCTGCAGGCGCTCAGCCAGGGCGTCAGGGGCCGGCTGATCCGGCCGGCTGCCCAGCAGCCAGTCCTGGTCTCCCTGGCGCCAGAGCACCGGGCCCCGGGCCTCGGTCAGCAACTGGGCGGGCACCGGCGTGCCGTCCTGGCCTGCCTGGGGCCCCAGCAAGGCCTGCAGCAGCGGCTGCCACGGCTCCGGCCAGAGGGCGGGGTCCTGGAGCAGGGCCAGCTGGGCAGCCTCTCCCTGCAGCGCCGCCAGCAGGGCCTGGCCATCACTGCCGGCCAGCGGGGGGATGGGGGCCTGCTCCGGCTGCGGCTCCCGGCCGGACGCAAGCCAGCCATCCAGCACCAACTCCCGGCCCTGGGGCCGCAGGGCCGCCACCAGCTCCTCCCCCGGCAGGGGCAGCACCCCGGCGCCGCCCAGCCAGCTGTTCAAAGCACCGGGCCGGGCCACCAGCAGGGCCATGCCCCGATCGAGCCGCTCCAGCCGGCGCTGCAGCCGCGGGTCGGCAGCCTGATTGAGGGCGTCGATCTGGGAGACATCAAGCGCCTGCTCCAGCGCCCCCCGGCCGGAGGCCAGCAGCACCAGGTCGTCATCGATCAGGGCCGTGGCCAGGGGCACCGGCTGCCGGCCCAGCAGGGCGCCGCGACCGCTGATCACGCCCATGCCCCGATAGCTGCTGATCTGCAGCTCGGTGCCGGCCAGGCTGCGGGTCTGCCAGAAGCGCTGGAGAAAGCGGCGAGCACCGTCGTTGTCCCTGCTGGAGAGGGCCAGCACCCAGCCCCCTGGCTCGCCGCCCTGGTCGGCCAGCACCCAGAGGCCCGTCTCCGGACCGAGCCAGCCGGCCAGCTCAGCGGTGTAGTCGAGGCCGGCGGCAGCGAAGGCGCCATCGCGCAGACGGGCCACAGCCTCGGCCGCCTGGCGGCGTTGCCGGGGGGGTGCGACCGCCCGGGCATAGGCCAGGGGCTGCTCAGCGTCGCTGAGCAGATAAAAACTGAGGGCCGCGTCACGCGGCACGAAGCGGGCCGCGCGGGGGGAGATCAGAGCCCGCTGCTGCAGCTGCAGGGGAGAGCGCTGCCAGACCAGCCACCAGGCGCCGCCGGCCAGACCCAGCAGCAGCAGGATCACAGCCAGGATCACCGCCAGGAATCGGCGGGCGTTCATGCGGCCAACGCAGGATGGCTCCATCCTGCATCGGACCTCATCCCGTGAACACGCCCCAGACGATCAGCGCCCCTGAGCTGCAGCGCTGGCTGGAGCAGGGCCTGCCGCTCCAGCTGGTGGATGTGCGGGAGGAGCAGGAACTGCAGCTGGCCCGCCTGCCCCACCCGGTGCTGCACCTGCCCCTGAGCCGCTCGGCCGACTGGCTGGGCGACCTGGCGCAGACCCTGAACAGGGACAGGCCGATCGTGGTGCTCTGCCATGCCGGCATCCGCAGCTGGCAGTTCGCCAGCTGGCTGATCGACCAGCAGAACTATGAGCAGGTGTGGAACCTGAGCGGCGGCATCGAAGCCTGGAGCGTGGAGGTGGATCCCAGCGTTCCGCGCTACTGAGCCTCTGACGCCGGGCCTTTCCACAACGGATGGCCTGGGCGGGGCGCCTGAACTGGGAAGAAGTGCCTACGATCCAACTCACCCAGGTGTCCGCAGGTGCCGAGACCCACCAGTCGCCACCTCTCCAGCCGCCAGCAGGAAGTGCTGCAGCTCGCGGTTCGTCACTACGTGGACACGATGGAGCCGGTGGGCAGCAACACCCTGGTGCGCCGCTTCAGCCTGCCGGCCAGTGCGGCCACCGTGCGCTCGGCGATGGGCGCCCTAGAGCAGCGAGGCCTGCTCACCCAGCCCCACACCTCGGCGGGGCGCATCCCCAGCCAGCAGGGCTACAGGGTGTATGTGGATGAACTGCTGCCGGCGCCGGGGGCCGCGGCCCAGCAGCTCACGCGCGAACTCACTGGCCTGAGTCTGCAGTGGGCGGCCCTGGACGATCTGCTGCTGCATCTGAGCCGCCGGCTGGCCGATCTCACCGGGCTGCTGAGCCTGATCACCCGACCGGTGGCTCCCCAGCCCCGCCGCACGCCCCAGGCCCTGCGACTGGTGGCCAGCGGCGAGCGCCTGCTGGTGTTCCTGGTGGGCGACGCGGCAGCGGCCCAGAGCCTCAACCTGCGCCTGCCCCAGCAGGCCGGCCACGAGATCGAAGCCCTGGAGGGCTGGGTGGGCGAACAGCTGCGCCATGGCCCGATCGACTGGGCGAGTCTGCCGCCCCAGCTGAGTGCCTGCGGCGCGGTGCTGCGCCAGGGCCTGGCCAGCCACCAGCAGGTACGGATGGAGACCAGCCAGGGCACGGTCGCCAGCGGACTGGCAGGCCTGCTGGGCCAGCCGGAATTCAGGGAAACCGCTTCCCTGCGCCCGCTGGTGGAGCTGGTGGAGGGAGCCCCCCAGCAGCTGCTGCAGCAGGGGGGAATCTGGATCGGCGCCGAACACCCCAACCAGGCGCTGCACCAGTGCGCCCTGGTGCAGGCCGACTATCACAGCGGCGATGGCGGCGTGGGCCAGGTGGCCCTGGTGGGGCCGATGCGCATGGCTTACGCCACGGCGCGGGCTGCCGTGCAGTCGGTGGCTCAGACCCTCTCGCGCCTGTTGAGCTGATGCAGGGCAACCTTCCCCACAGGTCGGCAGCGCGATGACCTACTGCGTGGCCTTTCTGCTGGATGCGGGCCTGGTGTTCGCCTCCGATTCCCGCACCAATGCCGGGGTGGATTACATCTCCACCTACAGCAAGATGCACGTGTTCCAGCCGGCCCCGGACCGGCTGTTCGTGCTGCTGGCGGCGGGCAACCTGGCCACCACCCAGGCCGTGCTCAACCGGATCCAGCGCGACCTGCACGGGCGGGAGACCATGGCAGCGGCGCTGCCGCCCCAGCTCGCGCCCAGCCGGAGATCGGCCTTCAGCCCGAGTGGCGATCCGGGGGTGGGGTCCCACAGCCTCGAGAGCACGCTCACGGCTGACACCATCCCCGAGTCGCCCCGGGAACGGATGCCGGAGCCCCCTTGTCCAGAGACGGGACCTGATCTGCTCAGCGCCCGCTACCTGTTCGAGGCCGCTGACTACATCGGCCGGATCAGTGTGGCGGTGCAGGCCCAGTACGCCAGCCAGATGCACCAGAGCGGTGGCAGCGCCCAGGCCAGCTTCATCCTCGGCGGCCAGATCCAGGGGGAAGGCCATGGCCTGTTCCTGATCTACCCCCAGGGCAATGCGGTGATGGCCACCCGCGACACGCCCTTCCTGCAGATCGGTGAGAGCAAGTACGGCAAACCACCGCTGGATTTCGTGGGCCATTGCGGCCTCTCCCTGGAGGATGCGGCCCGGCTCTGCCTGATCTCCGAGGTGATCACCCGCCGCTCCAACCTCACTGTGGGGCCGCCCTTCGAGCTGGCGCTGATGCCGGCCGATGGCCTGCGCATCTCGCGGCGGATCACGTTGGACAAAGACTCGCCGGAAATCCGCCGCTCGATGGAGATCTGGCAAAGCTGCATGCAGGACGGCCTGCGCCGCCTGCCCCGCTTTGCCTGGGAGGAGGACCCGCTCTAGGGCAACTCAGGGACTGGGTCCTCTGGCGCAGGCGCGGATCGCCGAGGCGCAGAACAGGCCGTAGCTCCATCAGCGTCAGATCGCTGGACCCAATTCAAGGCGACCTTGAAGCAGGGCCTGTGATGGTGGCCTGCAGACCCTGATCAGCGCAGATACCAGCGCTTGCTCAACGCACTGGGATTGGCTCAACAGACCCTTGGCGAGACGGTGATTCACGGTGACTCCGTGCCTAGGTTGCAGCGCGGGAGTGTTCAGCGCGATCGACCGCTCCGCCTGCTCCCTAGCCCGCCATCCCATGACCCTCGACCATCTCAGCTTCGGCACCCACGACGTCAGCGCCACCCGTGATTTCTATGCGGGAAAGCTGGGATTTCCGGTGCTGATCCACGAGCGGATGCTGATGCAGGAGGGAGGCACGGTGGAGCACATCTTTTTTGATTGCGGCGGCGACTGCGCCCTGGCCTTCATGGAGTGGCAAGGTGTGCCCGGGGTGGCCAGCGATTACGACAGCGGCATCAACCACGGCCTTGGCGTGCCCACCGGCACGTTTCACTTCGCCTTTCGCTGCCCCTCCCTTGCGGCGCTGGAGCAACGGCGTGACGCACTCATCGCCGCCGGGGTTGTGGCGGGGGCGCTGCTGGATCTCGACCCCTACCGCTCCTTCTTCTTTGATGATCCGGTGAACGGACTGCGGCTGGAATACACCACTCGACTTCGCCATCCCTCAGCCGCGGACCGCGATCCCAACACGCGCCAGTTTCCGGCCAGCCTGGCGCTGTTTGAAACGGCCTCCCAGCCCTGACCCCGGAGGTCGCCTTGGGCTGTGGGCGGCTGAGCCGTTCAGCCCCCGAGCGCACCGCCTAGCTGTTCAGCCACGGTGTTGACGTCCTTGTCGCCGCGGCCGGAGAGGTTCACCACCACTTCGGTGCCGGGGGCGAGGGTGGGGCAGAGCTTCTCCAGCCAGGCGAAGGCATGGGCGGTTTCCAGGGCGGGGATGATGCCCTCCAGGCGGCAGAGCTGCTGCAGGGCGGCGAGCGCTTCGGCGTCGGTGACGGCGGCATATTCCGCCCGGCCGATGCCCTTCAGATAGCTGTGCTCGGGGCCCACGCCCGGGTAATCGAGGCCGGCGCTGATCGAGTGGGCCTCCATCACCTGGCCCTCACCGTCCTGCAGCAAAAGGCTCATGGCGCCGTGCAGCACGCCCACGCGGCCCTCGGTGATCGTGGCGGCATGGCGGCCGCTGGCCACGCCCTCGCCGGCGGCCTCCACGCCGATCAGGCGCACGGAGGTGTCTTCCACGAAGGGGTGAAACAGGCCCATGGCATTGGAGCCGCCGCCCACGCAGGCCACCAGCACGTCGGGCAGGCGGCCGAAAGCCTCCTGGCACTGCTGCTTGGCCTCGATGCCGATGCAGGCGTGGAAGTCGCGCACGAGCATCGGGTAGGGGTGCGGACCGGCCACCGAACCGAGGATGTAATGGGTGCTCTCCACGTTGGTCACCCAGTCGCGGATGGCCTCACTGGTGGCGTCCTTGAGGGTGGCGGTGCCGGCGGTGACCGGCTGCACGGTGGCGCCGAGCAGGCGCATGCGGAACACGTTGAGAGCCTGGCGGCGCATGTCCTCGGCGCCCATGTAGATCACGCACTCCAGGCCGAAGCGGGCGCACACGGTGGCGGTGGCCACGCCGTGCTGGCCGGCGCCGGTTTCGGCGATGATCCGTTTCTTGCCCATGCGCAGGGCCAGCAGGGCCTGGCCGAGGGCGTTGTTGATCTTGTGGGCGCCGGTGTGGTTGAGGTCTTCCCGCTTGAGCCAGA
>Ga0164293_10005494_pt1 | contig 10782 bp, 6 predicted proteins | sample GEODES118metaG_FD_111487 | JGI IMG/M metagenome (GOLD analysis project Ga0164293, IMG submission 111487) | Eutrophic lake water microbial communities from Lake Mendota, Wisconsin, USA - GEODES118 metaG | ecosystem: Environmental > Aquatic > Freshwater > Lake | place: USA: Lake Mendota, Wisconsin...
GTCACTCCAGACGGCCAACCGATTGGTGATCGGCCGAACAAGGCGGTCGGAGCGGGAAGTACTCAGGCTGCGGGCTTCAGCATGGGTCAAAAGGTTGCCGGCGTGGTGGCGTTTGCCCTGATTGCGCTGGGCTTCAAGTTTGGGCTGGCGTTTGACTGGATCGGGGCGTTGATCTATTCCGCCTGCATTGTGATGCCCGCCCTGATCATCCTCGACACCAGTCTGTCGAGAATTGAACGCGACCGCATCATCGTGATCTATGTTGCCTGCTTCTTTGTGATTTTCTTTTGGGCCGCATTTGAGCAAGCAGGCGCATCGTTGACGTTCTTTGCCAAGGAGCAAACGAACCGCAATTTGAATTGGGAAATTCCCAACTGGGCCATTCACGCCGGTTCGCTGGCCTTGGGAGCAGTGCTGCTCTGGGCCGGGCGGTCGGTGTTCCACAATTTTAAAGGCGTTGATGGCTTGTCGACATTTCTCTATGTCGTGATCGTCGGCGCTTTGGCCTACTTGGGCTACGCGAATTATCAGGTTGCGTCAGGAGCCGAGTCGGGGCTGAAGATTGGGGAGATCCCGGCCTCCTATTTCCAGTCGGTGAATGCCGTTGCGGTCGTGCTGCTGGCGCCAGTGATTGCCGCTTTCTGGCTGTGGTTGCAAAAGTTTAACTCCGAGCCGAATTCCTTGGTCAAGCAATCCATGGGCTTGGTGATTCTGGCGCTGGGCTATGTCGTGATTGCGATGGGCGTGAAGGGTGTGGGGCTGAATGACAAGTCTTCAATGTGGTTGTTGATCGGGCTGTATGTGATTCACACGGTCGGCGAACTCTGCCTTTCGCCAATTGGCTTGTCGCTGGTGTCGAAGCTCGCGCCGATGCGGTTGGTCTCGTTGTTGTTCGGTGTCTGGTTCTTGGCCAATGCGGTCGCGAACAAGGCTGCGGGGCAGTTGTCGTCGCTCTATCCGCCAAGTGGAGAAGAGTATGCCAATGCGCTCAAGGCTGGGATCAGCAATGACACCTATCGAGGCATTTTGGAAAAGTCCATTACGGCGTCACCGGAACAATTGGAGTTGCTGAAGTCCAATAAAATCCCGGCCGAGTTGCCGGTATTTTTCGGGAATCCAGTCAACGACCTGTATGAGTTCTTCTTGATTTTTGTGCTGCTCTCCGGCGTAGCGGGCTTGGTGCTGTTTCTGCTCAGCTTTCCCTTGAAGAAAATGATGCACGGTGCAGACTAGGTCGTGGGAAGGGTTACCACGAAGGACACGAAGAGCACGAAGGTTTAAGGAGCACGAAGGTTGAGAAGGGATGAAGGCGAAGGGCTGGAGTTGTTTCTCGGCCGGGTTGCACTGTAACCTCAATGCCGCGACCTGCTTCTCAGCCGGACTTCGCGCCGGCCCCTGCGCTCCGCGAGAGCAGTAGATTTCTGAGCCGTTGAACAGTTGACGAAGATCTAAAGGAATGACCTGAGGGATCGTAGAATCACTTGGCTGCCAAGTTGCCTTTGCCTTCTAAAGAATTGGCTGCGATGACAGGCGTCTTTTCTGACGCGGTTTGTCTTTGGTTCTTGCTCGATGGATTGGGTTGTGGCCCACTCGTGGTCTGACTGAGCAACTCAGTCAATGCGACCGGCTCTTAACTCTTCCGCCTCGTGTTCTTCTTGCCGTTCGAGATATTCAACCCCGAATAGGACTTCAGCGAAAACGTTCGACCCGACGGTCGGCGGCGGCGAGTTGGACTTCGGCGCGGAGGGCCAGTTTCGGCGCGGTCCAGTCGGAGCCGAGCTCAGCCATCGCTTGTGCGACCGGGTCCCAGCGGGGCCTTTCGTCCCAGCGGCCGAAAGCGGTTGCTTCAGCCTTCAACGCCGAGATGGAGGGCCGCGTCCCAATTCTCGAAACCTTGGTCGGCAGCTCTTGGGTTTGCTCAAGGGCCAGCAAGTGCTGGCGGACAAATGTTCGCAGATTCTGCAGCTTTGGAAGGAACATCGTTCAGGCTCGGTCTTGGGGCATTTGTCGGGGGAAAGGGAGACGCTCTCGCGGTGGCAGCTTCAGGCCGGTTTCTTCGCCCCACTCTTCGCGTTCACCTTGTGTCGCGTAAAAACGGAGCCAGGTTTCTTCGTCGGCGATGGGGTCGTAGCACTGCCACCGAATCGTGGCGTCGGGCAGGTTCATTCGCTTTTCTTGGGCGGGGAGGATGTCCCGCAGGATCAGGCAGTACAGTTGCCGATCCGAAAGGTGGCCAGTGAACTCGAGAAGGACGTTCTGTTCATGCAGCCGGCGAATGGCATAGGTCAAACGAATCCGCAGCTCCTCGTCACCCATTTTCTCGGGGGCTGGCAACTCCAGCGGTGGATGGAACCAGTCCGCGATCGGCAAGACGGGTGCTCGCTCCCAAGCAAGCAGGGAGCTGAGGTAACGATTCTCGAGGTCGGTCGGCATCCCCTCCAAGTCGACTGCCACGACGGAGTCATCCCAGTAGGGCTCCAACTCATCTCGCAAACGGGCATTCTGCATTAACAGGTCGAGGTCGGTCAGCGTGCTCATGGTCAGGCATCAAGGGGCTGAGGGACGAGGTTAGCCGCTGAGACCTGCGGCGAAAAAATATTAGCCAAGCATCCTGATTCCGGTATCGCGCTTCCTCGCACCGGGGCTCACATGCGGGCAGTCTATCGACAGTACGAAAATCGAACAGAGAAAATCTTGAGCTGAAAAAAAGGAATTGAGATTTTGATTTAGAGGTGGGCTCCGCGACTCCTACGAAACGTACAGTTTTCCATCTGTAGTGTTGGGAGCCCGAGAATAAGTCGCCGACGTCGGCCTTCAGCTTTGCCCAAGCGGCAAAGTCACTTGGCGTCTTCGGCTGAAGCCGTCAGCCAAGAGTTGTCAGCAGTTGGCATTTTTTTCTGAAACGGGGGCTGGACCGAAGACCGCCTGAGAGCGCAGCAGCGGTTCAAATTGTAAAAGCACTGGAGTTGCGTTCGTTTCTCGCTCAGCTAGTGCGGATTGGCGGGCGAAGAAAGCCTGCAGATTTAGAATTGTGGGGTAGAAGTAGCTGTGGGCGACAATGAAGCAGCGGGCGTTTCGCGACCGAATCCGATAAACTGGCGATTGGTTTCTTTTGCAGGAATGTCGGGAGGCAGGCAGATGAGATGGCTCAGTTCAACTCTGACCATTTTGGTTGTGGGGCTGATGGCAGCCGTCTGTTTAGAGGCGCAGCAGGTGACTTTTCACCGCGTCGGCGGACGGATCGAGGTGCAGTTGGCTGACCAGCCCTTTACGACGATTCAGTCAGACGGTTTTACGAAGCCGGTGCTGTACCCAGTGCTGGCGCCGGGGCAAGTTCCCATGACGCGAGGTTGGCCCCTGGAGGAGCGACCAGGCGAACCTCACGACCACCCTCACCACAAGTCGGTCTGGTTTGCGCATGGCAACGTTAACGGCGCCGACTTCTGGTACGACAAGGCACAGATTCAAGTAGTTCGGGTGGCGGTCGACGAGGGCCGTTCAGAGTGCGTCCTGGAAAGCCGCTGGTTAAATGGCGGCGAGGAGCTGGCAACCGACCGCAGTGTGCTGCGGTTTGGATTCGATGAGCGGAAACGTTGGCTGGATTGGGACCTGACGGTTAAGGCCGGAGCAAAGCCCGTCACTTTCGGCGACACGAAGGAGGGTACTTTCGCAGTCCGGACTCACCCCGATTTGCAACTGACACCCAATCCGAAAGACAATGTTCCGGAGGTGTTTGGCAAGGCAATCAACAGCGAGGGAGAGCGTGACAAAGCGATTTGGGGCAAGCGTTCGCGATGGGTCTATTACTTCGGCCCAGTTGATGGCAAACAAGTCGGCTTGATGCTGATGGATCATCCCGGGAACCTGCGCCATCCCACGACTTGGCATGCGCGGGACTACGGTTTGGTTGCGGCCAACCCATTTGGACTCCACGATTTTTTGGGAGAGCCCGCCGGGAGCGGCAATCTTACTCTGCAGCCCGGTGAGTCGCTGCGGCTGGTCTATCGGTTGCTGGTTCATGCTGGCGAATCAACGGACGAACAGCGGCGTGACTGGTATGAGGAATTTGCCGCTCGGAAGTGAAGCCGTAAGAGGGGACCACGAAGGACACGAAGAGCACGAAGGAAGAAGTAAAGGGAGGTGAGGAGGTCGGAATCAATTTTCAGATTCCGTAAGGCCAGTCGGGCTGCTGGGTTGCGGTGGCGCGGGAAGTTGCCGTGCCGCAAGTGGGGAAACACGAAGGACACGAAGAGCACGAAGGAAGAAGTAATGGGAGGTAGGAAAGTCGGAATCAATTTTCAGATTCCGTAAGGCCAGTCGGGCTGCTGAGTTGCGGTGGCGCGAGAAGTTGCCGTGCCGCAAGAGGGGACCACGAAGGACACGAAGTGCACGAAGGATGATAGTGGGTGGGTGGAGTTAGCCTGATTCGATTTGCAAATTTTTTTCCCGGCTAAGGCGATTCCCGCATTCCTACTTTATCTGCTCGCCAGACTCGTCTCTTTACTTCGTGCTCTTCCTGTCCTTCGTGTTGCCCTTCCGGTTTTCCGCCAGCCTGCTTTTTCCCCAGACTCGTCTCTTTGCTTCGTGCTCTTCGTGCTCTTCGTGGTGCCCTCTCCCAGCCCTGTGGCGACTACTGGGCGGCAAGTTGAGCGGTTGTCACGCAGAGTTCCCTAGCGCGGTCGGCCGATTTCGCTTCGGCGACTGCCCGAATGATCGGTTCGGTATTGCTTGCGCGAACCAGCAGCCAGCTGTCCGGCCAATCGAGTCGCAGCCCATCGAGCGTGCTGGCTGCGGCATCGGAGAAGTGCTCGCGAAGGCGGGTGAACAGGCCGGCAATTCGCTCTCGCTCAATCGTGATTGTGGTCTTGTGAATCGCGTATTGGGGTAGACGGGCCGCTAGTTGGCTGAGCGGCAAATGATGCTTGGCCATGCAATCGAGAACTTGGGCCATGCCAACGAAACTGTCGCGGACAAAACCGACACGCGGATCAATCGGTCCTCCATTTCCTTCGCCGCCGTAAATGGCCTGCTCTTGCAACATGCGATCGGTGACATTGGCCTCGCCGACAGCGCTCAGCAGGAGGCGGGAGCCATGGGTCTGGCAAATGTCAGCGGACATGCGGCTGGTTGAGCAATTTGTGACCACAACGCCCGGTGAACCGCCGGTGGCGAGTCGATGGTCGAGGACAATCGCGACCGTAAATTCTTCGCCGATATACCGGCCGGTTTCGTCGATCAGGGCGAGTCGATCGGCATCGGGGTCCTGGCAGAACACGGCGTCCGCTGCGAGCTTGACGGCCCGTTCCGCCGTAGAGCGAAGGTTGTCGGCGGTTGGTTCGGGAGGGTGGGCAAACAACCCATCAGGCTTCGGACCCAATAAAGTGACATCGCAGCCGAGTTCCGCGAGGAGTCGCTCGCCGAGGACGGCGCCCGCGCCATGGTTGCTGTCGAGCACGACGCGAAACCTGCGGCGGCGAATGGCAGCAACGTCTACCGTGGCCAACACCTTGGCCAAGTGGGCCGAAGTGGTGTCGGTTAAGTTTTGAAAAGAGCCGATTTGATCGTGTGTGACCCAGCGAACGTGGCGGGCGTGGTAATGTTCGATCACGCGTTCTCCGGCCGAGGCAGGGATAACGCGCCCGTCAGCGCCAAACAGCTTGATTCCGTTGTACGGGGGCGGATTGTGGCTGGCGGAAATTTGAATGCCCGCGCAGGCGGCATGTTCTCGCACAAGAACCCCGGTAGTCGGCGTGGCAGCAGCATCGCCGTAGAGTACGTTCAGTCCCGAGGCTTGAAGGGTCGCAGCAATGGTTTGGGCGAAGAGCGAACCGGTCGCTCGACCATCGCGCGTCAGCACGACTGAGCCTCTGAGCGGCAATCCGGCGGCAAAGGCGGCAGTGTATTGAGCGGCGACGAGAGGGGTGAGGCTTTCCCCGACGATCCCTCGCAAACCGGAGACGCTGATGATAAGTTGAGCCATGGAAATTCCCGCTGTTTCCGCTATTTGTTTTGGTTGAACCTGATTTCACAATACCAAGCCGAAACCATGAATCCAACCGCTGCGCCTCAGGACATCGATGAATTATTGGCGATTCTCCGCACTGCCGAGTCGCTGGGTGAGATTTCCGATTCGGCCATCAAGAATCTCGAAGATTGGCTGACCGAGAATCGCTATCGCCCCTACGTTGAGCAAATTGCCCAGCATATTCGGGAGAAGCGATTCAAGCAGTTGGACGATGTCTTTTGGACGGTGATTCCGTTTGGGACTGGCGGGCGGCGGGGGCGAATGTATCCCTTCGGCAGCAATGCCATCAATGAGCAAACCATCGGCGAAAGTGCCCAGGGTTTGGCCAATTACGTCAAGTTGACGAAACCAGCCGGTCCTTGGTCCGCGGCAATTGCCTACGACACGCGGCACCGCTCTCGCGAGTTTGCCGAACTCTGCGCCGACATTCTTGTGGCCAATGGCTTTACGATATATTTCATTGACGACTATCGGAGCACGCCCGAACTCTCGTTTCTCGTCCGCTGGAAAAAGTGCGACTGCGGGATCATGGTCACGGCCAGTCACAATCCTCCAAGCGACAACGCGGTCAAGGTCTACTGGTCGAATGGGGCCCAGCTGATTCCCCCTCACGACAAAGCGGTGATTGCGGAGGTGGGGCAGGTCCGCGAGATCCTGCGAAGCGACTTCGCGGCCGGAGTGAGCGCTGGGAAGATCATGTTCTGCCGGGAAGAAACCGATGCCGCATTGTTGCAGGAGCATTTGCGGCAGAGTTTTGGCGGGCCACGAAACCTGAAGGTCATCTACTCGCCGTTGCATGGGGTCGGCGAGTTTAACGTGGGGACACTGCTGCAGGCCGCTGGATTCCCGGAAGTGGAAATCTATGAGCGGCATCGCGAGCCGAGCGGAGACTTTCCCAATGTGCCGGGAAATGTTTCCAATCCGGAGAATTCGGCGGTGTTTGATGAGATCATCGAGCGGGCCAAACAGACCGGGGCCGAGTTGATTTTGGCCAGCGACCCGGACTGTGACCGGATGGGTGCGGCGGCACCGGTGAGCCTCGACCCGAGCGGCGATTGGAAGACGTTTAATGGGAACCAGCTGAGTGCCCTGCTCGGGGAGTTTGTGCTCAGTCAACGGCAGGCCAAGGGCCAGCTCAAGCCCGGAAGTTACGTGGTGACGACGTTAGTGACCACGCCGCTACTCGAGAAAATCGCAAAACGTTATGGGGTACGGTTCCTCGGCAACAATCTCGTTGGTTTCAAGTGGATCTGCAATGTGATGGACGAAGTCGGGGCCGAGGACTTCGTCTACGGCACGGAAGAGTCACATGGCTTTCTCGTTGGTCAGTACTGCCGCGACAAGGATGGGGCAATTGCCTGCCTGTTGATGAGCGAGTTGGCTGCGGTCGTTAAGGCATCCGGAAAGAGTCTGCATCAATACCTTGATGAGCTGTATGGAATCTACGGCGTGCATCTGGAGCGATTGGTGAATATCCAAATGGAAGGATCGGACGGAATGCGGCGGATGCAGCGGCTGATGGAGCGTTTCCGTTCGGCGCCGCCAGGCAAGCTGGGCGGCTTGCGCGTGGCCGGCATGCGTGATTACCTCAACGGCAGGCAACGGGAGGCTGGCGGAGCCGACCGACCGCTGAACGGTCCCCAGGACAATCTGATTTTCCTCGAGACGGATGTTCCGGGAAATTACATTGCCGCGCGGCCGTCCGGAACCGAACCGAAGGTGAAATTCTACCTCTTTACATTTGCCCCGCCGGCCAGTGGTGCCGAGTTGGTTCAGAGCCGTAGTGAATTGAATCGCCGTCTCGACGGATTTGTGGCGGACTTGAAGGAGTTCGCTGCTTCAGTGGATTAACAGGTCAATCCTCGGGGCGTAGCCGGCATGTCGGGCCCGGCGACACCTGGTTGGCTACAGGGCCGAAGCAGGTTTGTATCGGAGCTGGCAATTTGTCAGCAGGGCCAATCAAAGAGCTGGAATGAAGAGATGGCGGCGACGGACGATTGGCGAGATGAAGACGAGGATGGGGCCGGAGCTGAGAGCGAACTGGACTCGGCTGAGCCGCAGTTGACTGAGTTGCCGGAGTTGGCGGAAGAGGGGCCGCTCGATCCGGCGGTGGTGATCGGGCGCGAAGCCCCCTCTCTGAAGGTGCGCAGCTTTCCTCAAGTGCCTGGGGTCTATCTGATGAAGGATGACTCGGGACAAGTCATCTACGTGGGGAAGGCCAAGAACCTGAGGAATCGGGCCAGCAGCTATTTCCACAAGGCAGCCGCGGTTGAGATGCGGACAGCGAATTGGGTAGGTGAAATTGCTGATGTGGACTTCCTCGAATGCGAAAGTGAAGTCGATGCGCTGTTGGTCGAAGCGCGGTTGGTCAAGGATATTCAGCCCAAGCACAATAAGGACCTCAAGGACGATAAGACGTTTCCTTATTTGCAAATCACGACAGGCGAGGACTTTCCCCGTGTAGAGATCACTCGCACACCGCGGGCGACGGGAGTCAAGTTGTACGGGCCATTTCCCAGCGCCGGAAGCGTTCGGGGTGCGCTCCAGGTCCTGCAGCGGATTTTCAAGTTTCGGACCTGTGAGTTGGATATTGAAGCCGGGGATCAGCGATGGCGTTGGTTTCGCCCCTGTTTGCTGGCGAGCATCAAACAGTGCAGTGCCCCGTGCAATTTTCGAATCTCCCGCGAGGAGTATCGCAAAGACATTCGGCGTTTGCAGATGTTTCTCGAAGGGAACAAGCAGCGATTGCTCGCCAAGATGCGCGAGGAGATGGCCGAGTTTTCCAAAGCCCTGAATTTCGAGCAGGCGGCGCGGATTCGGGATGAGATTCAAATGCTCGAGAGCCTCGACCGCCGGGGAGAGTTGGACACGCATGCCCAGCCCGAAGTCTTTTATGTCGATCCCAAACGAGGCTTGGCTGGATTGCGGAAAGTCTTAGGGCTGAAGGAGACGCCGCGAACGATTGAGGGCGTCGATATTGCACATTTGGGTGGCACGCAAACGGTGGCCAGCCTCGTGCAGTTTATCGACGGGTTGCCATTCAAGCCGGGGTACCGCCGTTACAAAATTGAAAGCGTGACCGGCATTGATGATTTCCGAAGCATCCATGAAGTGGTCGCCCGGCGTTTTCGGCGTAAGTCGGATGAGGGCGAGGTGTTTCCGGATATTCTGCTGATTGACGGTGGCAAGGGCCAGTTATCCGCTGCGGTCGCGGCATTTGAGACGCAGGGCATCACGCCCCCTGTGCTGTTATCGCTGGCCAAGCGGGAAGAGGAGATCTATTTGCCGGGCAAAAGTGAACCGCTCCGGCTAACCCGGCATTCCTTTGGTTTGCGCTTGCTGCAGTATGTTCGCGACGAGGCGCATCGTTTTGCGCAGCATTACCATCACATCCTCCGCGGTAAAGCGCAGTTCGAGGAGTAGTTAGACGCGAACGTTGGGCCAAGAGCGGATTGAGGCAGTTGCCGACCGCGGCGTTACCGACAGCGCGGAAACCTCAGCTGGGAAGACGCGAGTTGCCAGAGGTAAGAGTTTTGTTGAGGCGACAGCGCGCTTGTTTATCAGGGTGTCGATAAAAGGCAATCGCGGAGTGCAGGGGCTGGCACGCAATTACGCAATCAAGAGCGTGCTTAGATAATCAACATTGCATCGCCGTAGGAAAAGAACCGATATTTCTCGGCGACAGCCTGGCGGTAGGCCTCTCGAAGCAGGGCGTCGCCGCCAAAGGTGCGGACCAAAACCAGCAGGGTGCTTTTGGGCAGATGGAAATTGGTCAGCAAGCCTTGCAGGCAGTGGAATTCGAATCCGGGACGGATGAAGAGGTCGGTTAGTCCATGCCATGGAGCGAGGGGTTGTCTCCGCGCTGCTGTTTCAAGGACTCGAACCGAGGTGGTTCCGACGGCAATTGCCCGGCCCCCTCGCTCTCGGCACTTTTGAATTTCGGCTACGGCCCGTTCGTCCAATTGCCCCCATTCCGCGTGCATTTCGTGATCGTTCAATTGGTCGACGCTGACGGGGCGAAAGGTGCCGATTCCAACGTGCAGTGTGACGCGGGTGATTGAGATTTCGGCGTTGACCAAACGATCCACCAAGTGCTTGGTGAAGTGCAAACCGGCTGTGGGCGCCGCGACACTGCCTGGATGTTTGGCAAAAACGGTCTGATAGTCTTTGATGTCCGAGTCCATCATTTGGCCGTCGCGAATGTAATGCGGCAACGGAACGCGGCCGACTTGTTCCAGCAACTGCCAGGCTGGTTCCGTTGAATCAGGTCGGGCGGCCCAGGCGCCGCCGGAGAGCCGTGCGAGCAAAGTAAGGCGGATGCGGGGGACACCGTCGCGGTCGGTCAATGAAACTGTTTCACCGGGTTGGATTTTGCCTCGGGTTTTGGCCAAGAGCTTCCAGATGCCTTGTTCATCTGCTTGGAGGAACAAGCCGTCCCAGCGCCCACCGGAGGAGTCGCGTCGTCCGGTCAATTGAGCTGGGATGACTTTCGTGTCGTTTAGAACCAGTAGGTCGCCTGCCCGCAAAATCTCTGGAAGGTCGCGAATGTGGGCGTGCGTGATCTCCCTTGTTGCGCGATCAACGACCATCAGTCGGGCATCTTCGCGTCGGCTGACGGGATGTTGGGCAATCAACTCTCGCGGGAGTTCGTAGTCATAGGCCTGAATGGAATTCAGGTCGTCAGAAGGCGGCGAAGAGTGCTGGGTCATGAAAAACGGAATCACTTTGCGAAAATTCGACAGCCAGAGATACGCGTA
>Ga0164293_10005495_pt1 | contig 10781 bp, 10 predicted proteins | sample GEODES118metaG_FD_111487 | JGI IMG/M metagenome (GOLD analysis project Ga0164293, IMG submission 111487) | Eutrophic lake water microbial communities from Lake Mendota, Wisconsin, USA - GEODES118 metaG | ecosystem: Environmental > Aquatic > Freshwater > Lake | place: USA: Lake Mendota...
AAATCAGGTTTAGTTTCCCTCAGTGGAAATAGCACATTTTCTAGTACTGTTAAGGAATCAAACAGTGCATTTTTTTGAAACAACATTCCTCGCATGAGGTAATGAGAATTGCGTTGCGTTAAAGAGAGTCGCTCCCAATCCTGCGTCTGAAAAAATAGAGTTCCTTTGTGATGAGCAACAAGTCCTGCGATTATTTTAAGGAGTGTGGATTTTCCCTGACCGCTGGGTCCAATTAAAACCACATGTTCTTGTGGAAAAATCTGAAAATGAATTTCATTTAGTATTGGCTGATCAAAACCAAAATAGGACAGCGCCTGGCCCTCGACCAATGGACTTGGAGATTGGACTTTTGATGAGTGTTGACTCGTACGGATCTCGCTTGTCACAACCCTCAATTTAAGATTCAATGTGCCATTAAACGCAATTAGAAACTTCACTTTTTATTTCTATCGAGGGTCAATAACCCTAAAAAACAAGGAGTCCTTATGTCATCTACTCACAAGCGAAAAAAAATTGCAGTCATAGGAGCAGGATTTGTTGGCTCCACAGCTGCGCATTGGGCCGCTCAAAAAGAACTTGGTGATGTGGTTTTGTTAGATATTAATGACGGTGCCGCAAAGGGAAAAGCTCTCGACTTGTTTGAATCTTCGCCTGTCGAGCAATTTGATTCTAAAATAACTGGAACTTCTGACTATAAAGATATTGCTGGAGCAGATGTTGTTATCTTGACTGCCGGTATTCCACGTAAACCCGGCATGAGCCGTGATGATTTGCTGCAAACAAATGCTAAAATCGTAAAAGCATGCTGCGAGGGGATTAAACAAAATGCTCCTGATTCAGTGGTCATCATTGTTTCAAATCCTTTAGATGCTATGTGTACAGTTGCAAAACAAGTTCTTGGTTTTCCACGGGAAAGAGTCATCGGAATGGCTGGAATTTTAGATTCTGCTCGGTTTAGATCTTTTATTGCCGAGGCTTTGGATGTTTCTGTCAAAGATGTCTTTGGTTTTACATTAGGTGGTCATGGTGACACGATGGTTCCGATGCCTCGACATTGCTCAGTTGGTGGCGTTCCCTTATCTGAACTTCTTCCTCAAGATAAAATCGATGCCATTGTCAATCGTGCGGTCAACGGCGGAGCAGAAATCGTTAAACTTCTACAAACAGGCTCCGCTTATTATGCACCTTCAGCGTCTGCTGTCCAAATGGCTGAAGCTATTTTAAAAAATCAAAATCGAATTCTTCCCTGTGCTGTCGAGCTGAACGGTGAATACGGAATGAAAGGTCTTTTCATTGGTGTTCTTTGCAAACTTGGTGGCAAGGGAATGGAAGGCGTGATTGAGGTTAAATTGAACGATACAGAACGCGCAGGTCTCGAAAAATCTGCAAAAGCTGTACGTGAACTTGTCGAAGCATTAGGAAAACTACAATACTAGATTTTCAACTTAGTTGAAGGAGCTCAGCCGTGAATATTCATGAGTATCAAGCAAAAGAAGTGTTACGTCGCTATGGCGTGGCGACTCTCAAGGGTGGCATTGCTCACTCTCCAGACGAAGCCATAAAAATTGCCCAGGAAATAGAAGGTTCGGTTTGGGTTGTAAAAGCTCAGATCCATGCCGGCGGCCGAGGCAAGGGTGGTGGAGTTAAAGTCGCAAAATCTTTAGCTGAAGTTAAAGATTTCACTTCTAAAATGTTGGGTATGAATTTAATTACTCATCAAACCGGCCCTGAGGGTAAAAAAGTTCAGAAGGTTTACATCGAACAGGGCTGTATGATTGCAAAAGAATATTACGTGGCCTGCCTTGTTGATCGTGCAACAGGAAGAGTCGCGATGATGGCTTCCAGCGAGGGCGGGGTCGACATCGAGGAAGTCGCTGAACACCGACCAGAGGCGATCATTAAAGTCGACATTGATCCTGTAACTGGTCTGATTCCTTTTCAAGCTCGTGAGCTCGCTTTTAAAATAGGAATTCCAAACGACAGTATTAACAAAGCCGTTGGTTTTATGATGGGTCTTTACAAAGCCTTCATTGAAAAAGATTGCTCAATCGCTGAAATCAATCCCCTCGTGCTCACTCAGCAGGGTGATATTATTTGTCTTGATGCTAAAATGAATTTTGATTCAAATTCTTTATACCGCCAAAAAGACATCGTTGAATATCGGGACTTGGCTGAAGAAGAGCCCTCTGAAATCGAAGCTTCAAAATATGATCTTGCTTTCATTAAACTCGAAGGAAACATTGGCTGTCTAGTGAATGGGGCCGGTCTTGCCATGTCCACTTTGGATATTATCAAACTTCACGGCGAAGCGCCTGCTAACTTCTTAGATGTGGGCGGCGGTGCTAACAAAGAAAAAGTGACACACGCTTTTAAAATTATTCTTTCAGATCCTAATGTTAAGGCGATTCTAGTTAATATCTTCGGTGGAATCATGAAGTGCGATGTGATCGCTGAAGGTGTGATTGCCGCCTCTAAAGAAGTAGGTCTGAAGGTTCCATTAGTTGTAAGACTTGAGGGAACAAATGTGGAGCTCGGAAAAAAGATTCTTAAAGAAAGTGGTCTGAATATTACGCCAGCAAATGATTTAACAGATGCTGCGAAAAAAGTGGTCGCTGCCGTTCGAGGAGCAAAATAATGTCTATTTTAATTAATAAAAACACACGCGTTATCACTCAAGGAATTACTGGATCTCAGGGCTCTTTTCACACTGAGCAATCCATGGCCTATGGCTCTCAGTTTGTAGGCGGAGTTACGCCGGGCAAAGGGGGAACAAAGCATTTAGGTTTGCCTGTTTTTAACACTGTTAAAGAAGCAAAATTGGCAACGAACTGTAATACGTCAATGATTTTTGTACCTCCACCTTTTGCTGCAGATTCAATCATGGAAGCTGTAGATGCGGATCTCGATCTTGTGATTTGTATCACTGAAGGAATTCCCGTCCTTGATATGGTGAAAGTAAAACGTTACATGCAGGGCAAAAAAACCAGGCTGATTGGGCCCAATTGCCCGGGTGTGATCACCCCTGGCGAATGTAAAATTGGAATTATGCCTGGACACATTCACAAGCAAGGACGAATCGGAGTTCTTTCAAGATCTGGAACTTTAACCTATGAAGCTGTTCATCAATTGACAGCTTTGGGGCTTGGTCAATCCACATGTGTTGGAATCGGCGGAGATCCTGTTAATGGAACAAACTTTATCGATGTTTTGAAGCTTTTTAACGAAGATAAAAACACAGATGCTGTCATTATGATTGGTGAAATTGGTGGTTCAGCAGAAGAAGAAGCCGCTGAATGGATTAAAAAGAACTTCAAAAAACCAGTGGCCGCTTTCATTGCTGGAGCCTCAGCACCAGCGGGCAAAAGAATGGGCCATGCAGGCGCCATCATCAGCGGAGGCAAGGGAACGGCAGAAGCTAAGTTTGCTGCACTCGAGGCTGCTGGGTGTAAGATTGCAAGATCACCCGCAGATCTTGGTACGACTTTAAAAAGTTTGCTGAAATAATAGGGGATGGAAATCGAAGGCTTGTTTCATTCAATCAAGACTTCAATTCATTTTTTCAAGACACTCAAACTTCTTGGGTGTCTTTTTGGGGGAAGCTTTCTTGCTCAACAAGGTTCAGCTAAATTGAGTTGGGATAGATTTTTTACGTGGGGGTTTTGAACCGACCTAAAGCAAGCCTTTGAAATCCGATTTCTGAATTGAATACATGAGTGCGACTAATTTTCGACCGTCCCGCGAGATCTTTTCTTTTTGACTGTTTAATCTAGCTCCGATTTTTTCCAATGCTTTCCTTGAACGATAATTCTCACTGCCCACATCAAAAAAGACTGCATATACTGATTTAAATGCATGCGATATCATAAGATGTTTAAGCTCTCGATTATACTCACCACCCCAATATTTTCTTGAAAGAAAGGTATATCCGATCGTGATCTGTTTCCTATCCTCTGAAAGATCATAAAATCGAGAGCTGCCGATAATTTCTCCTAATAGGCTATCTTCAATGATCAGACATCCTTTACTAGCAACTCCGGAATCAAAATACTTCTTGAAAACCTCTTTTTGATATCTAAATGGATCGGGATGTTGCTCCCAAATCAAGGGATCAGAAGCAACTATAAAAAGGTTTTCGAAGTCTTCAACCAAAAGGGGCCGGGTTCTAACAAGTTTTCCGTTCAGGCTTGGTTGTAATTCCATTTCGCAACATTATCTGGTGGCACAGGAGCTGTCTAGAAAGTGAATTCAAATGACATGCCCGCGAGATTTGATAGAATCGAACTTATTCGATCTGACCGATTTTTAGGTAAAACCAGTGTTAGATTAGAAAGTTAAAGGACCCGAGCGATTCGGAATGTTTGCCTTCGAAAAACGCTGAGCTGCACATCAGGATTTTCGAAAATACTGCCTCAAAATTCTTAGATCGGTCAGATAATAAGCTCGCAGAAAGTAGGGATTTAAAGCGGCTTAACGGCATCGTAAACTTGTCGAGAAATAATTTCTCCAACAAGCTTCTCAATAATCCATAATGCAAGTCTATCTCCGCTCAAGCAGCGTGCTCCTGTGGCGATATGGCCTTGAGCCACAAATGGTTCTTCAACGACGACGACGCCAAATTTTTTAAGGGCATCAACCGCTGTAGGATAAGTCGTAGCGCTCTTATTCTTGAGAAGACCGAGAGCTGCTAAAATTAGTGTTCCTGAATCGATAGCCGCAATATACTGCTTAGATTCAACTAACTTAAATTTATCCAGAAAACTTTTGTCGTCAATTAGGGTACGCGTTTCATATCCACTACAGAAGAACAGAGCATCGCACTCGCTTGCAAAGCTATACGGTTTAGTCGATTTTAGGGTTAAGCCTGTAGCAGATTTCACTTCTGATGAGTCACTTAAAATTTCAACCTTCCAGTTGTTATGAAGCTTGAGAAGACTCACCCTATTGAGCAGATCCCAAGGTAAATAAAAATCCAAATCCGTAAAGTTATCGAAAACCACAAGACCAATCTTCATAAGAAGGTTATATCCATGCATGGTTTAGTGGTCATCAAAGAAATGATTACTTGGCAGTGATCGATCATCTTCAGCGAGCCATTCTGTGCGGGGATTTTTTAGCTTCACATTTTAAGATAACGGATACAAAAGATGATTTTGAATTCAAAGATAGCCCCATGGAGCCTTTTGAGTAGGTCGCTTTGGCCAACTGCCTTCGTCTAGCAGAGCTGATATTTATGAGTGGGGTCTGCTGATTCTAGCGTTTTTACAGGTCAACAATTCTAAAGCCGCAAAAGTGCTTAAAAATAGCTAAAATACTCCTTTACGAGGGTTGCCTAAAGCCCTGATTTACGGCTAAAAGAAGAAGTCTTTACATTAACAAGGAGTTACAAATGTCCGTTGAAAAAACATTTTCTATTATTAAGCCTAATGCAGTTAAAAAAAATAAGATCGGTGACATCATCAATCAATTTGAAACAAGTGGGTTGCGAGTTGCTGCTGCGAAATTAACAATGATTAGCAAAGACAAGTGTGAGCTTTTTTATGCTGAACACAAAGAGCGTCCTTTTTTTGGTGAGCTTGTCACTTTCATGACCTCTGGCCCTGTCGTTATGATGTGTTTAGTGGGTGAAAATGCAGTTTTGAAAAACCGTGAGCTTATGGGTGCAACTGATCCTAAGAAAGCAAACCCAGGAACGATCCGTGCTAAGCATGGTGACAACGTTGGTGAAAATGCAGTTCATGGCTCTGACAGCATCGAATCTGCTAAGCGCGAGCTCGCCATCTTCTTTGATCAGCACGAAATCGTAAATTTCTAATGTCTGATGACTTAAAAAAGGGGGCTTCAAAAAAAAGCTCCCTTGTTGGTGAAAAAATCTCAATTCAAATTGAAAAAATGGTCGTGGGTGGTCAAGCCTTGGCTAGACACGAAGGGCTTGTCGTTTTTGTAGATGATGCCGCTCCTGGTGACCGTCTGACGGTTGAAATTACTGAACACAAAAAAAATCTCGCTTATGCACAGATTATAAGCCTCGACACGGCCTCTCATTTAAGAGTGCAACCTGCATGCTTACATTATGGTACTTGCGGTGGATGCTCGTGGCAGCATCTGGATTCAAGCACTCAACTTGATCAAAAGCAAAAAATTGTCGAAAGTTCGTTACGTTCACTCATTGCAACTCAATTAGTTCAGGTTCTTCCTATAATTAAAAGCTCCGTTTCTTTCAATTACAGAAACCGTGTGCAAATGACTTTTGATGGAAAAGACCTCTGCTTTTTCGGCCGAAGAAGTCAGAATTTAATCCCCATTCAGCAGTGTGAACTTGCTGAAAAGCCAATTAATGATTTTATAAAATCAGGTAAAAAGAAAAATCTGAAGGCAAAACAGCGCTATGAAATTCGAATTTCTGAAACTCATCCAGATTATGCAGAAAGTTTTCTTGTTGCAGAAGACTCTGCCCATTCAAATTTTTCACAGGTCAATCGGTTTCAAAACCAAGATCTAATTGATTCGGCCATTAAGGCTTTAAAAAGCGACAGCCAGACCCGTCTTTTTGAGCTCTATGCCGGTTCTGGAAATTTTTCCTTTCCATTTCATAAAAGTTTAAACTTTAAAGAGATTATCGCAGTCGAGGGCAGTCAAAAGCTCGTCAGCCTCGCTCATCAAAAGATTTTGTCAGAAAATATCTCTGCAAAAAAACTGAATTTTTTTGTTGGTGACGTTGAGAGTTTTCTTAACGTGAGCTGGCCCACAGGTCATGATGTCGTTTTCTTAGACCCCCCTAGAATAGGATCCACCGAAGCAACAATGAGAATCCTAGCACTTTCAAAACCGCGTCAAATTGTTTATCTCAGCTGTCACCCAGTCACGTTAGCCAGAGATCTTCAGTGGCTCATACAATACCAGCCTCGCTACAAAATTGAATTCATCCAACCCTTCGAAATGTTTCCACAGACCGAACATGTCGAGACCCTTGTGTCTCTGACGTTGACAGACAACTGAGTGATGCTAACCTGCTAATATGTCGTTGTTTCAAGCAAATTTGATTGCAGTTTTCATTCTTTTTCTAGGATGTACATCATCCCAGAAAAACCAAGAATTAGCTCGTCGACATTACGATCTAGGTAACTCTCTTTACTCAGCCGGAAAATACCCACTAGCACTTAAAGAGCTTCTGAAAGCTCACAAGTTGAATCCTAGTGACCCGGAAATTATGAACTCTCTGGGCATCACTTACCAGGCGCGTGGAAGAAGCGATCTTTCAGCCAAAATGCTTCAAAAACTTCTATCCGAATATCCTAAATTTACTGAAGGAAGAATTAACCTAGTTCGTGTTTATATCGAAAGTAAAAACTTCAGTGCAGCCGAGAAGGAATTGTCAAAAGTAAAGTTAGATTTAACCTATGGGGCTTTAGATAAAGTTTACCTGAATGAGGGGCTTCTTTATTTCGACCAGAAAATGTACGAGAAGGCACTCGAACCCTTTTCTAAAGCCATTCAGTTCAGCCGAGGCAACTGCTCAGCACAGCACTTTTATGGAAGAAGTCTATTCGAACTAAAAAAATATACCGAAGCAACTCAAGCTTTAGACCGAGCTATTTCATTTTGCCAGGCAGCTGGAAATGATGAGCCCCATTATTTCAGTGCACTTGCCCACTATAGGTCTGGGGACAAAAGAAAAGCAGCTGTTCGATTTGACGAGATCATTAAACTCTATCCTAATGGTCAATATACTGAAAGGTCCAAATCTCTTCTTGAGATGGTACGGAAGGAACTCTAATGAAAAAAACCGGTGAGCTTTTAAAAGCAGCTCGAGAAGAAAAAGGACTCTCTCTTCATGAGGTCGGAATTTTTTTAAAAATTAATACTCGGATCTTACAAGCCATTGAGGACGGGGACCTGACTCGATTGCCAGCGAAAACTTTTTTACGTGGATTCATTCAAAGTTATTCAAAATATCTAAAATTAAATTCGGAAGAAGTTCTTCAAGTTTTTCAAAATGAATTAAAGCCCGCAGCAGAAATTTCTGAGCCCGTTATTGAAGTAAAGCCTGAAATACAAGAAACTAAAAACCATCCAAGACAATCAGATGAAAGTATAACACCAGCTCAAGAAGTTGTCATTCAACCCGCAAAAGTTGATTCGACTCAAGCAGTATTCATCGGCCAGAGGATTGCTGGTGATAAATTAAAATACAACACTGTTTTAATTTCTATTTTATCTTTAGTTCTCGTCTTCATTATTTATTTCGGAAATAATCTAATTCAAAGATACAAAAAAGAGGCAGAATTTCCTACTGAAATCAAAAAGCTCGCAATTGCAAAAGAAGTGCCGCCAAGTTCTCTACTGTTAAATGAACAAAAAACTGATGGCGAGTTATTTAAGGAAAAAGTCTCTGAGGTTTCTAGTCAGCCATCAGAAAAACCTTCACTTTCGATGAAACCTCCGATCCCTTCTCCTGCCACAGCCAGCTCAGTTTCTGCTGCACCAGTGTTGCCAAAATTACCAGTTGATACAACTCTAGCCAAACCCACAGTTGAGCAGCCTGCTGAAACAGCTACACCACCTGTTCCTGTCGTCACACCTTCACAACAGGTCACGCCAAATGAAACAACAAGTTTGCCCACATCTTTAAATGAAGAGGCAAAGCCAGTCGAAGTTATCATTGAAGCAAATGAGAGTGTTGAAATCGAATACTCCTCTGCCAAAAGCACTCCACAAAAGCTAATATTAAAGGGTGATCAGATTCACACTTTTAAAAGTCGATCCGGAGTTCGACTCAAGATTAGTAATGGTGGCGCAGTTAATGTCATCGTTAATGGTCAAGACTTAGGAGCTCCTGGTGCCTCTGGCCAAAGCATTCAGCTCAATTACGAATAGTTCTTGGCTCAATCACTGGTGGCTCACGCTCGTATTAAAAATAGGTCTGGCATGCTTCATTCCTTTTTTTTCTGACGAAGCTTATTATTGGGTCTGGTCAAAAAACCTACAGCTTTCTTATTTCGATCATCCTCCCTTTGTTGCTTGGCTATTTTGGCTGGGCCAAATGGTCGATCAGTTTGGAACTGCATCAAGAATTCCGTTTGTAATCGTGTCTCATTTGACGATTTGGCTATGGTGTTCATCCTTAGCCAAAGATCTTTCGAATAGTAAAAAGGTGGTCTTACACTGGATCTTACTACTTCATCCACTTACGGGCCTTGGTGGATTAGTCGCAAACCCAGACATTCCCTTTCTCTTCTTTTGGTCCCTTTCGGTTTCACTCTACTTGAAATCCTTTGCGTCTCCCCAATCAAAAGTTTTGCCTGTCTTTTTAGGAATCAGTTTAGGTTTGGCTTTCTGCTCAAAATATCTGATTGCACTTATTCTGCCCGTCATTTTAGTTCACCTATTCATGAATAAAAATTGGAAAAGAATTTTGCCATCTACATATTTAATTACATTTATTTTTGGTCTTCTATTTTCCTTGCCCGTTCTAATCTGGAATCATTTAAATGATTGGATCTCGATTCAATTTCAAATCAGTCATGGCTTAGGTCAAAAGGACTGGAAGCCGCAGTGGACTCTTGATTTTTTAGCAGGAACTCTAGCACTTCTATTTCCACCTTTTGTTTACCTATTTTTTAAAAAAGTGTCTTGGAAAAATAAAGACTTCCACACCATCAATTTTATCGTGCTTTTTTTGTTCTTTACCTATACCAGTTTTAAGGGTGATACCGAGCTTAATTGGCCAATTATGATTTATCCTTCATTCTTTCTTATTCTCCTCAATCTCAACTTTGAAATGCCGAAAGTATTAATTGGCTATTTCTTCTTTTTTGCAGGCATCAGTGTGTTCTTGGTTGGTGGCACATTGGGGATATGGGGTCAAAAACTGCATGGTCGTCTCAATGAAGGGATTAAGACCCAAAAAATATTTGAACAATCCCAAGATTTTAGTCCCCTTTATTTAAGTACCTATCAAGTTGCCAGTTATTTTTGGTTTATTTCTAAAAATCCTTACTACAAATTGAACTCATCGAGTCGACCTGATTTTTTTGATACACTTCCTGAATCAAATCCCAAGAGCTCCCTTTTCTATTTTCTAAAAGAGCAGTACCAAGTTATTCCCGATTCATTTAAGGCAAATTATACTTTTGAGAAAATTAAGGATCTGGATTTTAACTACGAGGTTTATAAGGCGGTTAAAAATCCATGAGAACTTTAGTTGTTCTTACATTTATTTTACTTTTTTATTTTATTTACGGATTTTATATATCTCAATTCGATGTCGGAGCTCTCAGGTCCCAAATTCAGATCCAAAACCAAGGCCCTTTTTACGATTACAAAGGACTCTTGAATGTCATGACTCGTAAGAGTTCTGGCTCTGGACTCGTGCCACAAATTAATGATGAAGCCAAATCTGCCGGTGCAGATTTCATCATTTATACTGACGTTACATCGTTTGATACAACTCCTCAGACTGATACCTATGATGGACGGCTTTTGGTTTTATACGGATCTAAGAATAGTTATCTAGATTCAAGACTTCTGTATTTTTCACCAAACGAAAAGGTTTTAGGTCATAGTTTCGGAGAAGCTCAAACTGCACTTGCCGATTTAATTACGCAGAATCCACAAAATCGTCCCGACTCATTAGTTGTTTTGTCTCACCCTTTTTTGAAGGGCTTTGAGTGGTCTGGCCAATGGCCAGAGGGCCTGGACGGCATTGAGTTACTCAATAGTAAGTCTATGAGTTTTCGAGCATGGAGCAGATCAAAACTTTCTGTATTTTGGACTTTTTTAAT
>Ga0164293_10005497_pt1 | contig 10780 bp, 6 predicted proteins | sample GEODES118metaG_FD_111487 | JGI IMG/M metagenome (GOLD analysis project Ga0164293, IMG submission 111487) | Eutrophic lake water microbial communities from Lake Mendota, Wisconsin, USA - GEODES118 metaG | ecosystem: Environmental > Aquatic > Freshwater > Lake | place: USA: Lake Mendota, Wisconsin...
GACATTGCGATCATCAAATCCTGCCGCACAACCCAGTTCAATCACGCGCCGGCGCAGATTTTCATGAACACCGGCTTCTCCCAGCCAGGACGTCCGAGCATGGGCTCATGGGTCACCTACGGCCTCGGATCCGAGTCGCGTGACTTGCCCTCCTTTGTCGTCATGAGCACCGGCAGCGGCATCAGCGGCGGCGCCGCCTGCTGGAGCAGCGGGTTCCTCCCCAGCATCTATTCCGGCACACGCTTTCGCAACACTGGAGACCCCATCTTAAACGTCAGCACGCCCGAAGGCATCGAAGCGGGAACGCAGCGCGATACCATCGAACTGATCAATGCGATGAATCATCGTCGCCTCAAGTTGGATGGCGACAGCGAGACCGCCACCCGAATCGCCAACTACGAAATGGCCTATCGCCTGCAAAGCTCCGCGCCGGAGCTGATGGACCTGAACAGCGAGGACAAGGCCACTTTGGAAATGTATGGTTGCGACCCAAAGGTTCCCTCCTTCGCTCGTGCCTGCCTCCTGGCCAGACGCATGGTGGAACGCGGGGTGCGATTCATCAACATTTACAATGAAGGTTGGGACGCGCACAGCGATGTGGCCGGAAATGTCACGAAAAACTGCGGCATCACCGATCAGGCCAGCGCCGCCTTGATCAAAGACCTCAAACAACGCGGCATGCTCGATGACACCCTGGTGGTCTGGGGCGGCGAATTTGGCCGCACCCCCATGGTCGAGGCCAGTCTGTCCCTCGGTCGCAGCATGGGCCGCGATCACCACCCCCAGGCTTTCAGCATGTGGATGGCGGGCGGCGGCATCAAAGGTGGGGTCACCATCGGCGCCACCGACGAAATGGGCTTCAACATCGTCGAAGACGAAGTCAAAGTGGCCGATCTCCAGGCCACCATCCTCCACTGCCTCGGAATCGACCACGAACACCTCACCTTCCGCAGCGCCGGCCTCGATTTCAAACTCACCGGAGTGGAGCCCTGCCAGGTGGTGAAAAAGATCCTTGCCTAAAGCGTCAAGAAACATGCCGCTCCATATTCAAGCCAAAGCTCTCAGAAGGCATCATTCACTTGTTTGCAGTGACGCATTGAAGTTCGTTTATCGGATGAATTCCCACGCGCTCTTCGCCCAATCTTGCCCATGAACTCCTGCCTTATCATCGGTGCAGGTATAGTTGGTTTGGCCACGGCGCTCAAAATCCTGGAGCGCTTTCCAGCAGCCAAAATCACTGTCTTGGAAAAAGAGAGTGATGTCGCTCGGCATCAAAGCACCCACAATTCGGGGGTGCTTCACTGCGGGCTGTATTACAAGCCAGGCTCGCTCAAAGCCAGGCTCGCCGTTGCGGGTGTTCGGGAGATGATCGCCTTTTGCCGAGCCCATGAGATTCCCCATGAAGTTTGCGGAAAACTGGTTGTGGCCACCCGTGATGACGAGCTTCCACGGCTTGACGAATTGCTGCGCAGGGGTGCTGCCAATGGACTTACAGGTCTGCAACGCCTCGGGCCTGATGAAATTCGACGCATCGAACCTCATGCCGCAGGCATTGCGGCAGCCCACGTGCCGGAAGAGGGCATCGTTGACTACCGGGCGGTATGCGACGCCATGCGGGCTAAGATTCAAAATCACGGCGGCCTCATTCAAACGGGTGCTGAAGTGACCAAGCTGAAGCGCCACGGCGATGAATGGATCGCCCAGGCGGGAACGGGAGAATCACGAGGCCAGTGGCTGATCAACACCGCCGGATTGCACTGCGACAGAGTCAGCGAACTCGCTGGTGAGAAGCGCGAGGTGCGCATTGTTCCTTTCCGGGGCGAATACTACGAACTGAGCACCGAAGCCCGACATCTCTGCCGCCACCTCATTTACCCGGTGCCCGATCCAGCCTTCCCTTTTCTTGGCGTGCACTTTACCCGAATGATCGGTGGTGGGGTCGAAGCGGGACCGAACGCTGTCCTGGCTTTCTCACGCGAAGGCTACCGATTGCGCGACATTGATCTTCATGATCTGGCCGACGCCATCACCTTCCCTGGCTTATGGCGCTTCTTGAAGCGTTATCCTTCGATGGCCTTCACCGAGCTGGCTCAATCTTTGAATCCGGAGCGCTTTTGCCAAGCCCTTCAGCGTCTCATTCCAGAGATTCAGACTCAACACCTTGCTCCCGGCGGAGCTGGCGTTCGTGCCCAGGCCATGACGCCGCAGGGAGATCTGGTGCAGGACTTTCACATCGTGGCCCGTGATCACGCCCTGCACATTCTCAATGCGCCGAGTCCGGCCGCCACGGCCTCCTTGGCAATCGGCGGGCACATTGCCTCCATGATCTGATTCACTCAAAGGAGCGACCCACTCACGCTGTCACTTCAACGCTTTCTCAATTTCCGCCGCCACCTTCTCCGCCAAATATTTCGAGCCTTCGGGCGTAAAATGCACATTCTGAGGAAGCTGCACTTCAGCCAGTTTCGCTTTGGCATGGGCATAAAGATCATTGATTGGCACACCCGCCGCCTGCATCACCTTGGCCGCCGTTTCATTGAACATCACCGATTCATCCGACTTCCGGCCAGGTGTTCCAGGGGTAACGGGAGTGGTGTTGCACCAAATCACTTTGGCGCCGGTGGCTTTGAGCTGATGAACGATGGTCGTGAGGTTCTTCTCATAGTCTGCTAGCGACACCTGATGATGAGCCCCTGGCAAGGCCGGGTCCACGAGACGGGCACCGTCTGGACCCATGAAAACCAGATCATGAAGTCCAAAATTGAAATGGATGACATCCCACTTCGAGCCTTCAATCCATTTGGCGACATTTTCAATACCGTTGGAAGTCGGGCCGCCGTTGGTTGGGATCCGATGCACGTTGGCCTTTCCCTTTAGCATGGCCCGCACATCAAGCGTGTAGCCAATGGAAATCGAATCCCCAATCAGCAACACCCTCGGCAGCCCTGCCACATCTTCAACGGGGGCAAAAGCCGGGTTAGGAGCTCGTTTGGCTTTTGGCTTGCCTTTGGCTTCCTGGCCGATCAGGGAAAACGGTGCGGCAAGGCTGAGAATCAGCAACGGAAGGAGCGTGCGTGTCTTCATGGGTAGCGTCTCAAACAGCGCCCCTGTCCCAATCTTTCATTCGATTCACCGGGACGCCTTCTTCACCTCATGCAGCACTGCGCCCTGATCGTCATGATAACGCACCGTCAGGCCGGCTGAATCCACCCGCACCTCAAGGAAGCCTCCAGTCGGTTCTTGGTAGGTATAAGGTTGCCGGATCCGCGAGTCCGGATCAGTGCCCTGCTTGGAGCCTGGAGCCACTCCCACACGGCTGTTCTCATCATTCAATGCCCCGCAGGCAAATTCCTCCACGCCACTCGGATGAATGCTGTGATATTGCCAGTGTCGATCGCCGCAAAAGGTAAAGAAATTCGTAATGCCTTCCGATTTGATCCACGCAAAGAAAGCATCCGCCTCATGCCTGAAGCCTCCCAGGTTGACGTGATTGTCTTTCTTTTTGGCATCATCCGGCCCCACCATCGGCGTCGGTGTGATCAGGATTTTCCATTTGGCGTCACTCTCTTTGAGGGTGCTCATCAGCCACGCCTTTTGCTCTGCGCCCCACAATGTTTTGTCGGGACCATCCTGCATTCGATTGGGTGAGCGGTAGTCGCGCCCCTCACTGAACCAAAGTTGCAAATCCGCACTCACACGGTGGGTCCGGTAGGTCGGTTTCTTCGTTTCACCCAGCCCCAGAATCGGCATCTGCTCGCGGAAGAGTTCGATGCCTGTTCCCGGCAAAGGCAATTCAGCGCTCTCATTATCCGAATCATTGAAGCGGAAATCATGGTCGTCCTTCGACCAGAACGCTGGCGTTGTGGCAAAGAAGCTCACCAGGCGTGGAAAGCGAAACTGCTCATGCCAGCATTGCCGCAGTTCCGGCAGCTTCCGCGCCGGTCCGTTCAGGACATTGTCATAGTAAACAATGTCCCCGGTGCCGACAAAAAAATCCGGCTTCAACCCTGCCATCGCAGCGAATGCCGGAAACCCCAGCCGCTTGTCTTCTTCGGTGGCAGTGACCGGCCCGCTGGCCTTAGCTTCTTTGCCGTGCATGAACTTATTGTAGTTCATGCAACTGCCCATGACAAAATTCACTTCCGCCGCAGAACCTGCACCAGGCAGGGTCTTGAAGGAACCGGTTGTGCCTGGTCTTGCCGAAGCCTCATCGGCACCAAACACAGGCCGATAATAATAGCGCGTGCCCGGCTTCAACCCGGTGATCTGGGCCTTTGCAATGAAGTCTCGCTCCGGTCGCACGATCTCCCAATAAGTGCGCTTCGCGTCAGCAAAATCTGCCCGCTCGCCATAGTCAAACGCCACCGTCCCTGGCGATCCTGGCACATCGCCATCCGACGCGAGCTCAGGCCCGGCAATTGCTGTGAGTCGGGTTTGCAACAGCACTCTTTCAGACGTGATCTCTCCCGCCAAAGACCCCTGAGCCGTATGAACTTCGGCTGATCGGACAGCCAGTTGCGAGGCCACAAAGGAGCCGATGGAGACTAAGGAAAGTAGATGAAACTTCATGGCAGCAGGAGGCTAGGTCGCCTTGAGAACGATCCTTTCGACTCGAATATTCATTGGATTCAAGCGAACGACTGATATCGCTCCCATTCCAACTGGCACCTCGCCGCGTCCCAATCCAGACACTCCGCCATCCATGCCGCGACTTGTTTCGCCACCACATGCGCATCCCGATGATAGTAATGCCAGCTTGTCCGGCGGATCATGATGTCATCGAGATGCAGCGCCCACTCGTTCCGACAGAAATGCATCACCGCCTCACGAGTCACCTCGGGTGGGAGCAAACCGCTGAAAGTCACTTCTTCGAGGAGTGGCTGGTCGGCAGTCGCACAAGGCATCGCTTTGAGTTCGGCGGTAGCCACCAACCGGTCCACTGTTTGCTCGGCCATCAGTCGGCAGGTGGTCAGTTTGCCCCCGGCGACATCCCACCAGCCCGGTTCCGGATTTTTGATCTCATGCGAACGCGAGATATCAGAAGGCCCGCCCTTGGCACTCGCGATCAGGGGCCTTAGACCGGCCCAAGTGCTAATGACATCGGCCTTTTGCAAATGGGCATCTGGGAAATGATCGTTGGTGATGGCCAGCACATACGCCACGTCTTCGACATTCGCGCGCACGTCGTCAAGCGAACCATCGTAATCTGTATCCGTGGTCCCAAGGATGGTTCGGTCCCCCCAGGGAATGGCAAACAAAACACGGCTTCCCTCGGTCATCACCACGGCATCCGTGACGGGTAGTCGCGACCTTTCGACGACGAGATGGATGCCTTTGGTGAGTCGCAACTTCACCGCGCTATGGGCAAGACCATCCGCCCAAGGGCCAGTGGCATTGACCACCGTCTTTGCCGAAACATTGAAGCGTTCCCCCGTCAGGGAATCTTCCACCTCGACCCGCCAAAGCCCATCCAACTTCGCTTTGTCGTAACGAGCGTAATTCAAGATCCATGCCCCTTGAATGGCCGCTGAGCGCAAGGTATCGAGCACCAGCCTGGCATCATTGGTGAAGCCATCGAAATAGCGCACCGAACCCGCCAGACCTGCGGAGCGGAGCCCCGAAACCGCCATCAAAGTATCGGTCGCATCCAACCAGGAGGAATGCCCCAGATTCCTTCCGCCACAGAGGAAGTCGTAAAGTTTCACCCCAAACATCAATTGCCACAACTTCCACGCTCGATTTTGCCGATACGTGGGAAACACAAAGGGCAAAGGAGCCGCGAGATGGGGAGCGATCTGATGGAGCACGGTCTTCTCAAGACTGGCTTCCCGCACCAGTCCGATCTTGCCCTGAGCCAAATAACGAATGCCCCCATGCAGCAGCCGACTGGAGCGACTGCTTGTTCCAAAAGCAAAATCGCTTTGCTCCACCAAACCCGTGCGCAGGCCCCGCATGACCGCATCGCGCGCAACGCAGGACCCAACGATACCTCCACCGATGATCAGCACATCAAGCGGTGTGTCAGTCAGACCCTTTTTCGTGATTGCTCGAGCACTCATCAACCCGAACATCCTACCGCCAAGCCACTAGCGTGTCACGCTCAGCCTGTGCCCGGGCAGCAAAAACAGCCGTCCGGCCTCATTGCAGATCAGCAAGTTCGGCCCTTTACCGCCGAGGAACGTGCCCACCGCACCAGTCTCGTGCGCCCCACCGGGCTGGATGATCTTCCTCGCTTCATCCCGAAACGGAACCGGCCGGGCAAACTTCATCCGCTCGTTGGTACCCGTATTGAGCATCAACAGCGGCGTGCCAAGTGTCTTGACTCCAATCGTCGGCATCGGCATTCCGGTTTCACGATCAGGAATGGCATTTACCCGCCCAGTGCCAATGACGAAGTCGAGGTGACCGTCTTGATTCCAATCGAAGAAGTCCAGTTTGCAACGCCCGCTGAGTCCACCCGGACCGCCGCTCGCACCAATGGTTTTGCCGTCCTCAAGCATGAGCTTACCGCCGTCCTCGACGTTGTAATCGTCAATGCGCCAGAAGAGATGAAAATGATCTTCGCCATCCACAATGGCCAGCGCCATTCGGTCTCCAATCTTCGCCACCGCGGGTCGGCAGCGCCACATGCCGTGCAGGTCAATGCCATCGCAATAAAGCGGATGCGCGACGTCGAGCTTCGGCTCCGTCTTGGTGCCGCGATTGAGATAAATGCGGTAATCACCCGTGATATCGCCAGTGATGAGATCAAGCGTGCCATCGCCATTCCAGTCGATGGCATTGGGCGAAAGATAGCCCCATCGCGCCTCTTGCAGACCCTGCAAACTGCCAGAGTAACCCGCCTGAACCTGGATTTCACGTCCGCCCGCCCGCACACGCGTCGCCGGCAGAAACTTCGGCTCATCGTTTCTGCCGATGTTCTCGAAGAATAGCACAAATCCCTCGGAATTGCCCGCCAGGATGTCCAACACACCATCGCCATTCCAGTCCACTGTCGTGGGTGAGGGCAGCGTGCCCGCGTAAAGATCCGCGTTCTCCTGCAAAACCGAAACCGGATCATCAAACACTGGCGCACCCGAACTCATCCACTTCCCTGTGAAACGATAAAAATACAGCGACCCTTCTCCACAGGCAATGAGACCCCCTGGATAGGCGGACACACTCGGATTGATGCTCGGATGCCGCAGCGCGTTGCCATCCTCACCCGCCACCCATTGCTTCCCTTCGAGATCAAAACCGCTCGCCGCTTGGTTGTGGTAATGCACCAGGTTGCCTTGTCGCGAGCCCGTAATGAGATCCCGCTCATGCCCAGGGCCGAGGTCGATGCCTGTGATCGAATGCATCGAGAAATACACCTCCCTTTGCGTCTTCGTGATCTGCCACGCCTCGCCCTTCCCTGTCCAGCCCATCAAATACCGATAACGCAGCCCGCCCGTGGCGATGCCTGAGGAATTGAACGGGCGCCACTCCTCCGTCCACGGATCGCCTTGCGGTCCCTTCGTTCCGTCAGACATCTCAAACGCTAGGTCCACACCGTCCTCATTCACCAGCGCCCCAAGACTCGACGGTGACTTCACGCCCTTCGGCAGCCTCTCCCTCATGGTCTCGATGAACTCGAGCTTGGCGCGATTAAAAATCGTCGTCACCAACTCCTCTTTGCTGATCCACAAGCCCGTGATCGACCCGTCCTTCCGCTGAAACACCACACCCTTGTCTTTGAAAGCGCATTTCACCACCACCGGCTCCGCAAAAACCGGGGCGCCGTTTTCCGCCGTGTCCACCCAGCGAAACAAATGCACCGCCTGCGGCCCGCCATAACCCGCCACAAAAAGATCCGGCTGCTTCCCACCAAACACCCGCGCATGACCCAGCACATGATGATTCAAATTCACCAACGCCAACGGTCCGCGCTCCTTCTCCGCCGCAGACGGCAGTGCCTTTGTGCCCTCAGGCAAATGCGGCTCCGCAAGGCAAGCGGACACAAGGAAGATAGCAAACAACAATGGCTTCATGGTGGATTCGATTGGCAACCGCATCAGGTTGGTTAAGACCTCGCCTGCCAAGCGACGCTAGGACGAAAACGCCGTCACACCAGAACGAACGCGCATCGATTCTTGAACCTGGCATGCCGATGCTTGACCTCCAAAGCTACTTCAAGCCAAGGACAAAATTGACGAGTTCCTGGCACTCGAAGAACGACGGACCGACCTTGTGGCCTTCTCCAGGGACGATCTTCACACTGAAGGAACCTCCGGCTGCTTCGTAGCGTTCTTTGAGTAGCTTGGTGTTGTCGTCGTAGGGCACGACGACGTCGCTGTCGCCATGCACGGCGAACATTGGCACCTTGTTGGCGGCGAGACCGGTGAGGTTATCGATGGGATTGAACTCCTTCAGTCGCGCCACGAGCTCAGCTTCTGGCAGGGCGTAGTCGGCGAGTGTTTGCGGCTTCGAGTTCTTCAACGGCCAGCTGGCGAGATTGCACACCGGATAAATGCCCACCCATGCCCTCACCTTATCGGGGTTCCGAAACGCCCAAGCCAGCGTCATCATGCCACCGCGACTCTGACCGAGCAGGATCGGCTTCGGCGAAAAGCCGCGCTTCACCATCGCCTCATAAAACAGCGTGAACTTCGCAGTGCTCGCCGGCGAACCACGCACCTCCCCCAAATCAAACCCAGCAATGCCGATGCCCGCCTTCATGAAGGCCTCAAAATACATCGGGCGTCCCGCCAGTGACACACCGCCCTTCAGCGTCGGTGCATACCACACCCACGGCTTGCCTTCGGCAGGCTTCGGCGCGGCATAGACAACAGCTTTGTGGCCACTGACCTCGAAGATCTCGGCTTTGACCTTGGGTAAGGGCTCCTGTGCGAGCAATGGCAGTGCGATGAGAGTGGTTAAGAGGGTAAAAAGTCGCATGTCGACATAATCAACGCGATCCGCACGGTCCTCTATGCGGAATTCGATGCATCAGGCCGCACAGAGGACTGTGCGGACCACTTTACGGCCTCTCCGGCAGTGCTTTGAGCCACGCCAGGTTGAAGACGTAGTGGTTGCGGCTACTGATGAGCTGGATGCGGCCGTCGCGAGTTTGGATGGCAGCGAGGTAACCGTTGTGCTCGGCGCGGGTGTCGCTGAGTGGGAACAGGTTGCGGTCGATGCCGTTCACCGTGCGTTCTTGGCCGCCGGGGGTGATGAGGCGCTTGTGCGGCCAGGTTTTGCCGTCGTCGAAGGAGATGGCGGCGAAGAGGCCTGCGCCATTGAACTCGCCGTTTTGGCTTTGGAAGGTCATTCCTTTGGGGCTGCGCGCATTCGCGGAGAGATCGGTGAAGGAGCAGAAAAGAAGCGGACCTTCGCGCAGGCGGATGAGGGCCTGACGCTGCACGCTGCTGATGGCGGGGAACTCGGTGGCCTCATGCGTCCAGGTCTTGCCGCCATCGCTGGAGAAACTGGCGGGTGTTTTGAAGTTGAATTTCGCCTGCTCGACCTCGGTATTGAGTCGACCGAAGGTCATGAGACGTCCGTCGTTGAGTTCGACGACGGGTGCATGAATGCCTGCGTGTCGTGCAGCGCTGCCATTGCGATGCGTGAGCTTCTTGTCGGTGATCACGTCGGAGGTCCAGGTCTTGCCGCCATCGGTGCTTTTGGTGAGACTGGTGGTGGTGACATCCTGCGTCATGCAGAGGGTGCCATCGCGAGTGCGGAGGAGTTGGTTGCCGATCTCGCTCCAGGGCTGGATGATCTGCGCCTTGCTCCAGGTGACGCCATTGTCGGTGCTATGGCGCACGATGTTTTCGCGATGACCGCGAGCGAGGTGGAAAAGCGTCTCGTCGCCATCCCACCAGAGTTTCGGCGCGTGATCATTCACGTCCGCGCCATCCCAGAAGAGCGAGGCAGGCTCCCACTCGCTCGCACCGAGGCGCAATCGGCTCGCGAGGTTGTTCAGCTCTGTGCCCGCCTCATCGACGCAGGAATACCACACCGTCAGCAGATCGCCGTTCGGGCATTCGGCGATGGCGGGGCTGTGATTGTGCCACGAAAACGTCGGGCCAAAGGAGTTCGGCTCTACTTTGACGAAGGGCTTCGGTCCTTCAAAAACCGGTAGATTTGGGTCCATCCGCTCGATCTTCGCTGGCAAAGGGTTTACGCCTTGCGCATGCAGCGCAGGCTTCGGCTGCGGCCGTTTCTCACCTTGCGGCCATTCGCCGAGCACGACACGGAAGCCGATGCGGTCGTTCACTGCTTCGGGCACCCACGCTGTGCGATTTGCTGAGCGCAGCAATCTTGTCTGCACCGAGTGACTGCCACCACGGATCACACGGAAGTCGCCATCGACGCGACCGAGCGGATCGCTCAGTTCGGCGGCTTCATACGGCCCATACCAGTCGGCGCACCACTCTGCGACGTTGCCATGCATGTCGAAAAGGCCCCACGCGTTAGCGGTCGTGCGGCCGACCTTCAGCGAGTGCTTCGTGGGCTTCGGCTGATACTCCGGCGGAAGCGTTTCCTCTGGGAAAAAGCGGTCGCGTACACCGGTGTCGTTCGGCCACGAGTGAAAGCGGGCCGGGAGCGCATCACCAGTGTGAAACAGCGTCGTCGTGCCCGCTCGGCACGCATACTCCCACTCCGCTTCCGTTGGCAGGCGATACGTTTTGCCCTCTTCCTTCGACAACCACTCGCAAAACGCCACCGCGTCGTTCCAGCTCACCTCCGTGACCGCGTCATCGTCATGCTGGCCGCGATGTTTGGGATCAAACTGCCGATACTGCCCCACGGTGAC
>Ga0164293_10005498_pt1 | contig 10779 bp, 9 predicted proteins | sample GEODES118metaG_FD_111487 | JGI IMG/M metagenome (GOLD analysis project Ga0164293, IMG submission 111487) | Eutrophic lake water microbial communities from Lake Mendota, Wisconsin, USA - GEODES118 metaG | ecosystem: Environmental > Aquatic > Freshwater > Lake | place: USA: Lake Mendota, Wisconsin...
ACTACCGCTCCGCAGCGGTAAAAACTAAAAATAACTGATGCCAGAAAACTGGCGTCCCCTAGGGGATTCGAACCCCTGTACTCACCGTGAAAGGGTGATGTCCTAGGCCTCTAGACGAAGGGGACAGGACTAAAAACAACTCCTCGCTTAGACTGGTGGAGGTAAGCGGGATCGAACCGCTGACCTCTTGCATGCCATGCAAGCGCTCTCCCAGCTGAGCTATACCCCCAAGAATTTCAGTACAGACCGCAAAAGAACCGAACTGAGAGAACTTTGGAGGTGCTGACTTCGATAATGGCACCCGACATTTATGTTGGATGTGTCGACAGCGAAGAAACGGGATTATGCACAAATTTTGGGATTCATGCAAGTCAGAAGTCCTGAAATGCGCGTCTCAATCCCCCACTTCACCCCGAAAAGGCGAGCTTAGGCTCCCAAGATAGTTGTCGACCCCAGCACGCTCGCGTTCCAGGAACTTTTCTACGGCATCTGCGAAGCCTGGATGTGCGAGCCAATGGACGGATTGGGTCTGCACGGGCTCAAAACCGCGGGCAAGTTTGTGTTCGCCCTGAGCGCCGCCCTCGATGACGGCGATATTGTTCGCAAGTGCCCATTCTAGGGGGGTGTAGTAGGCCAGTTCGAAGTGCAGGCAATCGATGTGCTCAAGTGCGCCCCAATAGCGTCCATACAGTTTGCGTTGTCCATCCACGGTATCGAGCCAGAGCAGAGAGGCAGCGATGGGCTGACTTCGTCGAGTGGCGATGGCCATGACGCAATGCTCTGACAGTGTTTCACCCACTGTCAGAAAAAACTCAGGAGTGAGGTAGGGTGCATTCCCACGCATATGATAAGTATTGGCATAACAACGATAAAAGAAAGCCCAGTCTTCTGCGGTGATTTCAGCACCCGAACGTACATCTGTTGTGACTCCGGCTTCGCGGACTTTGCGGCGCTCAGCACGGATTTTTTTACGCTTGGGTTGTGTCAGGCTAGATAAAAAACTGTCGAAATCGCTCCAGTCGCGGTTAAGCCAGTGAAACTGTGTGTGGGTGCGACGCATACAGCCTGCTTCAATGAGCGCCTCGGTGTCCTCGGGAGTGGTGTAGAGGACGTGCAGTGAGGAGAGGCCGCTTTTTTTAGCCCATTGCAATAGGGCAGCGGCGGCCAAAGCGCGATAGGGCGCGGTGGTCAGGAGTCGCGCACCGGGGACTGGCGTGAAGGGGATCGCGCTCAGCCATTTTGGGTAGTACTCAAGGCCGTTGCGCTGATAGGCCTCGGCCCAGGCCCAGTCGAACACGAACTCGCCGTAGGAGTGTCCCTTGGCGTACAAGGGAATCGCTGCCACGAGTTCTTCAGCTTCCCACAATAAAAGATGTCGGGGTTGCCAACCCGTGTCGGGGGCGACGGACCCTGAGGTTTCAAACGCTTGTAGAAACGCGTGTTGACTCAAGACTGAGCCGCCGCAGTCTGCAACAAGGCGATCCCAGCGCGCAGACTCGACCTCGGAGATGTGTTCGATCGCCTGGAGACGGAGCGCGTTCATGCGCTGCGGTCGTCGTTGGCGGTGTTACTCGTACTTTTTCGTCGCCACCACGTCGCAAACAGGATCAGTACAGAGAGTCCCAGGATCAGTCCGTTACCCAGGCGCACATAAGGGGTGAGTCCTTGCTGTCCTTGGATGGTGGTGTCGAGCACACCCACGCGATTTGGGGGTAGCTGCGCGATGTCGCGGCCGCGATGGTCGATCACACCTGTGGCACCGGTATTGGTCGCACGCAACATGGGGCGGGATGTTTCGATAGCGCGCAGGCGTGACATTTGCCAGTGCTGCCTCAGTGCCCACGAATCGCCAAACCAGGCGAGGTTACTAAAGTTTGCCAAGATGGTCGCGCCATCCTGCGTGCCTGGCGTCCCTGGTATCCCGCGCACGGCGGGCAGTAACTCTTCTCCAAAGATGTCTTCATAACAAATATTGGGTGCGAGCCGTTGGCCATCGATTGCGAATGGTTTTTGTTTAGAAGTGCCACGCGTAAAGTCTCCGAGCGGAATCGACATGAGATTCACGAACCACCGAAAACCAAAGGGCACAAATTCACCAAAAGGCACCAGATGACTTTTGTCGTAGCGCTGCGCCATGGTGGCATTAGACAGCTGTTGTACTGTTGTGTCGCCATCGATCCCAATGACGCTATTGGTGTAAGCACCGGTCTTGACGTCATAGAGCGCAGAACCGATCAGGAGTGTGCTGCGTTGCGCTTTCGCAATATCGATCCAAGCTTGCCAAGCGGCGGGTGCGATTTGATGTTGAAACACGGCCATGACAGTCTCGGGCAGCAGCACAACTTGCGGTTGAGGACTGCCGGCTGGCACGGGGGTGGCCGCGAGGCGCAGATGTTCCTGAATGATTTTATAGAGATGGTCTGGCGTGAATTTCACGCCTTGGTCGACGTTGCCTTGAATGAGACGTACGACGAGCGGAGAACCGGCGGAGGTGGACCATTGGATATGTCCGAGGGCCAGACCGATGAACGCAAACGCGAGAGCGAGTACGCCTGCCACACCGTGCAGGGCTGTTGTGGCGCGCGTGGTTGCATCCCTATGGGTTTGAACTTGTGTTCTTGGTCGGATCCCAACCAACGCGGCAATCGCAGCGGCGCTAAAAGCGGTCACAAAGGTCACGCCATACAAGCCTAAAACACTCGACCAACCGGCGAACCAGCTATCGACATGCGCGTAACCGATGTTGAGCCAAGGAAAGCCTGTAAAAAGTGTGGCACGCAGCCATTCAGAGATGGTCCAGGCGCTCGCCCAGGCGAAACATGCCCACAGAGTCGCCGTCAGGGAGGATGGCGACACCGCTTGAATTCGGTGGACGAGCCATGCGGCGAGACTGGCAAATAAAGCTAAATAGGCACTGAGCGCGACTAGCGCCACAATCGCGAGCGGCATGGGCATATAGCCATACACATGCATACTGATGGTCAACCAGTACAAACCGACAACAAAATGACCCAAAGCGAAAAACCAGGCTCTGCGAGCAGCGAACAGGCCGGTGGGTGCGCGCCAGACGCATGTGACGAGCCATGCCATGGTGCAAAGTTGCAAGGGGCTCAGGGCCCATTGTGGGAGCGGGTCGGGTGCGAAGCTCAGTGCGTGGAGTGCGCCAACTGCGAGCAGTCCGAGTGCGAGACGTCCTTTGAGCCAGAGCGTCTTCACGCTAGGGGTGTGACTCGCAAGGGTTCGGCCTTGCGGCGGGCTTTGGCACGAAGCCAAAGTGCGCGTCGTGCATCAGCGCGCATCACCTCGATGCGCAGGTCGCCATGTTGACAGGCATCGCCGCGTTTAGGGATGTGCCCGAGCTCATGCGCGAGCCATCCACCTACCGTATCGTACTCACCTGTTGGCAAATCAGCATTCAGTGCTTTATTAAAGGCTTCGATTTCAGTGGTGGCCAACAGACGCCATGCGCGAACGCCGTCTGGGAAAATCGTTTTGGCCCCATCCACATCGTATTCGTCCTCGATCGCACCGACGATTTGCTCTAGTACGTCTTCGAGAGTGACCAGACCGGTGATGGCACCATGTTCATCGATCACGATTGCAATGTGGTTGCGATTGCGACGAAACTCTTGCAACAAGACGTTCAGACGTTTGGATTCGGGAATAAAGACAGCGGGTCGCACGAGGTCGCGCAGCGTCAACTCGGTATTGAGCAGATGTCGTAAGAGGTCCTTGGTCATCACCACGCCAATGATGTTGTCCCGAGAGCCCTCAAACACTGGAAAACGGGAGTGCGCAGTCTCGATAATTTCTGGCATGAGGGTCGCGATCGATTGCGACACATCGAGTAAATCCATGCGCGCGCGCGGCACCATGATGTCGTCGGCGGTTTGTTCAGAAACGGCCAAAGCGCCTTTGAGCATGGAGTAAGCATCAGCGTCAATCAACTCGCGTTCGCGTGCCGCATCGAGTACGGCTACGATACCTTCCCGGTCTTCGGGCTCGCGGCGAACTAGCGAAAGGATGCGATCAAGCAGGCGGGGGCGGTTTGACTTGGCCGACGTCGTAGAAGAGTCGGCAGCAGGATAGGGATCTGACATTGTCCAAGGACAGAGTTTAGGAGGAATAAGGATAACCTGAAAGTCGCGTCATTTCTCTTGAATCAAGTAGGGGTTATCGATCCCCATCTGCGCGAGAGTAAGGGTTTCTAAGGATTCCATGTGTTGAGTTTCTCGCGGCTTCACGTGATCGTAGCCCAGCGCATGCAAGGTGCCGTGAATGATTAAATGTGCAGCATGACAAAGAAAATCTTTGCGCTGTTCTTTGGCTTCGCGCTTGAGAACGGGGACGCAAATCACAATATCACCCGCGGCTGTGCCATCAGGCAGCACGCCGTATTCAAAGGTCAGCACGTTGGTAGCGTAGTCTTTGTGACGGTAGCTGGCATTGAGCTGTTGCGCTTCTTTTAATCCGACCAGACGCAGGCCTACTTGCATGCGGTTAAAAGAAATGTTGCCATCTTGTTGGGCTGCGAGCATGGCGCGCTGAACCCAACGACGTATTTTCCAGCGCGGCAGCGTTGGCGCCTCGACCGCGTAATGGATGGTGAGCGAGAGCTCAGCTGGCGTTTTGTTCGGCTTGTTCATACGCGTCGACGATGCGGGCCACCAAAGGATGTCGCACCACATCGCGACTGGTGAATTTGGTCACGGCGATGCCTTTGACGTCCTCAAGGACTTTGACTGCATGCGCCAGTCCGCTTTTATGGCCTTTAGGCAAATCAACCTGCGAGGGGTCGCCCGTGATGACGGCTTTGCTGCCAAACCCGATGCGTGTCAAAAACATTTTCATCTGTTCGGGGGTCGTGTTTTGCGCTTCGTCCAAAATGACAAACGCATGATTCAGCGTACGACCTCGCATGTAGGCTAAAGGTGCGATTTCGATGGTTTGTTTTTCAAACAAACGCTGTACGCGTTCAAAGCCCATCAAGTCGTAGAGCGCATCGTAGAGCGGGCGTAAATAGGGATCGACTTTCTGAGCGAGATCACCAGGGAGAAAACCCAGACGTTCGCCCGCCTCGACGGCGGGTCGTGTCAACACGATGCGCTGAACGGTATCGCGCTCCATCGCATCGATCGCACAGGCCACAGCTAGCCAAGTTTTACCAGTGCCAGCGGGACCCACACCAAAGGTAATGTCGTGCTTGAGAATGTTGTTGAGATAGTCACGCTGCCGGGGAGTGCGTGGACGCAAATCACTGCGACGTGTGCGCAAGGCGATGGTGCCGCTCTCGTCATCAAGGGGTGGAAATTCGCTTGGGTCAAAAGTGGGCATGGTGGGGGTGATGGAGCGACCCACGCCAATCTCGACCAAGCCAAGCTGAATATCGTCGACAGACAAGGCTTGTTGCGCAGCACGATCATGCAACGCGAACAGCATTTTGCTCGCGGCCTCCGCGTGCGCCCCGCGAATCGTCAGTTTGTTGCCTTGACGGGTGAGCTCGAGATCGAGACCGTCAGCGATTTGGCGAAGATTCACATCGAGAGGACCACACAGGTTAGCTAGTTGTTGGTTACTGCCGTCCAGCGTCATTTTGACAGGCAGGGGGCGCGCTCGCGAGGAGGTCTTGACAGGGGGGCGACTCATTGTGTGACCTCGTCTTGAATCGCGACGCGACCTCTGAAGGTGTTGGTCATCGCATCTGTGATCACGACATCGATCATCTGACCAATCAGTCGGGGATGTCCGGGAAAATTGACGATACGGTTGTTTTCGGTACGACCGCTAAGCTCGTTGGGGTCACGCGTGGAAGTGCCCTCAACCAGGATGCGTTGTGTTGAACCGACCATGCTGCGGGCGATCGCATGTGCTTGCTCGTTGATGAGCGCTTGCAGTCTTTGCAAGCGCTGTAGCTTGACTGTCTGAGGGGTGTCGTCAGTGAGGTCCGCGGCGGGTGTGCCAGGACGACGTGAGTACACAAAGGAAAAGGAGGTGTCGAAACCGACTTCCTCAATCAGCTTCATGGTCTTTTCGAAGTCCTCTTCGGTTTCGCCCGGAAACCCCACGATGAAATCGGAGGAAAGTGTCAGTCCTGGACGTGCAGCACGTAATTTACGGACGACGGATTTGAATTCGATCGCGGTGTAGCCGCGTTTCATGCCGGCAAGGACGCGATCGCTGCCGGCTTGAACAGGCAGGTGGAGAAAAGACACCAGCTTGGGCAGGCGTGCGTACACCTCGGTCATGCGGGTAGTCATTTCCTTGGGGTGCGAGGTGGTGTAGCGAATGCGTTCGATGCCTGGGATCTCGTGCACATACTCGAGGAGTGTGGCAAAGTCGGCAATCTCGGCATTGGCATCTGCGCTCATGCGGCCACGATATGCATTGACGTTTTGACCTAGCAAGGTGACTTCTTTGACGCCTTGATCAGCCAAGTCAGCGACCTCGGTCAAGACATCTTCGAATGGACGCGAGATTTCTTCTCCGCGCGTGTAGGGCACGACACAGAAACTGCAATACTTACTGCAGCCTTCCATGATCGAGACGAAGGCGGTCGCGCCCTCAACACGGGCAGGCGGCATCGCATCGAATTTTTCGATTTCAGGAAAACTGATATCGACTTGCGAGCGACCCTCGGAGCGTCGGCGAGCAATCAATTCAGGCAAGCGATGTAAGGTCTGCGGTCCAAACACGATATCGACATAGGGTGCGCGATCGACAATCGCCGAGCCTTCTTGGCTGGCGACGCAACCGCCCACACCGATCACGAGATCGGGGTTTAGGGCTTTAAGGTGTTTGATACGACCGAGATCGGAAAAAACTTTTTCCTGTGCTTTTTCTCGCACGGAACAGGTGTTAAACAAAATGACATCAGCGTCTTCGGGATTTTGCGTGACCACGACACCACGCTCCTGTCCCAGGACATCAAGCATTTTGTCGGAGTCGTACTCGTTCATCTGGCAGCCAAAGGTGCGGATGAATACTTTCTTTGGATTGTCTGTTTTTTGCATGATGGTGCCGGAGCGGGTGTTGATCCCGTGGGCAAAATTGAAAATAAAGACGTAGTTTACCGCGCTGATGAAAAAATGGGCGCTTGCGCGCCCATTCGATGATGACGCATGTGTGTTTTATTCTTGATAAGTCTCTTCGATCTCATCTTGTTTTTTGATCGGCTTGATCATGTCCTCGCGCTTGATACCGAGCCACATCGCAATCGATGCGCCGACAAACACTGAAGAGTAAATACCGAACCAAATGCCAATGGTCAGTGCCAGTGCAAAGTAATGAAGCGTCGGACCACCGAAAATCAGCATGGTCAGCACCATCATTTGGGTAGAGCCATGGGTAATGATGGTGCGAGAAATCGTATCTGTAATAGCGCTGTCAATGACTTCAACGACGGAGGCATCGCGGTGTTTGCGGAAGTTTTCTCGGATACGATCCATGATCACGACCGATTCGTTGACCGAGTAGCCAAGGACTGCCAATACGCCGGCAAGCACAGCGAGCGAAAACTCCCAGCCAAAAAATGCAAAGAAACCGAGAATGATCACTACATCATGCAAGTTGGCCAGCACACCCGCAATGGCGAATTTCCATTCAAAGCGGATTGCGAGATAGAGCGTGATGCCTATGACCACAAAAAGCAATGCGAGCAAGCCGTTTTCCACAAGCTCACGACCGACTTGTGGGCCGACAAACTCAACGCGGCGCAGTTCGACTTTTGGATCGGTTGCTTTCAGGGCATTCATCACGGCTTCGCTTTGAACGCTCGAGCTTTGTCCTGCAGCCAACGGCAAACGAATCATCACATCGCGCGAAGTGCCGAAGTTTTGGACTTGAAAGTCTGTGTAGCCTAGACCTGAGATCGAACTTCGGATCTGGTCAACGGGTGCAGTCTGTGTATAGCTCACCTCCATGACCGTGCCACCCGTGAATTCGATGGACAAGTGAAAGCCACGTGTAATGATGAAAAATACGGCAGCGACAAAGAAAAGCACACTGATGATATTAAGCACCAGCGAATGCCGCATAAAAGGGATGGTGCCTTTGATTCGAAAGAGTTCCATGATCAGTCCTTGGCTTTCCAAACCGTTCCAATCGAGATCGATTGGAGTTTTTTCTTGTGTCCATACCAAAGGTTGGCTAAGGCACGGACGCCTACGACCGCCGAGAACATGGAGGTGAGAATCCCTAAGCAGTGAACCACTGCAAAGCCTCGTACCGGACCTGAACCAAACACCAACAGGGCGACGCCGACGATCAGTGTGGTTAAGTTGGAGTCAATAATCGTGCCCCAGGCGCGGTCAAAACCGAGATTGATCGCGTTTTGCGGCGACTCTCCGTTGCGTAATTCCTCTCGTATTCGCTCATTGATCAATACGTTGGAGTCAATCGCCATGCCAAGGGTCAGCGCAATCGCGGCAATACCCGGCAAGGTCAGAGTGGCCTGCAACATGGATAGCAAAGCAAGCAGTAGTACAACGTTGAGGGCCAGACCCAAGGTGGAGAAAGCACCAAACAGGTGATAATAAATCACCATGAAAATCGCGATGCCAATAAATCCATAGAGCGTGGAGTTAAAGCCTTTTTCGATATTTTCAGCACCGAGGCTCGGTCCAATCGTGCGCTCTTCAATGATTTCCATCGGGGCTGCCAACGAGCCAGCGCGCAACAGCAAGGCGGTGTCCGCAGCCTCTTCGGCCGTCATGCTGCCGGAGATTTGCACTTGGCCACCCGGGATTTCAGCGCGAATCACGGGCGCAGTCACGACCTCGCCACGGCCTTTTTCAAACAACAAGATCGCCATGCGTTTGTTGACGTTGTCGCGTGTTACGTCACGGAAAATTCGGGCGCCTTTTGAGTCTAAGGTCAGATGTACAGCAGGCTGTTGATTTTGGCTATCACGACCGGCTTGTGCATCTTGAAGGTTTTCTCCCGTCAAGACGACCTGACGGCGGACAAGAATAGGGCGACCATCGCGATCGAGGTAGCGCTCTAAACCAAAAGGCACGGTGCCAGCAGCTAACGCGCTATTGGCGGCGGGTGAGTCGTCGACCATCCGAATTTCGAGTGTGGCGGTGCGGCCGAGAATATCTTTGGCTTTCGCCACATCCTGCACACCAGGGAGTTGGACGACGATGCGGTCGGTGCCCTGCTGTTGGATGATAGGTTCGGCGACACCGAGTTCATTAATCCGATTGTGCAGCGTGGTGATGTTTTGTTTGAGAGCGCTTGCCTGCACAGTCGTGATGGCAGCTTGGCTGAGGCGGCCAACGATCTGAAGCCGGACGCCCTCGGTGCGTTCGAGCATCTGGAGATCGGGGTTGCGTGTACGTAGCGCCGAAATAGCACGGTCGCGAGCCGCTGCGTTATTAAAAGACAAGACTACCGACATGCCATCGCGTTCAATTCCGGTGGACTCGATGCGTTGGTCACGTAAGGCCACGCGCAAATCGGTCACTAAGGCGTCGTAGCGTGAGGTCAGGGCACCCTGCATGTCGACTTGCAAGAGAAAGTGCACGCCACCACGCAAATCTAGACCCAGGTACATGGGGTTGGCGCCAATCGCGCTTAGCCAGGCGGGCGAGGCAGGCAAGAGGTTGAGTGCGACGGTATATGAGGGCTCGGCGGGATTAGGATTGAGTGCTTTTTCAATCAAATCTCGTGCTTTGAGCTGGATATCTGTGCTCGGAAAGCGAACACGTACAGTGCCCACCGTGCCATTGAGTTCGAAGGAGGCACCCGTATTGGGTATCCCTGCTTGTTGCAAAATAGTTTGTACGCGATCCAGTGTGGCAGGATCGATTTTTAACGTTGCCTTGGCGCTGGACACCTGAACAGCAGGAGACTCGCCAAAAAAGTTAGGCAGTGTATAGAGCAGGCCGATCACAACCGCGATCAGCACCGTCAGGTATTTCCAAAGAGGATAGCGGTTCATTGCCGACGGGGATTTAAAAGGGATTGCGCCCCGCGCAACGCGCAACGGGGCGATACTCGTGCAGACTTACAGTGCTTTGATCGTGCCTTTTGGCAGCACGGCGGACACGGATGCTTTTTGCATCATGATTTCAATCGGCTTGTCCGCCAGTTCAGCGACTTCGATGGTGACGTAGTTATCGCTGACTTTGGTGACCTTGCCAAGCAAACCGCCGGCGCTGATGACTTCGTCACCCTTGGCCAAGGCGGCCAACAGTGCTTTGTGTTCTTTTTGACGCTTCATCTGAGGACGAATCATCAGGAAATAAAGCACAACGAACATCAGGAGAATGGGCGCCATTCCCATGAGTGAGCTAGCTGTATCAGCAGCCTGTGCCAGCACGAGGCCGGATATTGCTTGAGCAGACATTAAGGTCTCCTTTAGAAAAAGTAAGGTGGTGGCTATTGTACCGATTTGGAGGCACGATCTCTCGCAAACTGTGTTCTCCAACTATTAAATGTACCGTTTGCGATGGCTTCTCGCATTTCCGTCATGATGGAGAGGTAGAAATGCAGGTTGTGCAGCGTGTTGAGTCTTGCGCCTGAAATTTCGTTGGCTCTTTGCAAATGATGCAGATAGGACAGGGAAAAATGTTGGCAGGTATGGCAGCTGCAGCTCGGATCCAGAGGGCTTGTGTCGTCGCGGTATTTTGCGTTTCGGATCTTAATGTCACCAAAACGGGTAAATAACCAGCCGTTTCGGGCGTTGCGCGTGGGCATCACGCAGTCAAACATATCAATCCCCTGGGCAACGCCTTGGACTAAGTCTTCGGGGGTGCCGACGCCCATCAGGTAGCGTGG
>Ga0164293_10005499_pt1 | contig 10777 bp, 9 predicted proteins | sample GEODES118metaG_FD_111487 | JGI IMG/M metagenome (GOLD analysis project Ga0164293, IMG submission 111487) | Eutrophic lake water microbial communities from Lake Mendota, Wisconsin, USA - GEODES118 metaG | ecosystem: Environmental > Aquatic > Freshwater > Lake | place: USA: Lake Mendota, Wisconsin...
CGAGTTCTGCAGCGCCTTCGCCAGTGCGCCGGGCATCGTCAAGAACAGCGTCACGCTCTTCGCCACCCCCGTGCCCGAGATCCTGATGCAGGCCTCCCCAGCGCTGGCCGGCGCCATGCCGCCGGGCGTGCACGCGGTCTTCATCCTGGTGGCCGAGTTCTCCGAGCCGGCCATGCACCAGATGGCGGCCGAGTTCGGCGGCAAGATCACGCTGCGCAAGACGGCAGAGGAGGTGCGGCGCAGCAACCGCACCCTGGTCGAGTACACCTGGAACCACACCACGCTGCACGCGCTGAAGGTGGACAAGGGCCTGACCTACATCCAGGCTGGCTACGACCCTGCGCGCCACGTGCAGCAGGCCAAGGAACTGCGGCGCCTGCTCGGCGACGAGGCCCTCGTGCACCTGGAGTTCATCCGCACCAAGGAGGGCGCGATGAACTGCTCGGGCCTGCCGCTGATCCGCTACACCACCGACGAGCGGCTCAACGAGATCATGCAGATCCACCGCGACCTCGGTGTGTTCATCGCCGACCCGCACGTCTACATCGTCGAGGACGGCAAGCAGGGCCAGGTCAACCCCGACGTCGTGGCCTCCAAGATGCGCTTCGACCCGCTGGGCCTGCTCAACCCGGGCAAGCTGCGCGGCTGGGGGCAGCGCGAGCAGATCATGGCCGACGCCGCCTCCGGCAAGGTGCGACTGACGACCCTGCCGCGGTTCTAGACTCGCGCCCGAGATGCTCGTCACTCGCCAACCCGTCTTCCGAAAGTTCTGGCACGCCGTCATGCCGCTGTCGGTGCTGCAGGACGGCCAGCCGCACCCGTTCACGTTGCTGGGCGAGCGCATCGTGCTCTTCCTCGACGCCGACGGCCGGCCCGCAGCGCTGAGTGACCGCTGCTGCCACCGCACCGCGCGGCTGTCCAAGGGGCGCTGCGTCGGCGGCGCGCTCGAGTGCGGCTACCACGGCTGGACTTATGACCGCGGCGGGCGCGTGATCCGCATTCCGCAGTACGGGCCGGAGCGCGCGATCCCGCCCGACTACCGCACGCCGGCCTGGCGCTGCGAGGCGCGCTACGGCTATGCCTGGGTGGCGCTCGTGGCGCCCGGCGAGGAGCCGCTCGCGGCCATCCCCGAGGTGCCCGAGTACGGCGCCCCGGGCTGGCGCACCATCTTCCAGTTCCACGAGACCTGGGCCACGAGCCCGGTGCGCGCGCTCGAGAACAGCTTCGACAACGCGCACTTCAGCTTCGTGCACCGCGCCACCTTCGGCGTGGCGGCGCAGCCCAAGCCCAGCCGCTACGAGCTGGTCGAGCGCGAGGGCGGCTTCCAGGCCGAGACCCTGATCGACGCGGCCAACCCGCCGGCCTTCCACCGCGTCAGCGGCACGAGCGATCCCATCACGCAGCGCCACATGCGCAACGCCTACTTCCTGCCGTTCTCGCGCCGGCTCGACATCGAGTACCCCAGCGGCGTGCGCCACGTCATCATCAACTGCTTCACGCCCATCGACGACGGCCACATCCAGCTGTGCCAGTGGCTCTACCGCAACGACACCGAGGCCGACTGCCCGGCGCAGCTGCTGATCGACTTCGACCACGTGATCACGCGCGAGGACAAGGACATGCTCGAGTCCACCGACCCCGACGCCGTGGTCGACCTGCGCCGCCGCGGCGTCGAGCACTCGATGGACAGCGACCGCCCCGGCATCCTGATCCGCCGCCAGCTGATGGAACTGCTGGCGCGGCACGGTGAGGCGGAGGTGCACGGCTGAGAGCCGTACTGTCTTTCGCTCATTGCTCCCCTCTCCTCTGGCGGGAGAGGGGAGCAAGGCGCCGAGTATTCAGCCCCTCTCCCCTCGCGGGAGAGGGGTTGGGGAGAGGGAGGCACGTCGAGACCACGGCGCTCCCCCCCTCACCCCCAGCCCCTCCCCCGCCAGGGGGGAGGGGAGCAAGGCCCGCGATACTCGTCACCCGGTCCCGGGGCTCAGGTCGATGGCGCCTGCGGCGCCGCCATCAGCCCGTCTCCCCCCGCGGGAGAGCAGCGGACCCTGTGGAAAGGCATTGCATTCATGGATCTCCAGCTGAGCGACAAGGTCGTCGTCGTCACCGGCGGCAGCAAGGGCATCGGCCTGGCCTGCGCCGAGGGCTTTTTGGCCGAGGGTGCGCGCGTGGCCATCGTCTCGCGCGACGCGGGCAACCTCGCGCGGGCTCGCGCCCGGCTCGAGCCCGCGGCGGGCCCCGGGGCGGCCGGCGCGCCGCCGCGGCTGCTGACCGTGTGCGCCGAGATGGCCGACCCGCAGGCCGTGGAGCGCATGGTCGCCGAGGTCGAGGCCGGGCTCGGCCCCATCGACGTGCTCGTCACCTCGGCCGGCGCGGCGCGCCGCACCCCGCCGGCCGAGCTCGACCCCGCCGCCTGGCGCGCGGCGATGGAGGCCAAGTACTTCAGCTACGTCTTCGCCATCGACGCCGTCGTCAAGCGCATGGGCGCGCGCGGCGCCGGCGCCATCGTCAACGTCATCGGTGCGGGCGGCAAGGTCGCGAGCCCGGTGCACATGCCCGGCGGCGCCGCCAACGCCGCGCTGATGCTCGTCACCGCGGGCATGGCCAGCGCCTACGCCGGCCGCGGCGTGCGCGTGAACGCCGTCAACCCCGGCCTGACGCTGACCGAGCGCCTGCGCGAGGGCATGGCCGCAGACGCCCGCATGCAGGGCATCAGCCCGGAGGAGGCGCTGGCCCGCGCCACCGCCAAGCTGCCGCTGGGCCGCATCGCCCGCCCCGAGGAGATCGCCCACGCGGTCGTCTTCCTCGCCTCGGCCAAGGCGAGCTACATCACTGGCGCCATCGTCTCGATGGACGGGGCGGTGAACCCGATCGTGGTGTGAGTGGGCGACACGGCACGCCGCGTCGCGGCGCTCACGCTGTCGCCACGACCGTGCGGACGCCCGCCGCCCGCAGGGCACGCGCGAGCTCGGGGCCTGGGGCGGCGTCGGTGATGACGATGTCGATTTCGTCCAGGGAACAGGCCTGCGCCAGCGAGCGGTGGCCGAACTTGCTCTGGTCGCACAGCAGGACGACCTGGTCCGCGTGCTCGATGTAGGCCCGCTTGACCCGCGTGTCCTCGGGCGACGAGTCGAAACCGCCCTGGTCGGTGAGCCCGGCCACGCCTATGAAGGCCTTGCTGAACCAGTGCCGGCCGACCTGCTCGATGGCGGCCTGCCCGCACACCGAGAGCTCCTGGGCGCGCACGATGCCGCCGGGCATCAGCACCTCGCAGCGGCTGCCCGCCAGCACCGAGGCCGCGCGCAGGTGGTTGGTGAAGACCCGCAGGCCGGGGCCGCGGGCCAGTTCCCGCGCCAGTGCCAGTACCGTGCTGCCAACGTCCAGCGCGATGTTGTCCTGGGGGTCGAGCAGGGCGGCCGCAGTGCGCGCGATGGCCTGCTTGGCGGCGTTGTGGCGCCGCCTGCGCGTGTCGTACTGGAGTTCGCGCGCCTCGAACTCGGGCACCGGTGGAGCCGTGGCCGTCGCCGGCATGGCAGCGCCGTGGGAGCGGACGACCCTCCCCTGGCTGCTCAGCGCGTCGAGGTCGCGCCGCGCGCTCATCTGCGAGATGCCGAAGGCCTGGGCGATGCGGGCCACGCTGACGTAGCCCTCGGCGTGGATCATCTCGAGGATGCGCTGCCTGCGCACCGGCATCGGCAGGCGCTCATGCTCGTGCTCAGTCGGGGGCGTCATGGCGCGGGCCGACACCGGCGTGCTGTCATCCTTGTCCACCCGGGCGATTTTCTCCGCGCCTGCCCCGGGCCCCCGGCGCCCTGTTCGTCGAGGGGTCTGCGTTGTGGGTTTTGGCGGGTGCAGGGCCCGGGTGGCTTGTCTACAGCGAGAACAGCCGCCCCCAGCCATGGATGCAGGAGCCATCGGCCCCCATGAGTTTCAGCGCCTTCCACACGACGGCGGAGGTCGAGTCGATCAGCGGGATGCCGAGCTCGGCTTCGACCCGCGCCGCGAGTCGGGCGCCGCGCATGTTGGTGCACATGATGATGATCGCATCCGGCCGGCCGACAGCCACCTCGCGGCACATCGCCAGGATCTGCTCCTCGGTGATCTCCGAGAAGGAGTGGTTGTCGCTGAGGCCGCTGTGCGTCTCGGCCACGACCTCGTAGCCCTGCCGCGCGTAGTTGTCCAGGATCCTGCGCTGCACGTCGTCGGTGTAGGGCGAGACGAGGGCGAAGCGGCGCGACGGCATCAGGCCGATCAGTTCGTTGATGGCCAGCACCGAGGTACAGGCCCGGGCGCCTGTGGCGCGCTCGATCTCGGCGCACAGCCCCTCGTCGCGATCGAAGCCGAGCCAGCTCGCCGCTGTCCCGCTCCAGCCGATCACGTCAACCTTCGCGTCGGCGAGCAGGCGCGCCGCCGCCACCATCGGCGCGGTGTCGAACTGCGCGAGCGCCCCGCTCGACAGCGCGATCTGCGTGACGGTGAAGCGCGAGAAATGCGCCGAGGCCCCGGGCACCTGCGCCAGCATGGCCGAGGTCAGCGGCTCGAGCACCGTGTTGGACGAAGGCGTGACGACGCCGAAAAGATGACGGGGGGTCATGGCACGGTCCTCTGTCCCGGGTACTCAAGCGCGCAAGGGCAGCGAGCGCGGGCTGCACCCGTCGAGGTCGTCCACGCCGGCTGCTGTGCGGTCCTGCGCCGCCTGTAGCGCGGTGGCGGCCTCGGCCCAGTCGATGGTGAGGACACGCTTGTCCGCCACCACCTGGCGGCCGTCCACAAAGACGTCGCGCACGCAGCGCCCGCCGGACGAATGGACCAGGTTGCGCAGCGGGTCGCGCATCGGCAACATGTTCGGCTCGTCGAGATCGCAGACGACGAGGTCGGCGCGGGCACCGGCATCGAGCCGGCCGATATCTTCGCGCCCCAGGAGTTTCGCCGCGCCGACGGTCGCGGCATGGAAGATGCGCGACGTGCTGCTGGTGTGCTGCGGGCCCGCGGCGCATCGCGCCAGCAGCTCGGCCACCCGCATTTCCTCGAACAGGTTCTGGGGGTGGGTGTCCGTGCCCAGGGCAATGTTGATGCCGGCGTCCATGTAGGCACCCAGGTGGTGCATCATGCTGGCATCCCGGGCGAAGACCGTCGGGCAGTGCGCGATGGAGGTCCCCGTCTCGGCGAGCAGGCGCAGGTCCCTGCGGTGCGGCCAGTGCAGCCAGGGGTGCTCGTCAGTGAAGACCGCGTGGCCGATCAGCGTGCGCGGCCCGAGGAAGTCCAGCGAGTGCAGCCACTCGATCGGGGTCATGTCGTGGCGCCGGACCATACCGTTGAATTCCGGGTAGCTCTGTGCGCCGTGGATGTGGATCGCGCGACCGCGCGCGCGCGCGAGCTCGGACGCAGCCGTCAGCAGCTCGGGTGTGCAGGTGTCCACTTGCGCCGGCGAGACGAGCGCCGACAGCCGCCCGCAGGGGTGGCTCTCGGCGGCGTCCATCAGTTCGCAGGCCTCGGCGAAGGCTTCGCGGCCGAGATCGGGGTACCAGTCGTACTTGATCTCGTGCCCGACGTCTGTCCACCACCGCGCCGAGCGGAACATCGGCGCTGCCCAGGCTCGTATCCCGCTCTCGGCCAGCAGCGGCAGCCAGCCGGGGTAGGCGTGGCTGAGGTCGATGATCGAGGTCGTGCCGCAGGCCAGGAGCTCGGCCAGTCCGTAGCGCGCCGCCACGAGCCGCGCCTCCTGGTCGTGGAGGAAGCTCTGGCGGAAGCGGTGGCGGCTGCTGTAGAACAGGCGCGGGTTGCCGAATTCCTCGACGTAGCCGCGGAAGATCGGCGTCTGCGTGGGGTGGCAATGCACGTTGACCAGGCCTGGCATGACCAGCCGCCGGTGGCCCGGCAGTTCCTGGTCGACCGGCCCGTCGTAGCGGCCGCCCACCTGGAGCAGCCGGCCCCCGGCCCAGGCGACGTCGCCGTTGCGCAGGTAGACGTGGCTGCGCGCCGCCGCGTCCCAGCCGATGATCCACTCGGCGTTTCGGATGCAGCAGACCTGCTGCTTCAGGACAGGCTCTTGGGCAGCCATGTGATCATCTCCGGAAATGCGGTCATGAGAGCCACGAGCAGGAAGATGCAGACCAGGAAGGGCAGCACGCCGCGCACCACCTCGGTCACCGTGCCGCGTCCGCGCACGGCCTGCACCACGTAGAGGTTCATGCCCACCGGCGGGGTGATCAGCGCGATCTCGCACATGATGACCAGAAAGACGCCGAACCACAGCGGGTCGTAGCCCAGCGCGATGACCACCGGGAAGACGATGGGCGTGGTCGCGATCATCATCGCCAGAGAATCGAGGAAGCAGCCCAGGATCACGTAGAAGACGACCAGCACGAAGATGGCCTGCCAGCCGGCGACATCCAGCGCCGACATCGCCTTCGAGACCTGCTCGGGGATGCCCAGGATGCCGACGACGAAGTTCAGGTAGAAGGCCGCGATCAGGATCAGCAGCGTCATCGCCGTGACGCGCACCGTCGTCATCATGCTGTCGCTCAGCAGGCGCCAGGTCAGCCGGCCCTGCGCCAGCACGAGCACCAGCGAGGCCGTCACGCCCAGCCCGGCGGCCTCGGTCGGGGTGGCCCAGCCGCCGTAGATGCTGCCCATCACCAGGATGAAGATGGCCAGCGGTGGCAGCAGGTCCTTCAGGCGCTGGCGCTTGACGGCCCAGGGGATGGGCTCGCTGCTCCCGCTGATGGCCGGGTGCAGCACGCTGGCGATCACGATCATGGCCATGAAGAAGGCCGCCAGCATCAGGCCCGGCACCACGCCGGCCAGGAAGAGCTGGCCGATCGAGGTGTTGGTCATCGCGCCGTAGATGATCATGTTGATCGAGGGCGGGATCAGGATGCCGAGCGTGGCGCCGCTGGCCACCGAGCCCAGGACCCAGGTCTCGGCGTAGCCCTTGCCCCGGAAGGCCGGGAATGCGACCGTGCCGATGGTGGCCGCGGTCGCGACCGACGAGCCGGAGATCGAGGCGAAGATCGTCGAGGCCGCGATGTTGGTGTGCAGCAGCCCGCCCGGCAGCACCCGCAGCCAGTCGTCGAGCGCCACGTACATGCGCTCGGTGACCTTGCCGCGCACGAGGATCTCGCCCATCAGCACGTACAGCGGGATGGCGACGAGCAGGAAGTTGTTCAGCGTGCCCCACATCAGGGTGCCGAAGGCCTGGAACATGCCGTCGCCGAAGAACCACCAGGCGCCGAACGCGGCCGTCAGGAACAGGGCAACCCCGATGTGGAAGCCGATGCCGAGCATCAGCAGCATCAGCGCGAAGCCGATGGCGACAGTGCCTGCGCTAGCCATGGTGTCGGTCCCGGTTCACGAGGCGCGTCCGCTGGCCTGGTCGGCCCCAGACAGGAAGGCATCGACCTCGTCCTGCGTGCTGGCGCAGCCGTACTCGGCCTCGATGCGCTGCGGCTCGCGCACCAGCAGGACGACGGCCCTCGCGGCGTGGAGCACGGCCGCCGCGGCGAACAGCGCCATGCCCGTCGCCCAGAGGCCCTGCGGGATCCACAGCGGCGTCTGCAGCGGCGTGTTGGCCACCGAGTCGAACAGCATCGTCTCCTGGAGCGTCAGCCCCGCCCTGTAGGCAAAGAAAACCACCGTCCCCGCGAGCGCCACGTAGGCCGCGACGTGCAGCACCTGCCGCAGGCGCGCCGGCAGGTAGGGCAGGGCGAGGTCGATACGCGTGAACTCCCGCCGCAGCAGCACGTGGGCCATGCCGAGCGAGCCGATCAGGGCGAGGACATAGCCACCGAGCTCGTCAGTGCCCTGCACCGACAGGCCGAAGACCTTTCTCGCCACGATGTCCCAGGTGATGAGCAAGGCGAGCAGCAGCACGCCCACCCCGCAGACGAAGGCCAGGGCGGCGGCCAGCCGGTCGATCAGGGCCAGGAGCAGGCGCAAGGGTTCTCTCCTTCTTCCCGCCAGCCCTCGCACCGAGGGCGGCTTGGTTTTCAGTCTGCAGGGTCTGCGACCCGGGGCACCTCGAAGGGCCGGTCGATGGCCGGCCCTGGTGGCGCCCCAGGGCCGCACTCACCGGGCAGGCACTGCCATGCCGCGTGCCGCGCCGACCGACTCGTTCCAGACCTTGGTGCAGCCGGGGTAGACGCGCTCGCAGCGAGCCGCCCACTCCCCGAGGATGACGTTCTGCGTGATGGTCTTGAGCCGGACGAAGTCGCCGTCGGAGAGCTTCACCAGCTTGAGGTTGTAGCCCTTGTAGAGCTTGTCGTCGCAGGTGCCACCCGTCGAGCAGGCCAGGGCGACGCCGTTCGTCTTGGCCGCCACGTCCCAGAGCTTGTTCTCCATGTCGGTGAACTGGGCCTCCAGGGCAGCCTTCTGCTGCGCCGTGAGCTTGTTCCACCAGGCGAGGTTGACCACATGGGCCTGGACCGCGCCGGAGACGGACAGCGGCAGGATGTGCGTGGTTACCTCCGGCCATTTGCCGGTGTTGGCCGAGGTCGCCGAGGTGATGCCGCAGGAGGCGACGCCGCGCTGCAGGGCCGGGTAGACCTCGGGGAATGCCAGCGTCACGGGCGCGGCCCCCAGCCCCTGCAGCAGCGAGGACATGGAGGCGGTGAAGGATCGGACCTTCTTGCCCTTGAGGTCATCGAGTGTGGCGATCGGTTCGTTGCAGAAGAAGATCTGCCCGCCGAAGGGCCAGAGCGCCAGCGGGCGCACGCCGAAGCGCTTTTCCAGCCGCTCGGTGAACGCGGTGCGGTAGGCGTTGACCGCGGCGCGCAACTGCAGGATGTCGGTCGACACGCCGATCAGGTCGATCCCTTCGAGGAAGGCATCGTCGCTCGCGACCAGGCCGACCTGGATCGAGGCGACGTCGAAGCTGCCTGCGCGGATCAGGCGCAGGCCGTCGGCCATGTTGATGCCGATGCTCTGGAACTCCTTGCGGTCAACCTTGAAGCCGCCGCCGTTCAGGGCTTCCATCGTGCCGAACTCGACGGGGTACTGCGAACTCGCGGTCTGCGACTGGCTCAGCCAGCGTACCGCCGTCTGGGCGTGGGCCGTGGTGGCTGCTGCCGCGAGCAGCGCGGCCGACAGCAGGGACGATCCGAGCACTTTCAGGGTGCGGCCTGACCGGCCCCTCGGGGCGGGCTTTCCGGCAGTGAGGCTCGAGGCTGATGGGGTCTGGCTCATGGGGCTTGCTCCTGGGTGGGGCGGTGGTGGGAGGGTACGGTGGGAGGGCGGTAGGCGGGATGGGGTGATGGGGAGGTGCGCTGCAGATCTCAATCCATGTAGGCGCCGCCGTTGACTGCAATGGACTCGCCGGTGACGAAGCCGGCGTCGGCCGACAGCAGGAAGGAGACGACGCGCGCCACGTCCTCGGGTTGCTCCAGGCGGCCCATCGGCGTGTCGGCGATCCACTGCCGACGCACCGTTTCGGGCTCCACGCCGCGCAGCTTGGCTTCCCATTGCAATTCCCGTACCTGCATCGGGGTGGCGACGAAGCCGGGGCACACGGCATTGACCTGGATGCCGTGCGGGGCGAGCTCGTAGGCCATGGCCTGCGTCAGCCCGACCACGCCGAACTTGCTGGCCACGTAGTCCGACAGGAAGGGCACCCGGCCCTGCTTGCCTGCCATCGAGGCCATGTTGACGATACGCCCGCCGCGCCCGCTGCGCAGCATCGCGCGCGCGGCTGCCTGGCTGGCGAAGAACAGGCCCTTGAGGTTCACCGACATCGTGAAGTCGAACTTCGCCTCGTCCACGTCGACGAAGCGCGCCATGTGCGACACCCCGGCGTTCGAGACCCAGGCGCCGATGGCGCCGAAGCGGTGCTCGATCTCGCGCACGGCGTCCTCGCAGGCGGCGGGCTGCCGCACGTCGAGCGCGAGCGACTCGCCCCCGGGAAGGCCGCGGGCGAGCGCCGCCGCGCCGTCGCCGTCGACGTCGGTGACGACGACGCGGTGGCCGCGGCCGGCGAGTTCGCGGCAGACGGCCGCGCCGATGCCCGACGCTCCCCCGGTGACGACGGTGACTTCATTCATGGGCAGGGAACTCCTTCGGGCAGGTTGAGCGTGGCCCGCCACAGCGCCGGGGCGTCGGCCAGGCTGCGCAGGTGGTGGTGGGCGTGCGCCGCGGCGCGCCGGGCCTCCGCGCCCGAGCCCACCAGCAGCACCTGCAGGCCCGCCGCGCGCGCGGACGCTGCGCCGCTCGGGCTGTCCTCGACAGCCCAGACCCGGCCCGGGGCGATCCCGAGCAGGCGTGCGGCCTCCTGGTAAGGCGCGGGGTGCGGCTTGGGGGCCGGCGCATCGTCCAGGCTGACGACGAAGCGCATGCAGTCGGCGGCTTCGATGGCGCGCAGGTTGGCGTGGACGATGGCTGCCGGGGAGTTGGACACCGCGCACATGGGCACGCCACGTTCGCGCAGCCAGCGCAGGGCTGCGAGCGCGCCCGGCATCGGCCGCAGCGTGTGGGCGCGCGCCCGGTAGTGCTCCTCGAGAGCGCCCAGGAAGGCCGTCGCGCGGTGCGCGGCGTCTCGGCCCAGCGAGGGCCCGAAGCGCGGCTCGAGGGCCAGCCAGACCTCGGGCGCGGCCACGCCGACGAAGGGCGCGGGGCCGAAGTCCGACAGGTCCACGCCGTGCGCGCCGCACACCGCCTGCAGCGCCTGCAGGTGCAGCGGCTCGCTGTCCACGAGCGTGCCGTCCACGTCCCAGGCCACGGCCGGCGTGCCGGTGTCGACCAGTGCCGAAGGGCTGACGCGACTCACGACTTTGCCCCCTGTCGGTGGAAC
>Ga0164293_10005503_pt1 | contig 10774 bp, 7 predicted proteins | sample GEODES118metaG_FD_111487 | JGI IMG/M metagenome (GOLD analysis project Ga0164293, IMG submission 111487) | Eutrophic lake water microbial communities from Lake Mendota, Wisconsin, USA - GEODES118 metaG | ecosystem: Environmental > Aquatic > Freshwater > Lake | place: USA: Lake Mendota, Wisconsin...
CGTCGTCCTCTCGGGTTATTGGTGTCCCAGGTGGCGTTGAAAATGTAGTCTGGATATTTATCAGGGGTCAAAGGTGAGGCTACCATCATGGTGCTAGGGCTGACGTTGCAGTTCTGCATGTAACCCTGCGGAGGATTGTAGATCTGGACCAAATCCTTCTGGGGATGGATTCCCAACCAAGCGGTTTTGCTTGTGGTGCCGTCGACGGGACGGGTCCAGTCGTATCCGCTAGGACGTATAGGGGTGGCGCCATTGCGAACATACGCAATATTCCCATCAATATCGGCTGACATTACATTCTGCTCGTTGTATTGGTGTCGCGCCAGAACCGTATTCAGTTCATAGACATTGTTGGTTCTTGCCATTTGATAGAACTGCTCATAAAGCCCTGTCTGATCGAAATAGGGAGAAGCACCGACATGTGCAGTACCGTTGTCCGCATCGGGTTCACCGATCACGGGCCCTAGGTGAGTGAAGAAAGCGGTCTTGGTGACTTTTGGCGAGTCCTTGACAGGGATCGAGAAGTTCTCGACGCGGATCGGTTTCCATAGGCCATCGTATTCGTACTCTGGATTTGGTTTGAGGCGGAGTTTGATGCGATAGACATCGGATGTATCTGGACCTCCGGTTGTAAGGGCCCAACCGACGCGGAGGTTGTGGCCTATGGCAAGCATCGGCGAGCCGATAAGAAAGTAACCGTTCATGTGCAAACTCCCCGCATGAACACGTGCCTCGTAAAGGACAGATAGTCCTTCCCAGGTAAGGTGGGGATCCGACAGGAGGATCGCCGATCCTGTTTCGGATTTTTGAGGAGACACAGCCCATTGGTTTGAACCCATCGCAGGTTTACTCGGTTCGGGGGCATTTCGAAGGTCACCCATGACGGTTCCAATGGGCCAGCGAAGGATCATCGCCCGACCGATAGCCAATGGGTGCCAAGCCTCCACTTTGATTGCGACATCCGAAGCTTCGCTGGGGTGTTCCTTAATGTAGGCATTAATGCCAGCGGCAAATGCCTCAAGATTTTTTCGAACCTGTTGTGGGGCCCGACTGGCAAGATACGTCTGATGTAAGCGGTGGTTTTCCGTCAGAAGCATTAGATAGTCTTGATCGATGAATTCTTTGCCTTTAACTTCGGATAGCCTTCCGATTGCTGTGCGGATGGCGAGATAGACGTCTTCGAGCCGATCTTCCGCTTGAGCGTATCCGAGGGCGTAAAACCCAGGGCTTTCGGAAGTTGCATAAGCATGGGGGACGCCCCATGAGTCGCGATAAAGCGTGGCTGGCTCGGCATCGGCGGTGGCCGCGAATAGTGTTGAGAATGCCAGGGAAAAAATGGAGCGATAGAGTCTGTTCATTTTTAGGTGCACGCTCGAAGAGAGCGATTGGAAAAATGGGAAGCGTTGAAACATTTGATCGTATTTCAAGTGCTTGTCGTAACCGTTTTGTCCAATCGACCGGTGGGTGAGGGACATGGGCATAAAGAACGTCAGGTTATCGGGCGATTAGGTTAGCGACTGACACGAAAAAACCTCGAACCTTTTGGATTCGAGGTTTTGAGTGAATCGTAGATTCGAGTATTAGCTGGCCCTACTTGGAGGCGGCTAATTGAGCCTTCCGCTTGGCGGCTACGATCTCTTCCTGAATATTTGAGGGGACTTGTCGGTAGGTTGCGAATTCCATTGTAAAGGTCCCCTGCCCTTGGGTCATGCTACGGAGGTCCGTCGCATATCCAAAAGTTTCGGCCAAAGGTACTTCAGCGGTTGCGACCGTTATGCCATCCCGTACATCGGTATTCGTGATCAGGCCTCGGCGGCTAATAATGTCTCCGACTACGGGACCTTGGAAATGCTCAGGGCACTCGATTTCGATATTCATAATCGGCTCAAGTAGGACCGGAGAGGCCTTTACAAAGTATTCGCGGAAGCATCCTTGTGCGGCGATATAGAACGCTTTTTCCGAACTATCGACGTCGTGGTAACTACCATCAACCAAATCGATCTTCGTTCCAACCACCGGGTACTCGGCAACAGGCCCTTTGCCTAAAGAGTCGCGGAAGCCTTTTTCGACGGCTGGGATGAACTGTTTGGGGATACGACCGCCGACCACGTGATCTTCGAATTCGAAACTATCTTCGCTTGTTGAAGCGATAGGCGCCAATTTGCCGACGATATGGGCATATTGGCCGGACCCACCGGTCTGCTTTTTATGCTTGTAGTTGAATTCGACTTCTCGTGTTGGGCTTTCTCGGTAGCTCACTTTTGGAGCACCTACCTGCACTTCGACTTTGTACTCTCGCTTCATCCTTTCGACGTAAACATCGAGATGAAGTTCTCCCATCCCGCTAATCAGGATCTCGTTTGTTTCTTCGTCGGTGAAGACGCGGAAGGTTGGGTCTTCCTTACGGAATCGCTGTAGCGCTTTTGACATTTTATCTGCATCGGCGCGACTTGCGGGGGTAACGGCTACCTTAATGACCGGTTCGGGGATGAACATCGATTCGAGGGTGCAATAATCGCGATCCGTGGCGTAGGTGTCGCCAGAGGCGCAGTCGATGCCCATCACGGCGATAATGTCACCTGCCATAGCACCATCGATATCTTCACGTTTGTTCGCATGCATGCGAACCAGTCGGCTGAAGCGTTCCTTTCGTCCGGTACGTTGGTTGGTGTAGCTTTCACCTTTGGTAACGGTGCCTTGATACACTCGCATAAAAGTGAGTTGCCCGAACGGGTCGTCAACGATTTTAAACGCCATGCCAACAAATGGGGCATTCGGGTCAGGCTTGAGTTCGATCCTCTTGGTTTCGTCCTTCGGATCTCGCCCGCGAATCTCGCGTTCAAGGGGGCTGGGGAGGTAGCGAATGACGGCATCGAGGAGGGGCTGAACACCCTTGTCTTTATAGGCAGTGCCCATGAATACAGGGGTAGCACCTGCAAGCACCGCTTGCCGAGCAACTTTGTAAGCAAGATCGTTCGGGACCTGCTCTTCGCTGAGCAGCAGTTCCATCATCTCGTCATCATACATCGAAAGGGCTTCGAGCATCTTTCCCCGATACTCTTGCGCCTCTTCGCGAAGATCGGCGGGGATGTCCCCGACGATCACGTCTTCCCCACGGTCACCGCCGAATGTAATCGCCTTCATTTCGATTAGGTCGATGACGCCCTGGAACTGATCTTCGGCGCCGATCGGATACTGCATCAGGAATGCTTCGGCTCCGAGTTTGGTCTTCAGTTGTTCCACGACCCGAAACGGGTTCGCTCCGGTGCGGTCCATTTTGTTAATGAACGCCAAACGTGGAACCTGATACCTCTTCATTTGTCGGTCAACAGTGATCGACTGACTTTGCACCCCACCTACGGCACAAAGTACGAGGACGGCGCCGTCGAGAACTCGCAGCGAACGCTCTACTTCTACCGTGAAATCGACGTGTCCTGGTGTGTCGATTAGGTTGATCGGCGTACCTTTCCAGTTGACGCTGGTTGCGGCAGACGTGATCGTGATCCCTCGCTCCTTCTCGAGTTCCATGTGGTCCATCGTGGCGCCATCACCCGATCCGCGAACTTCTTCGATCTTGTGGATTCTTCCAGTGTAAAAAAGTATACGTTCGCTGAGGGTCGTCTTGCCCGAATCGATGTGAGCACTAATGCCGATATTCCGCAGTTTCTCCAAATTCATCTCAATCACCTGACAATGTTTTCACCGGTGGCATGGGCCGCTAACAACCGAGAAGTACAGCTTCACGGGGCGACCGGCCGTCGCGGATTCAGAAGTCTATTTTTACCCACAGATAGTCGCTGCGGCAGACCGGATGGTTCGGTTTGAACCGAGGCGGCGCTAGTTGGCGAATAAATATCGCAAACGTTGGTCAAAAGCGGAAGGTCAAAGGGGAAAAAGCGGAAAGAAGTTTGTTTTCCGATCGAGGCTTGAAATGGCGATCTTTTCCCCTGTGATCGCCTAAAAAACCAAGGATCGTTAAAAAACGCCCATGAATGTCTAGAAATCGGAGCGGGAAAAGTAGACACAGCCGAGTATCAGCATCGATACGACGAAGCCTCCGCAGGTCAAAACCGGACGCCATATGTTGTAGCGAACAATCACGGAATCTTCCTCGGCCGGGGTGAACGGCAATCTGAGCGTGTTTTCCCCAGATACGAGTGCTGAAATTGTTTCGCCGAGTTCGCCGGTCTGGGGAACGAGACTACGAAGCGGGAAAACAAGGTAGCGATCAAGCAAACGCCAGCCCTGGAGTAAGGGTTTAATGCTGGGTGTTTCGGTCCGCTCCCAATTCGCTTCAGCTTCGGTGTTAGAGTCTTGGGTAATTGGTTTCCAAGCGGATACTTGGTCAACGCCGTGGGCGATCAACAGCCTGGAAGTCTTTTTGTCCCAATTTATGGCTTCTGCTTGGGTAACCTCTCTAAGTTGTTCCAAGGCTAATAAGCCACCTTCGCTGAGCGTTAACATCTGAACCAACCCATCGTCCGACTGAATCGCTATGGCGCCTTCTCCCATCTCCGAGAGGCCGTCTGATTCTGTGGAAACAGTAAGTATGGAAGCTTCACAGGAGACGGCTGACCGGACTGTGGAGCTTTCAATTTTGGCCGCGATGGATGGCGGTGGATCAAGGAAATGCAAATTTCGGTCGAGAAAGCGAGGCTCGGTTTTGTCGCGAAGTAGGACAAGACAGTTCCCCAGACCGCGTAACCAAGCTGTTTTGCCTTTCGGCTCGATCTCGGCTCTGGCCGCGACTATCCAGTTTTCCGAGCCTATTTCACCTTGGCGATCCAGTCGTATCAGTAGGCCAGCTGAGTAAACGAACAGGCTTGCGCCGGACGGTGAAAAGGCAGCCGAGTTCGGGCTTTGCAAGGCGAGGCCTGGTGGTAGCACTGACCGAAAACCTTCGGTGGCACCGCCCATCATCTTCGTCAACTTAGGTAGCCAACTGCCAATGCTGTCGATCGCCGTTTGATCGACAGGGTTGGCTTTGGTATCCGTCTTGGAACCATCGGGTGTTGGGTCATCAGCCAGTATCGAACGGGCCGTTCCGATCAAGAGCTCGCCAGATCCGAGGGCAAGCAGTTCGCCGTTCGGGCCGAGGATCAGTTCGCGTGTACCTGTCGGCATATCGAGTGATGGTTGAGGAAGCCCCGCCTTGGGGTCTTCAATGACCAAGAGAGGAGTCGCGCCCGATCCGAATACGTTCATTCTTCCGCCACGGACGCGGGCCGAAATTACCCGGCTGTCAGGAAGTGTTAGGGGTGGCATTACGCGATCGTTGCGTCCGGTATCGTCGGGAAATAGATCGGCCCAGCGTTTCGTCAGAGGGTTAAATCGCCTCAGGTGTCCTCCACGAGTCGATGCCAGGACAGTCTGGTCTGCGAGGGTCAGTCCGGTGATCCTGTCTCGGTCGACCACAAAGTTGTCGGACAGCGATGCCCCCAGTCCGGTGATCAAACAGACGGCACCAAAGAGGTTTGCCAAACCTATGGACAAAATTGGGGATCGCCACTTCAAACCGGCTACGGCTGAAACGGAGAAAAAAACCGAGAACAGAAAGACGCATGCCGGAATACAGAGCAGCAGTCGAGGGTTCCAAATATCAAGTCGTATTCCGGCGATCAACCAGATCCCAAAGATAAGTTGGCTGACGCAAACCAGAACGAATGCGCAGCCGCCGACAAACTTGGCCAGGAACAGGATAGGTCTGCTAACCGGTTTGCTAAGCAGGAGGTGAAGTGAACCTGGTTGAAGCATGTCGGGAATGATCGATGCGGTTGCGAGGATGCCGAGGAAGATCATCACAAAACCGAGTAACCAGTCGACGATCAGTCTCAAGACGAAGAGATTTAGGATCAGCTTGAACTGGCTTTTTTCGAACTGAAACACCGCAGGAAATTGGAACCCGGCGTACGTCAAGGCGATACTCCGTGCTGCACGGTTTTCGAAGACCCCGGGAAGTGCTGCTTCGATTCGCAACCGGGCAAGACGTTGCCGCAACTCCTCGGTCAATTCCGCTTCCGGTAAACCCTCGATATCGCGTTGTTCTTTCAATCGAGGGGTCTTTGTCCAAACCAGCGGGTCATACCACTGATCGTTTAGATAGAGCGAATTGAGCCCGTCCGCAAAGATGTCGAGGCGGATGCGAACTTCTTGCCCCTCGGCGACTTTACGCAAGTTGTCCTGCAGTTCGGACGGTAAATGGCGAGCGACCCTACCGGCGGGAGTCTCCCGGGATTTCTCACTGCTTGTTTCGGATTGGGGCGAGTTCGTCTCATTGATTGCCCGGGCCAGCATCGCCTTCAACCGGGTGCCGTTAGAGAAATCGGTCCAGCGAAAAGACGTTGTGAAGACTTCTTTGTAGCCTATTGGGCTGGCGGCGATTAGGAAAAGGTAAATCGTCGCCAATGCTACCCAAAGAACACGTGACGCGAATGCGGCCCGAAAGGAATCGGCAATGACCGCGATGTAAGGACGCATCAAGTTGCCTCCTGGGGGCCGACTAGCGACAGAAAGGCGTCTTCCAGCGAAGGTCGCGGGGTCGAGATGGCAAGGATGCTTATCCCGTTTTGGCGAAGGAGGTCGATCGCCTTATCGATCGCGGCTTGGTCGGGAAGGTTGATCGAGACTCGGAATGTGCCGGAAGGTATCTGTTCTATCGAAAAGTGGTTCGGTTCGCACTGATCGTCGCTGGGGATATTAGAGGCTAGAAGTTCGCGAAGATGGTTTTGACTGGTGGGACCTGCGAGTTCAAAACTTACGTTCGGGAAACCACGTTTTTGGGTTAACTCCTCGATCGTTCCGATACCGCGAAGCTTTCCACCGGCCATTACGGCAACTCGATCACAGACGAGTTCTACCTCCTGCAGAATATGGCTGTTTAAAAAAATGGTTTTGCCACGTGACTTTAGTGTTAACAGCAGGCGGCGGATCTCGTTTCGTCCGACCGGATCAAGGCCATCGGTCGGTTCGTCCAAAATCAACAGGTCCGGGTCATGTAAAAGAGCTTGGGCGATCCCAAGCCTTTGATACATGCCTTTGCTGAATCGGCGAATCGGTTCGCAATCTCGTCCGTCGAGGCCAACCAGAGTGAGGAGGGCTTTTCCTCGCTGCCTTATGGTTTCTCGCCCCAGTCCACTCATCTGGCCATAAAAGTTGAGGGCTGACCAAGCAGTGTGGTGGCGATCGATTCTCAGGCTTTCAGGCAGATAACCGATCCTTCGGCGAGCCTGTAGCGATCCGGCTGGAGAGCCCAGTAGTGTGGCACTTCCTCCCGTCGCGTGGATTACGCCTAACAGGATTTTGATGAGGGTCGTCTTCCCAGCGCCGTTCGGGCCAAGAAGGCCAAATATTTCACCGCGATTGGCTTGAAGAGAGACCCCAGCCAAGGCGTGTACCGCCTTTTTCCTGATGAGTCCGGAGCGGTAGACCTTCGATAGTCGATCGACGGAGATGACCGGTTCTGAAGGGCTCACGCGGGGGATAGTCGCCACAGGATAAGGAGGCTGGTAATGGCTGTCATCGCGACCAATGCTGCCCCCAACCAAAGGGTTGCGGTGTTCCAAAGCGGATCTCGTAGGAAACCGTGGGTATACACACGGTGGAAACGATCCCTCTGATCAACAGAATCGAAGACTCCCCGCTCAATCAACTCGTGGAGGCCATATTCGAGGCGATACTCTAAAACACCGAAAAGCGAGGATTGCTTTCCGTCTTCATTGATCGCTTGGCCATCAAAATACCAGAGTTGTCTTCCGTAGGCTGCTAGCGTTTCCGGAGCATGATCGACGCAGTAGAGCCGAACGGGCGAAACGTCGGCGAAGGCTAAGTGTGCGTCTGAGATCGCATTTTGACAATCGCTGCGGATTTGTCGCAATGTCTTACGCGGGATCTGGATTTCTTGTGTGTCAGCTTCCACCGGGAAACGCCCTCTGACCAAAAGCAGATCGGATAAATTACTAACCTGCGTGGAACCCGTTCCTGTTAGGAGTCGAAGCCCCGCTCCCTGGTTGAGGAGAAAGCCTCTTATCGGATTCGAACGGACCTACTTTCAGTGTACCATGATAATCAGTCTGGCAAGTCTTTCTCCGACCAAAAAATAACCTAAGTTTCCCACCCTATGCTTGAACGTCGTTCTCTGACAGGGCCAATTACCTTGGGGGTCGTCATGATCCTCACGGTCGTCGCGTTGGCGATCGGTTGGGTCTCATTGAGCGTCTGGGCGGCGACCGATAATCGGGAAACGGCAGTCGTTTATTACCTCCTGCTGGCGATCGGAAGTATCGGTTTGGCGGTTGTCCTGGCAGGGGTAATCGCATACCTGACTTTGACCGTCAAGGCAGTCAACCTCAATCGTCGCCAATCAAATTTTATTGATAGCGTGACTCACGAGCTGAAGAGTCCGATCGCTTCATTGAAGTTGTATCTGCAAACGATGTCTCGGCACACCGTCGATCCCGCTCAGAGTCAGGATTTTCATCGGATGATGTTGGAGGACGTCGAGCGTTTAGACCAACTCATAAATCACCTTCTGGATGCGGCGAGAATCGAAAGGGGTGGTGATTCCGCGGGTGAGGAAGCCGTTCGTTTGGACGCATTGTTGGAGCGGTGTGCCCAAGCGGTGACCGATCGTTACGGGGCGCCGGATGGAACCGTTCTGGTCGAATCTCCCCAATTGGTGATTAAAAGTCGTCGTGCGGAACTGGAAATACTTTTTCGGAACCTCATTGACAATGCTGTCAAGTATGGTGGCACGCCGCCCCGTGTCGTTGTTCGGGCATTCCCTGAAGGGGCCCGCGCGATCGTGAAGGTTAGCGATAATGGTAGCGGGATCCCCCCTAACATGCGGCGGAAAATCTTCGGGCGTTTCGTCAGGCTAGGAAACGAATTAGAACGCTCGAAACCGGGTACCGGCCTGGGGCTTTATTTGGTCCGGTCAGTAACGCGTTCACTGGGCGGGTCGATACGGATAGAAAACCGCGATGTCGTAAGCCAGGGTTTCGCAGAGGAGTCGGCATTCGACACTTGCGGACGTCATGGGGGTTCGACATCGACCGGTAATGGCGACAACAAGTCTGATCAATCATCGGTCCCGGGCTTAGGTTGTGAGACGGGTACAGTATTCTCGGTTTCTCTTCCGGGGCTATCGCGTCGCCAAGTTTTGAAATCCGCCGAATCTCCAAACAAGGTTGGCTAAACCTGATTAATTCGTTTGGACCGATGGGCTATGTTTGATGGAAAGATCGTTTTGTTTCTGTGATCGGTAGGCGATACAGGCGTTAGGGGTATGACAGGTCATGAGACCTCACATTTTGGTAGTAGAAGACGAGAAGCATTTAGCTACTGGCATCAAATACAACCTTGAAGCGGAGGGGTATCGGGTGACGGTAGCCGGAGATGGACCGACGGCATTGCGTCTATTCGGTTTGTCGGGAGAAGGCCTTGATCTGGTAATTCTTGATTTAATGTTGCCGGGAATGAGTGGCTATGCGGTTTGTGAAACGATTCGCGGTTTGGGGAGTCGCATTCCCGTTCTGATGCTTTCGGCTCGGACCTTGACCGAGGATCGCACTCGAGGCTTCGATGTCGGTGCTAATCAGTACATGGCAAAGCCCTTTGATTTAGATGAATTGTTGAGCCGAGTCAAAAACTTGTTGCAATTGAGTCGGCCCGACCGAAGCGGCGAGGCTCCGGGGCTGATGAAGGCAAGAATAACCAGGGCGAAATTCGGCCCAGTCGTTGCTGATTTCGACACGCACCAAGTAAGCGTGTCGGGAAAAGACGTTAAAATGACGCCTAAAGAGTTGCGTCTCTTAAGATACTTTGTTGAAAACCCTGGTCGGGTGATCAGTCGGGGCGAATTGCTGGAAAGGGTTTGGGAGACAAGCGGAAATCTTCAGACTCGCGCCGTTGACCAATTTGTCGTGCGGCTGCGAAAGGTAATCGAGGCTGACCCGGCATCGCCTCGCCACCTGATGACCATTCGCGACGCAGGGTATCGATTTCTGCCGCATGCGGCGGATGGCGGAGATGATCAAATCGAGCCCGGAGCGTCGAGATAGTCAAAAAAAAAGCTCCCGGCTAGTACGTGTCCCAGGGGGGCGGAGGACAACGCGCTAAGGACCGGGAGCCGGTGGTTTGTGGGGTGGTTCGACGGTCCCGGCAGCATCCTGCATTCGGGAAGGTCGAACAACCGTAATCCTGGCCCTTTGCCACCGATGACACGTCGCTTCCGTGCGACAATGAAATTCGGAGTGCCCGCAACAAACTCGCTAAAGGTCAAGCAAATTTGCTGATGCAGGCCGCGATGGGCTCGGATCATCGCTGTGAGGTTCATGTTCTGTTCCTCAGCGGCGATGAGGGGAAGATAGGGGACGATTGACGCGGGGGTCAAGGCGAATTGGTTTCCCAACCTCAAGGCGGTTTCGCCCCAGAAAAAGCGAGGTTTAATCGCGTTACGTCCTTTGAACGATTGTGCTTTTTCCTGTTTTTTTAAAAAAACTGATAGATCGTTGTCTGCCTGTACTCCTCCCCCGGTTCTAGCAGAATGCTAGGGAATTCAGGTCGGTTCGGGCTATCTGGGAAGTGCTGAGACTCAAGGCATAGCGCACCGCGGTACTGGTAGGGCTTGCCTGCTTTACCTTTTTGTCCATTTAGAAAGTTGCCGCTGTAAAATTGCAGGCCTGGCTGATCAGAAAGAATGACGAGTTGTCGACCACTCTTGGGGTCCTTAAGCTTTGCGACCTCGCGAACTTGAGATGCAGGGCCACGAACGACA
>Ga0164293_10005506_pt1 | contig 10772 bp, 10 predicted proteins | sample GEODES118metaG_FD_111487 | JGI IMG/M metagenome (GOLD analysis project Ga0164293, IMG submission 111487) | Eutrophic lake water microbial communities from Lake Mendota, Wisconsin, USA - GEODES118 metaG | ecosystem: Environmental > Aquatic > Freshwater > Lake | place: USA: Lake Mendota...
CTGCTCGAGGAAGCTAAAGCGACAGTTGAACGATATGACAATGCTGCCGAAGCCGTAATGGCTTTACGTGCAATGCGCAGACGTGAGTTGTTCAAGATAAGTGCCTCTGATGTTCTGGGTTTAAGCGATATCGAGACGGTTGGCAATCAATTGGCAGTAGTAGCTACTGCCACGATCTCCGGAACACTTTCTGCGATCGTCTCACAAACGCCAAATGCACCTAGGTTTTCAATCATCGCTATGGGTAGATATGGTGGCGGCGAGTTAAGTTACGGCAGCGATGCAGACGTGATGTTTGTTTATGGCGATGTTGATGATGCAGCGAATCCAAATGCTTCCGAGCAGGCTGCGCAAACTGCGCACGCAATTGCAAATGAACTTCGCACTTTGCTTATGGCTCCTAGTACTGATCCAGAGCTAGCAATTGATGCTGACCTGCGGCCAGAAGGCAAGAGTGGACCGTTGGTTCGAAGCCTTGATTCATTTGCGGCTTACTACCAGAACTGGTCTTCTGGTTGGGAAACTCAGGCACTGCTTAGAGCTAAACCAGTTGCAGGCGATGAGTCGCTTGGCGATGATTTCCTAACTTTGATTGACCCAATCCGATTCAAGCCAGATGGACTTCCTGAATCTGAACTTCGCGAGATCAGAAGGCTTAAGGCCCGCATGGAATCAGAAAGATTGCCACGTGGAGTTGATCCAGGACTTCACACCAAGTTAGGTCCCGGGGGATTGTCTGATATCGAGTGGCTGGTTCAAGTTAAACAACTTGAGCACGGATTCAAACTGCCTGAAATCACAAACACCGAGACTATGCCAGCACTTAGACAAGAAGTAGCCAGTGGATTAGTTTCGCAATCAGATTTTGCCCAGCTAGAAGCGGCATGGAAATTGGTTATGCGAGTTCGAAATGCCTCGATGTTAGTCAGAGGCAGGTCTACTGACACGGTGCCAACTGACTTGATTGAACTTAGTCGAGTGTCGCACCTACTTGGATATGGATTGCGCGGCGGACAGCAGTTAACTGATGAGTATCGTCGACTAACTCGTCGTTCCCGCGCAGTAATCAAGCGGGAATTTTATGGCGAAGTCGAAACTAGTTAGCGACTCTTCCAAACCGTTACTGCACCAGCAAGATCTTCAAGTGCAGTTCCAACTGACTTAAAGTACGTAATCTCATCCACCGAAGTGCGACCTGGGTGCACACCTCGAGTTAAGTCATGAAGATCTGCCAGCACATCGTTAGCTGTAATGACTCCTTCTGAAATTGGAATTGCTAAATCTCCACCTTCTTTAAGGGCTCCCGTACGGGTGTCACAAAACACTGATGCGGTCTTGATTAGCTCATCATCTGTTTCCCGCATAGTTGGAGTAAAAGCGCCAACAGTATCGACGTGAGTTCCAGGCTTTAGCCATTTTCCGAAAATCAGCGGGGTAGTAGTCAAAGTTGCAGCCGATACTATGTCGCTCTTGCCTACGGCACTCACTAGATCGGGATGTGATGTAACTGGAAGACCTTCGCTACGCAATTGCTCTGCCAATTCATGTGCTTTGCGAATGTTGTGGTTCCAAAGAAAAACTTCTTGAATAGGTCGCACTGCCATGTGGGCGCGAATCATGAAAGGACTTAATGCGCCAGCACCGATCATGGTTAGTGCCTTACTGTCAGGTCGCGATAGGTATGTCGAAGCTAAGGCTGAAGCTGCTGCGGTTCGCCACACTGTCATGCGAGCACCATCCATAGTTGCTAGTGGCTGACCAGTATGACCATCGATCAAGTAATACAGTCCGTGAATACTCGGTAAGCCGATCTGACCATTACTTGGGTACACCGCAACTAGCTTTACTCCGATGTAGTTATCTTCGCCAGGTCCAGTCCATGCCGGCATTAACAAAAGTGCATTCTCTACTTCGGCGCCATTTGCATCAATGCCAGGCATGCCGTGATGCTGACGAAGCGGGGTAGTCCAAGTTCCAGCGAATGCCTGCTTAAGGCTTTCAACTAGGGAAGGGAAGGTCAGAATTCGGTCCAATTCGGACTGGTCTAAGTGCAGCATGGGTAACTCCTTATCCCTGCAAGGTTATTCCTGTCCGAATTCCTGTCCAATTTCCAGGTGCATTTTGGGTCAGGTAGGGTATTTTGCAGAACGCAAATCAAAGTTATTGAACTAGTTGAATGGATTTGAAATGAGTGCAACAGCAGTAAGTGGAGTAATCGTTGATTCTTGGGCAGCAAAGTCCCGAGTCCGAAATGCAGCACTGGTGCTTGGCCTTACTGCCTTCACTGCAGTCTCAGCACAGATCGCAATCCCACTACCATTTACTCCAGTGCCACTTACGCTTCAGACATTTGCAGTCCTAGTTGGCGCAGCAGCCCTTGGCGCTGAACGCGCTGTGTTGGCTCAAGTTCTCTACATCACACTTGCAGTTGCAGGCGCTCCAGTTATGGCCGGCGCTAACGGTGGGCGAGAAGCCGTTATGGGCGCAACCGGCGGATACTTAATCGGTTTCGTACTTGCTTCCTATGTAGTTGGACGTATCGCTAGCCGTGGCGCAACAACAAAGATTTCGACAACCGCACTTGCCTACATTGCTGGTAGCGCAACTATCTACTTAATTGGCGCACCATGGCTTGCTTACACAACAGGCAACACAATGGCATGGGCCATTGCAAATGGTGTTGTGCCGTTTCTAATTGGTGATGCAATAAAGGCAGTAGCTGCGGGTGCAGTTCTTCCATTGGCTTGGAAGTTAACTAACTCAAAGTAGTTTTCTGCACTTGTAGCTATGGGTTACGAAGGCGCGAATAACCAAAGAATTGGAAGCGTAGCCATCGCAATTGCGCCGATGCCAACCAGCAAGCTGGACCACCAAGGTGAAGCATGCTCGCCAAGTAGTTGTTTATCTCGGGCAAGCCACCAAATAATGAACATCAAGATTGGTGCAGTCAGCCCATTCAACAGCGCCGCCACTACAAGAGAGCGCATTGGATTTATCCCGATTAGATTCAATGCCACAGCAATTGCCATCGATACAACAATCACGCCATAGAACTGCTTTGCTTGGCTTGGGCGCTTCTCCAAGCTTTCTCGCCAACCCATGGCTTCACTAACGGCATAAGCAGTAGAGCCAGCTAAAACTGGAACTGCTAACAGTCCGGTTCCGAGTATGCCAAGTGCGAAGAGGATTCCTGCTGCGTCACCAGCAATCGGTGCTAACGCCAATGCCGCTTGTTCTGGGGAAGTGATCTCAGTGATGCCATTGGCATTTAGAGTTGCCGCTGTTGTAGTCATGATGGCAAACATGACAAAGATGCCAGAAAACATTCCCGCCAACACATCACTGCGCATGGCTCGGATGTGTCCGCGTGAAGTATCTGGTAATTCACCAGACGCTTCCACTTCTTCTGCCGCTTGCCAAAAGAAAAGGTATGGCGAAATTGTGGTTCCAGCGATAGCAATAATTGCTGCAATGTCGAAGCGATTCCAACCAATTTCAATTTGGGTTAAACCTGCGAGAACTTGCTGCCAGTCAACGTTAGCTACGACTAGTACGGCAACGTAACTCAAAAGCGAAAGGCAAAGCCATCGCAGAACCCGTGCGTACTGGTGGTAAGGAATCAAGATCTCAGCAGCACCAACAAGCAATGCGATTAGCACCACACCGAGCAATTGTGGGATTGGCACGAACATTCGCACGACGGCAGCCATGGAACTTAAGTCAGCTGCAATGTTTACAGTATTGGCGAGCGCGACTAGAAATACTGTTACAAACAAAACCCAAGTAGGCATTCGCTGTTTGATAACTCGCGCCAACCCATGTCCAGTTACAAGCGCAATTCGCGCGCAAGTTTCCTGAATTGCAAAGGCAAATGGCAATAGGACTGGAGCTGCCCAAAGAAAGCGATAACCGAATTGAGCGCCAACTTGGGAATAAGTACCAATGCCGGATGGGTCATCGTCTGCCGCCCCGGTAACGATTCCAGGACCAATTCGCGAAAAGTATCCGGCACCTCGGATTTGAAGACGCCGGGGATGGTGGGAGGCAGAACTGGCGCTTTGTTTCGAATCCATTTCCTCAACCACATAGCCACCTTACTAAGTTGCGCGAAACGGACTATTTGTCCGGATTCAACGGGTATATCGAGGGGGGGGGGGCTTTAGTAAGTGCAGCTTGTAACCTGCGAAGGCTGAAATGAGAAATTGTCAGTCAGTACAAATAGTGTTGGGACATCGAAATCACTTATTCGCAACACACGAGGCTAACCCACTAACGCATAGCTAGATGAATTTCGATAAGATGCTTATAGGCAACACCCCCATAGCATTTGGTAAGTCATCCGAATTGAAGGAGAACTGTGTTAGAGCTAGTACTTACTGACGAACCGGTTACTCCTCGAGTTGAACTACTGGAAGGCCCACGCGTTCGCCTGACTATGAGTGCAAGCGAGAATCTGGCACATGGAATTGAGTTCTGTCGGGCTGAACTTGCCGAAGCTGTTGAAATTGCTTTAAGCCAACTCCATCATGATGAAGCAGCTCCATCAAGAGTTTTCGTAAGAGATGCGCAGGGGAGTCAGGTTATTACGACTATCGATCCGTGCACTACTTACGGATCACAAGCGATCGTTAGGTCCTAGAATTTCGAGTGCCTTCAGGATGTCTGCAGGTGAGGCCTTCAAAACTCGACATAGGTCCGGTAGCAAGGCAACACTTGGACGAGTCTCAAGTGAAAAGTAGCGATACAAGTTTCCGCGGTTAATCTGAATCTCTTGGGCAACCTCTTCAAGAGAGTTGTAACCCAGCTTCTCCATTCGAGCACGCAACCATTCCAAACCAGTCTTGTTAGTTGTGGACTTCTGTGCTGCGTTTGCCATCAGATTTATTTTCTCATTTCAAAAGTTGCTGCATTTAAGTATTACTCTGGAATATCGTACCTGCACCCTCAGAAGATCTATTTCACCTCAGGGCGCAACACAGTTAGTTATTTGTAAAATTTTTGTTACGTAGATTTGTTACTGGCGAGTAACCCGAGAAAACGGGCAGAAACCAGTGCCTGAGTGATTGCGAATTTATTCCGCAGGGGATTCCAGGTCTGCCAAAACTTCGATTTTTTGGGATTCCGAAAGTGGTTTATCAGCTTGCGGTAGACGCGACGCGGCATAAACCCACACATAAATTGTCGAAACAATTAATCCGATGGAGACCCCAAGTAGCGCAGACTGCGGACTCACATTCTCGACGAGATATCCACCAAGTGCGGTGCCAACTGCCAACATGGAACCTTCAACCGCCCACAACCAGGCTTGCGCTGATGTTGCGGTTCCCTGCGGTCGCACCGCTTCCAAAACTTCCCAATGGAAAACTTGAGCAAAGCCCATACCCAATCCAAGTAGGCCCAACACCACAGCCATTGACCAGCCTGGTGTTGTGAACACCAACGGAAGCGCAGCAATTGACGCCCCAAGAATTGCCCACTTGAATCCTTGCAGCGGTGTCGTTAATGACTTGCGACTGCCAATTAACAGTCCACCAATAATGCTGGTGCCAGCAAGCGTGGCCAAAAGTGGAGCAGATAGGCCAGGCGTACCTTGCAAAGTTGAAAATGAAGGAATTGATATTTCCAACAGACCCCAAGCTAAACCAAAGATAACTCCTTCGAAGGCAAGGATTTGAAATTGTTTATTGCGCAACAACATCATTGAGTTGCCTTGTTGTGGCTCTGGTTTCCAGTTTCGAGACGCTGGCATTTGAATGATCGCGATGCCACCGATCGCCATCAATGTTGCAGTAGCCCAAAGTGCAGCACTTCCGCTGACTGAAATTGCAATCGCAGTTGCCAATACTGGTCCAGCAACAATGGTCGAGCTCGACATAGTTGTATCCAAGGCATATGCAGTACGCAAGTTTTCTGGGCCTACCAGCACGCGCCATAACGGTCTGGTTGAGAGGTTTACCGGTGGCGAGGATAGTCCGATCAATCCTGATACAAAGATAATCGCTGCAGGGCTAGAGACAGTGCTTAGAACAATCACGAAAGCAACCCAACTCGGAACAAAAAAGCTAAGTGGCTTTGTTTGCCCCCACTTGTCTATCAAGTTGCCACGAAAGCCAGCAGTTAATGAAGAAGCAATTGTTTCAACGCCAGTGGCGATTCCAGCTAACGTGATCGAACCGGTTTTGTCCTGAACAAAGAAGAAGGTTGCTAGAGCGATCATTCCGTAGGCAAGCCGACCGGGTAGTGCGCTAATGACTAATCTCTTAACTCCTGGAATTTTGAAGAGATCGAGGTAAGTGCGCACAAACACAGCCTAGTGGTCTTAGCACTTGACGCTCTAAGCGATAAATCGCCTATAGAGCCAGATAAGTTTCTTTTCCACTAGGCGATGTGGGAGAGTTGAGAGTTACAAACTTTAGTCCACAAAAAGTAACCGCAGTTTTGCGAATTCAAGGAGCACCATGTCAGTCGAAAGTTCAGCAAGTACCCCAACCCAACTAGATCCAAATCGCTGGCGAGCCCTTATGGTCATCGCGATTGCTCAGTTAATGGTGGTCCTTGATGCATCGATTGTTAACATTGCACTTCCATCAATCCAGGCAGACCTTGGAATTACAGATGCAAATCGTCAGTGGGTAGTAACTGCTTACACTTTGGCCTTTGGCGGCTTGTTACTACTCGGTGGCCGAATCTCAGATTTTTGGGGACGCAAGAAAGCATTCATGACTGGCCTCTTGGGATTTGCCGGCGCATCTGCAATCGGCGGACTTTCTGTCAACCAAGAAATGCTTTTCTCTGCTCGCGCTTTACAAGGTGTATTTGCTGCGCTACTTGCTCCAGCTGCGTTGTCCTTAATTACTACAACTTTTAGTGACTCCAAAGAACGCGCAAAAGCATTTGGTGTTTATGGTGGTCTATCAGCCGGTGGCGCTGCGATTGGTTTGATTTTAGGCGGACTGCTAACACAGTACGCATCTTGGCATTGGACGCTTTTAGTTAACGTGCCAATCGCGATTGCTGCATTCATGCTTGCAATTCCAAACATAAAAGAGAGCAAGGCAAGCGGTGACACGCGTTATGACATCCCGGGCGCCGTTACATCAACACTTGGTTTAGTTTCATTGGTTTACGGAATTACCCAGGCGGGCGAACTAGGTTGGTCCGACCAGACAACACTTATGTGGTTCGGCGCAGCTATTGCTTTACTGGCAGCATTCTTTGTAATTGAAAGTCGTACCAGTCATCCACTTCTACCGATAAACATTATTCTTAACCGCAACCGTGGTGCGAGTTACTTAACTTCATTTATTGTCGGTGCTGGATTATTTGGCATGTTCTTGTTCCTTGCTTACTTCTTCCAGGGGATCTTGCAGTACTCGCCAATCAAGGCGGGCTTGCTGTTTCTTCCGTTCTCGGTTGGTGTAGGTATCAGTGCTGGAATCGCATCGCAAGCACTACCAAGATTTGGTCCTCGTTACGTTTCTTTCACCGGATTGATTATGGCGACTGCGGGTATGTTGCTGCTGACCCAGCTGGAGCCAACAAGCGCTTACGTAAGCGATATCTTGCCTGCGCTTATGGTTTTGAGTTTAGGTATGGGACTTGTATTCGTTCCAATTTCGGCTACCGCACTATTCGGAGTGGGCAATCACGATGCTGGCGTAGCCTCTGCGGTACTTAACACCGCACAGCAAATTGGTGGTGCATTGGGAACAGCATTCTTAAACACCATCGCAGTTACCGCAACAGCCAACTACTTTGTTGACAACATGATTGATCCAGCAGATCCAGCAAATGCCGGAGCAATGCCAGTGGCGCTGACTGAGGGCTTCACTACTGCATTCACTTGGAGTGCCGGATTTATGATCCTGGGAGCCTTAATCTGGGTATTCATGATCAATGCAAACAAGGACACTTTGGGAGCCAATGACGCTCCTGTGCATGTGGGATAGCGAGCTGAAATGAGTGAGATAACAAGAGTTAGCGCAACTGATGTACCTGAGTTGCACGGCTTAGTTGAAAAGTATCGAGCTTTCTATAAGCAACCTGAAAACGAAAAAACTTTAGGTTACTTGGAGCAACGAATTGCTAACGAAGAAGCGATTGCATTTATAGCTAGAGATAACGGCAATGCAGTTGGATTTACTTTGCTGTATCCAACTTTTTCAACGGTTTCACTTTCAAACATTTGGCTACTTAACGACTTGTACGTCGATGAGTCTGCGCGCGGCAAGGGGATAGCAAGCGAACTTATGGATGTTGCGGAATCAGCAGCCAAAAGCGCTGGCGCAACTCGAGTCTTCTTGCGGACTGCAAACGATAACTTGCCAGCCCAAGCCCTCTACGAAGGTCGCAACTGGGTCAAGGATGAAGTGTTCCGCAGATACGACTTAGTGTTCTAGCCAGCTGAGTTGTCCTAGAGTTTTTGTATTCCTGAAAAGACTAAGATTGCGGCATGACTAATCAGATGCCCACTCGTAAGCTGCGCGATCTTGAAGTAAGTGCAATTGGCTTAGGCTGCATGCCCATGTCCTGGGGGTACAACGTTGCCGATGCCGACCGCAATGAGATTAGAGCAACCCTTCATCGCGCACTAGAGCTTGGCATTACCTTGTTTGATACGGCCGATGTTTATGGTCCTTGGACGAATGAAGAGATCCTGGGCGAATACTTGGTCAAGGATGGCTTGCGGGACAAAGCAATCATCGCCTCTAAGTGCGGACTCACACCAGTGAACATGACTTCCTATGGCAAAAACGGAAAACCAGATTATGTTCGTCAGGCATGTGAAGATTCATTGCGCCGACTCGGCACTGATTACCTGGATCTTTATCAACTGCATCGTGTTGATCCGGAAGTCCCGATTGAAGAAACTTGGGGCGCTCTTGCCGGACTTGTTGAAGCGGGCAAGGTTCGCTACATCGGATTATCTGAAACAACAGTTGAAGAAACTTCAAAGTGCCACGCCATTCATCCTGTTACTAGCGTTCAGAGCGAGTTTTCAATTTGGACAGATGAGAATGTGAAGAATGGCGTGATTAAGTACTGCGCCGACAACAACATTGGATTCTTGCCATTTTCGCCACTCGGTCGCGGCTTTCTAACTGGAACGGTAACCGCCGACACTATTGCCGATGGCGACTTCCGTAGTGCGAACCCAAGGTTTACTGCGCAAGCAATCGCTGACAATCAAAAGATCGTTGACGGCATTGCCACTATCGCTGGACGCCACAATGCAACTCCGGCGCAAATCGCATTAGCTTGGATTTTGGCACAAGGGCCAAACATGGTTCCGATCCCAGGTACTAAGCGTCGTAAATGGTTAGAAGAAAATGCGGCTGCCGTGAGCATCGTCTTAACTCCACAAGATATGGCTGACATTGCAGCTTTGCCAAGGCCAACTGAATCGCGCTACTAAACCTGTTTACGAAAAAGCGACTATAGAAGCGGGTAAGAACCGTCTTCGTCATGGACTTCAGTACCAACTAAAGCCGGAGTGAACACGCAAATGATCCGCAATTTAGTGTGAGATCGCATTTGATGACGATCGTGCTTGTCCAGCGTGTATGTCATGCCAGGTCGAACTTCAAAAACTTCACCAGTTTCTAAGTTTTCCAATTCGCCAGTGCCATCAATTATGTAATTTGCTTCGATGTGGTTCTTGTACTGCAGAGTGGTGGTAGTTCCAGCTTCTAGTTCAGTGTCATGAAACGAAAATCCAACGCCATCTTCGCGAGTCAGCATTCGAAGACTTGTGCCCGTTGAAACTTTCCGGTGACGAGGTCCGCCAACTAAATCTTCTTTATAAGTAACAATCATGATGACTCCTTAAATTGGGTATTCAACTTAGATCTATAGGTTTAACTTATCTGTACAAGTTAAACTGCCGGGGTGAATCCGAGCACTTCACCAAAGAATTTAAGTTCCTCGATTGCGCAGGTCGTAATTGTCTGACTTTTTCTAAAGCCATGACTCTCGCCATCAAACTCAAAGTATTTGTGCTTGATGCCATTTTTAATGCAGGCATCTCTAAAGGCCTGAGATTGAGAGGGCGGAACGATTGGATCGTCAGAACCTTGAAAAATGATTAGCGGCGAAGACAAGTTGTCGGCATGAGTCAGGGGAGAGCGCTCAATGTATAGATCTTTACGCTCTGGATAAGGCCCAATGAGTGAGTCCAAGTATCGAGATTCAAAGTCATGTGTGTCTTGCGCCAACATGGTTAACTCGGCAACACCGTAGTAATTGGCGCCTGCAGCGAACGCCTTGCTATGTACTAACCCGTTAAGCACGGCATAACCACCAGCGCTGCCACCTCTAATCAGTATCTGTTCTGGATTAGCCAAGCCGTCGGCAATCAAGCCAGCAACGACAGCGAGAATGTCTTCGGTATCAACAACGCCCCATTGACCCTTCAAAGTCTCGCGATAAGCCCTGCCATAACCAGTCGAGCCACCGTAATCAACATCGACAACGGTAAATCCACGAGATGTGAAGAAGGCACGCTTTATCGAAGCAACTCCAGTGGTGTTTCCTGTTGGCCCACCGTGCACGGTAATTATTACTGGCGGTAGATCCGTGCCTTCATAATTTGGATTAGTGGCGGGTGACATAAAGGCATGCACTCGACGTCCAGCTTTACTTGGAAAAGTAAGTGCCTGCGCAACCGGCAGGAAATCTTGGTCGATTGGGGCAAGCACTTCTGAAATAGTCGCTGCGCTAGACGAGTTATCAACTTTGAGTTCAACTAGAGCGGAAAGGGCTTTAGGTCCACC
>Ga0164293_10005508_pt1 | contig 10772 bp, 6 predicted proteins | sample GEODES118metaG_FD_111487 | JGI IMG/M metagenome (GOLD analysis project Ga0164293, IMG submission 111487) | Eutrophic lake water microbial communities from Lake Mendota, Wisconsin, USA - GEODES118 metaG | ecosystem: Environmental > Aquatic > Freshwater > Lake | place: USA: Lake Mendota, Wisconsin...
GACGAGGACGCGCGCCGCATCCGCACCCAAACGCTCGCGCCACAGGTCCACGGGAATATCGAGGTCCGACGTGGACCAGAACGGGCACGGAATGAGCCAGTCCACCCATCCCTCGCGCGCCCACGCGAGGGCGTCCATCCCTAGGCCAGCTGCCGCATCCGGGTGCGCTGGGATGCGCACGGCGAGCAGAATCCGGCGTCCCCGCTTCTCGGACCACTGCTGGCGCAACGCATCGACCTCGCGCATGAAGGCGGTGAGAACGTGCTTCTCCTCCGCCTCGCGTCCGGGAGTGAGGTGATATCCAAACCGCATCCAGTCGATCTCGAAGCCATCAGGGTCGTAGCGCTCAAACAACTCGCGCAGGAAACTCATCTGGTGCTCGCGCACCTCGGGATGAACGTAGTTGAGCGCCTGATTTGTCCACGGGGTCGTCGGCCCCTCCGGCATCCGCCGCAGGCGGGGATGCGTGCGCCAGAACTCCGAGTGCAGATAGCTCTTCGGATCGTCGGCCGCGTGGACATCATTCATGCGCATCGAAATCCACGGCGAGATGCCGTGTCGGCGGGCGCGCGCGATCCATAACTGGTAAGGATCGATTCCGGCCTGATCGAGGCGGAGCGCATTGCGCGGCCAAAGCCCCTGCGGCACCACGCCATCAACCGGCTCCCAGATCGCATCGCGCGCGCGACTGCGCACGCTCGAGCGCATCGAGTTCGGATTGAGGAACAGGTGCGTCACCGCCCCACCCGCGTACTTGTCGACCCACGCCTCCACCCCCTCCCGGGTCATGTCCGATTCCGGACGGGAACCGAAGAAGTGACTATTGTCCTCGTTGATGATCAGCAGGTCGCGTGGACGGGCCGGACCGGCCTCGGCAGCCCAGAGCACCGGGCAGGCACCGACAATGCAGACGAGGAAAAGGGCACGGAGAGTAGCCAGCATGAGAGAAAAAAGCCGCCGAGAGTTTCTTCCGCGGTTGCGAATGGCAACCGGAAGAATCCCTGTATTGGCCACCGCGGCCACAAACGATGATCGATTGCATCTTCCCCGCAGCGTCGAGTTTCAGACGAGGATTGACCCGACGAGAGGACCCGAAAGTCTCCCAAGGTCGCTCGCCCGTCCCCCGATCCCCCGGCGAGTGACCCTTTCTCAGTTTCATGCCCATTCCCCGCCCTGCCCGAGCAACAGGGTCTGACTCGATGGAACCGCGTCCCCTCGCCATGACGAAGCGGCTGCTGCTTGCCGCCGTCACCCTGAGCGTCGCGGTCGCGGCGACGTTGACCAAAGCGCCGGAGCACCGCTTGCAGGCGCCGGATGCGGTGATCGCGCAGGCAAATCCGCCGCGGCACGAGCTGGCCCCCGAGACGCTGCCCTTCCACCGCGAGCGCTGGCTCTCTCCGGAGGGTTACACGCGCTCGGTGCACTGCAGCATGGTCTCGCTGCTGCCGGACGGTAATCTGATCGCAGCGTGGTACGGGGGTCAACGTGAGGGTTCCGGGGACGTCGCGGTCTTCACGGCACGTTGGAACGCCGGAAATGATGTGTGGTCGCCACCGCAGCGCGTGATCGACCGCGCGCAGGCGGAGTTCGAGCTGGACCGTCCCGTGAAAAAACTCGGCAACACCGTAGTGTTTCCCGACCAGCACGGGACGCTCTGGATGGTCTACGTGAGCGTCATGGTGGGCGGCTGGTCCGGTTGCTCGCTCAACATCAAGGCGTCATTGGACAGCGGCCAAACCTGGGGAGAGAGCCAGCGCCTTTCGCTCAATCCGTACATGAACCTGAGCAGCCTGGTGCGGAGCCGACCGGTCTACGCCAGCGACGGCCGCATCGGGTTACCGATCTACCACGAGATGGCGCTGAAGTACCCGCAGGTGCTGTGGCTCGATGCGGAGCCCAAGGGCCAGCTGCGCAGCTATGAACTCCGCAGCTTGTCCGCCGAGTCGGAACTGCTCCAGCCGGTCCTCGTTCCCTTGGGCCAGGACCGCATGCTCATGCTCCTGCGCGACGGCCGACCGGAGCGCACCCTACGCACCGCTTTCTCCCGCGACAACGGCTGGACCTGGTCGCCGACCGCACCAACCTCGCTGCCCAACCCCGATGCCGCCGTGGATGCCGTGCGCCTGCGCGATGGCCGAATCCTGCTCGCCTACAACGACGCGACCGCGGGCCGCGACTCCCTCCGGCTGGCGGTTTCGACCGACGCCGGGGCGACGTGGACCCCCGGGCCCGTGATCGAGCACGAGCCCAAGCGAGAGTTTTCCTACCCGTCGATCGTCGAAGATTCGCGAGGCCGTATCCATGTAACTTATACTTGGAGACGCGAACGGATCAAACACGTCGAGTTCAACGCCGTCTGGCTGGATCAAGCCACCCTACAGCCGCGCTCGCTCGCCCAGCGATGAACGACCTGCCCTCAACGCTGCTGCATCCCATCGCACTGACCAGCGTGCTTTGGCTGACCCTGAACGGGATCACGGCGCGAATCCTCGGCCGGCCCATCGGTCCGCGTCTGCAGGCCGCATGGGGCCTCGTCTCTGTCGGGCTCCTCTTTGTTCCGGTCGGACCGGTCTCGCTCGGACGCTGGGTTGAGAGCTTTTTCCCGAATCCAAGCCTCCTTGGAATCGCCTTCGCACTCGCCCTCCTGTGGCGCAACCTGACCCAACGCGAACTGCTCCGCCCTGCCGACATCCGGGCCCTGCTGGCGATCGCGGCAATCGGCGGCTCGCTGCTCTACCTGAATCCCCTGTGGGGACGCGCGGTGGACTTCTACTATTTCGGATGGCGCAACGGTCCGGCGATCTGGACGATCACCGCCCTAGCGCTCTTTCTCCTGGCGGTCGGCAACCGTGTCGGCGTGGTGCTAACGGCCGCACTGGCCGCCTTTGCCATGAGCACACTTGAGTCCGAAAACGCCTGGGACTACGTGGTCGATCCCCTGATCTGGCTGGTCGCACTCGGCACCTTCGGCCTGCGGGCCGCGGCCGCCATCCGGCGGCGCTGGACGGAGGGCGGAGCGCAGAAAGCCGGGGTCGAGGCCACCGGCGAGCGACGTACGGAGGCCGTGGCCAGCGTGCCTCGATCAGCGCCGGCGGACCTCTAACCCGGGAGCCCGGGGGTGGATCAGCGGACCGCTGACGCGGCCGCGACCAACTCGAGGAAGCTGCGGGACTCCAGGCTGGCGCCGCCGATCAGGCCGCCATCGATGTCACGCTGGGCGAGAAGTTCGGGGGCGTTCGCGGGCTTCATCGAGCCGCCGTAGAGGATCCTGACCTTCTCCGCGGCGTTCTCGCCGTACCCCTTCGCGAGCAGACTGCGGATGAACGCATGCACCTGCTGCGCCTGCTCGGTGGTGGCGACCTTGCCCGTGCCGATGGCCCAGACCGGTTCGTAGGCGATCACGACGCTGGAGATCTGATCTTTGCCGACGCCCTCGAGGCCTGCCTCGACCTGCGTCTGAACCACCCGCAGCGTCTCGCCCGCCTCGCGCTGCCCCAAAGTCTCGCCGACGCAGAGGATCGGCTTCAACTGACCCTTCAGGGAAGCGATGACCTTCTGGTTGATGAAGCTGTCCGACTCCTGGAAATACGAGCGACGCTCGCTGTGACCCAGGATGACATAGCTAGCGAACAGCGAGCGCAGCATCCCCACGGAAATCTCGCCCGTGTAGGCGCCGCTCGCCTCCGGGTGCACGTTCTGGGCGCCGAGGCGCACGCCGGAGCCCTCGAGGACGCGGCCCACAGACTCCAAGGCGGTGAACGGCGGGCATACGACCACGTCGACGTCGGTCTGCTTGCCGGCCGCGGCGACGATCTCCTGCACCAAGGCCACGCCATCGGCCGAGGTCTTGTTCATCTTCCAGTTGCCAGCGATGAGTTTCTTGCGAAGCGGTGACATGGTGGGAAAAGCGTGGGAGCGATGACTCAGGATTCGAGGAACTGGACGCCGGGGAGCACCTTGCCCTCGAGGAACTCGAGGCTGGCTCCGCCGCCGGTCGAGCAGTGGCTGACCTTGTCGGCGACCTTGAACTTCTTCGCGGCCGTCGCGGTATCGCCACCGCCGACCACCGTCGTCGCGCCCAGCGTGGTGGCTTCCGCGATCGCGGCAGCCATGGCCTTGGTGGCCCCGGCGAACGCGTCGAACTCGAAGACACCGGCTGGGCCGTTCCACACGATCGTCCGCGAGCGCAGGATCGCCTCGCGGTACAGGGCGATCGACTTCGGGCCCGCATCGAGGCCCATCCAGCCGGCCGGGATCCCAGACTCGTCGCTGGCGGGACGCGTGGCGGCGTCGGGGGCGAATCGATCCGCCGCGACGTAATCGACGGGGAAGGTCAGCCGCACGCCGCGCTCCTTCGCCTTGGCGACGAGCTCCGGGACCAGCTTGGCGCCCTCCTCGTCGAACAGGCTCGTGCCGATTTCCATGCCGTGCATGACCTTCTTGAAGGTGTAGGCCATGCCACCGCCGATGATGACTTCGTCGGCCTTCTCCAGCAGATTCTTGATCAGCGGGATCTTGTCCGCGATCTTCGCCCCGCCCAGAATGGCGAGCAGCGGACGCTGCGGATGCTCCAGCACCGCCGCGAACGCCTTCAATTCAGCCTCCATCAGGAAGCCCGCCGCCTTCTGCGGCAGGTTAACCCCAACGATCGAGGAATGCGCGCGGTGGGCGGTGCCGAACGCATCGTTCACGTACACATCCCCCAGTCGGGAGAGACTGGCGCGGAACGCGTCGACGGCCGCCTTGTCGGCCTTGAGCGACGTGCCATCCTCGAGCTTCACCTTGCCCTCCTCCTCGATGTGGAAACGCAGGTTCTCCAGCAGCAGCACCTCGCCGGGGCGTAACGCCGCCGCGGCCTGCTCGGCCACCGGGCCCACGCAGTCCGACGCGAAGGCCACCGGACGGCCGAGCAGCGACTGCAATTCCGTCGCGATCGGGCGGAGCGAGAACTTGGCGACCGCCTTGCCATCGGGCCGGCCCAGATGGCTCGCCAGCACGACCGAGGCGCCCTGATCCAGCGCGTAACGGAGCGTCGGCAGCGCGGCGACGATGCGCTGGTTGTTGGTGATCGCGCCGGTCACCTTGTCCTGAGGGACGTTGAAGTCGACGCGCAGGAAAACGCGCTTCCCGGCGAGAGCGAGGTCACGGATGGTCTTGAAGTGAGGCATGGCGGAACGAACGGCGCTGTCCGGGCAGGATCAACCCATCGCACCGGCGGCAGGAAGGCCCGTACCTCCCGCCGCCCAACGCGCGCGAATGGACGTCGATGCGTTAGAGCTTCGCGGCGATCTTGCGGCTGAGGTCGACGACGCGGTTGCTGTAGCCCCACTCGTTGTCGTACCAGCTCACCAACTTGAAGAAGTTCTTGTTCAGCTCGATCGAGCTGCCCGCATCGAAGATCGAGGAACGGGTGTCGTGGATGAAGTCGGTGGAGACGACTTCATCGTCCGTGTAGCCGAGAATTCCCTTCAGGTACGTCTCGGACGCGCGCTTGAGGGCGGCCTTGATCTCGTCCAGCGACGTGTCCTTGGCCGTCCGCACGGTGAGGTCCACCACGGACACGGTCGGGACGGGAACGCGGAAGGACATGCCCGTGAGCTTGCCCTTCACCTCCGGAAGTACCAAGCCGACGGCCTTCGCCGCGCCCGTGGTAGCCGGAATGATGTTCTGCGCGGCGGTACGGCCGCCCTTCCAATCCTTCTTGGACGGGCCGTCGACCGTCTTCTGCGTCGCGGTGTACGCGTGCACCGTGGTCATGAGGCCCTCGACGATGCCGAAGCCCTCCTTCAGGAGCACGTGGGCGACGGGCGCCAAGCAGTTCGTCGTGCAGGACGCGTTCGAAATGATGTGGTGCTGCGCGACGTCGAGCTTGTCGTCATTCACGCCGATCACGACGGTGATGTCCTCACCCTTCGCCGGAGCCGAAATGATCACCTTCTTGGCGCCGGCCACCAGATGGCCCTTCGCCTTGTCCGCCTCGGTGAAGAGACCCGTCGACTCAATCACCAGCTGCACCCCCAGCTTGCCCCACGGGAGCTCGGCGGGCGTCTTCGCGGACACCACCAGAATGTCATGGCCGTTCACCACGAGCACGTCGTCTTCGAGCTTGTCCGGGGACGACTTCTTCGAGGAGACCGTGCCCTTGAACTTCCCCTGCGAGGAGTCATACTTCAGCAGGTAGGCCAAATTGTCGGCGGGAACGATGTCGCCGACGGCGACGACGTTGAACGTCGAGCCGAGCAGGCCCTGCTCAACAAGCGCGCGGAACACGAGGCGGCCGATGCGGCCGAAACCATTGATAGCGACATTCACTGCCATGGGAGACTCCAGGTTCTAGGTAGGGATTTGCTGTTTCAGGTGAGACCGCGCCACGGGGACGCGGAGAGATCAGACCAACACACCGCCCCTCGCGATGGCAAGGGTTTTGGCGGGTGCCTTCAGGCCTCGGTGACCCACAAGACGCAGCTAAGCGGCGGTAGAAACAGCACATCCGATACCACCGGTCGCATCCCCGCCCCCTGCTCGTCAAAAAACTGCTCCACATCCGCCACCACGCGCCACTCCCAGCCGACCACCGCCGCGTTGGGAATCGACAGGTGCACGTCCTGCAACGTGGGGTTCATCGCAAACAGGAGGCGACTCGTTCCCGCCGAGCCATCGGCGTTGTAGAGGGCTGCCAACGCGGTCGATTCCGGCAGTGCAAAGAAGCGGAAAAAGCCCTCGGAGACGCGCGAGTAGTGCCGGAGCAGATAGCCGAGCGCGCCGCGCCGGAAGGCCACCCACGCCGCAACGTAGGTGTGACTGCCCGGGTAACGCAGGAGTCGGTGGTAATCCAATGCGTTGAGCTCACCGCGCTGATAGGTGTTCGAGACACCGTGCTTCGAGCGGAGGAAGTCCTGCCCGCTCGCCAGCATCGGTATGCCCACCGACATCATCAGCATCGCCACCATCAGATGGGTCCGGCGACGGTCGTTCGCGGTCGGGACCGACCCATCGTAATGATGGTTCTCCGTGATCATGTCGATCCAGGTCCGGTCATCGTGCGACTCGGTGTAGTTCACGGTCTGCGCCGGCCACTTCGCAAAGTGCCAGGGCGAGCCTTTCAGGAAGTACTCGCAACTCGCCGCCGAGCTCCCACCGCGGAGGTAGTCGCGGACGAAATCACGGTATCCGTCGTTCCACGACGCCCATCCGGTCTCACGCAGCTCGCGCGCCATGTGCCCACGATAACTCCAGGGCTCAGCGATCAGGATAACGTCGCGTTTGACCTCCTTGAGCGCCGCTTCGACCTCCAGCAAGACATCGGCACCGAGCAGTTCCGCCAGGTCGAAGCGGAAGCCGTCCACTCCGTAACTCCGCAGGAGGTGAGTGCAGCTGTCGATGATCAGTCGCCGACTCATCGCCGCCGTCGCGCGCAGATCATTGCCGCACCCACTCCAGTTCGTCAGGTTGCCCGCGGCGTCCTGGTCGAAGTAGTACAACTTGTCGACGAACATGAGGTGCGCCGGCTCGCCGACGTGATTGAACACGACGTCGAGGATGACCGCGATTCCCCGGGAGTGAAAAGCGGCCACGAGGTCCTGGAATTCGTGCACCCCGGACGCTTGCTCCGGCTCCGTCGCGTAGGCACTCGCGGGGGAGAAGAAGTTCGTGGTCATGTACCCCCAGTGGTACTCATCCCCAGACCGGGCATCGAATTCCTGGACGGGCTGCAGCTCGACGCAGTTCACACCCAGGGAATGGAGGTAGAAGTCAGGACTCCGCACCCACGCCGCCAACCCCGCAAAGCCACGGCGCTCGCGCGGTCCGAGCGAAATCGGCGCCCGGTGCACGAGGTCGCGAACGTGCGCCTCGACGATCACCAGATCGTGCCACGCCGGCGTCCGAAAACCATCCCGCACCGCGCCGATCCAGTCGTCGCGCAGGATGATGCCCGGCCCCTCCCGACCCACGGCGGCCCGCGCGTAAGGATCGAGCACCGCCCGCGAGGGGTCATAGAGGCCGAAGGCATCGTGCGGTCCGTCGACGTGGAACCAGTAGTACCAGCCGTGGAGATCCTCATCGAGCGCCACCTCCCAAGCACCATCCCTCCGCGCCTGCAACGTGTACCGTCGCGGTTCGGCGGCGCTGCCGAGGGCGTCGGTCACGATCAGCTCGACGCGCCACGCGCGGGGCGCGAAGAGCCGGAAGACCGTGACCCCGCCACGCACTTCCGCCCCCAGGCGGGCCTTGCAATGGAGGGCGAAGAAGAAGTCGCCAGGCATCAGGGGTACCGAGCCCGCCTCTCCCGCTCCCTCACCCCAGCCGATTCTCCACGTGGCGGCGAGGTCCAGCGGGGCCGGGAGGTCAAAACGGAACCGATGCCAGCCCGTACGGTCGGGATCGATCGTCCGGTTGCGGTTGCCCGCCTCATCGACCGCCACGTTTGGGGCGGTTGCCGGGACATCCAGCCACCGGCCGGACTCGGTCACGAACTTGAAGCGCACCCACGGATGCGAAAGGAAGCCGTCGGCCCGCCACGAGCGCCGCAAGACCGCTTCACCCGCCAAGGTTCCGGGCTGAAGCTCCCACTCCGGCCGGCCAATCGGATCCCATCCGTTGAAATCCCCAGCAAGGTAGAGTCGTCCCGTCGCCAGTTCCTCCTTCAGCCCCGGTGCATCCGCCAGCCGCACCGCAAAGGTGATGTCGCCGGTCGCATCGATGCCATAGCCGCTGGCCAACGCAAAGGTCTCTTCCGGCTCGCGCCGCACGTGCGCGAGTTGCGGTGCGTCCCGTCCCAACAACATCAGCGGCGGCACCGCACGTCCCCGCCAGTCATGCGCCAGCTCCACCACCCCGTGCGTGGGCGATTCAAGCCGGGCGTGAATGATCTTCCGGGCGCGTGCGGACATGAGCGGCGGCTGCAGCATCCGGCACCGAGCCGTCGGGACAAGCGCACAATTTCACCGCGCTCAGAAGGTGGCGCGATAGCTGGCTGAGAAGGTCCGGCCCGACCCAACCCGCGCGACCCGCTCCAACAGGTCCACATCGGTGAGGTTGCGTACCGCCAGCCCGACGGTGTGTCGCGCCGTCTTGCTGGGTTCCCACGAGTAATTCACCGAGGTTCCAAAGAGGGTGTAGGAGGGAAACGCGAGGAAGGCGCGGTTCGGGTCCGCGTAGCTCGCCACGAATCCCCCCACGTGAGTCAGCGTCCACGACGTCATCACGCCCTTCCAACGCCCGCGGTTCACGAGGTGCCGCGCTCCCATGGCGAGGGTTTCCGCCGGCAGCCGCGTCAGGGCGCGCCCCACTTCCTCCGGTAGATCTGGCGACGCCGTGGTGATCGCCCGGGTGTGCGTCGCCCGTCCGGTCAGGGTCAGAGCCGGCGTGATCGCGTACCGGACATCCAGCGTGGTACCCGTGAACCGCTCTCCTCCCGCCGCCACCAACTGCGGTTGCGTCTGGTTGGCGTCAGCGATCGGGTCGTCATACAGCGGGTTCCGCCGCGAAATGTTTTCGTTCAGGTACCAGAAGCCGAGCAGCGTGGCGGTCAGGCGACGACCAAGGGTCAGGGTCTTGATCCCTCCCTCCAGACCACGCGTCGTCTCATTTCCCTGAATACGGCCCGTACGCGCATCCACCCGGGTCGAAGGCTCGAAGGCGGTGCTGGCGTTGGCAAAGAACAACGCCCGCCCGGGCTTGAGCTGGTGATTCACCCCAGTCAGCCACGTTACTTCCTCGGAGCCGTCCGACAGGGTGGCCCGGGTCGCACCGGGCCGGCGATCCTCCACCTCCAGCTGCACCGCATCCCGGCGCAGGCCCGCGGTGATCACCGTGCGTCCCTGCGCCAGCGCCATGCGCTCCGTGATCGCGAACGCCGTATAGGTGGCCAGCTCGGAGCGGTCGGTGATCAGGCGCCGATAGGTCTCCGGCCCGAACGGGGGGCGAAAATAATCCGGCTGCTCGGGATCGAATCGACGCACGGTCGCCGGCAAGGCCGCCCGCTCCGCCGCATCCAGCCCGCGCTGCACCCGCGCATTGTCCGCCCGCGAGGCCTGCAGCGACACGAGGAGTTTGTGATCCGCCCGGCCACTGGAGAAGCGCGTGGTGACTTCCACGCCGCCGTTCAAGGCTTCCCAGGGCTGCTCCGAATGCTGCGGCTCCCGCGTCCCCGCGAAGACCCGCTCGTCCAGCAGGAACTCGCCCTTCGTGAAGCGGTCCTCCACGAGGGAACGCCAGAACCACTGCGCACCGGCCCGCAGGCTGACGTTCCGGTTGACCTGCGCCTCGAGTTGCGCGCTCGCGCTCGCGACCTGCTTGCGGATCCGTCCCTGCGGGCCATTCACATGCAGGTACGCCAGCGGCAAATAGGGACCCAGGACGGGCGTCCCGCGGCTCGCACGGTACTCGGGGATGCCGGAGCCGGGATTGGCGTCCGTGTCGGTGTAGTCGAACTGCAGCAGGGTGCTCGCAGCCGCAGAGTGCTTGAGGGTCACCGCGCCGCTGAAGAGGCGCTGACGGTTCACCGCAAAGGCCTCGGGGCCCCCGCGCTCGCGCCAGCCCAGCATCCAGCGCTGCCACGATTTGCGGGCCACCAAGGGTGCGTTGTGCTCGACGCTGGCGACGCGCTCGCGCGCGCTCGTTGCGGTCAGCAGCACCCGGCTCTGCCGGCGGGCCCGGGGGCGCTCCGTCACGAAGTTCTCGATGCCGCCCGGCGCGGCCTTTCCCGTGACCGGAGTCAGCGGACCCTGAATGCGCTCCCCGCTCTCCGCATTGAGCACTTCCGGCACGCC
>Ga0164293_10005509_pt1 | contig 10771 bp, 5 predicted proteins | sample GEODES118metaG_FD_111487 | JGI IMG/M metagenome (GOLD analysis project Ga0164293, IMG submission 111487) | Eutrophic lake water microbial communities from Lake Mendota, Wisconsin, USA - GEODES118 metaG | ecosystem: Environmental > Aquatic > Freshwater > Lake | place: USA: Lake Mendota, Wisconsin...
CCTCTACCCGCCATGTTGGTGGCTATGGTAACAGTTCCTGGTTTACCAGCTTCGGCTACCACATCTGCCTCACGGGCGTGTTGCTTAGCATTTAGTACTTGGTGGGGAATCTTTTTGATAGTCAACATTCTACTCAAAAGCTCCGAGTTTTCTACCGAAGTAGTACCCACCAATACCGGACGTCCATTGTTCACCATTTCAAGGATTTCATCCCCAACGGCATTATATTTTTCTCTTACAGTTTTGTAAACTTTGTCTTGTCTGTCGTCTCTAATGATATCTCTGTGTGTCGGTATAGAAATTACATCCAATTTGTATATTTTCCAGAATTCACCCGCTTCGGTTTCAGCAGTACCTGTCATACCACAAAGTTTATGGTACATTCGGAAATAGTTCTGAAGTGTTATGGTAGCATAAGTTTGTGTAGAGTCTTCAACTTTTACGTTTTCCTTCGCTTCCACAGCTTGATGTAAACCGTCAGACCATCTACGACCATCCATTATACGTCCAGTTTGTTCGTCAACTATTTTCACTTTACCATCCATCAATACGTATTCTACGTCGATTTCAAATAGGGTATAGGCTTTCAATAACTGATTTACGGCATGAATACGCTCGGCTTTCGTAGAATAATCTCTGATTAATTCATCGTTCTTAAGGATTTTGTCTTCTTTACTAATATCCATTTTTTCGATGGCAGCCATTTCTATTCCCAAGTCTGGCATTGTAAAGAAATTGGCGTCTGAATCATGTGAAGAAAGAAAATCTAATCCTTTGTCAGTAAGCTCAATTGAGTTGTTTTTTTCTTCTATCGTAAAATACAAAGGGGCATCCGCCTCTGGCATTAATTTTTGGTTTTCTGCCAAATAAATTGCCTCCGTTTCGAGCAAAAGTTTTTTGTTGCCAGTTTCAGATAAGTATTTTATCAAAGGCTTACTTTTGGGAAGACCTCTGTGGGCTCTAAATAATGCCAATCCGCCTTCTTTTTTCTTGCCATCGGCAATAAGCTTTTTGGCTTCTACCAAATATCCTCCCACAATTTGCTTTTGTGCCTCCACAATTTGTGAAATACGTGGTTTAAGTGTATTAAAAAGCTCATCGTCGTTTTTCTTAGTCATAGGTCCACTGATAATCAATGGCGTACGAGCGTCATCTATCAAAACGGAGTCAACCTCGTCGACCATAGCGTAGTGGTGCGGTCTCTGAACCAACTCAGTTGGGTCGTTAACCATGTTATCTCTTAAATAGTCGAAACCAAACTCGTTGTTTGTTCCGTAGGTGATACCCGCATTATAGGCTTTTTTTCTTGCAAAAGAGTTTGCCGGATGCACATCTATACAGTCGCAAGTGATACCATTGAATTCAAAAATCGGTCCCATCCACTCGGAGTCACGTCGAGCAAGGTAATCGTTTACTGTTACAATATGAACACCCCGTCCAGCCAAAGCATTCAAGAAAGCTGGAAAAGTAGCTACCAATGTTTTACCCTCACCCGTGGCCATTTCAGAGATGTTGCCTTTGTGAAGTGACGCCCCACCGATGATTTGTACATCGTAATGCTCCATATCCCATTTGATGAGATTTCCTGCGGCCAACCACTCGTTCTTCCAAATGGCTTTGTCGCCTTCTATTTGGATGTGTTGCTTGGTCATGGCCAATTCTCTATCCAAATGACTTGCTGTGACTTCAATAGAACTATTTTCTTTAAATCTGCGAGCAGTTTCTTTTACTATTGCAAATGCTTTCGGAAGGATTTCTAGCAAAACTTCTTCAAGTTCAATATTTCTTTTAACCTCTAATTCGTCAATTTTCTTAAAAATCAACTCACGTTCGTCTATTAACATGTCAGGATTTTCATCAGAACTTGCCCTTAGTGCTACAACATCGTTGTCAATGTGAGCAAGTTTGTCTTTGATATATTGCTGTAAATCGGCCGTTTTTTGTCTAAACTGGTCGTTTGTGAGTCCTGCAAGTTTTCTGAATTCTTCGTTGGTGGTTTCGACATAAGGGCTTAGCACTTTTATGTCTTTATCTGATTTTGTGCCAAAAACTTTGGCAATACTCTTTGTTAAAAAATTGAACATGTTTATATCTTAAGTTCTTAAATGTCTATATTAATGAAATGCAAATTTACTGAATTTCAACGTTTTGTTTACAAGAATAGTACAGCAATTATAAATTTATGGATTTACGGTCAAATTGACATATGGAATTGAATTGTATAATTTATATAAAAACCTGAAAACAAGATATTTGATGCGTATGTAAGTGAATTTTTACATAAAAATAAACTCTGACAAACCGTCAGATAATTCATTTTAATCTTTTCAAATCTCCTGAAAGTGGATATTTTATTACTACTTTTTTCGAAGAAATATTCTCAAGAAGTGGTTTGAGTATCAATTCAGCATTCTTTTTGGTTTGTTCCAAAATATCTGAATCCAAAGCCGTCTTTAGAATTTGTTCCTCGGCTTTTCGGTAAGCTTGGTCTAACAAAACCGCCTCATTCATAAAAGCATAATCTGTTTTGTAGATTTTGGATTTTGAATGGTCAATTTTATGGTAACAAACCTCTGGATTTGGAAGATTTAATATCAAGGTGTCTCCAGAGCTTACCAATTCCTTTTCAGTTATTTTGCTCAAATCAATACAACCCACAGCCTCACCCTGAACTATTAAAATTGCCTTGGGGTCAGGAAGGAAGTCACGGACAATTTCTTGTTCTACCACATCACGGAAGGAATATTTTACCAATTCCATCTTACCTAGACTCACAATTTCCTTAATGACTATATTGTGGGTGGTTTTTACTTCGTCAGCCTTGAAAAAACTCATGGTCTTTACTTTCTCCCAAACAAAAATGCTTAGGAGAATCAAAACAACGTAAAACAATATTTTTATCCAGTTTCTTATCATTTCATTGCAATTCTGAACCGTCTCGCCGAAGCAATACTCATTCCTATTACCAACAAGGCAGTACCCAACCAAAGCAAATTGATATGTGGTTTTTCTAAGGCTTTCAATACAATATACTCTTTTTCGCCTCTACTTATAGCAAATGTAAATTTACCAGTTTCTGGATTTATCGCTAAAAGCTGAGCCCTGATGCCCAATTCACTACTGATCACGGGCTTGCTCCAAACCTCCCTATTTTTTATGGCAAAGATCGGTTTCATGATTCTTTCGCCATCTCTTTCCAATATTCTCAAAGTAGCTTGTGCTGCCACATCACCAGCTTGAAGTGGTAGGCCATCTAATTCATTTACAGGAGAAACTTCGTCAAGAATTGCCACGAAATCATTCAAAAAGAAAGTGTCTTTTATAGCCACAGAATAGTTTTCAGGCACACTCCACTCTTTGTCTTCGTTGGTAGTCACGTAGTTTACGTGCGAATAAATGTCTTTGTTCCAATATTTTTTAATGTGTGGCGATGCCACATTTCCCATTTTTTGGTTTATTTGATATCTTGGATAAAAGTTAAAATCTTTCTCTCCTTTCTTCTGATAATTAACCTGATAGTAAGTGTTTTCGGCTTCGTATTCTACGGTGTCACCACGTTTTACATAGAGCTTGTCACCGTCCATTATATCTGCTTTTGCTACACCTTTATAATCGCTTTCAGCAATAGGCTGAATAAATTTCTTTTCTATGTACCCTGGTACGTTTCTGACATCCACAAATTCTCCTCGAAAATCTAGTGTGAAGTCATTTATCTGCGTTGGTCTATTGTAATACAGTAACACATTTTCTTTGTTGTCTTTGTCGGTTTTGAAAATCTTTTCATTGGCCAAATTTACCGAAATGACCTTTTCGTATGCAGATGAGTACATAATGCCGACCAACATCAATGCCACTCCTATGTGGGTTATGGCTCCTCCCGCAACTTTAAAATTCCCTTTGATGATATCCAAAAGAATAGTTCCGTTGGCAGTTATGGAGAAAATCCCAGCAGTTAATAATATAATGTATTGCCATTGATTTACCCCTGTTACTGTAATGGCAATAGCAGAAAGCAGAAGGGTGATAATCAGTGGATTTAATAATTTTTTAACAGAAAATTTGTCCACTCTTTTCCACCAAAAATATTGAGCAATACCAGTTAATATTACTACTCCAATAAACAGCCACATTTGAAAGGTATTGTAGTGTTTCAATGGATCTGTTGGCATGGCCATATTTAATTTGTAGTTAAACAATTCGGCTATGCTATTATAGACTGGTATTGAGGTAGTTACTGTGATTTGAAAGGCCGCTAAAGTAAGCGTTGTTACACCCAAAAATATCCAGAATTCTGTTGAGTAAGTCGAGATTTCTTTGTTGTCTTTTGGTAAATATTTCCACCTTAAGGCCATTAACAAAATTGCTCCTGAAACAAAAAATAATAGATAAATCAGTAATTGACCAGAGAGGCCTAAGTCCGTAAATGAGTGAACAGATGATGTACCTAAAATTCCGCTTCTTGTGAGGAATGTGCTGTAAAGTATCAAAATGAATTGTGCGATACTCAAAATGAATGTCATTTTAAGAGCTGAAGAACTCTTGCGGGCAATGAGCATGGTATGAATACTGGCTACCAAAACCAACCAAGGTACATAAACCGCATTTTCTACCGGATCCCAACTCCAATAACTGCCAAAATTCAAGGTTTCATACGCCCAAATGGCACCCATCATAATTCCTGTACCCAATATAACACCAGAAACAAGTGACCATGGTAAGGCAACTTTTGTCCAGTCGCTGTAGTCTTTTTTCCATAATGCGGCCAATGCAAATGCAAAGGGAATTAAGGTAGTAGCAAAACCTAAGAAAAGTGTTGGGGGATGAATTACCATCCAATAGTTTTGTAATAATGGATTGAGACCATTGCCATCTTTGGGTACAAAGCTAGGGTTTGTGGTCCAAACAGGTAAGTTTGGCATAGATTCTCTCAATAGTAAAAAAGGCGAACTTCCAAGTTTGAAATCACCAAAAAGAACCGCTCCAACAATCATACTCGTTAAAAAAGCTTGAACGGCAGAGAATATCGCCATCATTGGACTTTCGAAATGTAAAAAATTTTTCTTTTTTGCCCTAAACCAGAAAATCAAAATAACTCCAAGGATAACATTCCAAAACATCCAAAGCAAAAAACTACCTTCTTGGTCCTGCCAAAAACAAGAAATGGCATAGCCCAAAGGCAAGCTAAGCGAGGCATTGTCCCAAGCGTAATGATATTCAAAGTATTTGTTGAAAATGATACTGAAAAGCACTATAACTACTCCAATTACAAAAAGAGTATGAAGAAAGAATGATTTTCGGGCAATTGAACGCCAGAAATCGGAATCTTTACTATTATTTTTGGCACTGATAAAGTAGGTATAAGTGGCAATCAATGCAGAAATAAAAGCCAATATTACCAATATATGGCCAATTTGGCCTAAATATGCTCTGAGCATTTCCGAAATTTTAGTTTTATAAAATGATTACAAATTTACCCTAAAAAAGGTTTTAAAATGAGGATTTATTAACAATTATTACCAGTTTTGTTAGATAATGACAATTTGGATTGATGAGAAAAGTAATTCTTCGAAAGATTTTATCATCAATCATTCTGAAAAATAATCTAAAGAACGAAAATTAAGAAGCGAATTATTGGTTAAAGAATATCAAATTGTATACTTTATACTCGTCGAGAGTTTAGTATATCGGATAGATTTAGCGTATGGGATTTTGTAAAATTTCAACTCAAAGCGTTTGAAACAATTCTAAAGAGATCGGCTCATTTGATTGAGATGAAAGACAATAATCTTCATAAATATTTAATTGGCAAAAGGAAACGGATATCAATATCGTTTAAAGCTTAGTTCATTCTCATATCTAAGTACGGAATACTTGTTTAGGAGTGAGGTAAAGAATGTATTGCTGGAGATTAGTGAAGAAAGATACGTCGACTACACAAAAAATGACTATCGAATCTTGTTTGTGGCAGCTGAGGACTATGATTTGGACTGCGGAATATGACTTCTGGAAACTATGCTCACTATTTACTATTTTTAATACAAAACATGAAATGAAATTTCTTATTGCACTCACCACAGTTTTGATAATGGCCATTAATTTTTCTGCCAGTGCCCAGTCATTGGAAAAGTACTTGAAAGAACTTGATCCAGAGATCATGGTTTCTTTGAAGCTGCAGAATCAACAAAGAGAAGTTTTATTTGAAAGAAACGGTAACAAAGTGGTACCAAGTGCAAGCCTTATCAAAATCCCGATTTTACTTTCACTCTTGAAAGAAGTAGATAGGAAGAATATCAAACTGAATTCAAAATACACTTTGCAGCCTGAAGATATCATTGGAGGATCGGGCGATCTGCAATATGAAATTCCGTTCAAAAAATTGACTTACAATTATTTAGCACAAAAGATGATAAGCGTAAGTGACAATACGGCCACAAATATCCTGATAAATAAAATTGGAGCGGAAAAGATTCAAAATAGTATTAATCTCTACGAATTAAGCAACACCAAGCTTAATAGAAAAATGATGGATTTTGAGGCCATCAAAGCAGGAAAACAAAATTTCACGACTTGTGAAGATATGAACGGCCTTTTAATAAATCTTTTGAACCAACAATTACTCTCCAAAAAATCTGGTAAAAAGGCAATGGAGATTCTGTTGGCTTGTGAAGACAGAACTACCATACCGAGAAATATACCCGTCAATATACCCATCGCACACAAAACAGGCACCTTGGACTATGTCCGCGGTGATGCGGGTATTATTTTTTCAAAAAATATTTTGATACTCACTGTTTTTGTTGAAAACTTTGAAAGCCTTGAACAAGCTGAAACCATCATTGGAAAAATAGCAGAATATGCTTACAATGATTTTGGGCAATAAAAAAGCCCACTTTCGCAGGCTTTTTTGTATTAAAATCAGTTAGAAGCTTCAATATATCACTTCAAAAGAGCAATCAAATCACAAAGGATTTTTTCGGTTTCTGTCAGAAACAAATCTTCATCTTTGTCTGTTTTCCCACTCGACTTGTTGATTTTCTTAACGGCTTTTCTATTATTTTCTGTATCTTCTTTTTCTTTTTTACGCAATTCGTAATTCAACGAATACTCCTTTTTGTCTTTTTGAGATTTGTATTCCTCTAAGTCTATCACGAGCTCTTTTAATGCCTCATCACTTTTCAGACGCGACTGAAACTTAGATTCCAATTTATTGACTATCTTCTCGTTGATATTATTAGTTTTCACAAACCCAACGTTCTCTACTTCATCATAAGGAAGAGCAGTTGGCTGCGAGCTTTCTCCCATTTCGTCCGCATTAAAAGGAGAAGGCAAAGCCAAGTCTGGCTCCACACCTTTAAGCTGGGTACTATTACCAGTTATACGGTAAAACTTCTCTGTCGTTAATTTTAACTGACCAAAACGCTCTTTGGCATCAAATCCAACTCCATTTGCATTAGAACCATTAAGGCCAACAATACCTCCGCTTTCTCTATTTCGAGAAGCCTGTCTTGGCGAATTTAGAAACTGATCTAGGTCAACCAACTGTTGCACTGTCCCTTTTCCATACGATCTTTCTCCCACTATCACGCCTCTTTTGTAGTCTTGAATTGCACCGGCAAATATCTCAGATGCCGAAGCACTGAATCTGTTTTGAAGAATCATCAATGGACCAGCATAAACGGTTTCTTTGTCAGTATCCGACTCTATGTCAACTTTTCCACGGCCAGTTCTACGTTGTACAACCGGACCGTCAGGAATAAACAATCCCGAAAGGTTGATGGCTTCGGTAAGTGAGCCCCCGCCGTTGTTTCTAAGGTCAATCAATACACCATCTACACCTTTTTCTTCAAAATCCAGAAGAAACTTCTTCACATCTTTGGTCGTACTTTGAAAATCTCCACCCTTGCGGGCATCTTCAAAGTCGCGGTAGAACATTGGAATGTCTATCACACCTATTTTGTAATCTTTTTTATCGTGTTTGATGTCAATTATTTCGGCTTGTGCAACAGCCTCCTCAAGCTTAATTTTTTCTCTAACGATTCTCAAAAGCTTAGGTTCTGTACCTACAGGAGCGTCTGAAGGCAATAGTTTCAGTCTTACGACCGTTCCTTTTTTGCCTCTAATCAACTTCACGGCATCGTCTGTTAACCAACCGATGATATCCTGAAACTCGGCGTTGTCACCTTGTGCGACACCAACTATGTAATCATTTTTGCTAGCTTGCCCACTTTTAAACAAAGGCCCACCAGGAACTACATCCACAATCATCACATAGTCCCCTTCATTTCTAAGTGTCGCACCTATTCCCTCCAAAGACTGACTCATTTCTATATTGAACTGAGCTGCACTGCTCGGAATCATGTAAGAAGTATGCGGATCGATAATCTCCGTAAAGGCATTCATGAAAGTTTGGAAAATATCCTCAGCTCTCCATTTCACTACCCTCGACTCATACATATCATAACGTTTGCTCAAAGTAGCCACCACCGCACTATCTGTACTTCCGCTTAGTTTTAAGCCCAAGGCCTGACTCAATATCATTTTATCCCAAACCTTGTCTAACTCCTTTTCGTCTTTTGCCCAAGGAGAAGTGCTACGGTTTACCTCATAGGTATCGTTGGTCGTGAAATCCATCGGCTTTTTCAAGAAATCCTTAATGTAGGCATGCCTGTTTTTATACTTCATACGATAGCTATTAAAAACGTCAAAAGGAGCATTTAATTCACCCGAAAGCATGGCCTCATCAATCGTAAATCTGTATTTTTCAAAGGAATCTATTTCTGCCTTCGTGAAATAGGCCTTTGAGCCGTCCACATTATCTATGAAACTCGACCATATTTTTGAGGATAGTGAGTCGTCCAAAACGAACTTGCGATAATGGTAGTTATTCAAAAACTGGGTCACAAAAGCTTGAACTTTGGAATGTGAGGCAGTTGGTTTAAGCGGGTCATAGCTATACTTGGGGGTTTCAGTTTGTGAAAAGGCCAAAAAACTCGATAGACCAAAAAAAGTAATTAAAAAACTTTTTCTCATTTTCATAATTTGTGAAAGTTTCCCGTTAATAAGAAACTATTTAACGATTTCAATCAATTCTACATCAAAAATCAATGCTTGATTTGGACCAATTGATGGTGGACCTTGTGGGCCATAAGCCAAATCAGAAGGTATGAACAATGTCCATTTAGAGCCAACCGGCATCATCTGCAACGCTTCAACCCATCCTTTTATTACTTGGGTTACACCAAATGTTGCTGGTTCACCCCTATTCACAGAACTATCAAAAACTGAACCATCAATGAGTGTTCCATGATAATGCACTTTTACTTTATCGCTTTCTAGGGCTTTGGCTCCCGTTCCGGCTGTTAACACCTTATACTGCAAGCCTGATGGAGTAGTTTGAACTCCAGGTTTGTTTTTGTTTTGTGCTAAAAAAGCCTCACTTTTAACTTTATTTTCGTTTCCAGCCTTAGAAGCTTGACTTTGGAAATAATTTTGGATAAAAGCCCCACAAGCTTCTGAACTCATAACTTTTTTATTGTTAGCAATAGCATCTTTTATGGCCATTGCCAATATATCCGCATTGACCTCTAGTTTCTGATTTCTCAAATTATCTCCAACGTTAATACCAATAGAATAACTAAGTGAATCTAATTTCGTTATTAAGGGTGTTTCTTTTTTTGAAACCGGTGCCTTGACAATTTGAGTGGCGTTTACGGGTTTGCTTGGTACTGTTGCTTTTTTCGTTACCTGAGCTTGACCAATTAGAAGCGTTAAAATGTTGATTGTGAAAGAAAAAAATGCGATTTTTGACAAAACTCTCATAGATGTTTTTTATTTTTTTTTAAAAATTTTATTGAAATACGTTAGAAAGACAAAAAAACGTAATAATTTTAACATTTTTAACATTAACATTAACAAATTTTTGTTTAAAATATTTGTGGTATAGTTTTTGAAATTTCCTAATAACGTAATAATAACCTAATCAGATGTCATTTTTAAAAAACATTACAAACTCTATTTCGTCTGTTTTTAATATTTTCAAAAGACCCTATCATTCCTCCACTTTAAGTTTCAGAGGTTTACTTCACTCCGCAGCAGTGGCTGTAGCCATTTTTGTTTTTTTGTTTATTTTTCAGCCCTTTGGTATTAGTGTAGTCAGTGAGACTGAAAAAACTATGACATTGGCTTTTTGTGGCGGAATTGCTTTAGTCAGTATGTTATTTTGCCAATTTGTACTACCGCTGTTGCTAAAGTCATTCTATGATGAGCACCACTGGACAGGCAGCAAGCAATTGGTGCAATTTTTAATTATGTCGCTCGCGGTGTCCTTTGCTCTAAATTTTTATCTTCAAAAAGTTACAAGCATTGATTTTCCTGTAGAAGGCCTAAAAGTTTTTGCTTACAGTATTATTCCGTTAGTTATGTTGGTTTTTATCCAGGAATCTATACACAATAATAAGTTTATACAAAAAGCTGAAAATCTCAATAGTGACCTTAAAAACAAAGGTGTGGTAACTTCTGAAAATCCACTGAAGGTATTGGTTTTCAGAGGAGCAAGCGAAAAACTGAGTTTAATACCTAATCAGCTAATTTACGCTAAAATAGATAGTAATGTGAGCGAGTTTTATTATCAAAACCCATTGGGAATAGACAAAACGGTGTTGAATATTGATGAAAAACAAGTAAAAGACGAACTAGCGGGTCATCCGCAGTTTGTGAAGGTTTCAGCCAATTTCATACTCAACACCAACGCCATACAAAAAGTGAGTGGCTC
>Ga0164293_10005510_pt1 | contig 10770 bp, 6 predicted proteins | sample GEODES118metaG_FD_111487 | JGI IMG/M metagenome (GOLD analysis project Ga0164293, IMG submission 111487) | Eutrophic lake water microbial communities from Lake Mendota, Wisconsin, USA - GEODES118 metaG | ecosystem: Environmental > Aquatic > Freshwater > Lake | place: USA: Lake Mendota, Wisconsin...
CCTTATAAGGAACTAAATAACTTAATGGTCTCGTTTCTGGACCTATGCCAGCATAGAGCCATATCTCGCCTTCTGTCTTCATCGCCAACAAAAACTTTTCTTTATAACTTTTATCATCAATTGGCGGGACTGGATTATTGGGCATATCCCCAGCATGTGTTAAACCACCATTATGGAGGGCCAGACGAGCTGAATTAAAATCTTCTTTGTAACAATTTTTCCCAGAAATATCTTCTCTCGCATGAATATGAACATCTCCCATCCCTGAAAAAAGTAAGGAGTTTTCATCAAAAAAATAATCAACTTTATCTTTAGCTATACCAAAGTCACCAACTTCAAGTATGAGACCAGAGATTTCACAAAATTTAATTTGCTGTCTTTTGATGTAATTCGAAGTGACACAAACGGCATCAATTATTTTCAAGTCGATCTCCTTATGATGGTCGTAGGTGATCCTTGGTCTTGCGGCATAGTAATAATTTCATCTATGACGACATGCCTAGGTCTATCAAGCATGAAAACCATCATACTTGCAATATCATCAGGTGTTAGTGGACTCATTCCTGAATACACAGAATTTGCTAATTGTTCATCACCTTTAAATCTCACTTGGCTAAACTCCGTCTCTACCATTCCTGGAGATACTTGCATCACTCTAATATTTTTACCTGCCGTTTCTTCCCTAAGCGCCCTTGTAAATGCCTTTACTGCATGTTTTGTGGCACAATAAACAGCTCCCCCTTGGTAGGAGTAATGACCAGCAATCGAGCATAAATTAATTATATCCCCCATGCCTTGTTTCATCATCCAAGGAAGAACTAAATGTACTAAGCGAAAATTTGAGGTAATATTCGTATCAATCATCTGAGTCCAATCTGCAATTTTGCTTTCATGAACATTATCCTTCCCAAGGGCAAGGCCAGCATTATTGATTAAAATATCAACATGAGAACCAGTGATCACTTTTATTTTCTCAAAGGACTCTTCTTTATTGATATCACAAGGGATAATGTGGATTTTTGATGACTTTAGCTCATCCTTTAATTGAATTAGTTTTTCTTCTCTTCTTGCAACTAAAAATAATTCATACCCTTTCTCTGAAAGCATCTTGGCAACAGAGCGTCCAATACCTGAAGATGCACCCGTGATAAGAACTTTTTTCATTTTTATCCCCTACTTTTGTCGTTCAAATTTAAAAAAAACTGAATGACCATAAAACTTTCTATCAAATACATTTCCTCTCGTTGAAAGGAAAAGCGAAAGCGCTAAAGTTGACTGCTCACCTCTAATGTCAAAAACATTAAAGTTTTTCTGTGCATAAAAACGAGAAAATGCTTCAGATGAACAATCAGATTTTTGTTTTTGAAAATAGTATTCTAATTGATGACGGCTACCACAAAAAATAAAGTGATCTTTTTGGAAATTAGGATAATCCTTTTTAAAAGTGGCCACAAATTGGTCATCCCAATCGAAGATCCTCCAAGGCCTTAAAATTAAGAAATTGTAAGACGAAATAATCAACACTAAAGACGTTAAGCAAAGATACTTACTGTGCTCAATGGTCGAAACGATGTCCAAAATAAAAGCAAATAAAAAAGGAACAAGAAAGATGTAATAACGACCAATTCTTAGATTAACTCCACATAGAGCTAGAAGCTCGACAAAAAAAAACGTCATCACAATCAAAAAAACAAAACGATAAAACTTCTCATTTTTAAAAAAAGAAAAGCCTCTTGAAAAAAGAAACAAGGTAAAGAAAAAAAGGAAAACGAAAAAAACAAACCAATCAGGATTGAGTGGATAATTAAATGTAAATGGATATGCATCACCACCAAATAAAAGAATCAAGGATTTAAACAAAGTATAAAAATCATTTTTAACCCATGAAACATTAGATAAGACCGATTGGGCGCTGAAAAACATCACTCTAAGTAGATAGTAAGTCACTACAGGAATGGAGCATGAAAGATACATAAAAGATTCTTTCAAAGATAATTTCTTTTTAACAAAATCTAGTAACACTAAAGTCCAGATAGGAATTAAGCTCAGAGGATGTATAAGTGAAATGAAAGACATTAGGTACCATTTTTTTATAAAACTAATTTCACGTCTATGATCCCAAATCATTAAAAGAAGAAATATCATTTCAGCAAATAGACCATAATGCCTTGCCTGTCTATCCTGCATAATGAGCGTGGGAGAGAGAGACCAAAAAGCAACAAGACCTAGAGATAAAAACTTATGACTTTTTTTTAAAAGAAAGAGACATGAAAAAAGAATTATATAACTAAGAAAAACACTAAACATTCTGATGCTAAAAATCGAATCCGAAAAAAAAACTGACCATAATTTTACTAAAAAATAGTAGAACATTGTATGGGACTCAGTTGAAAAAACTTGATCTAAATGATGACTAAAATACCAAGTAGCAACTTCGTCACTCCAGGAGCTTGTTTCTGAAAGAGAAGTGAGACGAAAAAATAAACCTAAAAAAAGAGTCGAAAAAAAAAGGACCTTCTCTTTTAAAAGAAGGTCCTTGAAAAAATTAAGCATTTAGTTTTCTTAAAACGTAGTGAAGAATGCCCGAGTTTTTATAATACTCAAGCTCATTTGCTGTATCAATACGAGACAATAAAGTGACCTTAATGACTTCCCCATTCTTGCGCTTAATTTCTGCTGCAATTTCAGCTTTAGGCTTCATCTGAGTAAGACCATGGAGTGTCACTTCTTCAGATCCATCTAGTTGTAGAGACTTTCTCGTTTGTCCACTAGTAAACTGAAGAGGGATAACTCCCATTCCAATCAAATTAGATCGATGAATGCGTTCAAAACTTTCAGTAATAACTGCCTTTATCCCAAGAAGTCTTGTCCCTTTTGCCGCCCAATCTCTTGATGATCCAGTACCGTATTCTTTACCAGCGAAAACCACAAGCGGCTTATTTGCTTCCTGATACTTCATAGAAGCATCATAAATCGTCGTCTCATCACCAGTTGGAACATATGTCGTAAGACCACCCTCTTTCCCGGACTTCACCATTTCGTTTTTAAGACGAATGTTTGCAAAAGTTCCTCGAGTCATAACTTCATCATGACCTCGGCGTGCACCGTACTGATTAAAGTCAGCTGGCTTCACTCCTCTTCCAACAAGATAAGATCCAGCAGGAGTATCTGGCTTAAAAGAGCCAGCAGGTGAAATATGGTCAGTTGTAATTGAATCACCAAAGAGTCCAAGAACATTGGCCCCAATAATATCTTTCACGGCCTCAGGATCTTTTTTCATACCCTTAAAGTAAGGAGGATTATTAATATAAGTTGACTCTGAATCCCAAGAAAAAGTCTCTCCCTCTGGAGCAGACACTTTTTGCCAGAACTCATCACCTTTAAACACATCCGAATAGCGAGACTTAAACATCGCTGGCGTAATTGATTTTGCCATCACATCGTGAATTTCTTGAGAAGATGGCCAGATATCTTTAAGGAATACATTGTTCCCCTTAGCATCTTTACCGATCGGATCTTTTGTTAAATCGAGTTTAACGTTTCCAGCGATGGCATACGCGACAACGAGTGGAGGAGAAGCAAGATAGTTTGCTTTTACATCTGGAGACACTCTTCCTTCAAAGTTTCTGTTTCCTGAAAGAACTGCTGAGGCCGTGATGTTTCCATCTTTAATCGCCTTAGAGAATTCCGGTTTAAGAGGACCAGAGTTCCCAATACAAGTGGTACATCCGTAACCCACAAGATTAAACCCAAGTTTATTAAGTTCGCCTTGAAGGCCTGCGGCTTCTAAATAATCAGTCACAACTTTAGATCCAGGAGCGAGAGATGTTTTAACCCATGGTTTTGTTTTTAAGCCAAGTGCATTGGCCTTCTTCGCAACAAGTCCAGCTGCTACAAGCACCGATGGATTAGATGTATTTGTGCAAGAAGTGATCGCAGCGATCATGACATCACCATGAGTGATCGTAAAATCAGCACCGTCAACTTTTTGGGTGAAATTCACTTCATCTGTTTTCACTTTAAAACCTGTTTCTGAAACGAGGTCTTTTTTAAATCCTTCTGCAATATGAGAAAGAGAGATTCTATCCTGGGGACGCTTAGGTCCAGCGAGAGAGGGCTCGACAGTAGATAAATCTAGTTCAAGAGTGTCTGTGAAAATAGGATCTTTTGAATCATTTCTCCAAAAACCTTGCTCTTTAGCGTATGCTTCAACAAGTTGAACTCTGTCCTCATCACGACCGGTAAAACGTAAATATTCAATGGTTTTTTCATCGATAGGGAAAAATCCACAAGTCGCACCATACTCAGGGGCCATATTCGCAATAGTTGCTCTATCAGCTAACGTTAAGTCTTTTAAGCCTGGGCCAAAGAATTCAACAAATTTATCAACCACTCCTTTTTTACGGAGCATATTCGTTACAGTTAAAACAACATCCGTTGCAGTAACACCTTCTTTTGCTTTACCAGTTAATTTAAAACCGATAACTTCAGGAATGAGCATGGTCACTGCTTGTCCAAGCATCGCAGCTTCCGCCTCGATACCACCAACACCCCAACCAAGAACAGATAGACCATTAACCATTGTTGTGTGGGAATCTGTTCCAACGCAAGTATCACAATAAGCAAGTGTTGTACCGTTTTCTTCTTTTGTCCAAACAGTTTGAGCGAGATACTCTACGTTTACTTGGTGACAAATACCTGTTCCTGGAGGAACCACGCGAAAGTTTTTAAATGCTTTCTGGCCCCATTTTAAAAACTTATAGCGCTCTCCATTTCTTTCATACTCAAGATTCATGTTTTTTGTGAATGCATCTGGAGAAGCGGAGTAATCAACAATAACAGAGTGATCAATCACAAGATCAACCGGAACCAGAGGGTTAATTTTTTGAGGGTTACCACCAACGGCCTTCATGGCATCTCTCATCGCTGCTAGATCCACAACAGCAGGAACACCTGTAAAATCTTGCATAAGAACTCGAGCAGGATAGTAATTAATTTCTCGAGTTGATTTTTTATCCTTAGTCCATTGACCCATCGCCTTGATGTCATCGGAGTAAACAGTGAAACCATCCTCATTTCTTAGAAGATTTTCCATCAAAACCTTAAGTGAGTATGGAAGATTATCCACATCACCAACACCAGCTACTTCTGCGGCCTTTAATGAAAAATAGTCGTAAGACTTATTTCCTACTTTTAATGTTTTACGGGTCTTAAAAGAATCGAGTCTTTTGTCTGACACAGATCACTCCTCATTTAGAAATTTTATGAAATATTCTAACTCTTTGGGGGCTTGGTGACTATGAGAAATAACAGAAGGAAAGAAGGTGCAAACAATCCTGACAATAATTATCAAGAAAGGATAAAATTAACACTTCAGACAAAGATGAAACATTTCGATAAGGAGGTTATGGGGAATGAAAAAACCTTAACACTATCGAGAGAAAAACATTTAGATCATATGGTAAGGGTCGTGCCGTTTATCGTTTTTTGCTACGCTGTTCAATGCTTTGTGATCACAAAAATTGGACCCGGAGATTTTTCAACCATTAGCTTGGCCATTCTAGGGGGCTTTCTTGCTCTCATGATTGCTGGCTTTATTACCTACGACGTTAAACATCGAGTAATCCTAGACGATTCAGGTATAAATATTCAATTTCTTGGAACAACAAAATTAGTCTCATACGACGAGATCTGGATGATTGAAATTAACGATCCTGATCAATCATTTTCAACCATTAAACTTCATGGCCAAAAGGGTAAGATCACTTTTTATTTTGTCGACGAATCGAACAAAATAAAAAAATGGATTGAAGATCATCAAACAAAATCGCAAATAAAAGAAGCGGCTTAGATATTTAAGGCCCGATTCTCGGTTGCGGCCAAGCATGCTTCTTTAAAGCCTTCTGAGTATGTAGGATGAGCATGAGATATTCTTCCAATATCCTCAGCACTTGCTCTAAACTCCATGGCCACAACTGCTTCAGCAATCATATCGGCCGTTCTTGGTCCAATCATGTGTACACCAAGAATTTCATCTGTTTTTTTATCCGCAAGAACCTTAATGAGGCCATTTTTTTCATTAGAAGCGACCGCCCTACCGAGAGCAAGGAAAGGAAATTTTCCAACTTTATAATCAATCCCCTTCTGCTTTAATTCTTGCTCTGTATGTCCAACTCCAGCAACTTCAGGCCAAGTATAAACGACACCAGGAATAAGATTATAATTAATATGCGGTTTTTCACCGGCCATATATTCAGCAACAAAAACCCCTTCTTCCTCTGCTTTATGAGCTAGCATAGCTCCTTTAATCACGTCACCAATAGCATAAATATGTGAGTGAGTTGTTTGAAGGTGATCATTCACTGGAATTCTTCCGCGCTCATCGAGACTTAAGCCAATATTTTCTAGACCTAACTTATCTGTATAGGGTCTTCTCCCAACGGCGACTAAACAATAATCTCCCACGAGTTCGATTTCCTCATTGGAAGTTTTATTTTTTGCCTTAACAACAACCTCATTGCCATTTCTTTTAACAGAAGAAACGCCATGACCCATATGAAAAGTCATACCATCTTTAGTGAGAACTTTTTGAAGCTCTTTCCCAAGATCAGAGTCCATCGCAGCGATACAAGAATCAGCAAACTCAACGACAGATACTTTTGAACCAAGGCGCTTATAAACGGAACCAAGCTCAAGACCAATAACACCACCGCCAATAACGATAAGATGTTTGGGGGCCTCTTTAAGTTTTAAAGCTTCTGTAGAAGTAATGACTCTTTCTTTATCAACTGTTACACCAGGAAGACTTGAAGGCTTTGAACCAGTTGCAATGATGGCATTTTTAAAGCCAATTTCTTGCTGGCCTTTCTCAGATGTCACAACCACAGTGTTTTTGTCTTTAAATGAACCGTGACCTTGAAAAACTGTGATCTTATTTTTTTTCATTAAAAAAGAAACGCCACCAGTAATGCCTTCAACAACTTTTGCGACTCTTTCAGACATTTTTGGAACATTGAGATTCACACCAGAGACTTCAATACCATGAAGAGAATGAGAGTGAACCGTCTCATGATAACGTTCTGATGAATCTAGCCATGCCTTTGAAGGTATACAACCCACATTAAGGCATGTCCCACCAAGCGTTTTATAACGCTCAATAATGGCAACTTTCATTTTTAATTGAGAGGCCCTAATGGCGGCAATATATCCACCTGGACCAGATCCAATAACTACAAGATCAAACTGTTCCATTATTTTATTCCTTCATTAAATATCAAGTAACAAACGAGATGGGTCTTCAATCATTTCCTTAACTGCTTTAAGAAATGACACTGATTCTCTGCCATCAATAATTCTATGATCATAAGAAAGTGCGAGATACATAATAGGGCGAATCACCACCTGACCATTTACGGCCACAGGTCTTTCCACAATATTATGGAGTCCTAAAATCGCCGATTGAGGAGCATTAAGAATTGGTGTTGAAAGCATAGAACCGAAGATCCCACCATTCGTAATGGTAAAGGTTCCCCCTTGCATTTCTTCAATGGTAATTTTTCCATCTCGCGCACGAGTCGCGAGCTCTATAATTTTTGACTCAATCGCCGCCATCCCCATGGATTCAGCATTTCTAATCACTGGAACGACAAGACCTCTTGGAGTTGACACTGCAACTCCCACATCAGCGTAATTATGGTAAACAAGATCCGTGCCATCGATCATGCCATTCACGGCCGGGAATTGTTTTAAGGCAGCACATGAAGCTTTTGTAAAAAAGCTCATAAACCCTAGACCAACTCCATGCTTTTCTTTGAATGAATCTTTATATTTTTTTCGAAGATCCATTACCGCCGACATATCAACTTCATTAAAAGTCGTGAGCATCGCTGTTGTATTTTTTGCAGCGACCAGACGAGAAGCAATTGTTTTTCTTAAACCAGTCATTTTTTCTCGACGAACCTCGCGAGAAAAAGAAGAAGAAATAGTTTCTCTTGCCAGGGTCTTTAACACAGATTCTTCACCAGTAGGCTTGGATACACTAGTGGCAGGTTGAGCAGTTAGAGCGTCACCTTTTGTAATGCGACCATCCTTACCAGAACCATTGAGAGAAGCTGAATCAATTCCTTTTTCAGAGAGAATTTTTTGAGCAGCAGGAGAAGGAAAATTTTTAGTTTCAGCATGACTTACTGGTGTTTCTTTTGGGGCCACTTTCAATTCTTGAGATGGAGCCGCAGATGAAGTTACAGTCTCATCAACTTCAGCAACCTTTGTTCCAATCGCAACTGTTTCGCCTTCTTTAACTAGAATTTTAAGTTTTCCAGCTTTGGGCGCAGAAATCTCAAGGGTCGCCTTATCTGATTCGATAGAACAAATGGCTTCGTCAAGCTTGACCATTTCGCCATCTTTTTTAATCCAACTTGCAATGGTGACTTCTGAGATAGACTCTCCAACACTCGGTACTTTGACATCAACCATAACTCATCCTTTTAATATCTATTAAACTGTTTCAATTTTTTCAGAAAAAGCATTGTTCACTATTTTTGCTTGCTCTTGTGCATGAACACTAGCGTATCCAGTCGCAGGAGAAGCAGATGATTTACGTGCAATTAATTTAAATTCATCAAACTGCACATAACGCCTTAGGAATGTGAACGCACCCATATTTTTTGGTTCTTCTTGAACCCAAACTTTTTCGGCATTCTTGTATTTTTCAATAAGCTTCCAGCTTTGCTCTTCTGGCATAGGATAAAGCTGCTCAAGACGGACAATCGCCACATCTTTACGCTTATCTTTAAGTTGTCTTGCTTTGAGATCGTAAAAGATCTTACCCGTACACATAATAAGGCGTTTAACATCTTTAGGATTAACAGATGAATCATCAATGATCTCCTGGAATGAACCTTCAGTGAGTTCTTTCACAGAAGAAATACAATCCGGGTGACGAAGTAATGATTTTGGCGTGAAAATAATGAGTGGCTTTCTAAAATCCCACTTCACCTGACGACGAAGGATATGGAAAATGTTCGCAGGGGTTGTAAGATTTGCCACCACCATATTCCACTCTGCTGCTAGTTGAAGAAATCTCTCGGGTCTAGCATTTGAATGCTCAGGTCCCTGACCTTCATAACCGTGAGGAAGCATCATCACAACACCCGATTGGCGCTGCCATTTTGATTCTCCAGAGGAAATGAACTGATCAATGATCGTCTGGGCACCGTTAGCGAAATCACCAAACTGAGCTTCCCAAATATTGAGAGAACTCGGAGACCCTAAAGAGTACCCATACTCGTAGCCAAGTACTGCATACTCAGAAAGAAGAGAGTTATAAATTTTGTACTTTCCTTGCTTGTCGGCAAAATTATTTAAAAAGAGATATCTCGTATTTGAATTCTCATCAACGACCCCAGCATGACGATGAGAAAATGTTCCACGGATACAATCCTGGCCAGACATTCTAACACTGATTCCCTCCTGAAGAAGGGATCCATAGGCCATGAGCTCACCCATCGCCCAATCAAGCTGGTCGTCACTCCAGCGTTTTGATCTCTCTTCAAGTAATTTATCAATCTTTTGAATGGGTTTAAAACCATTAGGAAGAGTCGTTAAGGCCTTAAGAGTTTTCTCTAAAATATCTTTTGATACAGATGTTTTAGGAGAATAATCAAAATCCTTTGGATTAGATCGACGGAAAGATTTCCACTGCTCCTCTGGTTTTTGGTAAAGATAAGGAAGAGGTTTTTGTTTCACCATATTGAAGCGATCTTGAAGAAGATTTTTAAATTGCTCTTCCATCTGAACAGCTAACTGAGCTTCAATTTGTTTTCCCTCAATCAATTTATCTTTATAAACTTCACGAGGATTAGAGTGCTTAGAAATCTGGTTATAAAACTTAGGCTGAGTAAATCTAGGTTCGTCAGATTCATTGTGACCATGTTTACGGTAACAAACCATATCGACAAAAATATCTTTATGAAATTTTGATCTAAACTCAGTTGCTAACTCCACTGCATAGACAACGGCTTCGGCATCATCTCCATTCACGTGAAGAACTGGTGTCTCAAGTACTCTCGCAACACTGGTTGAATAGATTGATGAGCGAGCATCATCAAAGTCAGTTGTAAAACCGATTTGATTATTGATCACAAAGTGGATTGCTCCACCTACGTTGTAGCCCTTAAGCCCAGACATCTGTACCGTTTCGTAAACAATACCCTGGCCAGCAACTGCTGCATCACCATGGATGATAATTGGCAAAAGTTTTTTAGGATCTTCGTTATAAAGAGTATCACCTTGTGCTCTTGTATATCCAAGAACAACCGCATCCACAGCTTCTAAGTGTGATGGGTTTGGCATAAGTTTTAAATAAACTTTTTGTCCGCCGAAAGTCGTCACTTGAGACGAGTACCCCATGTGGTACTTCACGTCTCCGTCACCCATCGTTAAATCAGGGGTCGCTTGACCTTCAAATTCATTAAAGATGTATTCATAGGTTTTACCCATGATATTAGCAAGAACGTTTAAACGGCCTCGGTGGGCCATACCAATCACAACTTCTTCGACTCCATGTTGAGCAGAAGTATTAATGATCGCATCGAGAGCAGGAATCGTATTTTCTCCCCCCTCAAGTGAGAATCTCTTTTGTCCAACATATTTAGTGTGAAGAAAATTTTCAAAAGCTACAGCTTCATTGAGTTTTGTGAGAATCCTTTTCTTTTTATCGATACCAAAAGATCTCCCAGATGAGTTGGACTCAATCTTTGTCTGAAACCA
>Ga0164293_10005513_pt1 | contig 10769 bp, 5 predicted proteins | sample GEODES118metaG_FD_111487 | JGI IMG/M metagenome (GOLD analysis project Ga0164293, IMG submission 111487) | Eutrophic lake water microbial communities from Lake Mendota, Wisconsin, USA - GEODES118 metaG | ecosystem: Environmental > Aquatic > Freshwater > Lake | place: USA: Lake Mendota, Wisconsin...
CTGGTCACCAACCGACGCGACGAGAACGGATTTTGCTTTTCGATGGGAAGTATGTTTCATTGTCCCGAGCAGCCTCAAGGACCGCACGAAAAGTGTGTCCGTTGTCATCAAGTATTGTTCTGGAATGAACGTATGGAATGTCCCGCAGCTCCGTATACATTTTGTGATGCATGGTGAATAAAAACCATCGCGTACACCTTCTTCTTCTAAACGTATGGCTAGTACAAGCAACCAACCACATGAACACACAAGTCTGCACCGGGGATGGAACATGTTTGTATCAATGTGACTGCGAATGTTACGACGAAAATACAGGAGAACGGGATGAAGAGTGCACCTGTGGACACCGACAACACGATGGGTATTGTCCTTCAGAATGCTGCGTTCCGATAGAATGTCGGAACTATCCACAATGTCTCGAAAACGGTCCACAATGGTACTTGACTTCTCATAACGGAATGTGCGTCAATTGTGCGGTTCAGTTGGGGCCGTATAAACGAACCACGCAAAACGAAGATTGTATCGCATGTCTGGAACGTAAAACGATACTCGCGCTAACGTGCGATCATAAATTCTGTACGGATTGTTGGTACAGATTTGTGCGCGAAGACGAAGATACACGAACTCGATGTCCGCTGTGTCTCGCTCTTCCCCCAGAGTCTGAATGAAATGAAGATTGTATTTGTAACGTAAAAACCCCAAAGGGTGATTCGCGCATCCAGAGATATGTGGGACCGCTTGTACGAGTGAGAAAAAAAATAAATCTTCTGAATCGGAAACCGCCGAGTAAATTGATTCGGACAATCCCTTCTCAACGATGTCGAACGCGCGAACAGGATGCGCACGCGAGCGTACTGCCAAGACTGTCAACGGGCTTATCATGACATTCGAACGCATTACCAGACACAAAAACACTTTCGGAATGCGATGGTCTCTTCCCATACCCCTGAATGTTCGATTTGCATGGAACCCCGCGACGAATTCGTGCAGTGCGTCCAATGTGTGTACACTTGGTGTACGCGATGTAATACATCGTTGACACGATGCCCTTATTGCCGTCTGAACACGAACCCTTCTCCTCATCAGATTCGACGTCTGCTTCACCAAATGGAACGATGGCGCAGACGACACGTCCAGGACTTACCCAATCTACCTCCGCTGATGGTACGTATGTCGTGGGACGAAGTCCGATACCTAGCTACACTCATGATGCAACAACAACAATAAACAACTATCCCCCGTTTAACATTTTCTAAGACCGAATAAAATGTCGTCTTTCACCCTAGAACGAAAAGCTCAGGCGTATACCCACCAAACCACACCGGACTGTATCTATCGCCGCGTAGACACCGGTCAATGGTTCAATGTTGAGCACGAAATTATGTACAATTACCCGGAATCACGACCCAACTACGCACAAGAACCTGGTTTGTTGGTTCACCCGTTCACGTATCAGAATCTCGAGCTGGAACCCGGCAATGAGTTGACACCCGAGCGGGTCATGCAATTTTATATATTTCGTAATCGAATCGTCCAAGATTTTCTGATGGAGCACACAGACGCAACAGGTGCGTTATTCATCCTCAACAATCAGTTGTCTCCTCCGCTCGACGAAACGCTCCAAGAACGGTTTATCGAGATTGCGACGGTGTTTTTGGAGCGCGCGCAAGAATTCGGTCAGGAACAGGCTGCTGTGCAGTGCGCATCCGATTATCTGAACCCTCGGATCACGAATTTTCGCGTCGAGTACGAGCGCGACCAACAACTCGAGCGCGAGCTTGAACCACTAGCCGTTCCGCACAGCGCGTTCGCTCTCACGTCTTACGCACCTTCCTTTTTGTTTACACCCGAAGCGTACGCCCGTATCCGCAATCTAGACCAGTTATTGGACCGTTCGATGGTGTCCAGTGAGGTGCCTTTGATGGTTCGTCCCACGCTCCATAAAGTCCTCAAAGGATACACGTATACTCTTGACAAAAAGATTCCCACCGACAAACCCAACCAGTTTCAGTTTTTGTTCCTGTGGTCGGAGTACGGAAAGGCGGTCGTGGAACACGATCTACAGCGTGGGACGCTGACCCTATCGTACGAACTGAAAAATGCCGAGGACGATAGTGCGGACCGTCTAGATCTCTTGGGTACACGTACTTTGGGTCATCAGCGAGACGATTTCGTACAACAACCGGCGCGACTACAAGGTCAAGTACAAATCACAATTTCCACACTTCCTTTCCAATTGGATTTATGGCGAGAATTGATCATGAATGATCGCCGAGCGCAACAATTGTTTGCACTCAACGAACTCCAACTGACCGATTCGATCCGTTCGGTGGGGTTAGCGGGAGTCGATAACCCCGAGTCTTCCGACCCGGTTGAGCCGACCGCCGATGTTATTCAGAGTCTGGTACGCGAAGAAAATCTCAACGCCATTCCACATATTCACCTTCCTACTGGTGTGGAATTTAGTGTCAAGCTCGAATCGACCTCCTTGACTCTACTTTTCGATCACTTACAGAACGTCGAGGACGCCGAGTGGATCAGTCGTCATTTCGCGCAGTGTGTGGGTTTGTATGGACAACAGCGACGTTCATTATTGCAAATCTATCGCACGTTTACCACGGCGTTGCCACCGGCTACGCTACAACCCGGAACAACCGCTGACAAACCCAAAGGTAAAGGAAAAAGTAAAGGCAAACCGACGGTGTACACAATCTTTGAAGCCAATTATACACGATGGGTTGGGAACAAAGTCCCCACGCTTGTGAGTCGCGAGGAAGCGCGAACGTTACAGCAAGCGGGAACACAGGTGATGTCCTTTCCGAAACCGGCCGATTTGGCACCAGGTGAACAAACCATGTACTTTACGTGTCACTTGCGAAACGATGGACACAATTATCCCGGATTACATCTCAATCCCAATCCAGAAGGAAAATACCCCCTCCTTCCTTGCTGTTATAAGGAAGATCAATCGCAAAAGAAACATTCGATTGCGTACGAGTATTTCGCTCCGGAATCGCAGTTGGGATTCGCGGATTATCGCGCACGGCAGAAAGATCGTTCATTCGTCGGCGTGGACCAGACGGATAAGTGTCCAGATTTGATTCGCGAACTCTATCAACTCAATAGTCTGGTCGCTCCCGTGCGTTGGGGAGTCCACCGTTCACCGCTCAGTGCACTCGAGTGTGTGTTGTACGCGCTCAACTACAATGGATTCCGCACGACTCCGGTTGACGATCGTCTCGGTGTTGTTGAACAGGAATTTGCGCGCATGTTTGCGACGTTTCCCTACGCAAACGAACTGTGTGCACAAGAGCGTTGGGATCAACCGATCACCGCGGGACCACCGTCATCGGAGTTGTATTTTGATCTTCGACACTGGGTACGTTTAGTGGAAGAGACATACGCGTGTCACATCGTTCTGTTGGATCCCAGCGATTTTGTACGTTTTCCTACCGTACAAGGACGTTGGGTATGGACACGTGACACGCGCCTACCAGTCGTGGTACTCTACGAACACTATGGTTCCACTCGTGCGAGCTACCCACAATGTGAATGGATCGTGTACACAGACGATTTGGACCCCACGCTCGTCGAACACCGATATGTGGATACGTACGCACGCGAAGCAGCAGGATCCGTACCCGCTCTCGAAGTCGACTACACTTCGTTGATCCAGTCCTTCCGCGAGGCTCAACTTGAACCCGAAAGTCAGCACATTGACTTTTACGGCAAAGTGTACGCGTGGAATGTGACGCGTAATCGTACTCAATTGACGATATTTTTTCGTCATATCCGTCTCCCTCCCCTGCATCTTCCTCGTGCGACAGATGTATTTTTCGGACGAGTGGACGAATGGGCAGTTGGAGAATCGGGTTCGCAGCAGTTTTTGCGTCTCGGGACATTTGAGTGTGCAGTACTCACGCAACCGCTCGCGGAGAGCGCGCGTGAGCGGTATCAGTTCACGCGTGTCCAAGTGGACTTGCTCACGGAGAATGCCAAACGAGTGTACGCTCAGCGTGTCGATTCGGGACAAGCGCTGGATGATTGGTCGTTCATCCGCGTCAATTTGGACGAGGCCTATCGTCCTTTGAACCGATTCTTTTTCGAGTCTGATGGAACGATCTACGTCCCCAACGCTCAAAGTAAGGCCCGTTTGGAATACTTTCTACGACTCTATCGTCGTCGACGCACGACAGAATGGATGGAATATCTCAGTGCAACAACGGTTCCATTCAAGTATCAAAGTGTATCGGATTTCCAGGAACAGGAGAACGCGATTGTGCTCGATAATGACCACATCGCCGATTGGAAATACGTACAATACGCACCTGTTGAACTCACCGGAGTACAGAAACCCATTCGCGAGCCGTTTTTGATTTGGGTGGACCATACTCTCTATCGGTGCACGTGGATGGGAGAACTGGAGTCCGCCATACAACGAGTAGGCGAATCCGAAGCGTACCGCTTGTTTTTTCCCCAATCGCGCCGTATCTTTATCGTGGGTGACCCAGAAGCAGCCGACCAAGGACCGACGTTCGTAGCGACCAAACACGTTGTCACACAAGAATTGACGCTATACCGATGCACGCGTTTTCAGACCGTGTAGCGTTTAAACAGAAGTCACCCCAAGAATAAAAATCCAATAATGACGGAACGAACCATACTTATCGATAGAGAATCGTATACCGTAACGAATCCACTCGAGTTTCAACCCATCCCTCACGATCGATACAACAATCTCAAGTTGTACACGGATATCGATCGCCTCGAACGACTTGTGTACCTGCTTCGTGACATTAAACGTTCGGGGTGGTCCAACACCCCGTTGACAGTGGAAATGGACCCCGTGACCGCAACGTCTTTTGGTGGATACTTGCACCGTCAATTAGTCGAACGTTTATCGGATAAACCATCCATCGCGCGATTTTGGATATCTCTGAACACATCGGACGAGGACGAACACAAGGTTCCCGAAACCACTCGCATCGCGATTACACCCAACGAAACGTGGACGAGAGATCCACACTTTGCGTCCTTACCCTGGAAACAGGTACCTGGCTGGTTTGTGCACGTCCATCCCGAGTGGTGGGATCGCTTCCAGTATATTTTCTACCGCAATATCCAAGTGGAAAGTCACTACGAAATATACTTTGATTATGACAGTTTGCTCCATTTGGTCATGATCGTGAAGAATGCGGGTAAGGGATTCGCGCAGATTCTTCAGAAAAACGTACCGTACATCGATCGTTGGACGATTCTGGACACGGGTAGTACAGACGGTACACAAGACATTATTCGCGAAGTGTTGGCTACACAAGTCCGCGGTGAATTGTACGAAGAGCCTTTTGTGGATTTTGGTACCAGCCGTAACCGAGCGCTTGAGCTAGCAGGTGACGCGTGCAAGTTTACCGTCATGTTGGACGATACCTATTATCTGACAGGTGATGTACGCGGATTTCTCAACGAGATTCGTAGTGACCAGTTTGCAGATTCGTACAGTTTGTATGTCAATTCGTCGGATGTTCAGTACGCATCGAATCGTGTTCTAAAGTCACACCGTCAGCTCAAGTATCAATTCAAAATCCACGAAGTCGTCCAAGAAAAAGACAATGTAACCGTGATCATCCCTCCAGATCGTGCGCAAATCCATGACGAACAATCCGAATACATGACGACTCGAACGACCGAACGAAAGGCCCTCGACATACAGTTGTTGCGACAGTCGATCGCCGAGGATCCCGATAATCCTCGACACTGGTACTACCTGGCGCAAACGTACGTTGGTATGAAAGATTACGAACAGGCCTATCGCTTCTTTCTCGCACGTGTGCATCACCCCAAGGATGGCTTTCTGCAAGAGAAAATCGACGCGTGTTTCGAAGCCGCACGGACCGCACAATTCCAACTCAAAAGACCCTGGGAAGAAGTACAACCGCTGTACGAACGTGCGCACGCCATGGACCCTACGCGCCCTGACTCGACTTACTTTCTCGCGATCCACGACTATCTGGAACAGCGTCGTCGTCCGGCCTACGAACAATTCAAAAAGGCTTTCGAAATTGGGTACCCCTTGCACGCACAGTACTCACTGAAACCAACGCTCAGTTTCCATTTCACGCCCAGATTTCTGGCGGAATTGTGTTATGAATTTCGTGATTATTCCACTGGACAAGCGGCCACACGTCTATACGCTGAGAAGAACCCACCGGATGCCCTTATGCAGTCCTGGTACGCCATTTATCAGCAAATGTTACGGTGGGAGAATGCACGCCCTTCTGTAGCTCAACCGATTGAAGTACCCACTAAAGCGTGTATCGCGTTTGTGGCCGACGGAAACTGGACTCCCTGGACGGGCGCCGATATCCTTACCAAAGGACTGGGAGGATCAGAGACGTACATTGTCGAAATGGCTCGGTGGATCCAGCGTTCGGGTGAATACGATGTAATCGTCTTCTGTCGGTCCTCCTCACCCAATGAGCCTGTGCGTTACGAGAACGTCGAGTACCGAGACCTGAACGAATTGTACGCCTATGTGCACACACACGCTCTCCATTCGGTGATCATCAGTCGGTATTCGGAGTATATTCCCATGATGCTGGAGACTCCCACCGTTCAAAACGTATTCCTTGTCGTTCACGATCTTTCTGTTACCGGATTGCACATCCACTTGGACCCTCCCAAACTCCGACAAGTCTTCACGCTAACCGAATGGCACCGATCGCATTTTACAGAGCAATTTCCCGCGCTCCAGTCGCTCACTACGGCCATGCATTACGGAATCGACTATCCCGAAACCGCAGTCGGCTCCGAACGTATCTCCAAATGGACACGATTCATTTACTCGTCCTTCCCCAACCGTGGTCTGTTACCTCTACTGCAAATGTGGCCCGCGATTTGCGCACGCATTCCCAATGCCACACTGGACGTGTACGCCGATCTCGAACACGCATGGACCAATCAGCATTACCCGGAAATGATGCGCGAAATTCGGACATTAATCGCCCAATACCAGTCGAGTGGTAGCGTTCGACTCCGAGGATGGGTTAGTAAACAAGAACTGTGTAAAGGGTGGAAGCAGGCACACATTTGGTTGTACCCGTGCACCTTTCGCGAAACGTTTTGTCTGACGGCACTAGAAGCTGCGGCGTCCAATACGTTGGTGATCGCCTCTGACCTCGCCGCCTTGCAGGATACCGTAGGAGATCGCGGTTATCTCATTTCGGGCGATCCGAGTACAGTCGAGTGGCAAACCCGAGCCATTGAGCAACTGGAGCAGTGTCTCCGTCACCCGGAGGCGGCTTACCAACGTATCCGTCGGAACCGTGAGTGGGCACGTGTCCACACCTGGCGAAACCAAGCGGAACAACTCCTTCGGTGGTTCCGTAAATTTCCACTGGAATATCATCAAGACTACGAGTTGATTCCAATGTCTGGACATCCTTCCGTTCATCGCATGTTGTGCATACAGGACACCAATGGACTGTCTCTGTTAAACGAGATGTATAACCACTTTAACCACTTTAACCACTCCAAACGCGACATTGTGAGCGCGGACGTTATTCATTCACGACCCGACACCCATGGAGCATTCCACCGAAACACTATGCGAATGGGTCTGGATGCGTACATCCGCAAACGATCGTTCCCGAGTCCACACGAATTGTATGACGTGGTACGATATGACGCACGCACAAAACCCAGTGCCTTCCAAATGGAACGGCTCTGGACGAATGTACATCCCCATTCGGGACGTTTGGTGTATCGGATGAATGATCCCGTGGACAACGTGTACACCGATTTCCGGCGTGAATACCACTTGGCGTACACACTTGTCCAACAAACTCGATCGGCGACTATTTTCGAAAAACGCATTCCCTGTGTACACTTGGTCTTGTATTCGCCCGGCGAATTCTACACTCCCATGTACCACATCACGCGAGAATACTACAGTCGCTTCCCTACTGTCAAGACGCTGTACTATACCTTTTCCGAGACGATCCAATCCGAAATCGAAGAACAAGACGATCTCTTGTGGATTCGAGGTCGCGAACACTACGATCCTCAGCAACCGCACAATACCCCTGGACTATTTGAAAAAACCATGATCGCTCTGGACTGGATTCGCGACCGATACCCTTTTGCTTATGTAGTCCGTAGCAACATCAGTAGCGTGATCAACTTTGACTTACTCCTTCCACGCTTGGCGCACCAATCCTTTGCGTACGGTGGAGCGACGGTGATGTCCATGGCTCCTTACGGCGAGTTTGTGCGTGGAATTTGTATCCTCTTCTCTCGAACGCTAGTTGATCAATTACTCGCACACCGGAGTCAGATGAAACCATCCCTCGCAGACGACATTGGATTCAGCGAGCTCATTCAGCGATGTATTCCTCACGCATTTCCACCCGGGTGTACCTTTCCCGAACAAACCACTTTCGTACCGGATTGCGATGGGGATTTGGACCGTTTGCGTGCACACATTCGTCCTCAAATCGACATCTGTTACCGATTCAAGAATCTCGATCTCAAAGGGCACTTTAATCGCAATGAAGACGCTCAGCGCGCGGTAGACGTTCGACAGATGGCAGAGGTCGTCCAGATCCTCACGGAACTCTTGGACCAACAATTCCCAGAGTCGTAAAAATTGGTTTTTTGACGTACACAATAAAAAAAAACAGTCATGTACTACTATTCCGCTACGTCCTGTGGTAGTATCTCAGGACTCTTCGTCTTAGCCGTGGTGTTACAGCTTCTTTTTCTGATTGTCGCCATTTTCCTCTTACGATACTTTTACAACGAATCCATCCCCAAAATGAGCGAACAACACAAACCCATTGAACTCAAGGACGCCATGTACTTGGCTGGATTTTTGTGGATCGCGGGACTCTTTTTCAATCTTTCCGCGCAACGGATACGATCGTAAATTGATTTTTTTGTCGCGCTGTAACCTATACACCTATACACCTTTACACGATGTCTACCCAACCGTCTGAGGAGCCCACAGAGGCGTCACTGAATCTTCTCAAACTTCCTGACCTCAAAGCCCGCTGTAAAGAGAAACAACTCCCCGTCTCTGGAACGAAAGCGGAGCTCATTGCGCGATTATTGGGCACGGCTCCGCCTGCTAAAAAAGCCAAAGCGGCATCGACGCGTAGTAAGTCGTCTGCCGCGACCACCCGATTGGACAAACCTGTGTTCCAGAATCTTCTCCAATCGTCGGTTCGAGATCCGATCGTCATCAAACGAAATGTCCATGGGCATTTTGAACACATGGAAACGCACCTGGTGTTCTCTCCCCAGAAAAAAGTGATTGGTATCCAAATGGAGAACAATCCCGACGTCCAACCGCTCAGCACGAAGGACCTTGAATTCGTACACAAGTATCACTTTGAATTGGATCCCCACGTGGTTGTTCACGATCCTGTGAACACGCACACCGGAGACACGGCTTCTTCCCAGGCACGTTTAGAGGAATTGTACGCAGAAGTCATCCCGGAAGCCGTTCCTCGATTGTATCGCCAACCTGCGATCATGGATGTTTCAAGCGTACACGAGGACGACGATGACGAACAATAAACCATTTACGTTTTTTTTTGAACCTTTGGTTTGTTTCAAAAAAAATTCAATTATACCCTGGCTTAATTTCCGCTTGCATTGCGGTAGGATTCGCTTTGCGATCCCTGTGCCATTCCTTGTTGGTATCGCTGCTGTTGTGCCTGGGAGGCCATCGCATACTCGTAGGGATAGATGGAACAAGACGGTTCAACCGAGTCGCGGAATCCGGTGACGTATCCGAATTGGCCTGTGTACTTGTGTGCGTTTTCCAGAGTGCTGCATCCCAAGCTGGCTTCAGCTTCGGTCATATTCTTCTCCATTCCCTTGACATAGTGTTCGACGTGAGGTCGGTACGTTTCCACACCGGGCTTCATTTCGTCGTACATGTTGGCACGATAGCCGGAGGTATCAAGAGTGATGTACTCAGAGTATTGTGGTCGTTGGTCGTTTTCGACGTTGATACGATCAAGAGGCGAGTTGCATCCTTCACGTTTGGTCCAGAACGAATCTTCACAGACTTTACGTCCGGTAAGATCGCGCTGGTTCCATACGGGGCACATCAACAGATTCGTATTGGTGAATCGATCGGACTGAATACGATTGGCCCAGCCGGTGTTTACCTTACATGTTCGAACCGAGGCTTCGAGACTGAGATTGGACATTTATTATCATACCAAAAGAATAAATTTTTTTTATCGAAAAAACCGACTTCAGTCAAATTGATATTTAACTGCTTATTTAACTGTTGTCCCCCGAGACGGTAAACATATACGTTACGATGCCCTATTCGGATCTGACATTTACCCAGCTCGATACGTATCTTCTTCAACAACCCGAGGGACAGATCATTCATCAGATCTGGTTTGGGACGATCCCCAACCGTTTACAAGCCCGGCTCGCGTACCAACAACCGCTCCTTCGATCGTGTCGAGTCAGCTGGGATGTACACAATCCTCGTATGTGCCACGTGATCTGGAATCGAGAGCACTGTTTCCAACTTGTACGGCAATACTATGCCGAGTATGAAGAATTATTTCGACGTTTTTCGTACGAGATTCAACGGTGCGATTTCGTGCGGTATTGTCTCTTGCATCGTTACGGCGGGGTCTACGCCGACATGGATTACAAGTGCTGTAAACCGCTTGCGCAAGTGTTCACCGAATGGAATGCACACGACATCTATCTCGTCGAAAGTCCCAATGGGCCTGGTGATA
>Ga0164293_10005515_pt1 | contig 10768 bp, 8 predicted proteins | sample GEODES118metaG_FD_111487 | JGI IMG/M metagenome (GOLD analysis project Ga0164293, IMG submission 111487) | Eutrophic lake water microbial communities from Lake Mendota, Wisconsin, USA - GEODES118 metaG | ecosystem: Environmental > Aquatic > Freshwater > Lake | place: USA: Lake Mendota, Wisconsin...
ACAGGCACTTCTAAAGATTCTAGAAGGTACGGTTGCATCAGTTCCGCCACAAGGTGGTCGTAAGCACCCACACCAAGAGTTTATTCAAATCGACACAACAAATGTTTTGTTCATTGTCGGCGGCGCTTTCTCAGGGTTAGAAAAGATCATTGAAAACCGTGTTGGAAAATCAGGCGTTGGATTTAATGCGACATTGCAAGATGCTAATGATAAGAATCGTAAAGATATTTTTGCCGATGTAATGCCTGAAGATCTATTGAAGTTTGGAATGATTCCAGAGTTCATTGGTCGTCTTCCAGTTTTGACAAGTGTTGAAAACCTAGACAAGCCAGCATTAATGCAGATTTTGACTGAGCCAAAGAATGCTTTAGTAAAGCAGTATCAGCGCCTGTTTGATTTAGATCATGTTCAACTTGAATTCGAAGCAGACGCCCTTGATGCAATTGCTGATTTGGCTCTAGATCGTGGCACAGGTGCTCGTGGACTGCGCGCGATTATGGAATCAGTTCTACTTACTGTGATGTATGAGGTTCCTAGCCGCGCTGATGTTGAAAAAGTGATTATTACAAAGGCGTGCATCGAAACTGGTGCGGTTCCAACTCTGGTCATCCGCACAGGAGATATTCCAAAGCGCTCCCGTGGCCAAAAAGGTCAAGAGGAGAAGAGCGCGTAATCTAGACTGCGCACTATGTCTTCTAGCCGCGAACTAGCTTCAACTTTTTCTCCTGCCGAGATTGAAGCACCACTGTATGAAAAGTGGATTAAAGCCGGCTATTTCACTGCGGATGCAAAATCAAGCAAACCTGCATTTTCAATAGTTCTTCCACCACCAAACGTAACTGGTGTTTTACATATTGGTCATGCATTAGATCAAACACTTCAGGACTGTCTGTCCAGGATGAAGCGAATGCAAGGCTTTGAAGTTTTATGGTTACCTGGCATGGATCACGCAGGAATTGCAACCCAAAACGTAGTAGAAAAACAGTTAGCAGCTAGCGGTAAATCTCGGCATGATCTTGGACGCGAAGAGTTTGTTAAAAAAGTTTGGCAGTGGAAAGAAGAATCTGGCGGGGCGATTTTAGGTCAGATGAAACGTCTTGGAGTCAGTGTGGATTGGACTCGCGAGCGATTTACGATGGATGAAGGAATGTCCAAAGCGGTTGTAACAATTTTTAAGAGAATGCATGATGCAGGCCTGATCTATCGCGCAGAACGAATCATTAACTGGTGCCCACGATGTCTTACTGCACTTTCTGACATTGAAGTTGAGCATCAAGATGATGCAGGTGAGTTTGTATCTGTCCGTTACGGTGAAGGCGAACAAAGCATTGTTGTTGCGACAACTCGCCCAGAGACCATGATGGGTGATGGGGCAGTAGCTGTACACCCAGATGATCCACGATACAAACATATGATTGGTACAGAAGTACTTTTGCCACTTGTTAATCGAATGATTCCAATTATTGCTGATGAATTAGTTGATCCAGATTTTGGAACAGGAGCAGTTAAAGTAACCGCCGCCCATGATCCAAATGACTTTGAGATGGCAATGCGTCACAACGTTCCATTTGTAATCATCATGAATGAGCATGGTGTTATGGATGGAACAGGCACAGAGTTTGATGGCATGGATCGCTTTGATGCCCGTAAAGCAGTTGTTGCAAAGTTGAAGGAGATAGGACGAGTCGTTTCAGAAAAACGTCCATACATTCATGCTGTTGGGCACTGTTCGAGATGTGAAACAACAATCGAACCTCGTTTATCAAAACAGTGGTTTGTAAAAGTTGAACCAATGGCAAAGGCTGCAGCAGATGCTGTGCGAAATGGTTTGGTAAAGATTGAACCCGAAGAACTTGCTCCGCGTTATTTTGATTGGGTAGATAACATGCACGACTGGTGTATCTCACGTCAGTTGTGGTGGGGTCATAGAATTCCAGTTTGGTATGGACCAAACGGTGAAGTAAAAGTTATTGGTCCAGATGAAGCCGCCCCAGCCGGTTGGGTTCAAGATCCAGATGTTTTAGATACATGGTTTTCTTCAGGACAGTGGGCTTTTTCAACTTTAGGTTGGCCAGAAAAATCTGCAGACCTAGCAAAGTTTTACCCAACATCAGTTCTTGTTACTGGATATGACATTCTATTTTTCTGGGTTGTACGAATGATGATGATGTCGACCTTTGCAATGGATGGTGTTCCACCCTTTAAAACAATCATGTTGCATGGTTTAGTCCGTGATCAATTTGGTAAAAAAATGTCAAAGAGTCGTGGAAATGTGATTGATCCAATTGAGTTCATGGATAAGTACGGCGCCGATGCACTGAGATTTACTTTGGCGCGCGGTGCAAATCCAGGAACAGATCAAGCATTAGCCGAAGATTGGATTGGTGGTTCACGAAACTTTGCCACCAAACTGTGGAATGCAACTAGATTTGCAATGATCAATGGAGCAACGGTGGATGGCGAACTGCCACCGCTTGAAAGTTTAAATGCCATAGACAGATGGATTTTAAGTCGTTGGTCCCAAACCTGCTCACAAGTGACTGAACAACTAGAAAATTATGAGTTCTCCAGAGCTTGCGAAACCATGTATCACTTTGCTTGGGATGATCTATGCGACTGGTATTTAGAGCTTTCTAAAGAGGCATTTGCATCAGGTGATGCCGCTCAGTCACAAAGAGTGTTGGGATTTGTCCTGGATCAGCTCTTCCGCTTAATGCATCCTGTGATGCCATTTATTACAGAGCAACTTTGGACCGTGTTAACGGGCCAAGAAAGCCTCGTTGTCGCGCAATGGCCAAAAGCACAGAGCACGCACGTTGATAAAGAATCAGAGGTTTTAGTAGCTCAACTGCAAGAGATCATTACAGAGGTCAGACGCTTTAGAAACGATCAAGGAATTAAAACAGCGTTAAAGATTCCAGGACGTTTTGTAGCACCTGCCCACATTGCTAAATATGCATCTGCGATGGCATTTCTAGTACGAATGGAGCTTGGCGAAATTAATGCCAGCGCAAAATGTGAGGCAGCAGGTGTCGTAGTTGAGTTTGATTTAACTGGATCAATCGATGTAGTTGCAGAGCGCCAACGGTTAGAAAAGGATTTAGCAACTGCAACAAAAGATAAGCAGACAGCAGAAGTTAAGCTAAACAATCAAGGATTTATGGCAAAGGCCCCTGACATTGTCGTTGTTGAAATTCGTGAGCGATTAGAAAAGACAACATCTGATATCGAAAGAATCACGGCAGCACTTGCTGGACTGCCACAAGCATGATTCTTTCCCCAGATGATCAAGAGCGGATAGAGGCTATTGAAAAAGCATTACTTGCTCGATGGCCAGAGAGCCGCATTGCACCATCCCTAGAACGTATCGCGGCGCTAGTAGATATTTTAGGTTCACCACAACTGACCTATCCAACGATTCATGTGGGTGGAACAAATGGAAAAACAACAACTTCTCGAATGATTGATGCGTTGCTTTTTGCCCATGGCCTTCGAACAGGGCGATTTACAAGTCCACATTTGGAAAGCTACTTAGAGCGAATAGCCATAAATGGTCAATCAATAGATGCCAAAGAGTTGATATTTTCTTACAACGATATCGCTGCATATCTAGATCTGATGGATGAAAAATTTGAGCATCCCATCTCATTTTTTGAGGCAATCACCGCACTGGCATTTGTTGCATTTGCCGAACATCCAATTGATGTTGGTGTCATTGAAGTAGGCATGGGCGGGCAATGGGATGCAACAAATGTTGTAGAAGCAGATGTTTCGGTCATCATGCCAATTGGTTTTGATCACATGGAGTACTTAGGAAATACATTGCATGAGATTGCCTCAACTAAAGCCGGCATCATTAAGGAAAATGGTTTTATTGTTTTGGCACAACAAGAGCCAGAGGCTGCCAAAGAGTTGATTCGAAAAGCTGCAGAAGTTGGCGCAGATGTTGTGCGAGAGGGTATTGAATTTTCTGTCACATCACGAGCCGTTGCAGTTGGGGGACAACTCTTAACTATTGCGGGTGTAAACGAAACATACGAGGAGATTTTCCTTCCGCTACATGGTCGCCATCAAGCATCCAATGCTGCCGCCGCTCTCGTTGCAGTTGAGGCATTCTTTGGTGATCAACCATTAGATATCGACGCAGTGCGTTCTGGATTTGCAGCAGTTGCTTCACCTGGCAGATGTGAAGTGGTGCATCGAGATCCAACAATTATCTTGGATGCAGCACACAACCCTCACGGTGCAAGAGCATTAGCCGAGACACTTAAAGCCGAGTTCAACTTTGATGAGATCATCGCCGTTGTCGGTATTTTGGGCGATAAAGATGCAGCCGGAATTTTTAAAGAACTTGAGTCAATTGTCGATCATGTAATTGTTACTCAGAGCTCATCTGATCGCGCCATGGCATCCTCGGATGTTGAAAAAATCGCATCATCAATATTTGGAGCCGATCGAGTCTTTGAAATATCAGATCTTTCTCAAGCTTTAGATAAGGCCGTTAAGGATTCAATACGCCCGCTTAGCGAAGAAACTGTTGGAGTCATTGTCACAGGTTCAGTTGTTACAGTAGGGCAAGCTCGTACCTATTTAAGAAAGAAGTTTGCACAATGAAAATTCTGGGAGCATCTGTATTGATTGCTGAGAGCATGACAATGGGATTTGCAATTCTTATTGTTATGAAAGATCAATCTCAAGCAGCAATCATTTACGGATGTGTAATTTCATTTTTACTTTTCCTTGCAGCCGGTTTGGTTCGCCGCCCTGGGGGATTTGTCATTGGTTCGATCATGCAGGTGGTGATGATGAGTTTTGGTTTTGTTGAACCGTACTTCTTCATAATCGGGGTGGTATTTGTTGGTTTGTGGGTGAGCGCCATCGTCGTTGGCCGCAAGGGCGAGGCTGCCCGCGCTGCCTTGCTGGCTGCCGGTCCTAAAAAACCTGAATAGAATAGGTGCATGAGTTCTGAGAAAACCCTGATCCTGGTTAAGCCAGATGGCGTAGCTAGAGGTTTAGTTGGTGAAGTTATCTCACGAATTGAAGCAAAGGGATATGCAATCGATGCGCTGCGAATGTTGCAGGCAGATCGAGCCATCCTTGAAAAGCACTATGCAGAACATGTTGGTAAAGCTTTTTATGAACCACTCGTTGAGTTCATGATGTCTGGACCAATTGTTGCAATTGTTGCTTCAGGTAATCGAGTCATTGAAGGATTTAGATCCTTAGCGGGAGTCACCGATCCAACTGTTGCCGCTCCTGGAACAATTCGCGGAGACCTAGCTCGTGATCAAGGAACAAAGGTTGTTCAAAACATCGTTCATGGCTCAGATTCGGTAGAATCTGCGACGCGAGAGATACAGATTTTTTTCCCAAGCAAGTAACTTCCCACGTTCGAATAAGCACAAGGAGTAAAAATGTCACAATCTAACAAGATGTCCTTTATTGGTCGCGATATGGCGGTTGATCTTGGAACAGCGAACACTCTTGTCTATGTTCGTGGTCGTGGCATTGTTCTTAATGAGCCATCTGTTGTTGCTATCAACCAAGACACTGGCGGAATCCTTGCTGTCGGTCTTGAAGCAAAAAAGATGATCGGCCGTACCCCCGGCAACATTGTTGCGATTCGTCCATTACGTGATGGTGTTATTGCAGACTTTGATACAACCGAACGTATGTTGCGTTACTTTATTCAAAAAGTTCACCGTCGCCGTTACTTAGCTAAGCCTCGTATTGTTATCTGTGTACCTTCAGGTATCACAGGTGTAGAACAGCGCGCCGTTAAAGATGCAGGATATGCAGCTGGTGCACGTAAGGTTTACATTATTGAAGAGCCAATGGCTGCAGCAATTGGTGCTGGGCTACCAATTCACGAGCCAACTGGAAACATGGTTATTGATATTGGTGGAGGAACAACTGAAGTTGCTGTTATTTCACTCGGCGGAATCGTTACATCACTTTCTATTCGTGTTGGTGGAGATGAACTTGATCAATCGATCATCAACTGGGTTAAGCGCGAGTTCTCATTACTACTCGGAGAGCGAACCGCAGAAGAAATCAAGATGGCCATTGGATCTGCCTATCCACTTCCAGGTGAAAATGATGCAGAGATTCGTGGTCGCGATTTAGCAACTGGACTTCCAAAAACAATTATTGTTTCAGCAGCAGATATTCGTAAGGCTTTAGAAGAGCCTGTTAATGCAATTATCAACGCTGTTAAGAGCACACTTGATCAAACTCCACCGGAGCTTGCAGCAGATCTCATGGATCGCGGTGTAGTTCTAACTGGTGGTGGTGCATTGCTTAAGGGTCTAGATGAGCGCCTTCGTAAAGAGACTGGAATGCCAATTCACATCGCAGAGCGTCCATTAGATGCTGTGGTTGAAGGTTCTGGAAAATGTATCGAAGAGTTTGAAGCACTCGAGAAGGTTCTAATCTCCGAGCCTCGTCGATAAGGTCACGTTGTAATGAGCAAGGGCGGTCAAAGTCGCACACGATTATTGTTGGTGATTTTGATCGTCACTTCTTTGTTCTTAGTAACATTAGATCTTCGAGGTGTTCAACTTCTTGATAATTTGAAGCAAGGGACACAAAACCTTGTTTCACCATTTCAACGCATTGCCAACAGCGCGCTGAGCCCAATTAAAAGTTTTTTCTCTGATGCATCTTTACTGGGTCGCTCAGGCTCACAAATTGAAAAGCTAGAAAAAGAAAACGCATCCCTTAAGTTAGAACTTCTAGAACGCGCAGATGCCGACGTTCAACTGCAACAGTTAAAGGGAATTCTAGATTTAGCCGGTACTGCTGGCTACAAGATCGTCAATGCAAAAGTAATTAGCCAAGGTTCTTATCAATCTTTTGCTCAAACCGTAACAATCGGTTCTGGATCAAATGCTGGGATAGCCCAAAACATGACTGTCTTATCTGAATATGGAATAGCCGGCATTGTTAAAGAGGTTTATCCAAATTCTGCATTAATTCAACTAGCTAGTGATCCTGGTTTTAGAATTGGCGTGAGGATTGTTAACTCACAGCAGATTGGGTTTTTATCTGGTCGGGGAGAGCGATCTGCAGTACTGCAGTTGCTAGATAATTCAACAGATATCAATGAAGGCGATGTGTTGATGTCACGCGGCAGCATTGCAAACCGCCCATTTGTACCTGGTGTTCCTGTTGGATATATAACTACGGTCGATAACTCGGCTGGAACAATTGCGCAGTCTGCAACAGTTCGCTACTACACCGATTTTTCAAAGTTAAGTGTTTTGGCAGTTGTTGTTGGTGGTCCTAAATCAAATCCTGGTGATGCACTAGTTCCACAGAAGCCGCAACCAATCCCGACTCCTACAGTCACAGTTTTTGTCACTCCTACGCCATCACCAACTAACTAATAACTATGTCCATACGTCTAATCGGCATTTCATCCCTCGTCTTTTTGTGCATCTTTGTGGTTCAGGAGTCTTTAATTTCTCAGTTTCGCCTGCCAGGTGGTGGGTTTTCAATTTTAATTATTTTTGCACTGAGTTGGGCAATCATGAGTGAACGCGAAGTTGCAGCCGTCATTGGTTTTTCGGGTGGATTATTAATGGATCTTTCACAAAGCTCATCAGGTCCTTTCGGGCAGTGGACACTGATTATGTTGCTTGCAAGCTACGGCATTTCATACTTAGGTTACGGTGATGATAATTTTTTTGGTGGCGCTATAGGAGTTGTCTTTTCCATTGTCCTAGCTAATTTACTTGTTGAAGTATTGTTTTTATTATCTGGCCCGCTTCTGGGTGTATCTATTGGATCATTTGGTCAGATTTTTACGATCCTAATTGGAACCAGCGTATGGACTTTATTTATCACTCCGATTGTTCTACCACTTTTTGCAAAACTACATAAATCAATTTATCAAGCAGGCACACTGGCATGAACAGTAAATCACGGCTTTCTTTACTCGTAGTCCAGATACTTATTATTTCTTTGGTTACGGCATTATTTGGTCGTCTGTTCTTTTTACAGGTGGCATCCGGTGCTAAGTATCAAGATGCCGCTTTAAGTATTCAAAGCCGTGATGTGATTACTCCTGCTATACGAGGCATCATTGTCGATGGTTCAGGTGTTGCTTTAGCCTCAAATAAAGTTGGCTTGGCAATTACGATCGACCGAATAGTTGTAGACGAATTAGACGACAAGGGTTTTGCACTCATGCAACGTCTGGCTAATCTTTTACAACTTGAATACGCTGATATTTATCAAAATACACGCCTTTGTGGCGAGCTACCGGCAGGTCAAAAAGCTGGGTGTTGGCAGGGCTCTCGATATCAGCCAATCCCAATTACAAAATCGGCAGATCCAAATACAGCGATTCAAATTGTAGAAAGAGCCGATCTTTTTCCGGGAGTAACAGCAAAGCCAGTTGCAATTCGTGCCTATCCTAGTTTTTTTGATGTTAATGCCGCGCATTTATTAGGCTATGTGGGTCCACTTACTGAAAATGATTTGCTATCAACAAATGAGAAGCAATACTTTAGAAGCGAAAGCATCGGTAAAAGTGGATTAGAGATTCAATATGATTCTTATCTACGCGGCGTGCCTGGTATTAGAACAGTGATTGTAGATCGTAAAGAGTCAATTACTAGAGAGAGTCAGAACACCGCATCCATAGATGGTGATCATCTTGTTACAAGTCTTGATGTTCGCTTACAGGCAGCAACTGAAAAAGCCTTAAAGGATGCAGTCCTTCGCGGACGAGCCAATGGCTATACATCAGATTCTGGCGCCGCGGTTGTGATGGACGTTAAAACAGGTCGAATTCTGGCGATGGCCTCTTATCCAACCTATGATCCAAATTCATGGGAAAAAGGTTTAACGGTTCAACAAGCTAAAGATTTGTTTAGTGAAAAGAAATCTGTTCCTGCATTAAATCGTGCCACGCAGGGTTTATTTGCACCTGCATCAACATTTAAAGTGATTTCGGTAGTTGCAGCCGATAAGGCTGGTTACAACCTCAATTCCACATACGACTGTCCATCTCAAGTAGAAGTTGGAACAAGAACCTTTAGAAACTTTGATAGCAAAAACCAGGGAAAGATGAATGTTAATACGGCCATTGCCGTTTCCTGTGACACGATCTGGTATCAAATCGCATTTGATGAATGGCTTCGAGATGGCGGTTTAAAGCCTAAATCAAATCGAAATGATTACTTCTTCAAGGCTGCCGAGGCATTCAAGTTAACTGATCGCGTTGGAATCGATCTTCCAGCAGAGTCTTCCTCTCGAATTGCCAATCGTGAATACAAAAAGAGTTGGTATGAACAGAACAAGGATTTCTATTGCAACTATAAAGAAAGAGCTAAAAAGGATCAGCAGAGCGCCTTCTTAATTCAGTTAGCAGCAGAGAACTGCGTAGACGGCGACAAAGTCCGAGCAGGAGACGCCGTTAACTTCAGTATTGGCCAAGGTGATACTGTCTTAACTCCATTAAAGTTGACACAGACCTATGCTGCTATTGCAAATGGTGGAACTATTTGGCAAGCACTTGTTGGAAAAGCTATTGTAAAAACAGATGGAACCGTAGTAGAGAGATTTACTCCGCAAAAGCTTGGCACTTTAGATGTTAAGCAATCTACAATTAAGTTTCTTCAAAATAGCCTACGAGAAGTAGTCGTACGAGGAACTGGTGCCGGTGTATTCTCTGGCTTTCCAGTAGAGATCAGTGGCAAAACAGGTACCGGCGAAGTATTTGGTCGAAATCCTGATGGCAGTGCAAAAGATGACACGTCATGGTTTGCATCTTATGCTCCAAGTAATAATCCTCGTTACGCCGTTGTCATGATGATTGGCCAAGGCGGTTTTGGTGCATCAACTTCTGGTGTGGGTGTTCGAGCGATTTACTCATCTTTATTTGGTGTAACTGGCAATCGGATTATCCCTGGCGCCGAGTTGTTTCCTGAAGGCCAACCTCCTACTCAGTTGCCTAAGATTTCTCTTGTGATCAAAAAGAAGGGAGAAGTCGAGTGAGTCAAATATCGGCCCGTCAAAACCTTTACAGCAAGAATCGCCGCTCACTTTTCCATGGCTTTGATCCGGTACTGACAATCGTTGTTGGACTTCTTTTATTCATAGGAACTTTATTGGTTTGGGCTGCAACTCGTGATTGGTATGCGCGAAGTGGTTTGGATCCGCAGTACTACTTAAAGCGCCATATTATTAACATTTTAATTGGTGCAGTACTTGCATATGGAGTTACCGTCATTGACTATCGATTATTGCGTGCTTACACACCAATTTTGTGGGGAGCTGCCGTTTTAGGCTTGCTCATCGTTTTAATTCCAGGATTAGGTTACGAAAAAAACGGAGCTAAGGCATGGATCGCACTTCCTGGTGGCTTCCAAATTCAACCTGCCGAGTTAGCAAAAGTTGGAATCATTATTGGAATGGCGATGATCTTATCAGAGCGTTCTCATGACAGTGATAAACCTTCTAATAAAAATGTTTTGCAATCACTTGGCGTTGCAGCGCTTCCAGTTTTGTTGATAGTTCTTCAGCCCGACATGGGAACAATTCTGATCATCGCGGCTTCAGTTGTCACAATGATTGCCGTATCTGGAGCATCGAGTAAATGGGTTGTCGGACTTCTTCTTCTTGCCGTGAGTGGGGGATTTATTGCAGTCCAGTCTGGAATAGTTAGTGAGTATCAAGTTAAGAGATTACAGACATTTGTTGACCCCAATGCAGATACACAAGGTTCTGGTTATCAACTTCGCCAAGCAAGAATCACTGT
>Ga0164293_10005516_pt1 | contig 10768 bp, 5 predicted proteins | sample GEODES118metaG_FD_111487 | JGI IMG/M metagenome (GOLD analysis project Ga0164293, IMG submission 111487) | Eutrophic lake water microbial communities from Lake Mendota, Wisconsin, USA - GEODES118 metaG | ecosystem: Environmental > Aquatic > Freshwater > Lake | place: USA: Lake Mendota, Wisconsin...
CTCAATTGTATCAGCAAAAATATTCGAATAATCAAAAGTACTAAGTTGCTCCGCAGCTGAATAAAGTCCTACGAAAGCTTGACCAGGTTTTTGAGTGGTGGCGATAAAATCGTATTGCCCACCATTCGTTTCAATTTTTTCTTTTAAATAATCTTCACCCACTCTCAACTGACAGCGAATACTAATCACACCAACATTTATACTTGTTCGAGATGTTGTTAATGAGAGTGGTTGCGGATGGCCTTTTCCACTTGATCCACATTTTTCAAAAAAACTTCCGACATAAGCAGCTGGACAAAATTCCGTTTTGGCACTTCGATAGGCATCTGACAGTGATTCAAGCCTACGTAGTGGTTCAACATAAATGTAGTACGTGTCATTTAAATCAAGACCTCGAATTTCAAAACTTCCATCTTCCTGAGAAAATGTCGCCGCAGCAACTGTTCCGCGCAAATTACTGATGGCCTGTACGTGGGCACCAAAGACTGCAACATTATTTCCTCCGAGGACACGGCCAGCAAGTGTTCCCGTATTAGCAGTATTATAAATGCTTCGAACACCTGCGACATCATCAGTATGTGGTGATGATTGGCCTTTAAAACTTGTAAAGATCATCGTGCTGTCACGAACTTCGGAATGGCCTAAGCCCATTAAGTGTCCCAGCTCGTGTGCTAAAACATCTCCCAAATAAACCCTGGATAAAAATCCTGCGCCGGGAGTTGTACAATTATTTGCTGCTTGATCTGCAGTAAGACAAAAGCCTCGTGTTTCAGTTTGATTGACATAAATCTGACCATCAACAACTCTTCCAATCGCTGGATCGTAAGAAAGAACGGTAACCGCCACAACTCCTGGACCAAAATAGCGTTGATCATTAGAGTATGAAACTGTGTTGCGTCCATACGAAGTTTGTTGCAACGAAAATGGAACCAGAGAATTCCATTGATTCATTACGTCTGCCATAATCACTGAACTTTGATTGGCGGAAATATCAATCGGATTGTGATTTAAGACTAAGCTGACTTGAGGAGATTGCCATCGTATGGGAACACGTTGAGTAGACTCAGATTGGTTATATGCAAAAGCGGCCGACAAAAATGTCAGCCCTGAAATTAACCAAAATGTTTTTTGGAAAACCGCTATGGTTTACCTCGTTTTTTCGCGTCTCCACCAGCCGGCAAACGCACCTAAAAATCCTAAAATCATGAGCAGCCAAAAGCTGTTCATAAGATTGGGTTCCTTGGTATTTTCCCGTTTATCAGAGTTCGAAGCAATTGAGCGGGAATTGCCCTCTTCAGTTGCCACCGTACGAGTGCGGTCTTTTTCATTTTCACGAATGTATTTATCCGAGTAAATCTCTTTGAGAGGTTTCTCTTTAATACTCGATACCTTACGCATGAATTTGCTCATCTCAATGCGCGATAATTCTGGATGAGAAGGAAACACGGGGTTGATCAATACGGTTTGCTTCCCAATACGTACTACTTTAAAAGTTCCCATTGCGAGACCTTGAACCCAAAGACGACCATCTTGTCCTTGAGTCAGCAGGAGAACGTTCTTCTCACCAGGAACAAAGCTAGGTGTTCCTTCGATAATGCTTGAGCGCTCTTTGAGTTTTCCACCTGGGTAATAGACTTTTACTTCTGTTAGTCCAAAATCCTCTGCATCTAGGCCAATCTCTTTATCAATTTTAAAACGTGCTTCGGTGGCTAACATTCCGTCTTCGAGCTCAACGGACTTACTTTGGAGAAAGTCCCCCAGCATGATGGCATCGGCTGGAGCGATCAATTTATCCAATGGAACAGGTTGAAAAGTTGTAGCCCAAGCACTTGTAATTACAAGTAAGTTAGTGAGCACTAATGTCACAATTCGCTTCATGTAAGCCTGATCGGCTTACTCGGTGAAAAACTTGAGTTTTTTGCTTACTCGAGACGCTTTGTGCTGATTTTGTTGCCTGTGAAAAGCATTTCCGAATGCGCGATTCTTGCAAATAAGGGTTCAGAATCAATAACCACTAAAGTGTTATTTTTCTGAGATAAATCCCGTAAAAAATTTCCAACTCTCACTATCTCTCTCGCTGAAAGACCGAACGATAAATTCTCAAATATAATCAACGACTCTTCAATATCTTGTAATAGTTTTGATAAAAGATAAAGACGCTGTTTCTCCCCGCCGGAAAGTGTGTTGAGTGGGCGATCAAGTGAAAGATAATCTAAATTAAGAATCTTCATGTACTCCCAAGTTCTTTTAAACTTCGGAGTCAGATCAATTCTCGTTAATACTTCGCCAAGTGGCTTATTAAATGCATCCGCCACTGACATATAACCATCGCTGATTTCAGCATAAATAGGTTTTATCCTCTTTCCCTTGCAATCTTCACAGGGAAGCACAATATCCTCAAGATATTGCATTTCAATAACAAGGTGGCCTTTGCCTTCGCAGCGACCACACATTCCTAATTCAGAATTCGGAGATAGATGACCGTCTTTTAGACCCATGGCTTTCGCCACAGGAAGTTTAAGAAAATGCTTTCTCACCGCCGGTGCTAATTCAGTTAAACTTCCAACGGAAGAACGCGATGTATATCGATTCAAGTTCGCATCAACGACAATGACATCCTGAAGTCCTTTATGCCCTTTGATCGAATCAAAAGTGCCCGGCTCATCAATCAAGTTCTCTTTATACATTCCACGATAGACATGCTGTGCGAGGACTTTTACCAAGCACGAACTCTTACCCATGCCTGATGAACCGTGCGCCCAAATCACCTGACCTAAAGGGAGATGGAAATCTCCCCAATTCTTTCCATAAGTTTGTGCGCCAATGACTTCAATAACATCTTTCGATTTGGGAGTTTCTCGCTTGGCAAAAACTAACTCATCCGGCTTTTGAAATTTCCAATTCTTAGTAAGTCCTTGATATAGAATTTCGCCACCACGATTTCCGGATTCGGGCCCCATCATAATAATATGGTCACTCGCACGAAGCATTGTTTCAGAGTGATCAATAACAATAACAGTGTTGCCTTGTTTAATGACTTCTCGAAGTCCTTGAATAAGTTTCTTTTGTTCTTCAACTCCTAGGCCAAGACTTGGCTCATCTAAAACAAAAAGTGCATCCGTGCCTTGAAACGAAAGATATTTTAATAAAAGCAGGCGTTGATACTCGCCAGCAGAGAGTGAGCGTGATTTACGTCCAATATATAGATGGCCAAGTCCCATTGCGGTCGCAAGATCAGTTTTATGTTTTAAATCTTTAATCAGATCTGAAACATGACTTTTTTCTGTAGTGGGAGTTCTTTCAACTAGCGAATTAAATTCTTCAATCGTCATGCCGGCAAATTCACCTAAGGCATACTTCTTATTTGTAAGTTTAAATTTAAAATTTTGAACTGTTTCATCCAAGCGGGAACCAAGACAAACAGTACAGGTTTCTTCCCGTTGCATCTTGCGCATAAACACACGCACGGCTGGCTTATAGCGTTTTGATTCGAGGTATTTTTTTACCCCACCAAAACCTTCCCAATCACTTTCTCCCTCTTCAAGGCATCGAAAAAACTCTTTAGGAAGTTTCTTTAAGGGTACATCAGTCGCCCATTTTCTCTTTTTCATCACCTTGCGAAGTTCTTTCATCCACCAATCAAGTGGACCAAACTTGAGAAAAGCCACTCCGTTCTCATCTAATGAGAGCTCCCGGTCGATCATTTTCTTTTCATCGTAAATGAGATTAGCGCCATATCCATTACAAGATTTGCACGCACCCAGAGCCGAGTGAGGTGTAAAAGCACTAACGCCTAAACCTGTTTTTCCAGCGTAGTCACACTTCGAGCATTTCTTTTGAGAGACATACTTAAATGGAGTTATTTTTTTTTGACCTTCAGTCCACAAGAACAAAGGTCTGCCCTCTATCTTCTTAATAACATCCGCATTTTTTTGATCAAGAGTAGCTAGCGTTGATCCTTTAAATCGCAAGATTTCCCAATAATCATCTTGTGGCTCAAAGGCACTGATCGTTTTCCTCTCAGAACTCCATGAACGTGGAGGTGCAAATTCAACTCCCAAAATGGCCTGACCTAAATCATTAGGAATCACCACATGCCAAACTTGCTCTAGCTTACCTTTGATCGCATTTGAAAGTTGCTGAGAGAACGGAACAGGTCGAACTTCCTCATCATGCTCAGGACAATACTCTTTCGCGTAATGAAAATAGAGTCCCTGCAGCGTTTCTGTTAGTCGCATAATATCTGCCACGACCGAACGTGAGCCCATAACAGGATTTATTTGTGGCAATCCAAACACCGGCAAAACAGGGAATATCTCATCCACATCGACAGCACTGGGCCGATCAGCAAAGAACTTCATTGAATTGGGGAATGAGTTAACGAAACGTCGCTTGGATTCACTTAAGAGGGTATGGAAGGCCAGTGATGTTTTTCCAGAGCCTGAAGGCCCAGCAAAACAAATCATCTTCTTGAGCGGGATATCGAGATCCACGTTCTTAAGATTATGAACTCGTGCACCACGAATTCGAATATGATCCTGTTCCTTCATCGAGACAGCATAATGCTTTCGAGGCTATCAGAGGAATAAAAAAGGGCCCCGTAGGGCCCTGATTCATTGAACAAATGTTCAAAAATATTAACGCTTAGAGAACTGACAAGAACGACGTGCACCACGTAGACCGTACTTCTTACGCTCAACTTTACGTGAGTCGCGAGTAAGGAAGCCAGCTTTCTTGAGTTCGCCACGTGAGTTTGGAGCGAGCTTCAAAAGAGCACGAGCGATACCCAAACGGATAGCACCCGCTTGACCTGTAACACCACCGCCTTTGACGTTGATGTGGAAGTCATAGCTTGAGTCCATCTTCAAAAGCTGAAGAGGTTGGTTCACGATAATGCGGCTAGTACCGACTGGGAAATAGTCAGTAAGCTCGCGTTGGTTAATAAGGATTTTCCCGTTTCCACGAGAAACATATACACGGGCCACAGAAGTTTTGCGGCGGCCTAGAGTGTGGACATCGTATGCTTTTACTTTACTCATGGTCTGTTCCTTAGAATTTCAGCGTCAAGGCTTCGGGTTTCTGTGCATCGTGAGTGTGTGTAGCGCCTACAACCACTTTCAATTTAGTTAATTGCTTACGACCTAAAGTATTTTTAGGAAGCATGCCCTTAACGGCTTCATACACGATCAACTCTGGGTGCTTAGCAAGTTGCTCTTTAGCAGTACGGCGCTTAATTCCACCAATGTGGTTTGTGTGCCAGTTGTACTCTTTCTCGTCCCATTTCTTACCAGTGAACTTCACTTTTTCAGCGTTGATCACGATAACGAAATCGCCTGCATCATTATTTGTGCAGAAAGTAGCTTTGTTTTTGCCGCGAAGAACTTTCGCAACTTCAGAAGCCAGGCGTCCCACCACCAGGTCTGTGGCGTCTACGACCCACCATTTTTTGTTCAACATGTCCGCTTCTTTAAGAGCGAACGACTTTTGCGTAATCATAAAAAACACCTCATAAAAAACAATAAACAAAAAATTTTACTAGCAACCCCGGTTACCGTCGCAGCTCATGATGCTGAAGAAGAGGCCAAAACTTCTAAGGGTTTTCAGCATTCTTCACTTGAGAATCTTCTAGGTTTAAGGGGGACTAGAAGAAGCCAATTGACACATGGAAGCGTCCGGGGGCCTCGAGGTTACCATTGAGGTCACGTTTTCTCAAGAGCTTGATGCCGTAATCAAAGTCCAGGGTGCCAACCGGGGTGACAACTTTAAAAGTGACGCCTACTGACTGGCGAAGCTCGCCAATATCGACGGTATCGACATAGACGCGGCCCGCGTCAAAGAATACCCCGGCCATCAGGCTATCGTTAATAAAATAGCGGGGTTCGATCTTCAAGTTAGCCATATAGGCCTTGTTTTGCACACGTCCCTCACCAATATCCTCTCCGTTCGTGAGGCGGTTAATCTCCTCATCGCTATAGCCGCGCACAATGTCGGTACCGGTCAATCGGAACAATTTAATGTTGGGAATATAGCCCTCAGTGAGTTTTACGCCATCCTGCACAATAGGCTGACCATCACTATCTCGCTGTAGCTCTTTCGCCAAGTTCTCCTGAATTCCACCCACCATTGAAATCGCAACAGTGCCTCTCGGAATTGGAATATAAAAACGGTTGCGTGAAATTAATTTGTAAAAATTAATCGTGAGATCGTCCTGTTTTTGGGAAAGGAAATACGGATTCGCAAACTCATTAGAAATATTAAACCAGGCGCCAGCAGTAGGATTAATTCGAGTATTACGGAAATCCGCAGTGAAACTTGGCGTGAGTGCACCAATTTCAAAACTGCCATTATCTCTTTTTTCTGTCGCATCGAACTGATTAATACTTTCAAATTGGTGACGAAGCGAAACTGAGAAACGAGGTCCTAGCTCACGGCTAATAGTATTTGATAAACGTCTAATATCTGCATCAAATGAAAAGAAGCGACGTCGTTGAAAACTTAAAGCAAGACCATAATCGATGAAGGTCTCTTCAAGATCAGGAACGTTGAACTGTGAACTGATATTATACTCAAGCAGTTTCTTGTCTTCATCTCTCCGACGTTGGTCAAAAGCTTGGTTATCTAAACGCTGGTTGACCTGACCTGTGAGCGAAGATGAAATATTCTCACCAAAGAGATTGAGCCACGAAATCGTTCCAGATAGCTTTAGGCCAATGTCTGTTCGATATCCTGGAGCAATTTCAATTAGACCGTAATCACGCTCGGTCACTTCAACTACAACATCTGATAGAGCCGTTGAACCTTTATGGAAAACAGGACGTACTTTTACAATACTGAAAATCCCGAGTGAACTCAGTACATTTTCAAAATCCTTTACTTGGTTGGGTGTGATCGGTTTGCCTCTCGTAAAGGGAGACTTCCTACGAATGACAGATCCTTTCGTAACTTTATTTCCGACAATCACTAAACGGTTAAAGGTAATGTATTTACCTTTGCGGATTTTGATATTGAGTTTAACGGAAGTTCTATCTGTTCCGTAATTTACAATCTCATCAGAATCACGATTCGTCACATCGGCTTGATACCATCCTCTCTCATGAAGATAGTCATTCATCTTACGTACATCATCAGTAAATTGAAATGGGTTAAACGGAGATCCTTGCTTGGTTTCGATTTGGTCTAACAACTCCGCTGCTTCGTTTTCTTCTATTCCACTAAAATTAATTTCTTCCACATAAACACGTGCACTTTCTTTTATCGCATATTCAAGATCTACCTCAGAACCATTGTTCCTAAATGTCGCACGAGGATTCGGTACTTCGGCCCTTACAAAACCTAATCGAATATATTGACCGCGCAACCATTCACTAAAAGCGTTCTGTGAAACTTCATCGAAAAATCCTGTTTGCAATTGTTCAGAAGCCTGCTCATCCCAGAATTTTTTTAGCTTTGCTTCTGGCCAATATTGCGCACCAGGAAAGCTCACCTGTCTGATTCGTGTACGGATACCGGCTAAGATTTCAACTTTTGCGGCATTTACCCAATCGCCTTTGTGCGTTTGATATCTTTTTAGATTCAATTTAATCTCAGGAGAAAGATAGCCTTGGCCTCGCAAATATTCAGAGATGCCAACCTTTAGTGCTCCCTCATCAACTGCTCGTCGATAGCGCTTAAACAAGCTTCTTACGATCGTTCCGAATTCAATTTTTACATCTTTATGTGGGGCAGGTGGGACAACCAAATCGAAAACCCATTGATCTACTGGGCCGATGATAGCTTCCACGATGACATCCTCCCCAGATTTTTTTGGAGTAAGAGCGATAGTCGCTAGATAGTATCCATAGGTAAACAGCTCCGCTTCTAATTCATCCGTTTTAATTCGAGCCTCTTGGACATCAAAGTTTTTACCTAATAACTCTTGAAGTTTCTTTTCAGCAAAGGCTCTTACAACCGTAGATTCCGTTTTGACTTGAATGGATTTTAATATTTGTGGACGTCCAGGTATAACTTCCAAAATCAAATGTTGTTCAAAATCATCTATCTTGTTATCAGTTCTGATGTCAGCTTTGGGGTAACCCTTTGTTGCTAAATATTGCTTAAGTCGCAGAATTTCATCTACCAAAGCATCCTGCTCAAACCATGATCCCTTTTGAAGCTTTAAATTTCGCTCCACATATTCTTGAATTTTTGGATCTGAACTTAGAACCTTCACAGTTCCTAGATTATATTTCGGCTCAAAACTAATAGTAAGTGTTGTACCCGCAGCACTCTCTTCTAATTTCCAAGTTAAATCGCGAACACCTCCCGACGACACAACAATTTTCAACGTTTGTCTTAAATGTGTAATATTTCGATAAGTTTCTTTTAACGTGGCAAAACGATTCTTTTGATTTGTACAGATTCCACTCGACCCACAATTCACAACCACTTCATTAACAACAAGCACAGCCATTACATTATAACTAAAAGTGAGGATGAATATTGCTAGCACCATTTGGATAACTTTCATTTGAATGTCATCCTGAACTTAACGTCACCACCTATGGAATTATCAATAACATCCTCTGTTCCTTCAGCGTTCGTGCGTAATTCATACACGCCTTCTAATTGAACATTTTTTGATAATCCATAGTTCAAATTCATTTTTTGGCGCTGGCCAATCGACCCTCCTACAGTACTAGAGACTGAGAGACTCATCGCTTCTGAAAGTCTTTTCTTAACTTCAATATTTGTAGCAGTACGAGTCCTTGCTAAGGCACCGACACCACCTTGCTCACTCGATCGGCCTTGCAACATACTCTCATCAGATTGGACAAATACGGTCCCAAGGTTAACTTGTAAGCCGAATTGCTTCTTAACAATATCTGTCACTTTGAATTGATCAAAGATGAATGAACCAACACCCACATTTGTTAAATTCTGACGTTCATCTGCTGAAATACTATTTGATAAATCATCGGTATAACCAAAAGCAATAAGCGACAAGATATTTTGTTTTGAAAGAGCAGGATCTGAAGAGAGATCAAATGTGAAGCTTTCAGGATTACCAAATGCTTTTGCGGTGACTTTATAGTTTGCTATTGAAGAACTCGCAACAACATCAAAGTCTGGTTTTGTTATAGGCTTTCGTGCATTAAATAAAAACTCGGCTTTATTAATTTGATATTCACTGTTTTTGAAAAATACTTTTGATTGGCTCGAAGCTGTTTGCGCCTTACCGTCAGCACTCAATCTGAGCAAGTCACCACTCAGTTGCAAGTTACCCATAAGAGCTAAATCCATCATCGAGTTATTAAACGTGATCGCATTTTCTGTTTTTACGTTTAAATCAAGATTGATCAAACCCGAAAAAGCCGTATCAGTATCCCTCGGTAAATATTTGGTATCTGCAGCTGACGTTGTTGTACCCACGAAATCATTGAGTTCATTTTGAACTGTGCCGGAATTGATAGAAACATCACCACTTAACAAGTAGGGCGGTCTTGCACCAAATATTAATCCATCTCCACTCACTGTAACATGGGACTTACTCTTAAATGGAATCGTTGCTCTATCTAAGGTGTATCGTAAGTTTATATCCGGATTCAAACCACTCATCAGTACATTACCGCTAACCATCACTTTCCCAGAAGCTGGACGGAAGGAAAGGGCTGTGAGATCTAATTCGCTATTTTTATATTCTAAGTCATAGGAGAGATTGCTAAGGGTAAAGGGTAAAATATCAGTACTGATTGATAATTCGCTTGCACTCGATTCAAACTCCATTTCAACTTCTTTAGGAGTCAAAATCCACCTTACAAGTGCGCGCGCCCTTCCGTCGGCTCTTTGTAAATGGCGACTGAGAAGTTCTAAATACTTGGCATCCATATCAAGCGTATTTTCAATTACTAAATTTTGTTTAAAATCACCTTTGGCTTTTGAGGCTAATTTAAAGTCTGGGGCGTTAAGCTGGACATTCCACTCTTCGACCACTCCATTGGTAATCCTTACCTGCGGCCGACTGAATTGTTGGTCTAATTTAATTTCAGGCGTTGTAAGCTTAAGTGTTTTGAGCCATGTACGAGCTGTAATTTTGTTCCATTGCCAGTCTCTTACACTGAATTTCGATGTTAAAGAAAGTTCACCTTTTGCATTTGATAGTTGAGGGTTCTCTCCCAACATACCCCTCATAAATAAAGGTAAATCAGGAATGTTAAAAGAAACATCCGATTCGATATTTGTACTGCCCTTCGTTCGTGTTGAACTAGCAGACAATAAGATCCAATCACGGGCAACTTTCGCATCTACTGCAACAGAGTCGTCCCTTATATCCCATTCGAAGGTACTGTCAGGAACTGATTTATCATGCACTCGGGACTGAGATAAACCAACAAACCCTTTATGACGCCAACGATTGGGGGATTGAAACCCTTGAAACTCACCTACAGTTTGAAAAGATAGTGCTAATGGTGAGCGTTTATAAAAAGACACTTCCGAAGACGAAAGATTACGAACGGATAACAAATAATCTAATCTACTTTGAAGGAGATTATAGCCAATCTCTCCACTTACCTTACCTTCGTCTTTTGTAGCCGATAAGTTTTTAAGTAGAATTTGTTTGTTAGCATAAATAAAGGTGAATTTGGCATCCTTAAAGCTTTCTCCGCCTGCTATGATCTTTTGACCATAAACATCTGCACCGACTTTCAGATTTGCAATATCACCTTTGGCATAGAGCTCAACACTTCCCTGTAGCATTGCCTCAAAGTCCGAAGGAAGAAAATTTAAACCA
>Ga0164293_10005519_pt1 | contig 10762 bp, 7 predicted proteins | sample GEODES118metaG_FD_111487 | JGI IMG/M metagenome (GOLD analysis project Ga0164293, IMG submission 111487) | Eutrophic lake water microbial communities from Lake Mendota, Wisconsin, USA - GEODES118 metaG | ecosystem: Environmental > Aquatic > Freshwater > Lake | place: USA: Lake Mendota, Wisconsin...
ACACTTTCAAATCTATAATTAAAGAAGCAGTTAGAGAAGTTATTAGAGAAGAATTAAGAGAAATTTTATTAGAAGCTGTTAAAGCTCCTAAACAAACTGTCACTGAATATACTCCTCAACCTTCTCCATCTTACTCTTCTTCTCCTTCATTAACTATGGAACAAAAAAGAGAACAGTATAGAAACATTTTAGGTGAAACTGCTACTGGTTTTACAACCCAAAACGTAGGTGAATTCAGACCCCAAGGAGTTATGCCTGGATCAGATTTACCAGCTGGTGAGTTAAGTATGAATCAAATAATGGGTTTAATGAATAAATAATGGCTATTAGAATAGGAAACCTACCAGCTATTGACCAACAACCTATTATTGGGGTGGGTATTGGTGTTCCTTTTGTCTCAACCGCTACATCTGGATCTGATCCTTTATTTAGAATAAATTATACAACAGCTGAGCAGTTAAAATCTAATATGATTAATTATTTCCTTTATAGTAGAGGAGAAAGACCTTTAAATCCTAATTTTGGAAGTAGATTAGATGAATTTCTTTTTGAACAAGATTATCCTAATTCTAATGAAATTCTAAAAAAATATATTGAAGATGAGATTAAACTCCTCTTCCCAGCTGTTAGACTAAAAGAAGTTAAAGTTTTATCTAATCCTGAATATCATATTTTAACAGTTCAAATATTTTATTCTGTTTTCACAAGTTTAAATGAATTTATAGAACTTAATATACCATTATAATGCCATATGATTTAATAAATAGTAATAATGGGGTTAATAGAGATATTAAATACATCAATAGAGATTTCTCTGAACTGAGAGCTAATCTTATTGATTTTGCTAAAATCTATTTCCCTAATACTGTAACCGACTTTAGCCCAGCTTCTCCAAGTACTATGTTTATAGAGATGGCTGCCTATGTTGGTGATGTTATGGCTTTTTATACTGACAACCAGATACAGGAAAATTTCACCCAATATGCTAGACAATTAAATAATCTATATGATTTAGCATATATGATGGGTTACAAACCAAAAGTTACTGGAGTCTCAACTGTAGACTTAGAATTTTTTCAAACTGTTCCTGCTGTTTATGACTCAACCTTAGGTCAAAATGTTCCTGATTTTAGATATGCTTTAGTTATTCCTCAAAATACAACAGTTAATAATGTATTATTTTCTAATATTCCATTTTTAACTCAAGATGTTGTTGACTTTAGTCAATCTAGTTCGCTTGATCCCACTACAGTTTCTGTATATGAAATAGAAGGAAATCAACCCAAAACATTCCTTCTTAAAAAGACAATTAAAGCCATATCAGCTCAAATAGCCACTACAACAGTATCTTTTACTACTCCTGTTAAGTTTGAAACCATTGAAATATCTAACAATAACATAGTAGGAATATTAGACATAACAGATAGTGATGGTAATGAATGGTATGAAGTAGATTATTTAGCTCAAGAAACTATATTTGAATCTGTTAAAAACACTAATCCCTTCCCTGATCCTAATACTCAACCTGACGCTTCTCAGGCACCTTATATTTTACAATTAAAAAAAGTTCCAAGAAGATTTGTATCTAGATTTATTAATCCAACAACTTTACAACTACAGTTTGGTGCGGGTACTACTAATGATGTTGATGAGATCATAATACCTAATCCCGATAATGTAGGTATTGGATTGCCTTCTACTCAAAATAAATTAACAACTGCTTTTTCACCATCTAATTTTTTATTTACTAAAACTTATGGTGTAGCCCCTTCTAATACCACTTTAACTATAAGATACTTAACTGGAGGAGGATTAGGATCTAATGTGCCTGCTGGTTCTATAACATCATTATCAAATACATCTGGAATTAGATTTACTGTTAGTAATTTAGATGCCACACTAGCCCAATCTGCTTTTAACTCTTTAACTGTTAATAATCCTAATGCTTCATCTGGAGGCAATAATGGTGACTCTGAAATTGATTTAAGATATAATTCTTTAGCTAACTATGCGGCCCAATTAAGAACAGTAACTCAAGAAGATTATTTAGTTAGAGCCTTAAGTATGCCCTCACTTTATGGTTCTATAGCTAAAGCTTATATAGAACCTACCAAACTTGAAAATCTTCTCCCAGGTGAGACTCCAACTAGTTTAGACTTGTATGTTTTAGCTTTTGATCAAAATAAAAATTTAACTTTAGCTTCTACAACTTTAAAACAAAACTTATCTACTTATCTTTCTCAATATAGAATTATAAATGATTCTATTAAAATTAGAGATGCTTTTATAATTAATATAGGTGTAGATTTTGAAATTTTAGTATTACCTAATTTTAATAGTAATGATATTTTAACTCAATGTATTAATGAGTTAATAACATATTTTAATGTTAATAATTCACAAATTAATCAACCTATATTTTTAAATGAACTTTATTCTCTATTAAATGGAATAAAAGGAGTTCAAAATGTTAAAAATATTTCTATTACTAATAAAGTAGGTGAAAGTTTAGGTTACTCTAAATATGCTTATGACATAAAAGGAGCTACAAGTAATGGTGTTGTTTATCCCTCTCAAGATCCTTCAATTTTTGAAGTAAAATATCCTAATTCTGACATAAAAGGTAGAGTAGTATCAATTTAACAACATGGCAATATATAAACTATTCCCCGAAAAAGACGCCACTATATACTCAGGGTATCCCCTTATGAATACTGGTTTGGATGAAATTTTAGAAGCTTCTACTTTTTATGATACCCTTAATCCTGAGGTTAGTAGATATCTTCTTAAATTTTCTCAAGATGAGATAAATGATTTATTAAATAATAAAATAGGGACAGCTTCATATCAAATTAACCTAAGAAATTTTGTAGCAGATATAACAGGATTAAACTCAGACACCACACTTGAGATATACCCTATATCAGGATCTTGGAATATGGGTACTGGTAGATATTCAAACTCTCCTGAAGTAAAAAATGGTGTATCTTGGAAGTATAGAACAACATCTGGATCAGGAGAATGGGCTACTTCATTTACACCTTATGTAACAGCTTCTTATCCTTCAACTAATTCTGGAGGAGGAACTTGGTACACTGGATCTGCTTTAGGATTAGTTATAACAGCTTCTCAAACTTTAAGTTATTCTAGTGATAAAGATTTAAATGTTAATGTTACTAATGTAGTTAGAAATTGGTATAGTTCTTCTCAAGGTGGATTTATTAATGATGGATTTATTGTTAAACAATCTAACTCAAGTGAGTTTATAGCTGATCAAAATTATGTAACTACTGTTAAGTACTTTTCTATAGATACACATACTATATATCCACCATGTCTTGAGTTTAGATGGAGAGACTATTCATTTAACACCGGATCCTCCGCTAATACTATTATAACTTCTTCTAAACTAATCGCCTCTCTAGGAGACAATAGTGGTTATTATAGATTAGATAGTGTTGAGAAATTTAGAATTAATTGTAGACCTCAATTCCCAACTAAAACATTCCAAACTTCCTCAGCTTATACTATTAATTACTATTTACCAACAGCTTCTTATTATGCTGTTAAAGATTTAGATACTAATGAGTTTATTATAGATTTTGATACTAATTATACTCAAATAAGTACCGATAGTGAAAGTAGTTACTTTACATTATATATGAATGGATTAGAACCTGAAAGATATTATCAGATTTTAATTAAAACTATAGTAGGAGGTGAGACATTAATTTTAGATGATAATTACTATTTTAAAGTAGTTAACGGATGACAGATCAAGGAAATAAAGTAGATCTTACAAAAAAGCTCTATGATAAAAAAGCCTATTTGAATGTTGTTGATACTCAATTTAATGAGTTATCACAACCTCCTATTCCTACTGAACCTGACGTGACTGTGGATGAATTCTTTCAGTTATACAATGATTTGTTTTATGATATACCCAAACTAGGAGAAATTAATTCTCATGAATACCTTGTAAAACAAAGCTCAGACTATATTGGTTCAGCAGTTTTAACTGATGATATTCAAGCTCTTCTTGATGAAATTACAGCTTTAAGGGAAGAAAATTTGGAATTACAAAGAAATATTATAGATTTAACAATTAACACTAATTCTTGATTATGATTAATATAGTACCACTATCATTAACCCAAGACTCTATTCATCAAGAGTATATTTCTAGTCAAGAAGCTTTAATTCCTTCTATATTATCATCTTCTCTTTTTAATCCTGAGACTGACTATATTGTTTCTTCATTAGAAACTATTACCGGAGATCTTTTATCTACATCTAAAAATATTCGTTACGCTGTTAGAGGAGTACCTAATACTATAACTCAAAAAGCTACACCTGAAATTATTGTCTTTCCCTTAGAAGATATATCTCAATATTTAAGTAATATAAACAATTATGATGGTAATGAAAGTTTTTCTTTAAATGAGCTCACTAATGGAGGGAACTATAATATATTCTATAATTTTTATAGAACAGCTTTAGAATCTAACACATATTCTTTTTTTATCAAAGAAATATCACCTACTAGAACTGAAATTAGACTATCAGTTAATAATGTAGATGATAAAAAAATTGAATCATTATTTAATGATTTTAAAACTTTATTAGATGAAGGTTCTTATTTTAAAGATTTTTACATCAATATTGGAGACTATTACTATATAGCTACTAATACCCAATTAGATAATTCAACTTCATCTTATACTATATTATTTAAATTATATCAACCTCTTCCTTCTGAAGTTGAATTAAATGATCAAGTTCAAGTTGTATTTGAAACAGCTGAAACTTATGGGTTTAATGTTGATATACCTGTTGTTCCTATCACTTTTAATGATAATGTAGAGTATATAAAAGGTCCTAATTTTAATTTAAATCTTGATGATCAAGTTAATAATTCTACTTTTGAACAGGATTATAACTCATTAACTAATAATACTCAATTAACCTCTTCATATAATCAACTACAAAATGTCCTGAATCAAAAAGGAATAACTATAGATACTGATTATACTGATTTCTCAAACTTTATATATTTCAGCTCAGCTCAACAAAGACTTCTTAATTTTTATTATAAAGTTGGCCTTATTGAGGATTATAATAATGATATAAATCTGATAAGAACTATAACAGGTTCTACTTCTTCTTCTATAGCTGTCACAGCTAGTATACAAAATATACAAAACCAAATAACTGATCTTATTAAGAATTTTGATGGGTATGAAAATTTCCTCTACTACACCTCAGGAACTTATGCTTATCCTAAGTCAAATTCAACTCCTCCATATATTTTACAATCAACAGGAAGTGCTGGTGTTCTAACATGGTTAGGTAATGCCTCTTCTACAGGTATACTATACTCAGCTTCATTATATGATGAACAAAATCAAAATTATCTATATAATACTGTACCAAAGTATTTAAGAGAAGATCCTATCAACGCTGGGTATGAACTTTTTATAAGTATGGTTGGTCAACATTTTGACAATCTTTATGTTTACATAGACGCTATAACTGATAGATATGATACTGATAATAGATTAAATTATGGTATTCCTAAAGAATTAGTAGCTGATGCTCTAAGATCTATGGGTGTGAAATTATATCAAAATAATTTTTCATCAGATGATTTATATGCTGCTTTCTTAGGTATTAATGGATCAGGTAGTTTTCTACCCCCAACTGGATCTGAAGTAATAACTAATTATGTTACTGCTTCAAATGAACCTATTCCTTTAAATAATCTAAATTTAGAGACATATAAACGTTTATATCATAATTTACCCTATTTACTTAAGAAAAAAGGTACAGTTGAAGGTTTAAGAGCTTTAATCAATATATTTGGTATTCCTGATACAATATTAAGAATATCTGAATTTGGAGGTAAGAATAAAGATAATACTAATGATTGGGATTATTTTCAAAATAAATTTAATTATGCTTTATTTTGTAGTGGGTCTGGACCTAACGATTTTATACGAGTACCTTGGATTGTTGGTAATTGGGGTCCACCTAATAGTAGACCTCAAACTCTATCTTTTAGATTCAAACCTAACTCTTTACCATCCTCAAGCCAATTTCACATACTAACCCATCTTGATTTTGATGTTGCCCCTCCATATAATATAGGATATATAACCTTAACATACACCAGCTCTGGATATTCTTCTTCTCCATACTCAGGATCTATCCCTTCTTCTTCCAACCAATATGCTACTCTAACCTATTGGGGCTCAGGTTCAACTTTAGGCACTAGCTCAGTAGTTTCAATAGATGCTCCTTTTTATGATGGTAATTGGTGGACAATTAGTTTATCATCAGGTAGTTCTTATACTTTAAGAGCAGCTAATAAAATTTATAATGGGGATGATGGATTTAAAATAGGATACACAGCTTCAAACTCAGCTATAAATTTAAGTGCTGCTTGGAGTGAATCTATATTTTTATACATCCCTTTCTTTTCAGCTTCTGGAGTTGTAAATCCATCTCCTATTAATTTTGGAGGGAATACTTATACTTCTTTTATAGGTTCATATCAAGAATTAAGATATTATAATGTAGAATTAAGTGAAAATGAATTTCATGATTTAGTTATGAATCCCTATTCTATAGAAGGATCCAACTACTCATCATCAGCTAATAACCTTATTTTTAGAGCCCCTTTAGGATCTGATTTAATAACAACAACTGGAACTAGAACATCTATTCATCCTAAAGTAACAGGATCATTTATTACTAATTCTTTTAGTAGTAATAGTACTTATGATATATTTAATATTAGTTCTAAATTTAAATTTATACCTAATACTGAATTTATTTACTATGACCAACCTGCGGTTGGTATAAGAAATAGAGTTTCTCATAAAATAAGACAAGAGGATAACCTACTACCCTCAGGTGATACTCTATCTCAATATAGAAGTATTCAACAAAGATATCCTCAAAGTGAAAGTTACACTCGAGATGTAAATTATGTTGAAGTAGCTTTTTCACCCCAAAACGAAATCAATGATGATATCAACTCATCAATGGGTTACTTTAATATTGGAGAATATATTGGTGATCCCCGTCAAGTGTCTGAATCAACTTATTCATATCCTGATTTAGATAAATTACGTGACTCTTATTTTAGTAAGTATTTTAAAAATTATAATTGGAATGATTATATAAGACTTATCAAGTATTTTGATAACTCTTTATTTAAAATGATTAAAGACTTTACTCCTGCTAGAAGTGGTCTAACCACAGGAGTAGTCATTAAACAACATTTACTTGAAAGAAACAGACAAAGACCAGCTCAAGTTGAACTTTCTCAACATGACTATAGTGGGTCAGTTTATTCTCAACAAGTGTGGGACCCAACAACTGAGACTATTTCTATTATTGATTCAAAGATAAGTAAAATAAAAGGAGGAGCTGGTGGGATACTTAATGAATATAACAACCTACCACTCTCTATACCCAGCTCTGTATCTGGTTCTAGATTTGCTCCATCATATTCCCCCTCTACATTTGTTAATATATTCTCTGGATCTAATTATTTAACAACTGATGGTATATTTTATACAGAACCTAATAGAGGTAATATAGGTCTTCTACCTGGGGTAGCTACAAAATATAATCCACCTCTAACATTTGTTTTTGAAGAGAGTGAATCTACTAATGGTGTTCATATAACTGCCTCATTATCTTCTTCATTAAGAGGCACTATTGAATCATTGACATGGGTTAGCCCCCTTGTTGGAATATTTAGCGCTTCAGTAGCTACTTTTTCAACCATTTTTCCTTTAGAGGGAGAAACATTTGAAATCTTAGTTAAATCCTCAGGATCTGAAGTTGGACAATTCTACAACACTTCTCTTTATTGTTTATCAATCCCAACTTCTTCATATATCATATCAAGATCAGGATTAACTGTTAACTATTCCCCATACATTACTTCTCCTACTTCAAATCCTTTAGAAAACTATCAAGTTTGGGATGAAACTATCCCTACTAAATTAGGAGATACTACATTAACCCATACAACTGAAGATGAATTTTACAATGGGGAATTAAAAGGGACAGAGTATGAAGTTACTAATGGAGAATTAAATGATTGGAATACTTCAAAATATTCACCTACATTAGAAATAAGCTATAAAGTCTATCTCTATAACTCAGCTACCAGTTCTCTTGAATCATTTAATAACATACTTACTTTACCAAATGCTGGTGAAATATATTTATGGTATGATACTGGAAGTACTACCAACCCAGGAACTGGTGTTCCTCCAAAAGGTTTTGAACCTGGATAATAATATATAAAAATGTCTGAAGTAACTAAAGGAGTAAAATATCTAAAAATTAATCGCTTAGATGCGAGTGGGGAAGATTGTAGCTCTAAAATATCAAACGCGGATAATATTAGAATAAGCTACCCAGATGTTGGTTCAGTTTTATATGATATATTGTCAATTCAACAACAATCTAATTATTATCTAATAGGAATAATAAATCAACCTACTACTTCTTCAAATCCTGGGAGATTTGGTTTTGGTTTAAGAGCTAGTGCTTCTTATAATATTAATAACCTTTCTACTACTCCTACTTGGAGTGGAACAGGTGGTACTACATTTTTCTTTAATATAGGATCTGGAAGTGGAGGTAGTAATGTAACAGGTGACGCCTCTTCTTTATTCCAAACTGGATCTGGTAACAGTGTACCTACAGCTTATGCTTTTAAATCATTACCTAATGAAAAATTTACAATACAATTTACATGTTCTATCAAAAATAGCAACCTCACAACCCCAGCTCCTTTTACTGCTTCACTAAGGCTTCCATTAGGCAGTGAAATAAACATAGCTAGCGCTTCTCTTTCAGCTAATTCTACAACTTTTCTTAGTGGATCTATAACATCTATAGATATAACAAACTCACAAAGTGGTATTAATAACAATACTTATTTCTTTATTAGAGGTATTAACACTAATAATATTCTTTCATTAACAGCTTCATACGCTGAACTTAATGTGGTAGCCGCCCCAATATCAACCCAAACCTCTTTCATTAACACCTCCCCAGACACTACCAACTTTGCTAACTCTGATGATAATGTCATTATTAATAACGCTGTTATTCCACAGTATTCAACTATATACCAAGACATAGATTATTCAACAGGTTTAGTCCCAACCAATTTTAATCTTTTAGCTAGTGGATCAGCTACTTACGCTATTGTTCAAGATTCAAATTACACAGCGACCGGATGGGCTAATAGTAGATATAAAGGTAGTAGAGCTTCTTCTCCTGATTTTAATGTCACAACATAATGTCTACACAACAACAATACCAAGAATTAGAACAAGAAGAATTTCTTTTAGGACCTATAAATGGAGTCTTAGGAGGACTTCCTGTAGCTGAACAAAACCAAGACTATTTTTTAGTTTTTAAAGGAGTTGGAGGTACAGGACCTGAAATAATAGATAACACAGCATATTTTATCCAATATGTTATAGATTCTGATGGGAATGTTAGTAAGCCCTCTCAAGGATCTATAGCAAGACTTAACACTATTCAAAACTTCCCAACTGGGAAAACAACTACAGTTAGAATAGATAACGCCTCAGGTATTAATACTCAATTAGATGGTGATCATGTCATAACCGGGTTAGGAATTCAACAACCTATCTTATATACCCAATTTGGAATTCCTTCTTCTAGCTATACAACTGATATTTCATTTACAATCCCTGGAGGAGCCCCTTCTGGTTCTTATGGAGTTATTCCGGATTTTAGAGGATTAATGACTATAACCAGCTCAACTTCTGCCACCACAGGAAATGTAACTACTTATAGTGCAAGTGGTAGTTCTCCAGATGTTGGAGCCGCTACTTTAAATTTAAGCGCTGGTACTTATACAGTTAATTCATCTTCTAGTTTACAAAGTATTACTTTTAATCCTACTATAGGATTTACTAATACTAATTCTGAAGAAGCCCGATCTATAAAATGGGGTATTACCAAAAATGGATCAACCACACCCATAATTGAAACTTCCTTAAATCTACCAGCTGGTGAATCTGGTATTGCTAGTGAAATTTCATATACTGAACCTCTATCAAATTTAGGTGGAAATCCAGTTTATAGATTAAGAATTACACTAGGAGATAATTTTATAGATAAAGATTTTGTTCAATTTAATGTTAGCTCACAAAACCCTTCCCCAACTGACAATACTAATGCTTCCTCAGGTTTATGGACTACAGGAAGTTCTACTTCAACTTGGCTAACAGCTTCAACTTATCTATCCCAAAATTATGGTAACACCCAAGATACTTCCAATTTCCAGGGCACAGGAGGATCTTTTGGTTTATCTCCTATTAAAACTCCTTTTCTTCTTAGCCCTGGAGATAGAATAAGATTTGAATATAATCCTCAAAAAGATTTTATTATTTATGAGGTTATAGAACCAAGAGCAGCTTCTGATGCTTTATTAAAAATTAAGTTAAGTTCAACAGTTCCCTCTAATACTATACTAGATAATTTTGTTCTACATAGAGTTGATAACAATAGTATTAAATATATAATATTAGATATAGCTAAAGACCCAACAGTAGATAATCCTGAAAATCCATTTACAGGAATAATATTACCCAAATATCCTTCTGAAAAACTTAAAAATAATTTAGAAAATATCTTGTCTAAACTAAAACAAGAAGGTATAATAGAAAATTAAAATTTAATATATTTATCACATATA
>Ga0164293_10005520_pt1 | contig 10762 bp, 9 predicted proteins | sample GEODES118metaG_FD_111487 | JGI IMG/M metagenome (GOLD analysis project Ga0164293, IMG submission 111487) | Eutrophic lake water microbial communities from Lake Mendota, Wisconsin, USA - GEODES118 metaG | ecosystem: Environmental > Aquatic > Freshwater > Lake | place: USA: Lake Mendota, Wisconsin...
GACCGAGAAAGCGTCGGATCGCGCGGGGGAGAGGTCGTCGGGCAAGGTGCCGTCGGCGGTGAACGCCGCCGAGAAGTACGAGACGTTCCGCGCACGTCACCAGGTCGGCACGAAGGTGAAGGGTGCAGTCGAGTCGTATGCATCCCACGGCGTGTACGTGCGGATCGGGGACGTCGCCGGTTACCTGCCGCTGCGATTGATGACGGATCCTGCGCCGCGCACCCCGCGCGAACACGTGCGGATCGGTCAGGCACTCTCGCTCGCCGTGTCCGGCTACAACGATGCCCGACGAAGCATCGAAGTGAGCCTCATGCCGGTCGATCGTGCGGTTGTGACCAAGCCCGGTGCGAAGCAGGCACGACGCGGTCCCGCGAAGTCGACGGCGAAGCCGACACCGGGACCGGTGGCGAAGAATGCACCGAAGCCTGCGGTCAAACAACCGCCGAAGCCCGCGACGCGTGCGGCGAAGGTCGTCGCCCGCACGAAGCGCACGCTGCGCCGCCGTCCGGCATAACGGTCGACGGCTCGCTCGCATCGACCACCGCGTCGTGGGGCGACCCACGGTCGTCAATAAGGAGACGCCCGTCACCATCTGCTAGACAACGGGGGACGACTTCGGGCCGCAACGCCCAAAAGTCGTGACCGACCGTTCAGTCACCAGGGGGAAATGATGGAGCGCTTCATCACGCTGCTTGCGTCCGGCTTGTCACTCGGCGCCGTGTACGCACTCGTGTCGCTCGGCTTCGTACTCGTGTTCAAGTCGACCCGTGTGCTCAATCTCGCCATGGGCGAGTTCCTCATGATCGGCACGTACATCGGGTATTTCCTCATTACGCATCTGGGTCTCCCTTTCATTCCCGCGCTGCTCATCGTCGCGGCGGTCATGGGCTCACTCGGATTGTTCGTGCATTACGGCGTCATGCGCAACCTCGTCGGTCGCCCATTCTTCGCCATCGTGCTCGTGACCATCGGCATTGCGATCATCATTCGAGGCATCATCCTCGTCGTTGCCGGACCCATCGAGCGGCCGCGAATGCAGGGTCTGTCGTCCAACATCGTGAATATCGGCGGCGCCCAAGTGGAGATCTATAACTTCATCATCCTCGGTGCAGCATTGGTGCTCGTCCTCGGGTTTTACCTGTTCTTCCGCAGCTCGCGGCTTGGCCTGCACATGCGCGCCGTGGCGGAAAACCTGCAGGCGTCATCCGCGATGGGCATCAGCCCCGACCGCATTTATGCGCTCGCCTGGTTCATCAGCCTGGCGATGGCCGGCGCCGGTGGTGTGTTCTTCGGTCACTACACCGCAGCGATCGACCTGAATATCGCCGCCATCGGCATCCGTGCTGCGCCGGCAGCGATCGTCGGCGGTCTCGACAGCGTCGAGGGTGCCATCGTCGGTGGTCTCATCGTCGGCACGCTCGAGCAGATGGGTGCGGGGTACTTCGGTGCCGACTACCGCGACATCATTCCGTTCCTCATCCTCACGATCATGTTGTACGTGAAGCCGGCCGGTCTGTTCGGTTCGCCCGAACTCGTACGCATCTGATCCGCATCATCCGATAGACGACTACGAGAAACTCACAGAGGTCACGAATGGCTCGCGAAAAGTTCATTACTGATTACCGCCAGGACATGCGGATCATCCGCACACGCCCGCAGCGCGTGTGGGCCATCTTGATCACGGTGTTGCTCGTCGGACTGCCATTTTTATTGAACAACGGCTGGACTGCCCCGCTCAACTTTCCGTGGGTCGCGTGGTTGACCGTGCTCAACTTGTCGCTCACTGCGATCATCGGCGCAGCGGCATTCAACCTGCTCGTCGGCAACACCGGCCAGGTGTCGCTGGCCCATGCCGGACTCCTCATCTTCGGCACGATCATTTCGGGATTGTTCGGTCCGCTGTGGGGCTGGAACTTCTGGATCGTCCTTCCGCTGACGATGATCACCGGTGCGCTCGCGGGAGTCGTCATCGCGCTGCCCGCGCTCCGCCTGAAAGGTCTGTACCTGCTGCTGGCGACGCTCGGCATCTATTACTTCGCGTACTTCGTTTACAAATGGTTCCTCGTGAGGAACTTCGGATTCATTCCGATCATCTACAGCTTTCCGAGCATCCCGGAATGGTTCCCCTGGCTGAACGAGGGCGAGGGTGGACTGGCAATCAACAACAACTTCCGCTGGTACTGGACAATCTTGCCGATCACCGCCCTGTCGTTGCTGTTCATGTCGAACGTCATTCGCACGAGTGAGGGCCGTGCGTTCGCCGCGGTAAAGGCCCGCGATACCGCATCGAGTCTCGTCGGTGTGTCGCCGGTCAAGTCGAAATTGCTCGTGTTCATGGTGTCGTCGGCTTTCGTTTCGATGTCGGGTGCACTGCAGTCGTACTTCCTCAGCGCGCGCGAGGAAGCCTCGTACCCGTTCCAGACCACGCTCGACTATGCGATCATGATCGTGCTCGGTGGCTTCTCGTCGATTCTCGGCGCCGTATTTGGGGCCCTGTTCTTCTACGGTGCGCCGGTGTGGATCGACTGGATCCGCCAGGAGACCCCGATTCTGCGGGACATCAACTTCCTGTACAGCTACAAGAGCGAGATCAACCTCGCGGTGTTCGGTTTCCTCATCGTGTTCGTTCTCGTCCGCTCACCCGACGGCCTGTCGGGTGCGTGGAAACGTGTCAAGTCCTACTTCGCGAAATGGCCGTACTCACTATGAGCACTTCAGCAAGCAATACCCCACTCGTTGAGGTGAACAACCTCGAGGTCGTCTACGGCGGCGCCATTCTCGCCGTCAACGGCGTGTCGATCGTCGTCCCGCAGGGCGGCTTCGTCTCGGTGCTCGGTGCCAACGGCGCCGGCAAGACGTCGCTCGTGCGCGCCATCACGGGCAACCTCGGCATCGTCGGTGGCGCCGTCACCGCGGGCGAGATTCTGTACAACGGTGAACCGATCACGAAGTCGACGTCGCGCGACATCGTGAAACTCGGCGTTGGCCAGGTGCCCGAAGGCCGTCTCGTCTTCGCCCGCCTCTCGGTCGAGGAAAACCTCCTGTGCGGCGCCGCCACGCGCAAGGACAAGGACAAAATGGACGAGGACATGGAGCGTGTCTGGCAGCTCTTTCCCCAGATCGCCAAGCGCCGCAAGGAGAATGCCGGTTGGTTGTCGGGTGGTGAGCAGCAGATGGTCGCCGTCGGCCGCGCGCTCATGACCAGCCCGAAACTCTTGATCCTCGACGAAATGTCGCTGGGTCTCGGACCGCTCGTCGTGCGCGAGATTTTCGAGTTGCTGAAGCGCCTCAACGCCGAGGAAGGGCTGTCGATCCTCATGATCGAGCAGAACGCCCGACTGGCGATGGAGGCATCTCAGCACTCGTACGTGCTCGAAACCGGACGTATCGTGCTCGAAGGTCCGACCGCCGAGTTGCGCAGCAACCCGCACGTCGAGGAGTTGTACCTCGGCGGAGCCGGTGACGCGCGCGAGGTGTACGAAGCGATCAAGCGATTCCGGAGGGCGAAGCACTAATGGCGGGCAACACGGCGCAGAACGTAGTACTCGACGTCAAGAACGTCACCGTCCAATTCGGCGGATTGCGCGCCAACGAGGACGTGTCCTTCGACGTCCGTCGCAACGAGCTGTTCGCGCTCATCGGGCCGAACGGCGCGGGCAAGACCACCATGGTCAACGCAATCACCGGCGTTTATCAGCCGCTCGCCGGCGCGTCGGTGCAGTTCACCGACGCCAAAGGTGAAACCCACGACCTGCTCGGTCGCAAGCCGAACCACATCGTGAAACTCGGCATTTCGCGCACGTTCCAGAACCTGGGTCTGTATCCCGAAATGTCAGTGCTCGAAAACCTCATGCTCGGCCGATTCGTCCACCGCAAGACCGGAATTCTCTCCGCCGGTTTCTTTACGAAGAAGATGGTGAAGGAAGAACTCGAGATGCGCGAGATCGCCGAGGAGATCATTCATCTCCTGAAGCTCGAGCGCGTGCGCTGGGAGGCCGCAGGTTCGCTGCCGTACGGTCTGCAGAAGCGAATCGAGTTCGGACGCGTACTTGCGATGCGTCCGCACCTGCTCATGCTCGACGAGCCGATGGCGGGTATGACGGTGGAGGAGAAGAAGGACATGGTGCGCTTCATCTACGAGGCGCTCAACCAACTCGACATCACCGTGTTCATCATCGAACACGACATGGGCGTCGTCATGAGCATCGCCGATCGGGTCGGAGTGCTCAACTTCGGCAGTCGAATCGCGCTCGGCACGCCCGACGAAGTGCAGCAAGATCCGGTCGTGCGAGCGGCCTACCTGGGGAGCCACTGATGACGACTCACGCAACGATCCTCGACGCGCTGTTGGCGCGAGCCAAGTCGAACGGCAACGATCGCGCGCTGTTGCAGAAGTTGCGCGGTCGCTGGGCCGAGACCTCTTGGTCGGGATACGCCACGGCCGTCGCCGAGGTGGGCGAGGGTCTCGCCGGTCTCGGAGTGGCCAAGGGTGACATGGTCGCGATCCTCGTCGACAACCGCCCGGCGATGTTGTACATCGATCTCGGCGCGCAGGCGATCGGTGCGGTGAGCGTTCCCGTGCTCACTGCGGCACTCCACGACGACGTCGTCGACGTGTTGCGCCGTGTTGCACCGTCGGTCGTCGTCATCCAGGACACGGCATGGCTCGACGTCGTTCTCGCGTCGCTGCCGAACGTTCGACACATCGTGCACGTCGACACCGCCGGTGTGTCGTCGTACCAGGATCCGCGCCTCGTCGACTATTCCGAGCTGCGAGCGGGTGGCCGCAGCACCGGCGCTTCAATCGACTCCCTCGCACGGCGCGCGTCGGCCCTTGCCGCCGACGGTGTCGTCACGATGGCGGCGTCGTCGGGTGCAACGGGTCCGATGCGCACGTTCTCGTTCACGACGAGTCAGGTTGCGGATGGCGCAGCGGTCGTCGCGGCGCGGTTCCCGTTGCAGCCGGGCGAGTTCGTCCTTGCACAGGTGCCCCTCGCCGCATCGGCCGAGCGCGCAATCACCGCATACTCGTCGATCATCACGGGTGCGGTCGTCGCCTTCCCCGAGAGCGTCGAAACCGCCGCAGCCGCAGCGTCCGAAATCGAACCGCACTTCGTGCACTCGCCGAGCGGCCTGCTCGATTCGTCGTCTTTCGACTCGTTGCAGCGCCTCGAGCGCAATCGTCGACTGAAGAGGCTCGTCGCACGCGGCTGGCGCAAGTCGTCGCTGGGCGGAAAGCCTGCCGGCGGTTTCTGGCACGCCGTCGTCGGCCGTTTCATCGTTCGCCTGCTCGGTGCACGACGTACACGAACTGTTCTCGTCAGCGGATCGTCGGTGCAGGTGCGCACTGCGCACTTCATGCGCGCGCTGCGCCTGCCGCTCGTCGATGCGTACACCGTGTCGGCATCGTTCGTTCCCGTCATGATCGCCAACGACGTCGAAGCGGGCTTCGATGAATCGGTCGACGGTGTCGAGACCGAGGTGTCGTCCGCCGGTCGCTTGCGCATTCGCGGTCGACTCGTGTCGAAGGATGCACTCGGCGGCGGTTGGCTCGAAACGAACGACCGCGTCATGCAGCGCAACGGCAAGATCGTCGTCCTCGGTCCGGCGTCGCTGGATGTTGCGGTGGACTCGGTGCGCGAGCTCGAACTCGCCGTCGCCGCATCGCCGTACATCGGCCGTGCCATCGTCACGACCGGTGGCGCCGGTGTCGGACTAATCATCGAAGTAGAACCGCTCGCCCTCAGCGAATGGGCCCAGGCCAACAAGGTGCCGTTCACGACGGTGGCGACGATCCTCGACAACGCGGCCGCGCAACAGCTGCTTGTCGACGAGGTAAGCGCCGCGCTCGGTCGCATGGCCAATTCGCCGAAGGTCGGCGAGTTGCGCCTGCTGCGCCGACAGCTCGGAGTTGATTCCGGTGACCTCACGGCAACGGGCAAACTGCGCCGCAGCCGCGTCGCGGGAATCGCCGACGTCGTCGTCGTTCGCCTCGGCTGACGTCCAGATCACCCGGTCCGCCCCGGGCGGGCACATTTTGTGCCTACACCGGGCGGCACCGGACGGTTGGGAATGTGCGCACAAGCGCACCAAGGGCGACGAAAATGGCGAGAGTGCGCGGACGCTCGGCTTTGACGACAAGTCCCGAACTTCCCGAAAAATTGTGCTGTGGCGGTTGACACTTCGTCTGACCGTTTGGTAAACAGAAGGGACCATTCGGCACCCGCCGGTGGCCAACCTACAAGGGGGAAACCAAGAATGACTCACAGTGCATCTGTGAAGCGCAAGGTCCTCGTTGGTGCAGTTTTGGCGGTGTCCTTGTTGGGCGCCGCTGTTCCTGCCTCCGCGAAGCTGAGCGTCAGTGCAGGTCAGTCCTGCACGAAGCGCAACGTGGCCGACAAGGCCTCGGGCCTCATCTGCATGCCGACCAAGGGCGTGGAGACGAAGCTCACGTGGCAGAAGAACACGCCCGACTCCGATGCTGACGGTGTCACGAAGGACACCATCAAGATCGGCTGGATGGGTGACATCACCGGCCCGACCGCTTCGGCCCAGGCGTTCAACTACCACGGCTTGCAGTCCTACGTGAACTACCGCAATGCAAACGGTGGAATTCTCGGCCGCAAGCTCGAGCTCATCGCTCTCGATGACAAGTACAACGCGACGACGGCGGCGGTCAACTTCGACCGTCTCGCCAACACCGACCGCGTCATCGTCATCGCCGGCATGGGCGGCTCGCACATCTCGGGTCTCGTCGACGCCAAGATGACGTCGCTGTCGAACCCGGTGAACATCGTCGGCGCACAGCAGACGACGATCGTCGAGCAGAACAGCGCGAACTTCTTCTCGTGGATGCAGTCGTACGGTGACATCGCCGACGTTGCGCTCGCGAAGTTCACGAAGTTGCAGGGTGGCGATCCGAAGAAGATCGTTGCTGCCACTTTCGCCCTCGCGGTTCCCTCGGGCACCGAGTACGGCGAGTGGATCAAGAAGAAGGTGACGGCCAAGGGTGGCAAGTACTGCGGTACGATCACCGAAGCCGGCACGTCGACCGACCACACCGCCGCAGTCGCGCGCTTCAAGGCTCTCCTTGAGTCGTGTGGTGCGAACTCGGTGGGTCTGCACGGCTCGCCTGCCTTTGTGAAGTTGTACGCCGCTGCCGCCGAAAAGGCGGGCCTCGGCAAGTACCCGCACATGGGAATTCACGGCATTGCCAGCCCGGTCGTCTATGACGGCATCGGTCCCTCCATGGAGAAGGCCATTCAAGGTATTCACGCTTTCGCCGGAGCCGGCAAGGCGAACAAGACCAAGGGTGGAGACATCATCAACAAGTACATGAAGGGCAAGCAGTACGCCGACGAGATCGACAACCCGAACTTCGTCCACGGCTGGGTCAACGGCATGGTCGTGTCGCAGGCCATCGAAAACGCGTGGGCCAAGACCGGCAAGGTCACCCGCGGTTCGCTGCGCAACGGCTTCAAAGCCAAGTTCGACACCCTCGGACTCTCGTGCCCCGTTGATCTGACAAAGAGCAACTTCAACCCGTGCGCAGCTCCGATGAGCTGGGTCACGGGCAAGGGTCTCGTCCTCGACGGCAGCTTCGCCACATGGCGCAAGGGCCTCACCGGAGACAAGACGCTCTGAACAGAGTGTGAAGTGACAACGACGGAGCCCGGGTGCGCAAGCACCCGGGCTCTCGTCATTTGCGGCGTGATGATCCGCCGTGGTTCATGTCCGGGAGGAGGACAGCGGTTGCATCAGGAGCGGCGTTCACCGCCTTCCAGACGGCTTCGATGAGCGAACGCGGCCAGCAATCGGTGAGAATGTTCGGGTGACGTCCCGAGCCGCGCAGAACCGCAATTCCCGGCGCGCCGTGGCAATCACCCTGCCCGTCGAGGGGGGATTGTCGGCCCCGCAGCTCGTCGATTTGGCAACCCGCGCCGAGGCCGAAGGTTTCCATTACGCGGTGTGCGGCGAGGTAGCGAGTGTGGATGCGCTCGTGCTGCTCGGGGCGATCCTGTCGCGTACCCAGCGCATCAAGGTTGCCACCGGCATCATTGCCACCACGTTGCGCACGCCGCAGATGGCGGCGATGGGTTTCGCCACGCTGTCGTCGCTCGCACCCGGTCGTGTCGTCGCGGGCCTCGGCGCGTCGAGTCCGATCATCGTGAACAAATGGAACGGTCGACCGTTCGACAAGCCCCTCGCGGCAACCCGCGAGTTCATCGAGGTGTTCCGCGCCGCGCTGACGCGCGAGAAGGTGTTCTATTCGGGGAATCACGTGCGCAGCGACGGCTTCGCCCTGCAAATCGATCCGCAGGGCGACATCCCCATCTGGCTGGGGGCGATCAACGACCGCATGCTCGAGTTGGCGGGAGAGATCTCCGACGGCGTGTTCCTCACCTGGTGTCCTCCGGCCGAAATCGCCGAGCGACTCGACAAGGTGCGCGTCGGTGCCGATGTTGCCGGGCGTGCGCTCTCCGATGTCGAGGTGACGTGCTCGTTCTGGGCGTTCGCCGGTGACGACACGAAAGCGGCGCTCGAGAGCGCCCGACGCGTCGTGTTGCAGTACGCGATGGTGCCGACGCACCAGCACGCATTCGTCGGCGCGTTCCCCAGTCTCGCTGCGGCCGCCGAGGCGTGGAATGCCGGTGACCGCAAGGCTGCACTTGCTCTGCTCGACGACGAAGTGGTGCACACGATGTGCGCGATCGGTACCCCCGAGCACGTTGCCGATCGCGTCGGTGCGTACCACGACGCCGGAGTCGACGTTGCGATCATCCTGCCGATCTCACCGCAGCCGGGCAATCCGCAGCCGGCGGCGAATACCTACTTCTCCGTAGCAAAGGTGTTGCGCGAGCGTGGCACACTCGCCGACGGATCCACCCCCGAAAGGAACAACTGATGGACATCGAAATCGGAGTACCCGGGCAGATCATGCCGCCGGCCGACAAGGCGATCGAGATCGCGAAGAAGAACGAGGCGGCGGGTTTCGACGCGGTGTGGTGGCCGTGCCACCTCATGGGCTGGCACAGCGACTCGGTGTGGACCGAGGACATCACGCCGTTGGCGAAGTACCAGAAGAACCCGCACGTGTACTTCGATCCGCTCGTCATGATGGGCGCCGTCGGCTCGCACACCGAGCGCCTGAAGGTCGGCGTCGTCGTCACCGACCTCATCCGTCGTCACCCCGCCGTTGCCGCCGAGATGATGCTCACCGTCGACCACCTCAGCAAGGGCCGCGCCATCTTCGGTCTCGGCTCGGGTGAGGCGATGAACGTGACGCCGTACGGCATGGATTTCTCGTCACCGGTGGGCAAGTTGGCCGAAGGTCTCGAGGTGCTGCGCATGTTGTGGCGCGCCGACGGCCCGATCAACTACGAGGGCAAGTTCTTCCGGCTAGAGAATGCAGTGCTCGGCCTCGAGCCGTACAACGGCGTCGAGCCGCAGGTGTGGACCGCCGCACACGGCCCGAAGATGCTGCGCATCACGGGTGAGCAGGCTGACGGCTGGTTGCCGACGAAGCTCGACACCGGCGTGTACAAATCGTCGCTCGAGACGATCCGTCAGGCGGGTGAGGCGAAGGGCCGCGACATGGATGCCTTCACTCCCGGCATCCTCGCCTACGTGTTGGCCGCACCCGACGAAGCCACTCTGAAGCGCCTCCAGGAGCATCCCCTCATCCGTGCGCTCATGGTGATGCTGCCGCCGGACATCTTCCGCCGTCTCGGTGTCGAGCCGCCCGTCGAGGGGTTCCACGGCATCATTCCCGCTGCGATCGAGCGTGCCGAGGCGATGCGGATCATCGACGCCATCCCGCCGAAGGTCGTCGATTACTACTGTTTCTGCGGCACGCCCGAGCAGATCGCCGACCAGATTGCCGAGTACCACGGCGTCGGTCTGCGCCACGTCATCATGTGGAACATCACCGCCTTCGGCGATCCGTCACTCGCCGGCTGGTCGTTCAAGGCCCTCGACGAGATCAAGAACAACCTGCGAAGCCGATAGGAGACACGCGAACATGGGCAACAACACGAAGGTCGTCGAGACGTACTTCCGCTGCGTCGATGGCGAGGACTACGCCACTCTCGAGACGCTGTTCCATCCGGACGCAGTGCTCATGGCCGCCGGTGGCGGCGAGCGTCGCGGCGAACGGATCATGAGCTTCTATCGCAACGTGTTCAAGAAGTTCCCCGTGCACAGCGATGCCCCGACGCGGATCCTCGAGATGGGCGACACGGTGCTCGCCGAGATCCACTTCACGGGTCGAAGTGCAACCGGGGTGGACGTCGAGTTTCCGGCGGTCGACGTGTTCGACCTGCGCGACGGCAAGATCGTTCGTCTCACCCAGTGGGTCGACACCGCGGCACTCGAGCGCAAGCTCGGCGCGGGCTGATCAGCCGCGCGCGGCGCGGAAGATCTGGTCGATGTCGTTGATACCGCCGTCGACGCCGATGCGTTGACCGGTGACGTAGCCGAAGGCAGGGGAGAGCACGGCGACGACCACCGCCGCGACGTCCTCGGGCTGACAGGCCCGCTTGAACGGAAAGAGCGATTCGACGTCGAGGGCATCGCTGCCGGAACCCGTCATCGCCTTCACGAGCTTGTCGCCCATATCGGTGATGACGAGACCCGGGGCGACGATGTTCACGCGCACGCCGTTGGCGGCTTCTTCCTTCGCCAACGTGAGCGCGAGGGCCTCCATCGCGGTCTTCCCCATGTTGTACGGGGCACCGTTGGCGTGCATCGCGCCCACTTCGGC
>Ga0164293_10005521_pt1 | contig 10761 bp, 9 predicted proteins | sample GEODES118metaG_FD_111487 | JGI IMG/M metagenome (GOLD analysis project Ga0164293, IMG submission 111487) | Eutrophic lake water microbial communities from Lake Mendota, Wisconsin, USA - GEODES118 metaG | ecosystem: Environmental > Aquatic > Freshwater > Lake | place: USA: Lake Mendota, Wisconsin...
ACACTTTGGCCGTCACGATTCTGGGCGGACAGCAGGTCGGAGATACGGTGAATCTGGAGACTGCTGTTCTGGCCAAGTACATTGAACGGCAGTTGCTCAGTCTGGATCGCTTGCCGGGGAAAACTTAAGTAATGCGGGGAAGCTCGGGCGCAGGGTTGAGCAGAGAATTGGATTAGGGGCTGAGAGCCCGGGAAAGGTAACTGGAACAGTTTGATGACCAAAGCCAATCGGCAGACGATTTCGTATTTGCGGCGCAGGTTTTCCCAAGTCGGTTTGGAGCCGAATGCGCGCCACGGTCAGAATTTCCTGATTGATTTGAATCTGATCGAGCTGCTGGCTAATGCAGCCGAGATTGGTCCCCAAGACGTCGTTCTGGAAATCGGCACGGGGATGGGGTCGTTAACTGCTTTGCTCGCCGAGCACGCCGGAAAGGTCGTCACCGTCGAGATTGACCAGCACTTGCACCAGTTGGCCCGCGAGGAGTTGGAGCGATACGAAAACGTCGTCATGCTCAAAATCGATGCCTTGCGGAACAAAAACCATTTCGCTCCGCTGGTGATTGAGACTGTTCAGCAGGCGCTGGCATCCGTGCCCGGGGCACGCTTTAAGTTGGCGGCGAATCTGCCGTACAACGTGGCGACGCCGATCATCAGCAATCTGCTGATCTCGGAATTGCCGCCCCCGGCGAGCATGACGGTAACCATTCAAAAGGAATTGGCCGATCGGATCATGGCGGCACCGAATTCGAAGGATTATGGGGCCTTGAGTGTCTGGATTCAGAGCATGTGCCGGACCGAGCTCGTTCGGTTACTGCCTCCCACCGTGTTTTGGCCGCGTCCCAAAGTTCATTCGGCGATTATCAAGATCACGCTCGAACCGGAGCGTCGGGCCGCGATTCCCGATCTCGAATTTTTCCACCAGTTTGTTCGCAGCATCTTCTTTCACCGCCGCAAGTTCCTGCGGAGCGTGGCGATCAGTGCTTTCAAGGACAAACTGTCCAAGGCGGAGGTGGATCAGGTACTGCAGGCCCAGGGATTGGGAGCCCAAGCCCGGAGCGAGCAATTATCCGTCGAGCAGATGCTGGAACTGGCCGAACGATTTCGAGCTGTAGCCGGAAGCATGCCCGAGCCCTAGGATTGGCTGTCGGTCTGGAAGCAACTGGTGCGGGGCAAGCAGAGTGAAGAGGTGGTTACGATGACACCGGGGAGCGCAAACCAGTTACCGGATTTCATCGCCGAGACCCCTTTTCACGCAATCATGCTGGGGCTGCTGGCGATTTTCGTCTTTGGCACCGTTTGGTTGCTGAGCAAGCGGACGGCCTTTCTGGTTTTGGCGATCGTCTCCCTCTTGGCGATGATCGGTGCGATCATGCTGGAGCGCTGGATCGTCACGGATCGCGAACAAATCAGCGTTGAGGTCGACGCGATGGCAGCGGCGGTGGCGGCCAATAGTCCGACCTCGCTGCTGTTGCACATCAGTGACCGCTTCCCTTCGATAAAAGACGCCGCCCGAGGTCATTTCAACCGCTGGCAAATTGAGTTTTGTAATCTCACGTCGCGGGAAGTCCCCGCAATTGATTGGAGTCGCTCGCCACCTCAGGCCGAAGTCCGTTTTGTCGTCTTTGCCCGAGCGCGACAGAAACAGGGGGACGGATTGGGCGGAGCCGACATTGTCGGCGTGACGCTGCAGATGGAAAAAGAACCGGATGGCCGCTGGCGGGTAATCAGTTACTCGCTCTTCAATCCACGAGGCGGTCCGGCTCCTGCCTATTGAGCCCAAGAGAAGTCCTGTCCTCTCCTCGAGCTGTGTCAGGTTTTTTGCCAAACCCGACTCGTACGCCTGACGCGATACCGCCACTGCCGCTCGCCGAATTCAGAACGCCGGCGCAAAACAGGCGGAGTTTCACTCCCTGTCAGAGTTGGGAGCAAAGATTAGCCAGCCCAAGCCGTTGCGCTGCGTCGCAGCCAGGGCGGGGCATGATTCAATAGCGGCCGAGGTTTTTCAGGAACGCGTGGGGGCTGCGAGTTCGTCGTAAACTGCAGCCACGCCGGCGGCCATACTGCGATCGGAGAAGTCCGCACGCTGCCGTTCCCAGCCCGCATAACTGAGCTCGTGCCAAAGTGCCTTGTTGTTGATGACCTGTCGAATTTGTCTGGCTAGTTCAACGGCGTTGCCCGGTTCAAACAGGAGTCCTTCGCGGCCATCGTTAATTGCCTCCGGAACGCCTTCGACCTTGCTCGCAATTACCGGGAGGCCGACTGCCATTGCTTCCAGGACGACCATCGGCAAGCCTTCGCCAAACAGGCTGGGCAAGACCAGCAAATTAAGTTGTTTCAATCGTTCGGTGACATTGCTGGTAAAGCCAGTCCACTCGACCATGTGGGCAACATTCAGGCGTCCGGCCAATTCCAGAATCTCCAGTTCGTATTCAGGAGATTCAAATGCCCCGATACACTGCAGCTTGATTGGGAGATTTTGCTCGGACAGTTTCTGCAAAGCTTCGAGCAAGACTTCGAGGCCTTTCCGAGGTCGGAACAGGGCTACCATTCCGAGGTTCCAGAATGGTTTGACGTGGTCGAGCGAGACTTCGAGTTCTGCTCCCGGAACGCCATTGTGAACCACACGTAGTTTTTCGTCCGTGTGACCAAGCCCCCGCATGTATTCCCGGAGACTGTTGGAGACACAGATCAGCCGGGCTGCACCGCGCAATGAGCGGGTTTCAGACCAGGTGTTCAGACGGTTGGCCCAAGAGCGGCCCGAGTCGCGGCCAACGGGGCTATGGACATGGTAAACAAGCGGGCAGCCGAGGATCTTCGCCGCTCCGCTCGCGACTAGCAGGGACCGCGGGGTGTGTGCGTGAAGAATCTGGCAGTCCCATTCCTGAAAGACACGAGCCAGGCGGCGGGAGGCGGTCAGATCAAACTTGCCTCGCATCGGAACATCTGCCAAGGGCGCGTTCTGAGCTTGTCGTCGTTGCTGAAATGTCCCGGGTTTGACACAGGCGAATGCCACGTCGTAGCCGAACTCCGGGAGGGCGCTTGCCAGGAGATCCTGAACGCGTTCCGCACCGGAATAGTGCTCGCCATTAATGACGTGCAGGATGCGCGTGGTCCTCTGGTCGGGGCGCGACGATTGTGCGGATTGAGTGTTCGCGGCGGGCGAAGTGAGTTGGGGCGAAGACATCGGAATAACTCGAAGAGTGAGGCAGGCGAGAGGCGACAACCTCGGGCGTGACCTGCGGTTTGAAAAGATACGTCAATCGACGTAGGCCTTTCGTTATCCGACGCGACTTTCCGGGCTTGAGAAGCTGGAACGGGTGCTGGTTGGGTAGGTTGAAACGATTAATCTGTCGCCGGCCTGCAGTTTTGGTCTCAGAAGACCAGGCGAAATCGGCCCCACTGGCCTTCGTTTTCATCAACAGACACGCTCAGTTCAGCCAAATTGGTCGTTTGGGCCTGAACAATCGGCAGGATTTGGTTAGCGATATACTCCGCCAATCGTTCCGCCGTGGTGTTGTCCAGCGGCAACAAACGGCAATCCTCGGCCGGAAAAATCCAACGGCGGTCCTCGAAGCGGGCTTCGACTTCCCGCTCACCTGGATTGACGCGAATCGTAGGGTGCTGGGTCGGCAACAAAACGTGGTGGTCGAGTTCGGCTACGACTTTCTGCAAAGCATCGCGGAGTGCGATAAAGTCGATGACATAAGCTTGGTGATTGAGAGCACCCGTTACTTCACAGGCGACCCGATAATTGTGTCCGTGAAGCCGCTCGCAAATATTGTCTCCGAAGGTGATGAAATGAGCGGCACTGAAAATCAACTGCTCTTTTTCCAGCGAGACGGTATACGACGCGGGCATGGACAAGTTCCAAGATTGAGGGGCGTGTCAGAGTGACTTGAAATTAGCTTAGGGCACCAGCCACTGCAATTGTCCAGAGAGCAGGGCAACCAATAAGCTGGCGGCGATCAGATCAGCGGTCGCTCCCGGGTTTCGGCGATTCCCGTCGGCACGGAGCCAGAAATCAAGGTCTGCCAACTCCGCTTCGCCTGTTTCCCAGCCGGATGTCACCAACCGGTCAAAAGCCTGTTGGGCACGCATTTGCATCTGCAGCTCGACTTCCCGGCCGCATTTGCGACCGACGAGCGAATCGCCCAGCGCCCCCATCAGGAACAGGTGGGTGCTGACGATACCGCGAATCAAGGAGCCGTAACGCTTGGTTTCGCTGAGCAGTGTCGGTACTCCAATGTCAAACACGTCCGCCAAGCCGGTGCAGTATTGGCGGGCGATCAAGTCTTGCTCCCGTGACAGCTCCATCGCGTGCAGAATGTGCTCCGGAGCGGCCGCAGCGTGGACGTCGTGCTGGGCCGAATTGCCCATGCCACCGGGCTGCGCACACCGAATTGCCTGATAAATCAGCTCGGCGTCGCGTGCTGAACTCGCTTCCAAGACATCGAGGACGGCACAGGCTGAGAGTGCCCCTTCGCGAAAACACTTGGCCAAGGGGGCGAATAGCAGGACGATTCCGAGGTTGGAATTGCTGCGCACCATTTGCCGCGTTGCCTGAATACTGGCGAGGATAATTTCTCCCAGCGGCCGGCCTGCTTGCTGTTCCAGCGTTTCGCCCAGCAACTGGCCGCTGAGCAAAAAGTCATACAGCGTCAAGTCAGGGAAGTCCGCGCCGCGGTGGACATTTCCGACCTTGGGCGCCGCGGCCTCGAGGCTACAGGCCAAAGCAGCGGCGTGGCCGAGAGACTTGAATTTGAGAGCTGGCAAAGCCTTGTCAGACATGGAGTGACAACTATCTGGAGTCTCTTGGTAGTCAATGCGAAAGGGAATTCGTCCGGTTCAATTCAAGGAACCTCCAGCCAGCAGGCAGGGCAGGTCATTGCCAGGAACTAGCTTTTCCCCTCAGGTGAGAGCAGGAAGTTTCGAATTCGGGAAATCACGATCTCCGGCTCATCGAGCAATACGTAATGCCCGGCTCGGCTGCATTCCTCAATATCAGCATCCGGCCAGTGGTCAGCAAACCGCAGTAGGCACTCGGGGCGGAAGCACCAATCCTTCATCCCCCAGATCAGCAACTTTCGTTGCCGCAAAGTTGGAAGTTGCGCCTCGATGGCGGCGAGGCGCAACCACGTGCTTTGATGGGCCGAGGTGGGAATGTCGCGGACGAATTGGTAGGTGGCGATCCGATTGGCCCAACTGTCATACGGCGCGAGCAAGCCGGCAGATACGGCTGGTGGCAGCCCTGCTTTTCGCTCTGTGGCCATTACGGTTGCTGCCCGCGCAAACAGATTGAATCCACGTACCGCCAACTCTCCCAGCCAGGGGAAACGACAAAGCCGAATTCGCAGCGGAAAATAGGGTGGCGGAAATGCGGCTGTATTCAGCAGCACGATCCGTTCAAATCTCTCCTGCATCCGAACTAAAGTACCCATTCCAATCGCGCCTCCCCAGTCGTGAGCAACCAGAGTTGTTTGGCGCAAATCAAGGTGCTCGACCAAGCGCATCAGATTGTTGATGTGCTGGTCGAGAGTGTAGTTGTACTGCTGTGGTTTATCGCTGTAACCGCAGCCGATGTGATCCGGGGCAATGCAGCGAAATTCGGGGGCCAATCTGGCAATCAGCTCGTGCCAATAAAACGACCAGGTTGGATTGCCATGCACCATGAGGACGGGCGGCCCCGAGCCTGCGTCGATGTAGCGGAGTTGTTGCCCATCGACCGCGAAACTTTTTGGTTGATAGGGGAATAACGCCTGCCACTCAGCTTTCGAGGCATCGTCAACGGCCGAGCGGTTGGCTGCGGATATGGCAGCAGTCGGGGCGGCAACAGCGGAGGCGGTGGATCGACTCATGAAATTCGCTTGGCAGAGTAGCTGGTGGCCTGGATTCGCGGACAGAGGGGAGCCGCCCTGTCGCTCGGCCCGGTTCTGGGACCCACAAAGCGTAGATCAGGCTGCCGCAGAGGGGGAGAGGGCAGGTTGAGCGAGAAGTGGTTTGCGGCACTCGCAAAACAAGGAATCAGGCTTCCGGGTGCTTTCGCCCTGTCGATCGAGCTGAAAGGCATCAAAGCCGGGGATTCCGCTGGAGGCAGCATTCTTGACCTCAAAGTCGACGAATCCGATTTGAGAGCAAAGAGTTTTGAGCGAGAAACGATCATACATCCAGCGGTGCACCTCGCCCCGATTGCGAAACAGCGATTCGGCGAACGCCCCCGCTGCATTTCGGCCGAGGATTCGAGTTACCAGCCAAAGAGCCAGACGCTCTCGTACGCTTTTGACACGCTGTTTGAGACTGACATGGGGAGCTGGCTCTCGTCGGCGGTCTGCGTAGGATAAGGCTTCCAAAACCTCTTCGCCCAACCTCGAGCGGACGAACTCGGCATCTTCCGATTCGAGCTTGACCAGATAAGGGCCCATTTGGCCCCCGGAATGCGAACGGACGAGTTGGTCCAAGAGTTCAAGTTTGATCCATTGATATCGGCGTTGGGCGTCGGAGTCGCCCTGCCAAGCGCGGGTGTGGTAATTGAGGTAGAGTTGGGCGATCTGTTCAAGATCGGGGACGACGATCCGCAGCACGCCGCCGGGTCGGAGGGCGCGAAAGCACTCTTGCAGCAGCTTGGTTCCCTGCTCTGGTCGAAGGTGCTCGAGCACATGGGAATGATAAATCGCGTCGACTTCGTCGTTCCGAAAAGGGAGCCCGAAAGTCAGGTTGTGGCGAACCACCCCGGGTACAGCCGGGACGAGGTCGAGGTTGACCCAAGCCGGATGAACGGTCCGCCCGCAACCGAGGTTCACCAGCCGCAGTTGAGACACCTGCGGATCAAATTCGTAAATGCCCTTCATGTGCGGCGGTCCAAGGTTCAGGCTGAGGGAAAAGGCCGAGCTTGTTTGATCCCGATGCGTCCGGTGTAGTCCATCCTCGCGAGATGAATTACCTGCCCGGTCGCGGCGAAATAGTCGTCCACGGCGCGGCGGCAGCCTTGCCAATGTCCATAGTCATCGATGATCAGGACTCCACCCGGACTGAGCAGTGGAAACAAAAACTCGAGTTCGCAGCGGGTTGATTCGTACCAATCGGTGTCCAGTCTCAGCAGCGCGATCTGTTGAGGGCGCGTCACCGGAAGTGTGTCTTCGACTTTGCCGGCAATGTAACGAATCCGATCGGTCGGATAGCCACTGCTGGTCATCGTTTGTTCGACTTCTTCGAGGCGGCTGCGGCACCACACGCCATGGCGATCTTCCGGCTGGTGGATTTGCAGCAAGCCAGCGGCTGTCTCGCCGTGGAGGTCAACATCGGCTGTGGTCGGTTCCGACATTCCTTCGAAGGTGTCGTACAGCCAAAGTTGCCGGTCGCGCGAGTTGCGGTTCAGCAAAGCGCGAGCTGCGGCGAACATGCTGCCTCCCCGCCAGACCCCACACTCGACAAAATCCCCCGGGATGCCGGCTGCGAAGGTGTAATCGACGGCCCGGACCAAGCCGATGATGCGCTCGGGCGATGTCATCGTCGTGGGCTCGGTCGCCTGGATCAGTTCCAGTTCCTCGGGGGAAGCATCCGGAAATTGTGCTTCCAAAGCCGTGCGCCGTTCGGCCGGAGAGGGAGCGAGTGCCGGTCCGGCTACTGTGGCTCGATTTTTTTTAGGCTTCAGTAACTTGAGCAGCATGGAGCCACCATCCGAGTTGGCCAGGGGTTGGCGGTGGCCGCCGTGCCACCTCTGGCCATTTTTTCTAACAAATCAGCCGCTTACTCGAAAGAGAAGTTATTTGCCCGGTGGCCCAGCCGGTTTTTACCCGATATCTCGAATGATATCAGACGGTTGTTTGGATGCTTTGTCGCAGGCGGCCGTGGGCGGACAAACCATCGACAGAGGGGAGTCGCGGCCGATAAGATAGAGGGGTAGGCAGGCTAAGAATCAGCCGAGCATTCCTATAGCTATCAAGATATGCAGCTATTCAAACCAGGCGAACACCGGGGATCGGGTGCCAAGTAAGCAGCGGGTAAGTGAATTTGAGGTGGTTGCACAGGACCACCGGGCTCAGCAGGCTCAGCTGCATCGGCTGGTGCGTTGGTCGTTCGTGGCTGCTGGGACTGCGTTTGTCGGAATTGGCGCGATTGGCGTGTTGCTACCAGGGGTCCCGACGGTTGGCCCGCTACTGCTTGCCTGCTGGCTCTATTCGAAGAGCTGTCCGCACCTCGAGCAGAAGTTTATTCGGACACCCTTCTTTGCCCCGTTTTTGCGGTACCTCGATGGCCAGCAGGCGATGTCTTGGAAGGCTCGAATGGTAGCGATCGGAGGGATGTGGACGTCAATTGGCATCAGCTCTTGGGGGCTGACGTTTGCCGGTTCCGCTAACTGGGTGGTTGGGCTGTTGTTACTGCTGGGGTTGGTGGGAACGGTCTTTATTTGGCGTTTTCGCTCAGGACTAGACCAGTAGTCTTAAGCCAGTGCCAAATTGGTGGAATTTTGTCGGTTGGTCGTGGCCAACTGCGAAACAAAGGCTCGAGCAATTCGACCTTCACACAAATTAGGCCTTGCTTGAATCGGGGGGGATTGGGTCAAATGATGACCTGAGTTCGCCCCTCTCTTCCGCCGAATACCGGCTAAAGGTCTAGCTGGCTCTCTCGGCGTCCCTTGCGATCCCCGGCTGAGTTGCGATCCCCGGCTGTGTTTTCACACTTGGCGAGTCCCCAGGTTTTTTTCACCTGGCGATTTTGCAGGTCCCGGAGATTCCGCGCCGGCAACAACCTGAGGCCTCGCACCAGCTTGAAGCTCGGTAGAGGTCTTGCGGCTTGCGGCAGTTAGTGGCGGGGCGCCGGTGCATCTGCTGTTGAACAAGGTTTCACGAAGCGAGCGACCGGCCAACTGTCGGCCTGCCAATTACCCGTTTGGGATGATTGCCCGGCTGAGAGGGAACCCTCCCACGGATTGGGCGTCGGTCTGGAACTCCAAGCATTTTTCATTCATTTCCCAACACCCCGGCTGTTCATGAAACGCGAAGACATTCGAAATTTGGTCATCATCGCCCACGTCGACCACGGCAAGACGTCGCTGGTCGATTGCATGCTGCGGCAATGTGGCAAGTTTCGCGAAAGCCAACTTGTTGGCGAACAAATTCTCGACAGCAACGATTTGGAGCGGGAACGGGGGATTACGATCCTCGCCAAAAATATTGCGGTCGAATACAAAGGCGTGAAGATCAATGTCATCGACACGCCGGGTCACGCCGACTTCGGCGGAGAGGTCGAACGCGTATTGCGCATGGCTGATGGCGCCCTGTTGCTGGTTGACGCAGCCGAAGGCCCGATGCCCCAAACACGATTTGTTTTGAGCAAGGCTCTCGAAGTTGGCCTGCGGCCAATCATCGTGGTCAACAAGATTGATCGTCCGGACGCGCGGACCAAGGAAGTCGTGGACGAAGCGGCTGAGCTGATTCTGGAGTTGGGTGGCGAAGAGTATCTGGACGACCTGATTTGCATTTTTGCGTCGGCCAAGCAAGGCTTTGCCACCATGAATCCGGACCATCCATCGACCAACATCTTCCCTCTGATGGATTTGATCCTCGAGCGGATCCCGGGCCCGGAAGTAGATGAGCAGGGAGGCCCCAGCTTGATGGTGACGTCCCTTGATTGGTCCGACTACGTCGGGCGAATTGCGATTGGACGCATCCGTTCAGGCGCTTTTCAAAAGGGCCAGAATGTTCTCATGATGCAAACCGATGACCGGGAAACTTCGGCCCGGATCGTTGGCATTCATGTGTTTGACAATCTTGGACGAAAAGAGGTAGAGACTGCCACTGCCGGCGATGTGGTCGCCCTGACCGGACTGGAGAAAGTTGAGATCGGTGATACGGTCTGCCTGCCTTCCAGCCCGATCCGACTGCCCCGGATCAAGGTCGATCTCCCGACGCTGGAGATGATTTTCACGATCAACTCTTCGCCCATGTCGGGCCGCGAAGGAAAATACCTGACCAGTCGCCAATTGCGTGAACGCCTCAATCGGGAATTGGAGCGGAATGTGGCCCTGAAGGTTACTTCTGATTCCCAGTCAGACCTGTTTCGCGTGGCCGGCCGCGGCGTGCTCCACCTGTCGATTCTGATTGAGACGATGCGGCGCGAAGGCTATGAACTTTCGGTTGGGAAACCGCAGGTACTGTTCCGCGAAATTGATGGCGTGAAATGCGAGCCATACGAGTTGTTGGTCGTTGAGGTGCCCTACGACAAGTTTGGTCCCGTCATGGAAATGGCCGGGCAACGACGAGGCGAACTGCTGGAGATGAAAGCTCGCGGCGAATTCACGTTGGCAACCTTTTCCATCCCGTCGCGCGGCCTGATTGGAATGCGTACGAAACTCTTGAATGCCACACAGGGAACGGCAATCATCAATCATCGATTTGCCGAATATCGCCCTGTCGAGGGTGATCCACCACGGCGACAAAACGGCGTTTACGTAGCAAGTGCCCAAGGTCGGGCAACGGCTTATGCGCTCGATACCCTCCAGGAACGAGCGGACTTGTTTATCGCTCCCGGTGACGAAGTTTATGAGGGGATGATCGTTGGCGAAAACAGTCGCGAAAACGATCTCCCGGTCAATCCGACTCGGGAAAAGAAATTGACCAACATGCGGGCCTCGGGAAGCGACGACAACATCCTCCTCCGTCCGCCCCGCCTGCTCAGCCTTGAGGCGGCACTCGAGTACATTGAAGACGACGAACTGGTCGAAATCACTCCGACCAAGATTCGCCTGCGGAAGTGGCTGCTCAAG
>Ga0164293_10005522_pt1 | contig 10759 bp, 7 predicted proteins | sample GEODES118metaG_FD_111487 | JGI IMG/M metagenome (GOLD analysis project Ga0164293, IMG submission 111487) | Eutrophic lake water microbial communities from Lake Mendota, Wisconsin, USA - GEODES118 metaG | ecosystem: Environmental > Aquatic > Freshwater > Lake | place: USA: Lake Mendota, Wisconsin...
GACGGCATCATTTCAAGTGCCGACGGGCCCGCCACAACGAGCCCAACAACGGCGACTCCGAGGAGAACAGCCATCACAATCAAGAAAGTCCGCACGAGGTCGCCGCTCCGTTTTCTGGCGGCGAGTGCCGCGAGCGGCGAGCGTATTCCGAATGCTGCTCACACGGTTGCCAACTCGCACAAAAACACAACTGAACGCGTGATCGCCACGATGTTGGGCAAAAAAGACACACCCCCAGCCGAAGCTGGGGGTGTGTGATGTACTGATCGAGAGTCGAGTTCAGGCCGAGGCCATCACTCGATCCTTCAGCGACTTACTGGCAGAGACCCCATGCACCGAGGAGGGCCGAGAGGTCAGCCGCGGTGGTGGTGCCGTCGCCGTCGATGTCGCCGCCTGGACCGCCCCACGAACCGAGGAGGGTCGAGAGGTCAGCCGCGGTGACCGAGCCGTCGCCGTCGAGGTCAGCTGGGCAGTTCGTGCCGCAGCCAGCCGCAACGCCGTTCGTCTGAATCGGCCACTGGTATGCGCCAGCGCCGAACGGAGCGAACACGTTCTGAGCAGCACCGGTGCAGACGGTGTAGCGACCCCAGACGTTCGAGGGGAGGCCTGCAGCCGGGACAGCCACGCCGATACCCGAGCGGTAGCCAGCGCCAGCTGGGATGCCGTTTGGAATGCCGGTGCCGTTGAAGAGGTTGTAGGTTTCGAGGACGACAACGACGGTCGACTCGTTCTCAAGGCAGAGCGGTGGGTTGAACTCGATGTTGCCCATGTAGACGCCGCCTGGGAGGAGGATGTCCTTCGAGTCAATGAGTTCGAGGTCCGCGCCAGCGATACCCGACGAGATCGGGTTGACTGGGGCGCCACCGTCGAGGTCGCGGTAGATCACGAGCTTCGCTGGGATGTTGGCGATTGGCTGGTAGTAACCGCAAGCCGTTGCGCCAGCTGGCGTGAGCGACTGGAGGGCCGCGACGCCGAGGTTGACGCAGGTGAGTTCCTTGAGGAGGTTCGCACCCGAGAACGAAGCAGCGAACATCATGTCAGCCGAACCACCGGTGCCGTTACCGCAGCCGGTTGCGCAGCCCTGGACGAAGTTGCCAGTTGGAGCCTGAGCGACCGAGGTGGTCGTGGTGTCTGGGCCTGGCGACGAGCAGCTCTGGTCAACGAGGATCGGGCACGAAGCGTCGACCGCATCAACCTGGAGAACGTACTGCGAGAGTGGGCCGCTGCCGCAAGCGAGCGCGCCACCGTCGAAGTCTGCTGCGACGAAGACGTAGTAAACGCCAGCCTGGAGGCAGATCGACGCCGTGCTTGGGCACGAGCCGGTTCCTTCAGCGAGGATCGTGATGCCCGCGCAGTCAGCAGCCGCGATATCGCCAGCCATGATGAACGCGTTGACGAAGCTTGCCGAGAAGACCTTGACCGAGAGTTCCTTGTCCGAAGGAACGGTGATTTCGTAGAAGTCGACGTCGCGGGTGAAGCCACCTGCGCCGTCGTCAACCACGTTGAAGGTGCCGCTGACCTTCTGGTTGAGGCCGAGCTGTTGGACTGCGCCGCCAGCGAAGCAGCCGTCGTTTGCGCTTGTGCCGCAAGCTTCCGCCTCGACGACGGTTGCCGTCGGGAGCGCGCAAGGTTCTGGCATGTTGAAGGTCACGCGAGCGGTACCCGCGTTGTCGTAGGTACCTGCACGGACGAGGTACCAACGGCCCGAGCTCACGTTGACCGTGAGGTCCGTTGGAAACACGCCGCCAGGAGCAGCGCAGGTCGCGTCGCCGTCGTCGTTGCAACCAACGAGCACGGTGTTGAGGGTGTTGTAGTCAAAGGTTGCTGGGTTCGTACCCATGTCGTAGACAGCGATCTTCGAGTCGAAGGTCGTGACTGGACCACCGTTGACGCCGCAGGTCTTCACGTTGAACGAGCCGTTCGCAACCGCTTGGAAGCGGAACCAAACGTCGTTGAAGATGAAGTCGTTACCCGAGTTGCAGAGGTCGCCGATGTGATCAGGACCGTCGGTGTTGCAGCCGTTGATGTTGATGTCACGGAAGGTGTCACCAGTGAGGACGGTCGCGTTCGTCGCGCAGTCGTTGGCAACCGCTGGGTTCGCATCAACGCACGAGTAGGCGAAGATGCCGCAGAGGTCGACAGCAGCCTGGACGCAGAACTCGCTCCAAGTGTCGGAGCAGCAGGTCGCGTCGAATTCGCAGACCGACGAGCAGCAGATCGGATCATCGCAGCCTGGGGTCGCGTGCACTTCGCCGCACGAGCCCGTGGCTCCGTTGCAGCCTGCGGCAACAGCTTGGAACGCGAGGTTCAGCTGGCCAGCGCCCGACTCAGAGATACCGCTCGCGGGGGTGTAACCACCGATGCGGATGTAGTAGGTCGTTCCGCTGAGGACGTTGAACGCGGAGATGTTCGAGTAGAAACCCTGGCATCCGGTGAGACCAGCGCCGTCGCCGTTGCAAGCGACTTGGGTGAGCGCGCCGCAGGTACCCGTGTAGAGCACCATCGACGTGTCGAAGCTACCTGCAAAGCAGGTGTCGAGGTTGAGGAGGCCGTCGGCTGGCGCGGTCCAAGAGAACCACATGTCCTTGTTGGCGGTACCCCAGCTGAGGTACGTGCCGGCGCATTGCGCTTCATCGACTGGCTGCGCGCTGGTCGTCGACGTCGCGGTCGAGAACGCGTTGGGGCCAACGTTTGCTGGCAGGGCCGTGGAACACTCGTCCTGGGCCATCGCCACGCCCGTGAAGCCGGCCGCGAGGACGGCAGCAGCGAGCAGGCTCGTTCCATAAGAATTCTTCATCGCATCGCTCCTTGAAATGGCCCGAACCTTCGGGCCTCGACTGTTGAGACGCAGCGCAGTGCTGCGTCGGGACTCACCGGACGAACTCCGAAACGGACGGGTTCGTCACTCTTCGCGCCTTGGTCGAACGCTGTGTCGAAAACACAGCGCCCGATGTGGGTGCGACTTTCCAATCTAGTTCCGTGATCGGACGATCCAAACAGAATCTTCTACGGAAATAAGAATTCCGATCACCACTTTCGTCGCGGTTGCGGAATCGTCGTGAACCGAGACAAAAGGTGACTTGAGCAGTCCGAGAACCCACGCAGGTGCTCTGACCCCCTTTGCGGCCGCGAGTTTTGTCGCCGCCGACACCAAAGCGGACGCCCATCCCCACCAAAGCGAGCAAGTTGCGAAGCAGGTTGCGAGCGCTCAGATACGACCCCATCTCGGCCCCCGAGGATTCACTCCGAGGGGGGCCGGCCAGAGCGAGGGCGCGGCAAGAGCCGCGCTCGAGCGCTCCAATCACGGGTGCCCGATGTCTCGAGGTGTGAACGAAGTGAACACCGAGAGCCATCGGAACCGTGGACTCTCGATCTACAACGTGGGGAAACCGCCGAGACGCGAAGTCATCCGTTCCGATGGCTGTCGATCTCACTACGTTCGTTCGCCAGACATCGGGCACCCGTGATTGTCGCGGTCGCCGCTGCGGCGGCTCCCTTTGACGCGGATCACACCAAAGCGAGCGAAAACGGGCACCTGAGGCTCCGCGCCATCCCCACCAAAGCGAGCAAGTTGCGAAGCAGGTTGCGAGCGCTCAAAACTGCGCTCAAACACGTTCGATCGTGACCGTCAAACGAAGCGACGTGAGTTGCTCCGCGACGAGTTCAGCGTGTTCGCGGTGCGTTGCCAACACCAGCGAAAGGCCCTTCTTGTGCGCTTCCATCGTGCAGCGCGTCGCAGCCGGCACGCTCAAGCGCGCAAATCGGCAGAGCGACTCCACGACAAAACCCATCTCATTCACTTCGTCGTTGTGAAGAAGCACGTTCCACGGAGGAAGCGTCTCCGTCGGCTTCAGTGGCGAGGGAGTCGGGCGCGTGGGAACAGGAGTGCTCGCTTGGCTCATCGTTTCTAGCTCAACCTGCAGGGCACCATCCGATGCGAGCTCGACGAAGAACTCGTAGGGCGGAGTATAAGCACAGAGGCGGAACGATTCACTTTCTACGGCAAAAGTTCCGTAAAACTGCGAGCTTCACTGCTTACGCCAGTCGACGACCAACTTCCCGAACTGCTCGCCAGCCTCGAGCCGCGCAAATGCGGACGTACCCGCGGAAGGCGCAAACACCTCGTCGACGATCGGACGGATCGCACCGCTCCGGAACAGCGCGACAACTTCGCGAAACTCGCGCATATCGCCCATCGTCGAGCCCACAAGCCGAAGTTGATTCCAGAAAATCCGCGTCAAATCGGTCGTCGCATCCGGGCCGGTCGTCGCACCGCACGTCGCAAAAGTCCCGGCGCGCGCGAGGCTCTTGATGCAAGAGGCGTGCACAGCTTTGCCGACGCTGTCGACGCAAAGATCAACGCCGCGCCGCCCGGTGATTTGCCGCACTTCCTTCGACCAATCCTGACCGCTATCGAGCACGGTGTGCGTCGCGCCAAGTGCTTTCGCACGTTCGAGTTTCCACGCATGGCGGCTCGTCACGATCGTTTCGCAGCCGAAGTGGCGCGCGATTGCAAGCGAGGCGAGTGCCACTCCCCCGCCGATGCCCGTGATGAGGACGAGCATTCCCGAGCGAAGTCCGGCTTGCGTCACCATCATGCGCCACGCCGTGAGGTGCGTCAGGCCAAACGCCGCGGCGTGCACTGGGTCGGCATCGCCGATCTCGAGCAGGTTGTCGATTGGCGCAACAAATCGCTCCGCGAGGCATCCGGGGCCGTGTTCGCCGATCATGAAAATGTCGGCGGCGGCGGGTCGCAAACCCGGGCGAAGCGGATCGGGCTTGGGAACCGCAGCGTTCAGCAGCACACGCTTTCCAACCCAGGCTGGATCAACGCCGACACCCACCGACTCGATCGTGCCCGCGCCATCCGAGCCGGAAATCGCGGGGTAGCGGATGTCGATACCCGGAAGACCGCGCCCCACCCAAAGGTCGAGGTGGTTGAGCGCTGCGGCCTCGGTCTTGACGACGACCTGGCCCGGCCCTGCTGTTGGGTCGGCAAAATCGTGCACGAGTTCGACGTTGGGGAGGACCGGGGAACCTTGCTTCTGAATGACAAGCGCGCGCATGGCGGCGAGTGTACGGAATCGCAGCGAAGAGAGGGCCCGTCCGTATCATGCGCCCCCATGACGGACTTCGCCCACATCTGCCGTTCCTCATTCACTTCGTCGCTCTTCGTTCTTTGTGCGGCCTTTGCCCTCGGCCTCGGTTCGCACGCCAGTGCGCAGGTGCGCGTGCCGTCGATGACGCCGTCTGGTCAAGCGCCGCGCGTGCCGCAGCAAGCGACACCAAACGTTCCAAAAGTACCGTCGGCGACACCTGCGAATTCGCCGACCGGGCAGAACGCTGCAGGACCGGTGGCGCGACCGGGACCAATCATCGCCGACCCTCAAACGGCGGATTTCGGCGTCATCGAACCAGGCGCAACGGTTTCCACCACGATCAAGATTATGAATCCTCTCGATCGGCCCATCACGATCCGAGCTGCGAAACCAAGCTGCACCTGCACGACCGTGGATATGACCGGGAAAGTGATCCCCGCGGGCGGTTTCCTTGAGATGCCGATGTCGATGAAGACCGGCAATTCGACAGGCAAGCGCATGGCGAAGGTCAACATGGTTTTCGATGGGCTCGATCAGATGCTGTCGGTCGACATCGTGGCTGAGACGGCGTACATGGTGCGGGCCAATCCCGCCTTCATCGACGCGCTTGCTCCGGAACGTATGAAGGGGTTCTTTGAGCTGATCGCGCGGGATGATCAGCCGTTCACCGTGCTCACGATCGACGGAAAGCCCGCAACGGGCCCCGACGGGAACCCGATGAAGCCCGCGGCGCGCCAAGTCGTTTCGTACGACTTCACCAACCTCGGCACCAAGCCCGTGCCGCCCTACCTCATCGTCGAAACCGATCACCCGAAGGCACCGCTGCTCGACCTCCGCGTCCGCCACGAAACAACGCGCATTACGCCGGGACTTCCGTTTGCAGAGTTCCGCGAAAACGTCGGGGTACTCAAGCCGCAGGGTTCCGTCGAGTTTGAAGTCCATCTCAAAGCAAAGACGCCCAACCCGATTACCTCCGTCGATAGCACGGATCCGGCGTTCCGCGTGGAGCTCCTCGGGCAAACAACCGACGGCGAGGGCATGATGATTCGGCTTCGTTTCACGGATGTTTCGCTGCCCAAGGGCATGTTCCTGCGCCCCTGCCGCTTCCAAACTGCTGGGAAGAGCGCAGACCTTCTGCTTTACGGCTCCATGCACTGATCGGCACCGCGCGAGAGCCGCTTCCGCGACGAGCGACATCCTCGGCGAGGATTCTTTTGCAAACGCAACTCGCGCTTCTGGCGGAGGTTGCATGACAATCTCGCGCGCGGCGAATCCGGATATCGGCGACTGCGAAAGCAGCGAGCCATGATTCAAACCGCCGCCTCCGACGTCATTCGCATCCGGAAGTACCCGAATCGGCGCCTTTACGACACAAGTCGTTCGACGCACCTCACGCACGACGAGGTCCTCGCCATCATCCGGCGTGGAAACCGCGTTCAAATCTCGGATAGCCGCTCTGAAGCGGATATCACGAACGAGGTGTTGCTGCAGATTCTCGTCGCACGCGATCCGGCGCTTGTCTCGGCGCTGCCGACGAGCAGTTTGCTCGCGATTGCCCGCTCAACGCCTGAAACTGTCGGCGCGGCACACGGCGCTTTCGCTCCACTGACCGACGCGCTGCGCGTGCATGCCACGCCAGCGGCGTCCAACTCGACGGCAAGCGCGTCGTCGGGCTCAAGCGTTACCACACCGACGGCATCCCCGGCTTTGGCGCGCGCGCGCTGATCTCGGCATGTAGTCGGACTGTTACGGCGGATCCGATTCCTGATCTCCACACTCGATTCGACGCTCTTTGCGGGCCTTCGCGAAGAGCGTTGAACATTTTTGACGCGCATCGTTCGTAGACTGCGCCGATGCACGCGGACACAAGCTCATTCGCTCGCTCGCACTCACGTACCCTGGGAGTCGCAGTGCTCGTAGCGGCGTGTTTCTCAACATGCCTCGCAACAAGTGCCCACGGTCAAGACGCAGCGTCAGCAACGTCACCGAAGCAGGACGCAGGCAACGCACAGTCGCAACAGCTCGATCCGCGCATCGATGCGTCGCGCATGACGACGTTGCCCGCACCGCAGATCGACGCAGAAGGCGGTGCTGTTCGTACCGGCGCGCCACAACCTGTGTTGCGTATCGCGCGCGACGCGCAAGAGGCCGGAGTCGATGAAGCGACCTACGCCAAAGCGCGACAAGCGATTGCCGCTGGACTTGCCGTGCTTGCTCGTTCGCAGACATCGCGCGGAACATGGTTTGAACAAGAGGAAGTCACGCCAACCGACATGGAGCCGCGCAAACGTGCATCAAGCATCGCCGTCACTGCGATGGCGTTGAAGGCGTTCGCGCAGGCCGAAGGCGTTGGTGATGTCGAAGCACAAAAGCGCGCACGCGCGTCGATCGACCGCGCGCTCATCGATCCGAAGATTCTTACGCTCGTTGCCGAAGGCGGCATCGGCAACTACGTCATGAGTGCCGTCGCGAGTGGACTGGCCGCGGTTGGCGACGCTGATGCGCAAGCGGGCGCAATGCGCGCGATTGCGTGGTTGCGCGACGCGCAGTGGGACGAATCAGAGGGTGTCGCGAACACCGCCGATTGGTATGGCGGCGCTGGTTACGGCAACGGCAAGCGACCTGATCTCTCGAACACGCAGATGATGCTCGACGCGATGCACGATGCGGGCGTGTCTGCCGATGACCCCGCGTTTGCACGCGCGCGTGCCTTCCTCGAGCGCGCTCAAAATCGAAAGGCGACCAATCCCGCCGCATGGGCGCAAGCAGGCTCAGGCGACGGAGGATTCGTCTATTCCGGCGCAAATGGCGGCGAGAGTTTCGCGTCGGATGAGGCTGGCGAAGGCCGCTACGGCGAGAAACTCGCGGTGAAGAGTCTGCGCAGTTACGGCTCGATGACGTACGCCGGATTCAAGAGTCTGCTCTACGCAGGACTGTCGAAGGATGATCCGCGCGTGAAGGACGCGCTCGGTTGGATCTCGCTCCACTTCACCTTCGACGAGAATCCAGGCCTTGGCCAGCAGGGTTACTACTACTACCTGCACGCGATGGCGCGGGCGTTGCACGCGTCGCAGGAAAACACGCTTCGTGATGCCGCTGGGAAAGATCGCGCATGGCGCGCGGAACTCATCAATGCGCTTGTGGCGCGACAGCGCGGTGACGGCTCATGGAAAAACGATGTCGAGCGTTGGGAAGAAGCGAAAGAGCCTCTCGCGACGATCTACGCCGTGCTCGCGCTCGAAGAGGCGCTGAAGCCCAAGGCACTCAAACCCACGGCGCTCAAACCCAAGGCCCTCGAACCCAAGGCCCTCGAACCCAAGGCCCTCGAACCCAAGGCCCTCGAACCCAAGGCACTTAAACCCATGGCGCCAGAGCCCAAAAGCCCAAAGCCCGATGCTTGAGTTTAAGACGCAGCGGCCGACGTGGATGGATTGACGATCGCGTCGGCAGTGCTCGTCGCGGGTGAAGCGACCAACCGAAGGCTCCATGCCGCGAGCATCGAGGCTGACGCGAGCAGCAGCGCGCCGAGCGCTTGATGCGCCGATGTTGTCGCAACTTCGTAGCCCGGAATACGCGCGTCGGTTCGGATGAGCACCACGACCAACGCCGCGATTCCAAGCGCAAACTGCAGGCCAACGCCGTGCACGAGCGCCTTTCCGAAGAAGCGGATCGGCCGAATCTCGCGCGCACGACTTGTTGCGTGTGCGCCGGTGACAACCGCAAGAATGAGCACCACAAATGCACCGAAGATGTGGCCCCAAATCGGCCATGCGGGGTGCACTGCGGGGTTTCCATCGGCGGGTGGAATTTGAAGATGGCGGTAGCTCGCGCCCAAGAAGAGTTGCACCAACATCGCGGCAACGAGCACGACGGGCAGCGCGCGAAGTCGCGCAGCATCACGCAGCGCGGAGTGCGCGCGACCTTCATTCCACGTGCGGCTCGTAACGCATGCAATCACACATGCGGTCGCGAAGACGATCTGACCGAACATGCCGTGCACAATCGCGAGAAGCGTGCTCGGGGAAAGCTCAGCTCCACTCACTGCGCTTGTGAGCGTTCCTGTGACGCGCAAACCACCAAAAAGACCTTGCACGCACACCATCGCAAGGAACAGCACGGAGAGCACGCGCGGCAGCGTTGCACGACGTTCGTCGCGGAAAACCACGTTGACAAGCACCAACGCCGTCACACCGACGAGCATGCCAAAGAGGCGATGCGCGTGCTCGTAGTAAATGCCGCCCTTCATTTCGCTGATCGGGTAGAGCAGCATGTTATGACCGAATGAATTCGGCCAATCAGGAACCGCAAGCCCGCTCTCAAGGCCCGTCACCAGGCCGCCCGTCACGAGCAAGATGAAGACGGTCACAGCCGCAACGCGCGCGAAGAGGCTTGCGGGGGTTGGGAGTTCGATCGGCTTCGCTCGACGCGCGAGGAAGCCGCCGAAGGCCGCAAGTGCCGCGCTCGCGATGAAGAGACCACCGACGTAGGCGAGCGGCACCCACGATGCCCCGCCCTGTTCGTCGCGCAAGAACGCGCCGATGACGAGAAGGTTCGCAAGCGCGCTGACGAGGCCGGTCTTCACTGGCGATGCGCCGGCACGCCGCGCGATCGCGCCAAAGACAACAGGCACTGCAAGCGTGAGTACGAAGAGTGCTTCGCCAATCCAGAGGCCCGGTGCCATCATCGAGACGTACCCGATGCCCCACATTGCAGCCGTCGTCGCAAAGCCAAGCGCCAAATGCACGGGCCGCACGAAGTACGCCGCCTGGTACGCCATAATCGAGAGCACAAAAAACACCGCAAGCAAAATGCCTAACGGCATCGGCTCGACGACGGCACTCGATGCGTCGGTGGTGGTTGCACCGACTTGTGCGACAGCATTGCCCGCAAGCAGTACTTGCGTGGGTGCTTTCAGAAGTGCAGGCGAAATCGCATTCGAAAGCATCGGAAAGAGAACAAGCGAGGGCGACATGGGTGGCTATGGTAGGATTCCTACCCCCTGCCGATGAGTTCGGATTCCGCTGAAATCTCCGCGCGTGTTGCGCATGCGAATCGTCGCGCCGATGGCGTCGAGGATGGCGGTCGATCGACTGAGGCACGCGCCAGTGCGGCGCACGTTTCTGCCGCGCAGCAAGGCGCCGACAAAGTTCCAGACGCGGGCATTGCAAACGCATCGGACGGAGCGGACGTTCGCGCAGCTCCAACGCCACGCGCGCGTGGCACGCTCGGCATCTGGGCAGAGCTCACCAAAGTGCGCTTGAACGCGCTTGTGCTCGTGACGACGGCAGTCGGCTACGCACTTGCGGAGGTCGGGCCGATTGATTGGGCTCGCCTCGCGTGGACCTGTGCGGGCACCGCACTCGCTGCCGCAAGCGCGTCACTTTTCAACCAACTCTTCGAGCGTCGTCGCGATGCGCTCATGTTGCGAACGCGCGGACGCCCGCTTCCCGCTGCGCAGATCGGCCCTGCAACCGTCTTCACCGCGGGCATGCTTGCGGGCTACGCGGGCGCGACGCTCCTTGCATTGACGGTCGGCTTCCTTCCTGCAGGGCTCGCTGCGCTCAACATCGTGCTTTACGCGCTTCTCTACACGCCGCTCAAGCCGCGCACGACCTTCAACACGTTGATCGGTGCGGTGTGTGGCGCGATTCCGCCGGTGA
>Ga0164293_10005524_pt1 | contig 10756 bp, 10 predicted proteins | sample GEODES118metaG_FD_111487 | JGI IMG/M metagenome (GOLD analysis project Ga0164293, IMG submission 111487) | Eutrophic lake water microbial communities from Lake Mendota, Wisconsin, USA - GEODES118 metaG | ecosystem: Environmental > Aquatic > Freshwater > Lake | place: USA: Lake Mendota...
AGCACCTGTAATTCTTCGGCAGTGATGTGTTTGTATATCTGAATATTCTTGTAAAACCGTTCTTCGGTAAACCCATTCAAAATGAGATTTTTCCAACGTTGAATAATTTGAAAACTACCATCTAAATCACCCAAAATACTTCCTAAAAGGTAGTTTTTGACGAGCATCAATTCATCCTCTGATACCACTTCATCGCGCAACAACTGCATTTCATGATAAACTTCGTGAACAGTTGCTTCTGCCACATCTTTCCCCGCTTCAGTGGATATCATGATTGCACCAGCGTGGAGGTGATTGTATAAATAAGAATGTATGCCATACGTGTAGCCCTTTTCCTCGCGGATATTGCTCATTAAACGAGAGCCAAAATATCCGCCAAACAAGGTATTCAGAACAATCATCGGACTGAAATCAGGGTGGGTTTTGAGCGGAAAATCAGATGCAATACGAATGGCGCCTTGTACGGACTGGGCATCATTCACAACCCGCCATTTCTTTTCTGCAGCGGCCTTTAAAGGATAGGTCGCATCAAGAACAGGTGTTGAACTATTCCAGTGGTTTTCGCCAAGCACGCGGGAAATTGCATCCAATACATCTGGCGCATATTTTCCGGCCAGAAAAAACTTCACATTACCCGCATTGTAAAAACTTTTTAGATGATGGTCAAGATGCTGCTGTTGCAACGCCGAAATTTCTTCTGCCTGCATGTACTGTCCATACGGATGTTCCTGGCCAAAAAGGGCCTCATCAATTAATCGATTTGCCACGAAATCGCCCTTACGCAGTTGGATGCTTAAACGCTGCAGTGAATTTTGAATATGAATATCCAATTCCTGTTGTGGGAAAACCGTATCCTGTAATAACTCTGCCAATAAAGGGAGAATGCGCTGTAAATGTTTGCTCAAACAACTCACCGTAATGGAAGCCCAATCATTACCGGCCCCTGCTTTCACGGAGACACCATATTGTTCGAAGGCCTCATTGATTTGAAAAGAACTCTTAGATGAAGTTCCACTTTTAAACAAGGCCGCTGTGGCTTGTGCCGCCCCTTTTTGAGTTTCATGCCAAAGTCCGGCTTTAAAAACCATTTCGAACTGCAAAACCTCTTGTACACCATCATTGATGGAATACAATGGAATACCATTCGGAAGAATAGTGGTTTGAATATTTTGTAAATGAAATTCAAAATCGATGGCCGATTTGATTTCCGGGAATTGTTCGCGATTGAGCATATGCTTATTTCTTTTTCAGGGGAGAGTCTGCTTCGTTTAAAAAATGTTTAAGTACCTGACGATCTACAAATGATGGAAACCACTTGTTCATCCAAACAGTGAGTTTACCTTGAAAAGTCATGATGAGGGTTCGTTTACGCTGGTAAATGGCCTTTAAAATATGTTCTGCGCAGACCTCTGCACTCATGAGTTTTTTTTCATCCAGGGGTGTTTCACTTTGTGCTTGACCATCTGCACTCAGCGCAGTATTCCGAATATTGGAAGCGACAAAACCGGGTGAAACCCACATCACATGTACGCCATCTTGCAACATCTCAATCCGAAGTGATTCCAGAAAACCCTGCATGGCAAATTTGGAGGCAGAGTACCCGGTTCTGCATGGTAAGCCTTTGTAACCGGCTATCGAAGAAATGCCAACGATTACACCTTTACTTTGTTGTAAAGCAGGGAGGGCGTATTTACAGCAATAGACGGTCCCCCAAAAGTTAATATCCATTGAACGGCGCAGTACCTCCAGATCCAGGTCCTGGAAAAGCGCACGCATACTGATCCCTGCATTATTGATGAGCACATCAATACTTCCCATCATTTTGAGACCATATTCGACAAACTGCCTGCAATCTTCTTCTTTAGAAACATCTGCTTTAAGTATCCAAAGATTCTCAGATCCAGCCTCAGCTTGTAGTAATTCCAGTTTTTGAAAATCCCGTCCGCATACACAAACTTTGGCGCCCAAAGACAGTAATTGCAAGCAAAGGGCCTTTCCAATACCAGACGCAGCACCGGTAATGAGTACACATTTTTGTTGAAAATCAATAGACATGGGTGGCAAAAATACTTTATGCAAATGATTTGGTACTTAAATAAATATTCCTACATTTGCACTCCATTTGAACAGAAATGTTCGATTCCGTAGCTCAGTTGGTAGAGCAATACACTTTTAATGTATGGGCCCTGGGTTCGAGTCCCAGCGGGATCACAGAGTCGAAAGAGAATGAAAATGAGAAACAAAATGATTGTTTCAAGTTAGCATTCTCTTTTTTTATTCATGCTCATTTTCCTACTCATTCTGAATCCCATGCCATCATGGTAAATAAGGCCAATACGACTTCCCATCCTTTTCGATTTCTCGTCTCTTTTCTCGTAATACATGCAATGCCACTTTGAGCGAATCAATCTGGTGTTTGGTCATTTCTTTGTCTTTGCGTGTATACCCTTTATTTTCCTGTTGATAGGCAAACCATTGTTGGCGCGCATACAGGTATTCTTTCATGAGGTCGATTGAAAAATCAAGATACATGGATTATTTTTTATTGAGCTAAGCCTTTGAACAGCTGCCTGAATCAGCCTGTTCATCCCTTACTCATGGCTCGTGTACAAAACTTCATCCCCAACAGGATTTTGCCAAAATCTATTTTGTTTTTTTACAATGGCATGACAAGAATCTGCAATTTTTTACCTTTTGCACAACATCTATTCCCGAATCAACAACACAAGCCCTCTTGAAGCCTTGAAATTTGCACGCATCCTTCAAAACAACTATTTCATCAGTCTAATGCAAATTTCTAACACAAGCCCCACCAAAAGCCGCAGAGTCCTTTTAGGCATCCTTGCCTTTGTATTGGTTTTACTATTCATGCCACTGGGGCACGCCCTCATGATTATCAACGAATGGCTTCCGGAACATTTAAAACTAGTTGGAGCCGGTGCGATTGGTATATTAGGAAGTATTTTATTATTGATTGGTATCCGTCGAAACGAAAATAAAACCCTGGCATCCATGCTGGGGATGGTGGGAGGCATCCTGGTATGGACCGGTTGGATTGAGTTTTCATTTGTTTGGATTGCCGATCGTTTATCTGTTTCACCTTTGATTCAAAATGATGAAGTGGTCACCAAACCAGAATATCTAATTATGCCTTCCTCATTGGGCTTATTAGGGGCCTGCCTCTTGTATTTTGTTTTCTCCAATACAAAGTGCCAGTTATTTGTTTGGACTCAAAAGCTATTTGGTATCCGGCAGAATCTTCAAACCATGAAGAGTAGCAAACCCTATGCACTCATCACTTTTATGGAAACCGTCATGATCATTTGGTTTTTTTATATTCTATTGCTGCTTATTTACGACGATCAGATCCTTGGAGACCGGCATCCCGTTACGGCGATGGTAGCCATAGGATCTCTCATTTGGTCTATCATTCTATTCATGAATCTCCTTCGCATCCGAAGCTTTGATTATGCCATCCGTTATGCCATTCCGACAGTGGTTATTTTTTGGAATGTGGTTGAAATCCTCGGTCGATGGAATTTTCTCAAAGAAATTTGGATCTATCCTCAGGAATATGCCTTTAGCCTCGGCATCATGACTCTTTGCCTGCTTATTCTGATATTTTATTTTTACCGGAAATCTTTCCATCCTGCTAAAGCCGGCATTTAATGAAGTATCGGTCGATTCTCAAATACCTAGTAAGGATGTATATACGGTTATCGCGTTAAAAAACATTGGGTTTAGTACGCTCTAATGCTTATTTACAAATCAATTTTAATCGAAACTGAACCAGTTACCCTATCCAACTGCTGAACCATTATTGATGTGAATGCCCTGTTTCTCTTCCCACTCATTTTTTATCGCACGATTAATTTTTCCGTCTGGAATAATTGTTTTTCATCAAAAAGTTTTAAAAAATAAATCCCGGGTGTTAATGCAGCTGTTTCTACCGAAAAAGCATGTGTTCCCTTTTTAAGTCGGGTATCCAATATTTTTTGTACCAGTCTGCCATTCACATCATACAATTCGAATTTGACTTTTTTACTTTCATTCAATTCAAAACGAATCGTAAATCTTTTGTCGGAGACCGGGTTTGGAAATACATCCACAACATCTTCTTTTACATCAACAACAGAAGTCGGATAATCGGTATGATCGACAATACTGACCCAACTATTCATGGTTGTACTTTTACCCCAGGATCCCGATAAATAGGCCCGGTTACTGGTGTTGTACTGACGTTGAATATTGGTATAATCTCCCCATCGATCATTGGTATCGACCAATACATTGATAATGGATGTGCCATTTTTCACGGTGATGATATCAGAGTAATTTCCATTTGCATCTTTGTACAAAATCGATGTTCCCGGAAAACTATCCGTAATACAATGCGAGAAGGTATAAAGCACCTTATGATCATTTGTGCCAGTCCCCATCCAGGTCATAGAAGGATAACCGTATTCCATGGTTGCATCTGAAAAAATTTCGGCAGTTACGGTAGGTGTTGTACTACTCACATTCGCAATTGTACCAAGATAGACCCCTGCATTCATGAATTGAGTGTTCACCGTATTTGACCCGAAATGAATATGATCATTTTCATATATCGCCGCCAATACCCTTGCATCATTGGTCATCAGATAATGATTTACCCCACCCACTTTCTTCTGCCTTGCATTTGGCGGAAAGCCATAGGATTTAGGCGTTGTAATCACTCGTTGCACCAATGCCGCATTGCCCGATGTATAAGAATCCGTAATCTCCGTTAGGAAAATAGAATCATTACTGGCAGCCACATTGCGCAAGGTTAAAAAATGCATGTTGTTGCCCATGGTGCTTGTTTGATACTTTACCGGACAAATATTTCGATTATAAATGCCATTGTGCTTGATATCACTCCAAAGGGTATACTGCAACGGGTTACCGCTATACCCGGTTTGTTTATCTATTTGCCAGATGACGGATTGTTTAAATCCGACCGTCCAGCTGATATTGTCCTTCACAAGGTTAAAAGTCATAAACAAGTCTTTATCGGAAAGGGCAATAATCGGATAATCACTCCAGGTACTATCCGGAAATGGACTTCCGTTTAATGCATAAAAATTCCAGTTTCCTTCTGGTTCAGGTGTTTGTGAAAAGCCCACTAAGATGACACTTTCGGTACTGAGGTTTCCTGAAAAACAAACCAATACAAAACGATCAGCGGTAGGATCATACAATACTCTTGGATCCGAAATCCAGGAATAATTTCCAGCACCGGCCACCAGATTGGTCAATGATTTACTGACGATAATTCCACCGGTATCATCATATACCCGCATATTGGAATTAACAACACTCACCACTTTACCTGCATTGGAAACCGCAATGTCATTGTCGTTGGGCGTTCCATTGGCCGTATTGCCTTGAATCCCCTTGACGATATAAGGATTCGGGGCAAGTCCTCTTTTTTTCATGGCCTGCGGATTTGATTTTTTTTGTGCTTCATAATCGTTCCGCTGTTGATTCAACAACTCCTTCCGATTGGCATATTCTGAAGCAGGCAATGGGTATTGGTCCAGATGAATCAAATTTGGTTGAAGATCAGGAATACGTTGATCCGAAACGTTTAATACAACCGGCTTTCCGCTCACTCCATTGGTTTTGGTTGCTTGAGCTCCACAAAATTGGCTGAATAAGACGAATAATCCGAAGAGGAAAATTTTCTGCATGACTTGAAGTTTTATGCGTTTACGATAAGGTTAAATGTAAAACAATCCTTTCACATACCACTCACAGATGGCAAATTTTATCGATCGATAATTCTGATTCCCCTAAGTCTAACAGGGCATTGATCAGCCCGACCCGCGTAAAGTATTTTAAATCATCTGGTCCTATTTCGCGTTCATGAATCTGTCCGGTTCGGAGCAGATGTTGTCGACGTATGCCCTCGAACAATGGTTTCCTGGGCGTCCACCAAGTAAAATCATCCCAAAAAACCAAATTGGCATAAGAAGCATCGGTGATACGGCCATCTTGCAGCATGATGATATCCGAATCCGGCGGCACCTGTTTTTTTAACTCCTGAATATCATGTCGATCAAGGTATTTGTAGGGATAATGAATGTGATCGGCCTTTAGAAGGTAAAGCCGCTCCGGAATAAATTTTTGATAAGGCTGAGCCGTTATTTGATATCCTTGTTCCCCATAAAAAATACGCAGCTTCAAAGTTTCCGACTCAACATTCAATAGGTCTAATTCTTGTTTCAAATAATCCAAATCTGGCACCTGTATTTTATGTGCTTCACAGGTACGAATCATTCGGTTTAAATGATCATTCAATAGCGGCATCTGCGCCTGCTTACACATTAAAGTTTCAACAAAGCGGTACATAAATTTTATCAATCATTTCCTGATATTCCAACCGTGCTTTGCTTTTTGTGGTAATGCCGCCACCACTCCGATAAACTAAACCCTGATTCTGTTTTTCGATGAAGCGAATGAGTACACAAGAATCCAGATTTTGTCCATCATCATAAAAAGCAACACCTGTATAAAATCCTCTGTTTTGTAGTTCGGCTTCACGGATGATTTCCATTGTTTTTTTCTTCGGGGCTCCACTCACTGAACCGGCCGGTAAAAGTTGAAAGAGAATTGCGCCTAACCTGCTTCGATAATTCACGGGCAATCGACCGCGAATGGAAGAGCTCACTTGCAACAAATTTTTTCCCCCTGTTTTTATTTCATCTAAATATCTGAACCGCTCAACCCTGACCTCATTCGCTACCTGACTCAAATCGTTGCGGATTAAGTCGACAATCGTATAATGTTCGGCCATCTCTTTTTCATCTTCCAAAATGATTTGTGCAGCATTTTGAATACTGGCATCAATGGTGCCTTTCATTGGAAAGGACCATATATTACCCTCCTGAATTTGAATAAATGTTTCCGGCGAAAAACAAAGCCATTGGTCCTTGAATAAAATCTTATAGCGGGCATGTGCCTGGGTAAAAATTTCTTCCAGGCTGCTATCCGTTTTGATAGGCGTAATACTGGTTAGATTGGTGAGAAAAGAATTACCATAACACAGTTCCTGATGTACGCGATCAAATTGGGTTTGATACGTTTCGAAGTTAACAGGTGTTTTTTGCAGATGGATTTTTTTAATCTCCTTCTCCCCTTGATTGCCGGTACGAAAATGTGGAAATTCAATCCTGATTTGCTGCTGATCCAGTTCATCTGCTGCACACAAAAAGGGTTGTTGCATCTCGAAATCTACAAACAAGAAAAATGGACGTTTTTCGACGGCCCATTGATTCACTGTTTGAATGATGCGTTCGATTTGCTTCATCGATTTGTTTTAATTTGCGTAAAAATACAGTTTTGCCCATTCTGCTGATTGATAATTACGATTCCTTTACGTTCAATATTGTGGAGATGTTACGATCGATATCGAATCATCCCATCACCGTCGTCAAAAACGATCAAATTGATTTATCTGCTTTAAGTCAATTCGAATATATCATCCTTTCTCCGGGGCCGGCCTTACCTGCGGATTCCGGTCAATTATTGGAATTATTTTTTCATTTAAATGCCCGCCATAAAGTATTGGGTATTTGTTTGGGGCATCAGGCCATTGCCGAATTTTTTGGAGGCCAACTGATTCAACTTCAGGAACCCCGACATGGGCATGCCACTTCATTGCGCCTTGTAAATCCACATGTGTTGTACGAGGGCATCGACATTGCCAAAAACCGGGTAGGGCTATATCATTCCTGGGCAGTAAATCAGGATACCCTTCCTCCTGAGTTGTGCATCACTGCCTTTTCGGAAGAAGGGCATGTGATGAGTTTAAAACATCGTTCAAAAGCCATACATGGTGTTCAATTTCATCCCGAAAGTTTTATTAGTTCGGATGGAGCCAGGATCCTTCAAAATTTTTTAAAGCTGGCCTGATAACCCGGTGAACCCTGCCTAAATAGGGGCTCCTGAATAACGCTCAAAATAAGTGGTGATGGGCATTAGATCGAAATTTCCTAATCGCTAATGCACACTTTTTTAAAGCATATTTCCAAATAGCGTTCACAAGAGATTCAGTAATTTTCGCTACTCAGGTGCCCCTAAACATTTAAAAACTAAATCCTAAGAATACATGAATATCTGTTCCCCGTCCGGCTTTATCCGAAATAAGCGGTAAAAGATTATTGGATGCAAAACCAAGTTTAAAAAAATTGGCTTTCAGGCTCAAATGTGCACCCGCCATAAATCCATTCAGTCCGCCTAAAGTCATACCTGTACCAATATTAAGGATGTTGAGAAAACTGTAGGTATAACCTGCGTGCAAAACGGGTTTTGTGGTGGTATTGAGATAATCTGCCATTCCTTGCACATAGGTGGCAGACAGATTATGTACAAAATAGGGAATACGCCTCCGCTTTTTTGCCTTCAAACCATATTGTCCGTTCAGGATTAATTTTGCACCCAGTGGCACCCGAAATGACTCAAAACTTCGTTCAAGTTTGAGAATTTCTTCCAGTTTTCCAATTTGAAACAGCGAATCCGAACCATTATTTAATTCATTGAGATTCACACCATCATAACGCAATTCACCTTGCTTGCTGTAATTGATCACATTGCGGTCGAAATTGATTCCACCCAGATCATTCAGGGCTGCATGGATTTGTAAATTTTTCAACAGATAAACGCCCACACCCAAATCGTAGCCCCAGCCCTGACCGCCTCCATTGAGAGAGCCCGCCAAGTTTTCACCAAAGGCACCATTCAGTAATGGGGTGTCTACCGCACTGGCCATATTGATTCGCATATCCGTGGCAAAATCGATATACTTCCCTTCGGGATCGGTATACATTTCCAGGGTATTCGTAGGCATCCGTAAAGCAGCTAGTCCATTCAAATACCTGACCCGAATGGCGGGTTTCACACGAATGATGTTTTTTGATTTCCAGTCGGTAATTTGAAACTGGGCACTTGCGGTTAGAAAAAGTTCGTTATAACTCAACAGATTGATAGAAGGAGAAAGTGAAACTGTTTGTCCGGCAAAATTTTTGTTGCCCCGCAAAATCAACTCAAGCATTTCGCGATTAAAATCAAGACTAAAATCTGTTTGATTTTTTGCCCCAAATCCGAACGAAATAAAAGGTTTTCGTTTTTTAGGAATATTAAAATAGAAATTAAACAGGGGTAGTTGGTACCCAGCCCAAATGGTATTGCTTGCCTTAAGTTTAGAGAGATACTCATTGATTTGCTCGCTGCCCAGTATATCGGCCGAAGTGAACTGATTGATATCTGCGGCTGAGATAAAATTATTTCCAAAACCGGCATAAAGCGCGAAGGGATAAAATTCACCTGTTTTGGTATGATCACCCAACAGAGAAGGTAAGTTAGCCGAAGCCTGATTGGCCAAATGTGGATCCGTGAATGTATAAAAATTGGTTTGTGCCTGTAAGGCCCATCCACCATACAACAATGTACAAAGGGTTAATAAAATTCGCATAACGTTAATCGAGTTTGAGATGTAACTTGAGATCACCACTCAGTTGAAGTTTAAAAAATGTTTGTTCACCGGCATGAATCAAGGGTTGCGGATAACCCAGGGTATTCAAATCGTAATTCAGCACTATTTGACGACATTGCCGGATTCGCCGTATTTTATTCAATGAAATATCCACTACAGATTGCGACTGTGTTGTATTCAATGGCGTACCATTTTGATCGGTTTGACATCCGGAAAGATTGATCGCCGCAGTAAATAATGAATCGTAAATAAAACTACTGTTGGGCTCCAGAAAATAAATTTGTAAATACTGATTGAGCGGCATGGCATTTTCCATGTAAATATTCAAACGCGCGCCCGACAAAGTATCTTCAAAATCTTCTTCCTGCTCACCCCATTCCACATCAATGGTATCGTAACTGCGAAGGGATTTATCGGGATATAAACTAACTTTTTTCAAATCCACTACTTTTAACTCAACGCTTAATTGACAAGGTGTTGTGGCAAAAGTTACCGTACCGCCCGGTGATTTAAAATGTTCGAGGTAAATGTAAATGGTGTCACTCACCTGGTTTTGTCCAATCACGACATCAAAGCTGTACTGCTCGGTTGGATTAATTTGTTGGGAAATGGTATGACTGTAAATGATATTACTATTACTGTTGGTATCTGCACTGTTTCGAAATGTGAAGGCTGTGCCCTGACCAATTGCAATGGGAAATAAATTATTAAAACCCAAACGGATATTGAGGGAGTCGAACTGAATGGCCTGGATCCAATCGCTGAGCGCCTGTTTGTAGGGCCCTACCTGAGGAATATCGAGGGCCGGCACATTGACCTGAACCCCTTCTACAAATCCAATATCCATCGCAGGAATCAGATAAGAAGAGTTTATATTGCTCAGTTCACGAATATCTTCAAACCCAAACTGACCTTTGGCCAAAGGAAGTAACCACTCGGTTTCCAATGCAGGAAGTGATTTCTGATCAAAGCGGTATTTACTGCAGGAATAAAGTATCATCATCCCGCAGAACAGCAGCATCAGGGTGTAGGTTCGTTTCATTGTTCAAATATTCAAGTCAGTCCTCCAAAATAATGCCAAAGATTCAACTTGTTTTTGAAAGCATCTATTGAGACCGTTGCAAAAGTCATTTGGCAAAAAAGTTCAAGGCTTTTTAAATTTTTGATTTGCGATTTATCTTGCTGATAATGAGCGGATTAAAAATTTAAAGTAACGCAGAAATTTGAAGCCAAATGACT
>Ga0164293_10005525_pt1 | contig 10753 bp, 10 predicted proteins | sample GEODES118metaG_FD_111487 | JGI IMG/M metagenome (GOLD analysis project Ga0164293, IMG submission 111487) | Eutrophic lake water microbial communities from Lake Mendota, Wisconsin, USA - GEODES118 metaG | ecosystem: Environmental > Aquatic > Freshwater > Lake | place: USA: Lake Mendota...
ATGATTGTTCCCAGCACCGCATGGGCGGCCTGGCTCTGGGGAGCGGTCTGAAACAGCCCGAACACAGGCGCTCTGTTGAACAAATTCGAGCCTAGATCGCCTCTTTTGCCGCTGCGTCGGGCTCGAAGGCGATGTGGTTCAGCAGGGTTGTGGTGAAGGCGAACAGCAGGAAGGGCAGGGAGAGCACCAGGATCAGCCCCACCCCGACGAGGGCAACAATCGGTTTGCTTGCTCCCATGAGGGCTAGACCCGCCGCCAGGCTGGCGAAGATCACCAGCATCCAGATCAGGATCTGGCCGTAGATGTCGCCGAAGGTCAGGGTGCAGCGCAGCCGGTACGGCCAGCCGGTGAATGGGGCAGCGGGCTCCATGGCGCGGGGCTTGGGCGGGGGGACTCACCCCACCTAAGCCCCGGCGCCGGGGCTTGTCCGAACTGCTCAACAAGTGTTGAGATCAGCCCGCAGCCTTCAGCTGCAGCGGTCAGCCCGCAGCCTTCAGCTGCTCGGTGGCCTGTTCCCGATCCCAGAGGCGCTGATAGGTGCCCCGCTGGCAGAGCAGGTCGTTGTGCGTGCCCGCCTGTACCAGCCGGCCGTCTTCGAGCACGAGCACCCGGTCGCAGGCGGCAGCGGCCGAGAGCTGGTGGCTGATCATTAAAATCGTGCGGCCGTCGGTCTGGTCCGAGCTCTCTAGACGGGAGCGCTCCTCCCGGATGCTGCGCAGAATTTCCGCCGCGGTGGTGTTGTCCACACTGGCCAAGGCGTCGTCCAGCACCAGCAGCGGGGTCTGGACCAGCAGGGCCCGGCCCAGGGCTGTGCGCTGACGTTGCCCGCCACTGAGGGTGATTCCCCGTTCGCCGACCAGAGTGTCGTAGCCGTCGGGAAACCCCTTGATGTCCCCGTCCAGGCGGGCTTGGCGCGCCGCTTCACGCACCCGCTCCAGCGGCGCCTCCGGTTCGCCGTAGCGGAGGTTGTCCGCCAGGCTGGCGGTGAACAGGTAGCCCTCTTGGGGCACCAGCCCGACCCGGCCGCGCAGGTCGGCCAGATCCAGGGTGGTGATGTCGACGCCGTCGAGCCACAACTGGCCAGGATCCACCCCCACCATGCGGCCGAGCGCCCTCGCCAGGGTTGTCTTGCCGCAGCCCACCGGTCCGACCACCGCCACCAGTTCTCCCGGGTGCAGCGCAAAGCTCACGTCCACCAGCGCCGGCCTGGGGGCATTGGGGTATCGCACCGTGAGCCCTCGGGCTTCCACCGCCCCGCGGCTGGGCTGGCCGGGGGCCTGGGGGACCCGGGGAGACACCACCAGGGGTTGCCGCCGCAGCAGCTCCTCGACCCGCTCCAAACTCACCTGTCCGGTCTGGAAGGTGTTGAGGGTGAAGCCCAGCAGGGCCGTTGGAAAAACCAGCCGTTCGACAAACAGAATCAGGGCCACCAGGTCGCCGATCGTGAGGCGACCGCTCTCCAGTTGGCCGCTGCCTAGGGCAAGCAGAAGCAGCAGGCTGATCGAGGAGATGCCTTCCAACAGAGGGAACAGCGTGCTGCGGGTGCGGGCCAGGTTCAGGGCCGCATCCCGATAGATCCGGTTGCGTCCGGCAAAGGCCTGCTCTTCCGTGGCCTCCTGGCCGTAGATCTTGATGGCGCTGATGCCGGAGAGGTCTTCCTGAATCAGGTCGCTGAGGGAGGCCAGCGCCTCCTGCTGGCGACGCTGCTGGCGCATCATGCGACCGCCGAAGAGCCGCACCACCATCAGCATCACTGGATAGAGCCCCACCGCTGCCAGGCTCAGCCAGGGGTCAATGGCGAGCATGGCGGGCAGCGTGAGGGCGTAGGCCAGCACGGTGTTGGTCAGGCTCAGCACGGCGAAGCCGAGCAGGCGCCGCACATTTTCCACATCACTGGTGGCCCGGCTGATCACCTCGCCACTGCCTGTGGTCTGCACCCAGCCGGGTTCCTGCAGCAGCAGGTGATCGAAAATCTGCTGCTTGAGGTCGGCTTCCACCTGGCGGCCCACCCCAAACACCTGCATGCGGGAGTAGAGCCGCACCGCCCCCATCGCGGTGGCCAGGGCGACGATCAGTCCCGCTTGGGCCAGCACGTCCTTGAGGGCAAAACCATCCTGGAGATCGTCGATCACCTGCCGCACCAGCAGCGGGATCGAGACGCTCAGCAGGTTCACCACCACCAGGGCTGCCATGCCCCGCAGCACCACCTTGCGGTGGGGCCGCAGGTAGCGGCCAATTAGATCCAGCCGGATGGCGCCCATCGGGGCCGGGTTCACAGGAACCCCCAACCTAGGGAGCGGCTTTTCCGGCAGGCTGGGGGCCCCGAGCGGCCCTGCCATGGAACCCGGCACTTCCGACCAGAGTCACCCTCTCTATGCCATTGATCGAGATGTGGTGGATCGCCTGCTTGCTGCCGAGGTGCCCGCGGACGATCACCTGGTGGATGCGGCTCGCTTGCTGATGCGCTACGAGGGTTTTCCCGGGGCCCACGACCTCAGTGCCGATCTCGCCAAGGCCCTGCGGCTCTGGGGCCTCACCCGGCAGGACCTGCATGCGCGCACGCGCAGCATCTGGGAGGGGGGGTATCGGCCGGCTCCGGTGGTGGCCGAGGCCGTCGGATCCAGCTTCGATACCGCCGATCAGGAGCAGGCGTAAACGAAATATCCCCTGGGCATCGCCAATTTCACCCTCTTCGGGTGATAGTGGAAGGGTCCCCATCACCCGGCCCGGCGTGCTTTGCACCCGGGCTTTTTACTGGCCCCCCTTGCTGGCCGGCTGAGCGTGACTGCCCTCTGATTCCTCCTCCCATGCTCCAAGCCCAATCGTGGCCTGCCCTGCTGGAGCAATTGCTCAACGGGACGCCGCTCACGGAGGAGCAGGCCACGGCCCTCATGCGGGGTTGGCTGGACGAGCAGATTGATCCCGTGCTCACCGGAGCCCTGCTGGCCGCCCTGCGTGCCAAGGGCGTCAACGGCGTGGAACTGGCTGCCATGGCCCAGGTGCTGCGCGAGGCCTGTCCCCTGCCAGGGGCCCGTCCTGACCTTCACCTGGTGGATACCTGTGGCACCGGCGGTGATGGGGCCGACAGCTTCAACATCTCCACAGCTGTGGCTTTTGTGGCAGCCGCCTGTGGCGCCCATGTGGCCAAGCATGGCAACCGCAGCGCCAGTGGCCGGGTCGGTTCGGCGGATGTCCTGGAAGCCCTGGGCATTCACCTCCTTGCTCCCCAGGAGCAGGTGGTGGCGGCACTGCCGCAGGCGGGTCTGACTTTTTTGTTCGCCCCGGGTTGGCATCCGGCCCTGGTGGGTCTGGCCCCCCTGCGTCGCAGCCTCGGCGTGCGCACGGTGTTCAACCTGTTGGGTCCCCTGGTGAACCCCCTGCGCCCCGACGCCCAGGTGCTGGGGGTGGCCCGGGCCGATCTGCTGGATCCCATGGCCGAGGCCCTGGCCCGCCTCGGTCTCCGTCGGGCCGTGGTGGTGCACGGCCATGGGGGCCTCGATGAGGCTTCCCTGGCTGGGGTGAATGCGCTGCGCCTGGTGGAGGCCGGATCCGTGCGAGCCGACCAGCTGGATCCGGAGACCCTGGGCCTCCAGCGGGCCCCGATCGCAGCGCTGGCCGGGGGGGATCTCACCGCCAACCGATCCATTCTTGAGGCGGTGCTGCAGGGACGGGGCAGCCAACCCCAGGCCGATGTGGTGGCCCTGAATGCGGCCCTGGTGCTGTGGGCGGCCGGCCGCGCCGAGAGCGTGGCTGAGGGGCTGGATCAGGCCCGCCAAGCCCTGGCCTCTGGCCTGGCCTGGACTGCCCTGGAGCGTCTCCGCGTCGCCTTGCCCGCCCCCGCTGCGGGATGATCGCCCTAACTGTTCTGGATCCTGTGAGCGAGCCCTCTGCCACTGCCCTGCTGGTGCTGGCCGATGGCACGGTGCTGCGGGGCGAGGCCTTCGGTGCCCGCGGCACGGCCATCGGCGAGGTGGTCTTCAACACCGGCATGACCGGTTATCAGGAGGTGATGACGGACCCCAGCTATTCCGGACAGCTGGTCACCTTCACCTATCCCGAGCTGGGCAACACCGGTGTGAATCGGGACGACCAGGAGGCGGACCGTCCCCATGTGCGTGGCGTCATTGCCCGCCAGCTGTCCCCAAGGAGCAGCAATTGGCGCTCGCAAGGGGATCTGGAGCCCTGGTTGACCGAACACGGGGTGGTCGGCATCCGGGCTATCGACACCCGGGCCTTGGTGCGCCACCTGCGGGAGGGGGGAGCCCTGAACGGTGCCATCAGCACCGATGGCACGCCGCCGGCAGAGCTCCTTGCCCAGGTGCGTTCGGCACCTTCGATGCAGGGGCTCAACCTGGCGGCCCAGGTGACGACCCGCGAGCCTTACCACTGGTCCGAGACGTGCGGTGCCAGTTTCGACACCCGGTTGCAGCTCAACCCTGAACGTCCTTATCGGGTCGTGGCGATCGACTTCGGCATCAAGCGAGCCATCTTGGAGCGCTTGGTGGCCCACGGCTGTGCGGTCACGGTGTTACCAGCCGATGCCAGCCTCGATCAGGTGCTCAGCCTCAGGCCCGAGGGGGTATTCCTCTCGAACGGCCCGGGAGATCCGGCTGCCGTCAGCAGTGGCGTCGATCTGGCCCGGGGCTTGCTGGCCCAGAACGACCTGCCGCTCTTTGGCATCTGCCTCGGCCACCAAATCCTCGGCCTGGCCCTCGGCGGACGCACCTTCAAGCTCGGCTACGGCCATCGCGGCCTCAACCATCCCTGCGGCAGCCCTGGCCAGGTGGAGATCACCAGCCAGAACCATGGCTTTGCCTTGGATGCGGCGTCGTTGCCGGCCGAGCGGGTGAGGGTGACGCACCTCAACCTGAACGACCGCACCGTGGCTGCCCTGGAGATGCTGCACGCCCCCGTCTTCGGTGTGCAATACCACCCGGAGGCCAGCCCGGGACCCCACGACGCCGATCACCACTTCGCCCGCTTCACGGCTCTGATGGCCGCACGCCGCTGAGCTTGGCCCCGATCGGTTGGCGGGCTGTCGCAGTTTTGTTGCGACTGCTGCAGCGACAAAATTGCTCTCTACACTTCGGCCCAGAACGGATCGAGGATTGGAGCCATTCAAGACCTGCAGCGATTGACGGTGTCCCTGAGAGGGGGCTTCGAGCAGCAGGCCCACTGCCAGCTGTTCCGTTTCACCGGCCAGCTGGATGCATACTCCGACAAACAGTTTGGGGAATTCATCGCCTCCCACCGCGGGATGGGGCAACCCATGGTGATCGACCTGAGCCATATCGACTTCATTGACTCTTCTGGTCTGGGGGCCCTGGTTCAGCTGGCCAAGCAGTGCAACACCGACCAGCAACAGTTTTTGGTTGTGGGCAATGCCCGCGTGGTGCAGACCGTGAAACTGGTGCGCCTCGAGGAGTTCCTGCATCTCCAGCCCGATCTCGACACCGCCCTTGGCAACCTCGCTGCCTGAGCGGGTCGACGCCGGCTCTGGGGCCGCAACCACCTGGCTCACCAGGTTGCCCATCCAGCCCCCGACGGGTGAACTGGGCCCCGTCCAGCTCGCCTGGCTGGGGGATGCGGTCTGGGAACTGCACCAACGCTTGCAGCGATGTCGGCACCCCGCCCGGTCCCAGACGCTCCATCAGGAGGTGGTCCAAGCGGTGCGCGCCGATGCCCAGGCCAAGGCGTTGGCGTGCCTTGACCCCCTCCTCCACGAGGCCGAACGGGACCTGGTCCGCCGGGGCCGAAACCGGGCGGGTCGAGGTCCGCGTAGGGGCGACGCGGCGGCCTATGGCCAGGCCACAGGCTTCGAGGCTTTGTTGGGTTGGCTGTTTCTCCACGACCCGCCCCGGTTGGCCGTGCTGCTAGATCACTTGAAGGAGAACGATCCATAACCAGCCGGAAACGCCATGAGCCCACGATTTGAACGCCGTCCTGACAAGCGGATGGGGGCTGGGGGCCGCGGGGCAGGACGCCCACCCCGCTTCAGTGGTCCGAAGCCTGAATGGCGACGTGATGGCGACCAGCCCCGCCGGGAGGGGAGTGGCGATCGACCGGGCAGCCGGGGCGAACGCCCACCGCTGGACAGCAAGCCCTACGACCGGCGACCCCAGGCCCGCCGCGGGGATGGGGGCCGTCCTCTAGTCCGTCCCGTGGGCCGGCGCCCCGATGTTCGTCGGATTGAGGGTGGCCGCCCCGAGTCCCCCCGCTTTGAGGCAGGCCGCCCCGAGGCAGGCCGTTACGAGCGCGGTCGTCCAGAGGGGGGCCGGTTTGAGCGGGGGCGCTCCGAAGGCGGCCGCTCCGATGGGAGCCGCTTCGGGGGCGGTCGTCCCCAGGGGCGTCCCCAGGGGCGTCGATTCGAGGGAGGCCGCCCCGATGGCGGCCGTTCTGAAGCGGGCCGTTTTGGGGGATCCCGGTTTGAAGGGTCTCGTTTTGAAGGATCCCGTGGGGGGCCGGGCCGCTTCGCGCCCAAGCCCCTGATCGTGGATGCCGACAGCCTCCCCCCCTCTGGGGAGGCCGAGCGCCATAGCGTCGACCCCAGCACGGACCTGATCTGGGGACGGCATCCGGCCCAGGCCGCCCTGGAGAGCGGCCGGCCGATTCACCGGGTGTGGTGCACGCCGGAGATGCGCTTCAGCCCCAAATTTCTGCAATTGCTGCGCGAGGCGAAGGCGTCTGGTGTGTTGGTGGAGGAGGTCACCTGGGCCCGACTAGGTCAACTCACCGGCGGTGCGGTGCACCAGGGCATTGCCCTGCAGACCGCTGCCGCCGAGACCCTCGACCTGCCGACCCTGATCGAGGGCTGCGCCAGCATCGGAGAACCCCCTCTGCTGATGGCCGTCGATGGTCTGACGGACCCCCAGAACCTCGGGGCCATCGTGCGCAGCGCCGAGGCCCTCGGTGCCCACGGATTGGTGCTGCCCCAACGCCGTAGTGCTGGTCTCACCGGTTCGGTCGCCAAGGTGGCGGCTGGCGCCCTGGAGCACCTTCCCGTCGCCCGCGTGGTCAACCTCAACCGCGCCCTCGACACCCTCAAGCAGGAGGGGTACCGCGTCGTGGGCCTGGCGTCGGAGGGCACCGTCAGCCTGGAAGAGGCCGATCTGGAGGGGCCCCTGGTGATTGTGACCGGCTCGGAGGGCGATGGACTCGCTCTGCTGACCCGTCGCAATTGCGACCAGCTGGTGCGCATTCCCCTGCGGGGGGCGACCCCCAGCCTTAATGCCTCCGTGGCCACTGCCCTGCTCCTTTATGAGGTGGCCCGTCGCGGCTGGATGAAGGGGCTCAGCGGAGCCCAGCCCGCCCCGCGCCTCGTGAGGCCCCAGCTGCCCGCCCCGGCCGCTCCGGCCAGCGCTCCCGACACCGACACCGATGCCGATGGGATGGCCTCCCTGGGCCCCATCACCGAGCCGGAGATCGACGTGGAGGGCGATCCGCAGCCTGACCTGTCCAGCCCTGCTGCGGAACAGCACTCCGAACCGGAGGAGTCGCTGGAGCCGATGGCGCTGAGCGAGGCCCCGGCTCCCCCCACAGCCGATGTCCCCGTGGACGCCGAGGTGCAACTGGGCCTGAGTCCGGCGCGCGCTCCCGGGTTCTGGGGAGATATTCAGTTGTGAGCCTCTCCATGCCTTCCGGCCCTCGGGCCGGGCAGAATGGAGAACTTCCTGCCCCCGCCCCATGAATCCCTTGCTGTGGCCCGTGCGCAGCTGCGCCAATGGTCTGGGCCTGGCTTGGTGGGCGCGGGTGGAGACGCATTCTCCCGATGCGGTCTACTGGTTTGGGCCGTTCGTGCGTCGTGGCACGCTCGACAGCCACCTGCCTGCCTTCTTGGCTGACCTTCAGGCCGAATCCCCTGGATCGCTGGAGCACCGGGTGCTTCGCACCCGCCGGGGCGAACCCCTCACCGAGTTCGGTGGATGAGGGTCGGCTGATAGCGTCCAGATCAACTGGCAACTAGGTGGATGGGGATCGCCGAATGGCGTGAGCAACTGAGCACGGGTGCCGTTTCGGCACGGGAGCTCACGGATCACCACCTGGCCCGCATCGCTGCCGTGGATTCCACTGTCCACGCCTTCCTGGAGGTCACGGCGGAACGGGCCCGGGCCGATGCCGATCGCATCGATGCCCAGCGGGCTGCTGGTGAACCCCTGCCTCCCCTGGCGGGAATCCCGCTGGCCATCAAGGACAACCTCTGTACCAAGGGGGTGGCTACCACCTGCTCCAGCCGCATGCTGGAGCACTTTGTGCCCCCCTACGAGAGCACGGTCACCGAGCGCCTCTGGCAGGCTGGCGGTGTGCTGCTCGGCAAGACCAACCTCGACGAGTTCGCCATGGGCAGCTCCACCGAGACCTCGGCCTTCGGTCCCAGCCGCAACCCCTGGAATCCCGAGAAAGTACCGGGCGGCAGTTCGGGTGGCAGTGCTGCAGCCGTGGCCTCAGGCGAGTGCCTGGCCTCCCTTGGCTCCGACACCGGCGGCTCTATCCGCCAGCCTGCCGCCTTTTGCGGCGTGGTGGGCCTGAAGCCCACCTATGGCCGCGTCAGTCGCTACGGCCTGGTCGCCTTCGCGAGCTCCCTCGACCAGGTGGGTCCCTTCACCACCAGCGTGGCCGATGCGGCCGAACTCCTGCAGGTGATTGCCGGCGCCGATCCTCGCGATGCCACCTGCCTCTCCGCTCCAGTGCCCGATTACCGCGCCGCCCTGCAGCAGCCGGTGGCTGGGCTGCGGGTGGGCATTGTGCGCGAATGCTTTGAGTCGGAGGGCCTGGATCCCCAGGTGAAGGCCTCAGTGATGGCAGCGGCAGGCCAGCTCGAAGCCCTGGGCTGCGAGCTGGTGGAGGTGAGCTGCCCCCGTTTCAACGATGGCATCGCCACCTACTACGTCATTGCCCCGTCGGAGGCATCGGCGAACCTGGCCCGTTACGACGGCGTCAAATACGGCTACCGCTCCCCCGATGCAGCCAGCCTGACGGAGATGACGGCCCGCAGCCGGGCGGAAGGCTTCGGCGATGAGGTGCAGCGCCGCATCCTGATCGGCACCTACGCCCTGTCTGCCGGTTACGTGGATGCTTATTACAAGAAGGCCCAGCAGGTGCGCACACTGATCCGGCGCGATTTCGATCGGGCCTTCGAGACGGTCGATGTGTTGCTCACCCCCACGTCCCCCACCACCGCCTTTGGCTTTGGCGCCCATGCGGAGGACCCCCTGGCGATGTACTTGGCCGATCTGCTGACCATTCCCGCCAACATGGCTGGTCTGCCGGCAATCAGCCTTCCCTGCGGATTCGACCTGCAGGGTCTACCCATTGGGCTGCAGCTGATCACGGGCGTGCTGGAGGAACCGCGTTTGCTGCAGGTGGCCCACCACTACGAGCAAGCGGCCCGGGTCATGCAGGGTCGGCCTAGCGCCGATCTGGTTCCCTAGGCGAGCCCCAGATCTGGTGCCAGTTCTGCGTTTCCTGTGGGACAGCACACTGGATCTTGCGTCGTCGCCTAGCCTGGGCCAGCCTTTGGCGCCCCCCGGCCGTCTTGCTCTTTGGCCTTCGTTCCTCTCCACAACCACAGCGACTACAGCCTCCTGGATGGGGCCAGTCAGCTGCCGGCCATGGTGGAGCGGGCCGTTGCCCTCGGCATGCCAGCCCTGGCGCTTACCGACCACGGCGTCATGTACGGCGCCATCGAGTTGCTGAAGCTCTGCACCAAGGCAGGGATCAAGCCGATTATCGGCAATGAGATGTATGTCATCAATGGCTCCATTGATGATCCCCAGCAGAAAAAAGAGAAGCGCTATCACCTCGTCGTGCTGGCCAAGAATGCCGTGGGCTATCGCAATCTGGTGAAGCTCACCAGCATCAGCCACCTGCGGGGAATGCGTGGTCGGGGCATCTTTGCCCGAGCCTGTATCGACAAGCAGCTGCTGGCTCAGTACAGCGAAGGGCTGATCGTGGCCACTGCCTGCCTGGGTGGTGAGATTCCCCAGGCCATTCTGAGGGGCCGCCCCGAGGTGGCGAGGGAGGTGGCCCTGTGGTATCAGCAGACCTTCGGCGACGATTTTTACCTGGAGATCCAGGATCATGGCGGGATTGAAGATCGCATTGTCAACACCGAGATCGCCCGCGTCGGTGCGGAGTTGGGCATCGAGCTGATCGCCACCAACGACGCCCACTACCTCAGCGCTAACGACGTTGAAGCCCACGATGCCTTGCTGTGTGTGCTCACCGGCAAGCTGATCAGTGATGAGAAACGGCTGCGCTACACAGGTACCGAATACATCAAGGGCGAAGCCGAGATGCTCGCCCTGTTTGGGGATCACCTACCCGAGAGTGTGATTGCTCGGGCGGTGGCTAATACCGCCCGGGTGGCCGAGAAGGTTGAGGCCTACGACATTCTGGGTCGCTACCAGATGCCCCGTTTCCCCATTCCCGTTGGCCACACCCCGGTGAGCTATCTCACCGAAGTGGCGGAGCTGGGCCTGCGGGATCGCCTGCGCTTGGACAGCGCCGTGCCTTTTGAGCCGGAGTATGGCGAGCGTCTGGCTTTTGAGCTTCAGGTGATGGAGCAGATGGGCTTCCCCACTTACTTCCTCGTGGTGTGGGACTACATCCGTTTTGCCCGGGAGAACGGCATCCCGGTGGGGCCGGGCCGGGGATCGGCGGCGGGATCCTTGGTGGCCTACGCCCTGGGCATCACGAACATCGACCCGGTCACCAACGGTCTGCTGTTCGAGCGCTTTCTCAACCCGGAGCGCAA
>Ga0164293_10005526_pt1 | contig 10753 bp, 18 predicted proteins | sample GEODES118metaG_FD_111487 | JGI IMG/M metagenome (GOLD analysis project Ga0164293, IMG submission 111487) | Eutrophic lake water microbial communities from Lake Mendota, Wisconsin, USA - GEODES118 metaG | ecosystem: Environmental > Aquatic > Freshwater > Lake | place: USA: Lake Mendota...
TTAATGGATTATATTATATCTATGAATGCTAAAAACGATTTGAGGTTATGAAAAAAAGAGTTTATTTAATAGATATTGATGGAACTGTATGTGACGACATTAAAAATGAAGACAGTCGTTTATACAAAGACGCAAAACCATATGAAGGATCAAGAGAACAAATCAACACTCTTTATGATGAAGGAAATAAAATAGTTTTCTTTACCGCAAGAGAATATAAAGATAAAGGAACCACACTTGCTTGGTTATGGAGACACGGGTTCAAGTTCCATGATTTAATAACGGACAAACCAAGGTGTTCTGAAGATGAAGAATATGTTTGGATTGATAATAAACCTGTAAGAGGTATAACATATAAAGGAGAGTGGGGACCAATAACCGAAACCAAAAACCAAGAGGTTGAAACATTATTAAACTTCAAAAAATGAAAGAATTAATATTAATGGAGAATTGTTTCGGACCTGATGTGATTGTTGACGGTGAGTCATTATTTATCCACGAGTATGATAACAGAGACCCAAAGGTTATTGAAGACATACAAGATAACCTAATTACAAAACTACACGAATTAAAAGGTGGAATGGGGATGAATGATTGGTACGCAATTGTTGAAATGATTACTCAACTATCCAACGAATACGAATATCAAGTTGATCAATCTGATGAAGGAACATCTTGCGATGAGTGTGGAAACTATAATCATAAGTATGTATATAAAAAAATAAAAAATGGAACAAACGTTTAAGATATTTGTAATACAAAATGAACCATATCTAACAATAGATGAGGATGTTAAAGTTGGTGACAAAGCGATTGTTACCGTTGGAGAGTTATATCCGACATTGGTTGAATGTATAAACGAAGACCAAATTAATTTATTTCAGAAACCAAAAACATCAATGACCAAAAGACATAAGGTTGTTATGATGGGTGAAGACCTTGTTTTAGAAAATGAAATTTTATCATTATTAAGTGAAAAGGAAGGACCATTAACTGTAACATACGAAAACGGTAATATGAAAGTCGTTACAGAAATGTAATATATTTATTTGTATGGGAATTACAAAACCAATTAAAGAGTTCATAAAGGAGTTTTATGTTGTTAGTTATAACCCAAAACAAAAACAAATAACACTCCACGACCAATTAGACCGACTCCACAATAAAAATACGTATATTGATATTGGTAGGGTCGGTAAAGTAAAGATCACGTTATGTTGGGGAATTGTTGAAGAATTTACTGGTATTCAATATCACCACAAAGAATACCAATCTGAACTATCAAAATTCTTTTTTGAATTGATAACGGAAAAAAAATCAAAAGAATTTTTTAAATTACTATTAGAGGAAAACATTAAAGTTGATTTTTTGTTAAACGAGGTTATTGAACAGTTTCCATTATTGGGTTAGTATATATTTATAGATATGAAAAGATTTTTAATTACAGAAGATGAAAAAACCAATATCTCTAATCAACACGAAGATATTGATAGAAAGTTAATGAATTTTTTATTAAGACGTGTTGAAAAAAAAGAAAGACAAATAGGTTACGGAGACGAGTACGCATTTACTGTTATTGAAATATCTTTCAGCGATTTACCCGGTTATGGATTTAACACGTTCAGTAGTAGAAAGGATATGGAAAGAAAAACATTAGAGATGTTAGAAGAAAACGACATTGTCGATTTAGGTGGATATAATCCTGGTGTTTTAGATACTGACAGACAAAAATTAGTCAAAACTGTAAGAGCATTTTTAAATTTCATAATGCCAAGAAAATGATAAACACCGACACAAAATTAATAAATACATTAAAAAGACTATACGAAGGTCACGAATACTCAACAACTTTTGAGGATGAGGTAACTCCTTGGGACGAAGATGTTGAGGTGTATTTTGAAGAATGGGAAATAAAGTATTATTTAAAGTTAAACCAAGTGTTAGGTGAAGGGTTAAAGGCGATAGTGAGTTTTGATGTTATCATTACTGATATTATTGTTGATGGTGATAGTAAATACTATATTTGGGAAGATGTAGACTTTCATCAAAATGTATGGTATATAGGTGAAGTTGAAAGAGATTTATATAACACGATAGGTACAGATTTTCCTTTGTCATTTTATTTTAATTTCTACGACGAAAATGAATACAATTATTCACCTTCTGAATAAAAAATCTTATTATTAAATCAAAAATATTATGGCACACCCTATGCTTCATGCAAAAAGCTCGGCAAAAAAATTCGGAGGAAAATGGGAAGATTATATTCATCTACATAATTGGCTTGACGAGACTAAGGGATGGTATGGTCATTCCTTTCACAGAATGTGGAGACACCACTCAGAAGGTATATTTGAGATGGAACAAAGGTTCGGTCCTGAATTTAAAAATAGTGACGGTAAAACGGTCTATACTCGGTACGTCGGAGAGCAACACGTAAAAGAAGATTGTGATGGATACATACCAACAGCAAGAGAATGGTTCCTAATTGTGGAAAATAAGCAAAGACCTTTATGGGCGACAAGAACTCAGAAGTTAGAGTTTGAGGATTGATATATTTATTATTATGAATCAATTAGAAAAAATTATACAATCAGAACTATCAGGTAATTTAAGATCATCATTTAACAGATTTTGTTTACTATTACAGGCGTATTCCGATGCGACTATTTGGTCATACCAGTGTGACTTTAATTTGGAGGATACTATATATTGGCAGAGTGATCTTTCCGTTTATGGTGGGGGATTTGTTGAAGAAATGGATGAACCAATAAAGGATTTATTTAAAAATATTATTCAAAAATATATAACTATTGAATTTTTATTTGATGAAATATCTGACGACACCACTAAAGAAATAACAAATCAGGGGTGGTTTCATTTTAATATCTATCCATATAGTAAGAAATTAGATATTGAGATATCATACGATATATATAATACCGAAGATAGAAACTACGAGTCGTCTATTTCAGAATTGGTTAATGAGAGTAATCTACAAGATAGAATGGTTGATCAATTGAATGATTGGGATAAACAAGGGGCGGTTTTTACCATATACTATGAAGGTGATAATGGGGAAAGTCGTTTTGATGATGTTTGTGAAAGTAACGTCGAAATTAATAAAATACCAGAGGTTTTGGCTAATTTGGGTTGGGATATGATTAATGAATATGAGAGTGGATATTACTATGAAGAGGGAGGTAAAGGGTCTATGGATTTCAATTTTAAGGAAGATACTATTTATATGAACCACATTGAATACTCAACAGGGAGTGTGGATAAAACATTAGCGGAAGTAAAAATATGAGAAAATACGAACTAACAGAAGACCAAAGAAAACATTTTAATAAGTTTAGTCTTTATTTAGATGCGGTTTTTGGTAGTGACGGGATTGAATGGGGGTTGTATCTTGGAGATGAATATTTTGACATTGAAGAGTTATACGGACCAATACCTTCAGGTCAATTTAATAGAGGTCGTGAAAAAGACATGCCAAATAACGATGATCTTGGAATGGTTTTTTTAGATACGTTTGTTTCTAAATTTATTGAAGATAATGTAGATGACATAATTAGTCATTTTTATTGTGATGAGTGTGATGGGAGTGGTAATATAAGGGTTAAGTATAATCCAGAAAATAAAAATTTAACATTTGATTTATATGTTAATATAACATTGTCTAATAATGAGGAACATATGTTAACGTTTAATGATTTAATAAATGCCCCACAACCACAATGGGGACGACCTTATCAGGAATTAAAAAAATTACAATACGATGAATTTATTAATAAATATAAATCTGAGTTAGGGGATGAGATTGTAATAGAGTATAGTGGTGGTGGAGACGATGGGCAAATAGATAATGATTACCCAGATGAGATTAAATATTTAGGTTACGAAATTATAGATGTTTATTATTCGGGTTGGGAAAATAACGAAGGTGCTGATGGAAGTATCGTTATTAATTTTGACGAAAAAATGGTTTATCTTACCCATAATGGTTATTATGGTGATACGGATGAAGTCCATATAGAAACTATAGAATTTATTTAAAATATGGCACAAATTAAATTACAAGAAAATATAGAAAGAATTAAAGAATTGATGTTGGTTGAAAACGACGAACAACTTTCTTTATTTGTTGATGAGAGTGATCCCGTTAGTATAAACGATAGCGTGTTCACAAAAAAATTTAAAGAAAAGGTATATTTTATTTTAAGAGACTTATATAAATCAAATTGGGATAAAGATAACAGTCGAGGACCTGGAGGTGGTGGAGGTGTTGTTAACGTACATACCGTTTATGATTTGTTACAGAAAAAAGGATTAACTGATTATGACCCACAAGGAGGGGATTGGTCAATACTAAACTACTTTGATACAAATCCAAAAGTTAGGGAAACAATCGTTGGACTTTATGAAACGGAGACAGGAAACGTATTAAACAATACCAACATAATGGAAGACTTTATTACGTGGATGTCAAAAAACCGTAATAAACTATTTAAAGATGGTCCGATACTTAACCAATTGATTGAAAAAAATATAGAATCACTATATAGTGGTGAGTTAAACGAAAGAAAGGCGTATGACTACCTTACTGAAGTGTTAAAAAATTTAGATGGTTGGTCACTTAAAGGGAGATCGGTTCCAGGATCAAAAACGGATAGGGAAGGTGTGGATTTCGTTATGGTTAATGAAAAAACAGGAAAAGAAGGTAAATTCCAAGTTAAACCACTTACGTTTTTTGTAAAAACTAAAAACGGGTATAAGGTAAAAAGTTATAACATTTCAGGATTGGATAAAAAACCTGTTGATTATTTTGTCTTTGCTTCCAAAGATAAAGATGATGTATTTATATTTAGAAACACGAAGAATAAATACGTAATTTTAGATAAAAACACGGTTCATTTTGAGGAACCACCGATTAAATTTTAAAAATGGCAAACGAAACGGCTAGAGACTTATTGGATGAATTTAATAACGGTGGGTGGGACGATATAAAGGTGTATTTTAGCGATGACCTTAATCTATTCTTAGATTATTTAAGTAAATACGGTTTAGATGGTGAAATTGATTACGACAATGTTGATGATGACTATAAAAACCTACTTCTATTATCCAAATTAGAAAAAAACCCAACAGAAACATTAAAATATATTTGTGATAATATAATTACAGATGTTTATCCAATGGATGGTGGTTATTATCTTTATCTAAGAGATAGAACAGAATTGGCCGTATTATTTGATAATTCTGGAAGAGATACTACTCCGAGAAATGTTGCCGAAAACGTATTAGGTGAAGATTATTGGGAACCTTATTGGGACACAACTGATGACGTTTATAGAGATGTTATTGATGATTTAAATGAGGAAAATAAAAATCATTTAGCAAATTATATTGTAAAAAATATTGGAGATCAAGAACTACCACTTGATGATTATGAAGACGCACTATTTCACCAATTTTCAGAAGAACAAGGAACAGAAGGTGTTTTTAAAATAACAAGTGAAAATGTAATGAAATTTATTAAGGATGAAGAAGCAATGAAAGAAATGTTTAAAAAAGACCTTGATGAATTAAAAAGTGAATTATATTCCATTCATAATAATGCATATAACGGAGCATACACTGATGAAATATATAATAATGTTTGGAATGAACTTTCAGAATACTTTGAACCAAAATCATGGAAATACAATGAAAAAGAAAGCTATGATGGTAAAAAAATCCAACAAGAGTATATTAAAATTAATAATTTTTATCAAGATATCTATGACTTTTTATCTAATAACAAAACACCCCAATGGAGAGAACAATATTTAGGGTATGCTGAAAGTTATTGTGGGTTTATTGAAGGAATGATGGATGATGGTCAAAAAGAATGGTTATCGTTTAGAATACCTGATTATGCGGATTGGACATACGTTAAGAAAAACATAAATGAAATTTTTACAGATTATGTAGGATGAAAATAGTAATCACAAAGGACCAATTAAAAACAATAAGAGAGAACGCATCAAAAAAGTTTAATTGTGAGAAATGCGAACACAGTTGGGAAATTGAAACAAAAGACAAACACCCATACCTTTGTCATATGTGTGGTTACGATTCAAATAAGAAAACACATAATTATGATGAGTTAGAAAACTTTTGGAAAAACTATAAAAAAGAAGAAGTCACCGAAAAGTGGTCAGAAAAATATAAAAAAAGTATTAACTGTAATTCACCAAAAGGATTTTCACAAAAAGCTCATTGCCAAGGTAAAAAGAAATCACTAAAAGAATCAACTGTATTGTATGGCTACAACCTTGAAGAAATAAAAAAAGCATTAAAAATATTATCATCAGTTTCTGATACGATGGGTGATAAAATACCTTTAGATTTTAAACTATATGGGTATCACCCATATGAAAGTGAGTATGGGTTTAGACGATTAGAATTATACATTGATGTTGATAGTGAGGACGGACCTTATAATACAACAAGTGATATGTTACATAAATTCTCAATGGAACTACTTGATATTTTTGAGATGATGGGTCTTTACAGGCATAAATCAATGCATCCGGCTTATAATTTTCATTTTAATAAAAGACCATTAAAAAATATCACAGAAGTTTGATAAATTAAAAAAGTATTCATATATTTGTATCATTATAAATCATTTAAAAAATAAACAAAAATTATGGGAACAAAAACAGGAAACAAAGGACGTTACATTTGTAAAGTTGGTTATTTGGATATCTACGCTAAAGATAGTCTAAAACCTAAAAAAGAAACTAAACATAATTTTGTTAAAGCGGATGTTAAGTCGACGGTTTATAATATTTTACACGGTAAAAAATTAACCACAGTCAATTTAAAAACTAAAGACGAGGCGGTTGCCAAGGCGATAGAATTGATGGGTGACAAGGCGGCACTTTACGGGTTAATCTAAACCCATCTATTATATAATACAAAGGTCAGGATTAACTCCTGACTTTTTTGTTTATATTGGTATTTATTATTATGGAGTTTAAGAAAAAAGATTTAATGATTGAAGATAAGAGCGAGGAAGGAATCGTAAAAAAAGTCTTATCTAAAATGAAAGATATTAAAGACAGGGCAAGTTCTGAAGTAAAAGAGACTGGTGCGTTGGTTAGAATATTAACACACGCTGTTAAGTCGTATACTAAAACTAGGGAGTTTGATCTTAATGATGAAGATAGAGAATTTATAAAAGGTCAATCTGCTGACGTAGTAAGGGGATTAATATTAACAATAATCGCCATGATACCTTTACCAATACCAATTATTCCGTTTTTAGTTATATTTGGTAAAAAAATTGGAGTAGATATAGTACCAAAACAACAGGATATACCAAATAAAGGAAAGTCAAAAAAAGAAAAATTAGAAGAGAGTAAAAAATTAAATATTATTTTAACTGAAGATCAATATAAAAAACTTAATGAAATGGTGCAAAAATATGAAAGCATAATTCATAAATTATGTGTAACTCAAAAACCTGATAGTCCATTTTGTCGTTTATATAAAATGAGAGATAGTTTAATAGGGGACGATAAAGTTGATTTAGATGTATCAATAGAGGTGTTAGATGATTATTTTAGGTTTAAAAACGTTGGAATGTTTCCACGTATTGTTGAGTTAGCACTCCAAGATGAGGGTAGAACTTCAACCTATTTAAAATTAATTGCTGACTTTATTGAAGACGATACGTTTGATAAAACAAAAACAAAAAAAGTATTAAACAAACAGAGAAACTCCGAAGAAATACCAGCGGACTTAGAAGATTTGTTAAAAATGGCAAGAACATTAGAACATCAAAAATATGAGGAAAGCTTTGTTGGTGACCATTTTGATAAACATGCAACATTTTTAAGTTTAAAATATAGTTGTGATGATGATATTAAGGAGACATTATTTACGATATTAACAAAGGTGAAATCTAAAGAAAGAACACTTGATCTTGTTTTTGAGAAAATGATACAGTGTATTCAAAAATCATTAACACAAGGAATTTATTATTTAAAGTCAGATCTTGTCACTAAAAAAGATTTAGTGTTTGATGATGAAGTAATATTCCCATCAGGGACATTCTTTGAGGTTAAAAAAATGGATCCATTCATTGATAGTTATTTATCTGAGTTCTTCTCAATATTTAAACAGAGCGATAAAGCTAAATTTAAAGGTGAGTATGTTGGTATTTATAATGAACTCATCCAAAGGGTCTACGAATGGTTGGTTAATAGTCAGGAGGCTAAAGATTATTTAGATAAAGTAAAAGCACAAATAGGTGGGATAATTTATGAGTATAACACCATAGTACCAATTGAATATATAGATCTATATTGGTCTAATAAAGGACAAAGGGGTTGTGATGAAAAACGACTTTCAATAAGGTTTAGAATAATGCCAGGGGTTAATGAAATAAAAACCTTTAGATTTAAAAAAGAAGACGAATTGGATGTAGTTGTTAAACCTGTAACAAATAACGAAAAAGAGAAAGTTATATGTCAATGAAAATTATATTAACAGAAGACCAATACAATGAACTAAATGTGAAAACGTTTAAGGAATTTTTATATAAGTTTTGGGATAGTGAGAAAAAACGAGGAGAAGAACCAACACTTGACGATATTGTTTACCAAATGAGTGGAGTAAAAAAAGGTAGTGAAGAAGATAACCGAACAATACGACCTATATGGTATGAATATAATGGAGGTTATGATAATCTACTTGAAAAATTAAAAGAAGAATTATTAGATAAAGAATTAAGTTTTGAGGGTAACCAAAATTTAAAACTAACATTTTTGGTGGATGATATAGAATCATACGGCGATGGAAGATGGAAAGGTGAGGTTGATATTACCTGTCGTTTGTTAGGTGGTACTGTTGATGGTTATGCTTATGATGACGAAACTGATCAGATGGTAATGGTACCAAACATGTATATTGGAGATCAGTATGCTGAATTGGAATATGATACACAAGATTTTGTAGATTTTTTAAAAGACGAGATACAAAGTTTTTTGGATCCCATAATGGAAAGGTATAGAATACCTTATCATCTTGAAATGCTTGTATAATGAAAATAATAATAACAGAAGAACAATTTAATCAGTTACAAGAAAGTGATAAGATAAAAAGGATTGTTAATACTATGCTTAATGATGACGAACTCTCAATTGATGAAATTATGACTTATACTGGTTTAGATGAACGTGAGATTATTGAGTTACTTGGTGGTTGGGATAAAATGATTGAAAAAGCATACCAACTAATGGATAGGACATTTGATACTATGGATTATGATTTTAGTGGAGGATATGATTTTAGGTTTAAGGTTCAAAGACATAGTGATTATGAAGAAGATATGGAAACACTTGTTGATTGTTCTGTAGAGAGTGATGGTAAAGTCACTTTGATGGATAATATGGAAACCCATTATTTAAAAGATTTAGAAGGGGATTACGACTTGTGGTGGGAAGTTGAAGGTGAAGTAAGAAACTTAATTTATGATATTTTACATAAAGAAGTAATTAAAAAAACAGGAATAAGGGTTGACATAAATAATTGTTGGATAGAAGAATGAAAATAATAATAACAGAGAGTCAGTATAGAATGTTGTTGGAGTCAAATACGGAGCCCATGCAAGATCTTATTGATATGGCTTTTGATCAGGTAAAAGAAAATTGTGAAGATGGTAGTTATATAATTATGTCACATCGTGGGGTTATTTGTGATGCTGTGGATATTATTGAGGAAATTAAAGTGGTTGACGTATCAAAAGTAACATCTATGGATTATTTTGAAAAAAATAAAATGAATGTGATACACATAAAAGTTAATTGTTATGTTGATTCAATACACGAATATAACAATTTAGATAACTTTATTTATGAACTGCAGGTGGAGGTAAGAAACATTATTGGAGGTAGATTCATTACTATAGAAATGGGAGAAACAATTAATAAAAGAAAAAACTTTAATTGGTAATGAAAATAATAATAACAGAAGAACAATTTAATCAGTTACAAGAAAGTGACAGAGATTTTAACAAGACAAAGAATCTTGTTAATTCTATGTATGATGAAGATAAACTTACAATTGATGAAATTGTGACTTATACTGGTTTAGATAAAGATGCCGTTATAGTGTTACTTTATGACCGTGAAATTATACAGGATGAAAGTGGTGAATGCCAAGATAAATTCCAATACTTATATTACACACTTTTTAGGGGTGATAGTGGTTTAATAAATAAAGACCGTCATTTTGAAGACGGATCAAGTGTTGAAATAGTATTTGAACGTTTTTCGGGAACAATTGATTTTGAGTATAAATCTGAAGGGTATAAATTAATTGGGTACGCAACTTTAATGTGGGATGCTGAACCAAAATTACCTGTAGATATTACTACTTTTTATGATATTGACGGTACCGATTACGATGTAGATGGAATTGAATACTCAAGTGTTGATTTAAGAACTGATGATAAATTCAATAATATTAAAACATTTAGACAGTTAGTTGATTATTTTAATAATGATTATTATATTATGTTAAAAGAAGAATTGGATCCTTTATTAAAAAGATGTATAAAAAACTATTTATAATCATGAAAACTTATAGACAAAACCTTAATCTTTGGTTAGAAGAAAAAAAGAACTCAAGTGAAAACGATGAGGTAAAGAATGTATTAGAGGAAGTTCAAAAATACATCAAAAGTAAGGAGAAGGAA
>Ga0164293_10005527_pt1 | contig 10752 bp, 10 predicted proteins | sample GEODES118metaG_FD_111487 | JGI IMG/M metagenome (GOLD analysis project Ga0164293, IMG submission 111487) | Eutrophic lake water microbial communities from Lake Mendota, Wisconsin, USA - GEODES118 metaG | ecosystem: Environmental > Aquatic > Freshwater > Lake | place: USA: Lake Mendota...
AGTCGGTGGCGGTGCGCCTGCTCGTGCAGCGCGAGCGGGCCCGCCGGGCCTTCAAGAGCGGCAGCTACTGGGATCTCAAGGCCCGGCTGGAGCAGGGCGGCAGCGGCTTTGAGGCCAAGCTGAGCCTGCTGGGCGGCGTGAGGATCGCCGGCGGCAGTGATTTCGACGAGAGCACCGGCGGCCTCAAGGCCGGCAGCAAGGTGCGGCTGCTGGCTGAGGCCGAGGCGCGCCAGCTGCGGGAGGCGGTGTTGGCGGCTCCCTGGACCGTGGCGGCCGTGGAGGAGAAGCCCACCGTGCGCAAGCCGGTGGCCCCCTTCACCACCAGCACCCTGCAGCAGGAGGCCAACCGCAAGCTGCGGCTCTCGGCCCGCGAAACCATGCGCACGGCCCAGGGGCTGTACGAGCGCGGCTTCATCACCTACATGCGCACCGATTCGGTGCACCTGAGCGACCAGGCGATCAGCGCCGCCCGCAGTTGCGTGGGCGCCAAATACGGCAAGGAATACCTCAGCCCCTCACCGCGCCAGTTCTCCACCAAGGCCCGCAATGCCCAGGAGGCCCATGAGGCGATCCGCCCGGCTGGCGAGAGTTTCCGCGACCCCGCCGCCACCGGCCTCGACGGCCGCGATCTGGCGCTCTACGAGCTGATCTGGAAGCGCACCGTGGCCTCCCAGATGGCCGACGCCAAGCTCACCATGCTGAGCGTGGACCTGGAGGTGGATGGCGGCGATCTGGGCCTCGCCAGCTTCCGGGCCAGCGGCAAGCGCATCGATTTCCCCGGCTTCTTCCGGGCCTACGTGGAGGGCTCCGACGACCCGGATGCCGCCCTCGAGGGCCAGGAGGTCTTGCTTCCTTCTCTCAAGGCCGGCGACAAGCCCGGCTGCCAGGAGGTGGAGGCCCTCGGCCACCAGACCCAGCCGCCCGCCCGCTACAGCGAGGCGGCCCTGGTGAAGATGCTGGAGAAGGAGGGCATCGGCCGCCCCTCCACCTACGCCTCGATCATCGGCACGATCGTGGACCGCGGCTACGCCACCCTGGCGAACAACGCCCTCACCCCCAGCTTCACGGCCTTTGCGGTGACGGCCCTGCTGGAGGAGCACTTCCCGGATCTGGTGGACACGAGCTTCACCGCACGGATGGAGAACACCCTCGATGAGATCTCCCACGGGCAGGTGCAGTGGCTGCCCTACCTGGAGAGCTTCTACAAGGGCGAGAAGGGCCTGGAAAACCAGGTGGCCCAGCGGGAGGGCGACATCGACCCGGGGGTGTCGCGCACGGTGGAGCTGGAGGGCCTGCCCTGTGTGGTGCGCATCGGCCGCTTCGGCGCCTATCTGGAAACCAAGCGCGTCGCTGACGATGGCAGCGAAGAGCTGCTCAAGGCCACCCTGCCCCAGGAGATCACCCCGGCGGATCTGGATGCCGACAAGGCCCAGCTGATTCTCAAGCAGAAGGCCGATGGGCCTGAAGCGCTTGGCGAGGATCCGGAAACTGGCGAGGCGGTGTATCTGCTCTTCGGCCAGTACGGCCCCTATGTGCAGCGGGGACAGGTGAGTGACGACAACCCCAAGCCCAAGCGCGCTTCCCTGCCCAAGGGCGTCAAGCCCGAGGAACTCAAGCTCGAGGATGCCCTGGGGCTGCTGCAGCTGCCCCGTCAGTTGGGCGAACACCCCGATGGCGGCAGGATCGATGCCGGCCTCGGCCGCTTCGGCCCCTACGTGGTGCACCACAAGGGCAAGGGCGAGAAGGACTACCGCTCCCTCAAGGCCGAGGACGACGTGCTGCTGGTGGGCCTGGACCGTGCCCTGGAGCTGCTGGCCCAGCCCAAGCGCGGCCGTGGCGGCCGCACCGCCCTCAAGGATCTGGGCACCCCCGAGGGCGCCGATGAGGCGATCCAGCTGTTCGACGGCCCCTACGGCCTCTACGTGAAGCAGGGCAAGGTGAACGCCTCCCTGCCCGAGGGCACCACCGCCGATACGATCACCTTGGAGCAGGCGGTGGAGATGCTGGCCGCCAAGGCCAAGGGCCGCAAGAGCCCCGCCAAAGCCCGCGCGACCGCCCGTAAGCCCGCCGCCGCCAAGCCAGCCTCCGGCCGCAAGGCTCCTGCCACCACCAAGACCGGCCGGCTGCGCGCCAGTGCCGTGCGTGTGATCAAGGCGGCTGAAAACTGATGGCAACACCCCGCCCGCTGCTGTCGTGCCTGACGCTGGCGCTGGCCCTGCCCCTGGCGGCCTGCACTGGCACCCCTTTGGGCGAGCAGCTGAGCGACAGCTTCTCCGCTCCCCCCAGCGGCGAGCAGCCTGGGGCCTCCGGCCCCGCCGCCCCGATCCCTGGCCAGCGCCCCCAGGCCAGCACCAGCACCCCGTCCGCCCGCAACGCTGCCCCCGCTGCCAGCGGCACGCCGCCCTCCGCCACGCCGGCCCCTAAACCCCCGCTACCCGCGCCCGCAGCCCTGCCGCCAGTGCCCTACCGCCTGATCCTGCGCCTGCCCGCCGCCGATCCGGCGGCCCCGGCCGAGGCCGTCACCGAAGCCCTGCGGGCGGCTGGGGTGAGCTTCGAGGTGGAAACGATCGAGCGGGTCCCCGCGGCCAGCGCTCCCAGCGAATCGGTTCCCGCCCCGGTGGCTCCGGTTCCGGCCCCCCTGCCTGCGCCCACAGCCCGGCCGGCCCCAGCCCCCCGCTGATGGCAACGCACCTGAGCCCCCGGCAGACCCGCCAGCTGATGGACACCGCCTATCTGGCGGCAGCCACCGGCCTGCTCTGGGTGGCCCTCTACTACCTGCCGGTGGGCAGTCCGCTGTTCCGGCTGGCCCTGCCCCTGCCCCTGGCCCTGCTGCAGTTGCGTCACGGCTGGCGCTGCGCCTGGGAGGGGATGGTGGTCACCGCCCTGCTGCTCGTGGTGCTGATGGGGCCGATCCGGGGGCCGCTGGTGGTGTTCCCCTACGGAATGCTCGCCCTGTGGCTGGGCTGGTGCTGGCGGCGCCGTTCCAGTTGGTGGCTGAGCTGGACGGTGGGCAGCGTGATCGGCACCCTCGGCTTTCTGGTGCGGGTGGCCGTGCTCTCGCTGATGGTGGGCGAGAACCTCTGGGTGGTGATCACCTCCGCAGCGGCCGGTCTGCTGGAGCGGCTGGCCGGGCTGCTGGGCCTGGCGGCAGGCGTGGAACTGGCCCAGGTTCAGGTGGCAGCCGTGCTGCTGGTGTGGGTGCAGAACCTGATCGTGGTGCTGGCCCTGCACGCGGTGGCCTACTGGATCTTTCCCCGCCTCAAGGCGCCGATCAGCGAACCGCCAGCGGCGCTGCGGGGCCTGGTGGCGATGGATCCGCTCTGATACGGAGGCCAGGCGTTGGGAGCAGAGGCCGTTGCCGATCCCGTGCCCTGGCCGCACAGCCGCCTCCTGCTGCTGTTGGCCGCCACCGAGACGGCGGCTGTGCCGGGCATCTCGGCGGCCGGAGCCACGCCGGCCTCGCGCCGGGGCACGGCGGCTGCCGATGCCGAGCTGTTGCTGGCCGGGCCTGCTGCTTCTCGGTCCCATGCTCTGCCGCCGCTGCCGGCGGGGGTGAGCCCCGCCCTGATCAGCCATGTGGTGCTGCGGGAGCTGGGCTGGCTGGAGCGCGCCCTGGTGCTGGATCTGGGCTGCGCGCTGGCACCGGCGGTGCCCCATCTGCGCCTGCCTGCCGGCGAGAGTGCCGGGCCGGCGCGCTGCCTGAGTTCCGGCCAGGCCATGAACCCCGCGCGGGTGGAGGCCCTGCTGCGGCGGGGCCGGCGCTGGGGCGAGCGGCTCAGCCCAGCCGAGCCGCTGGTGCTGGCTGAGTGCGTGCCCGGCGGCACCACCACGGCCCTGGCGGTGCTGCGCGGGTTGGGGCTCCCCGCCGACGGCCTGGTGAGCGGCAGCCTGCGCAGCAGTGCCCATGGGCTCAAGGCCGAGCTGGTGCGGCGTGGGCTGGCGGCGGCGGGCCTGCCGGGCGCTGTGCCTAGCCCCCAGCTGGTGCTGGCGGCGGTGGGCGACCCGATGCAGGCCCTGGCGGCGGGCCTGCTGCTGGGGGCAGCGCCGCGGGGGGTGCCGCTGCTGCTGGCCGGGGGCAGCCAGATGGCGGCGGTGCTGGCCCTGGCCCTGGCCCTGGCCCCGCCCTCGCTGCGGGCCCAGCTGACCGCCGCGGCGCCGATCGCCACCACGGCCTGGGTGGCCGAGGAGACCGACAGCAATCTGGAACGGCTGCTGGCCCTGATCGGCGGGCACTGGCGGGTGCGGCCCAGGCTGGAGGTGGCCGCATTGCGCTTTCACCGCTGCAGCAGCCCGGCCCTGCGCGATTACGAGCGCGGGTACGTGAAGGAGGGGGTGGGGGCCGGGGGGCTGGCCTGGCTGTGGCAGCGTCTCGGCCGCGACCCCCAGGCTCTGGCTGAGGCCTGTGATCGGGCCTGCGCGCAACTGCTGGCTGAGCACCGGTCCGCTCCAGGGCCGGTGCCTAGGGTCTCGGAATGATTGCCTCCCCCCCGTCCCCGGGCCGCCGCCGCTTGCTGCAGCTGGGCCTGGGTGCCACCGCTGTGCTGGCCCTGCCGGCGGGGCTCACGGGCTGCCGGCAGGGCCAGGCGGAGGAGCTGTTGCTGGTGGCGGGCGAGTTGCCGCCGACCTGGTTGCGGCGGCTGCCGTCCCCCTGGCGGGGCCGCCCCCTGGATTCGCCCTCCGCCCTGTTGCAGCGGCTGCAGGACGGCGCCAGGGCCCAGGGGGTGCCTGGGCTGGTGAGCCTGGGCGACGGCTGGGCCACCAGCCTGCCCCCGGGCCGTTGGCAGTCCCTGCAGCTGCCGCCGGCCCTGCTGGCCCTGCTGGCCGACTGGGCCCGGCCGATCAGCCGCCTGTTCGGTCCGGCCGATGCTGCCGCGCTGGCTTTTCCCTGGGCTTTCAGCCCCTGGGTGCTGGCGCTGCGCTCCCGCCCCTCCCTGGCCGCGCGGGCCCGGGAGGGTTGGGAGCTGCTGCTCGATCCCAGCCTCACCGGCAAGCTGGTGCTGCCCTCCAGCCCGAGGCTGTGCATCGAGCTGATGGGCCGCGATTTCGACCGCATCGCTGCTCTGCGCCGCCAGGCTCTGGCCTACGACGACCGGGACGGTCTCAGCCTGCTGCTCAGTGGTGAGGCCGAGGCGGCGGTCGTGCCGCTGCGGCGGCTGATCCCCCTGCTGCGCCGCGACCAGCGCCTGCAGGTGGTGCTGCCCGCCAGCGGCGCCCCCCTCAGCTGGCAGCTGCTGCTGCGCCCCACGGGTGCCTCCGCCCCACTCCCTGCCGACTGGATCCAGGCGGCTTTCGAGCCGCCGCTGCTGCCGGCGCTGCTGCAGGCGGGTTGGGTGCCGCCCCTGCCCCGTGCGGTGCTGGAGCCGCAGATGCGCCGCTTCCCCGCCCCGCTGGCTGCGCTGCTGCTGCCCGATCAGCAGGTGCTGGAGCGCTGCTGGAGCCTGCCACCGCTCACCGTGCCCCAGCGCCTGGCTCTTCAGACCGTGTGGGACGCCAGCGGCCTGCCGGAGTAGCCGCTGCATCGTCTGTTCAGCCGCGGCTCAGCCCCACAACCGTCGCCGGGGGGCAGCGGCCAGGCGGCGGTGGGTGTCGGCCAGCAGATCGGGAATGGGCAGCTGGTGGGGACAGCGGGCCAGGCAGGCGCCACAGGCCCGGCAGGCCTCGGCATTCAGCTCCTCCCACCAGTGGCCGGCCCGGCCGATCAGGTTGTAGCGCTCGCTGGCATAGGGGAGCATGCCGTGGCCGATGGCCAGGTTGCGCAGCCGCAGCAGCTCGGGGATCGGCACGGCGTTGGGGCAGGGCAGGCAGGCGCGGCACTGGCCGCAGCGCTCGGTTCCCAGGCGCTCCCGGCCGGCGGCGGCCAGCCGCGCCAGGGCTGCGTGATGGGCGGGGCTGAGCCGCCCGCACACCCCACTGGCCTCAGGGGGCTTGCCAAGGGCGGCGGCCCAGGCCAGATCGCTGGGCTGCTCGGCCCCCAGGCTCAGGGTGGAGATCCCCTGATCGAGCAGGAAGCGGTAGGCCAGCTCCAGGGGGTGGAACGGGGCGCAGTCGGCGAGCAGCTCGGGTGGCGGGTCGTAGAGGCGGCCGCCCTTGTCGGCCGGGGAGATGGCCAGCACGCCGAGGCCATCGGCCAGGGCGGCGCGGGCCAGGGGCAGGCGGGTCTGGTCGAACAGGTGCAGGTGCAGGCTGCACACCGTGAACCGGCCGCTGGCCAGGGCGGCCTCGATCAGCTCGGGGCTGCCATGGCTGGAGAAGCCCACCTGGCCCACCAGACCCTCGCCCAGGGCCCAGGCCAGCAGCTCGGCGCCGGGGCCCTGGGTCGCCCAGTCCAGGTGCTCGGCCGTGTTGAGACCGTGCACCGCCAGGGTGGTGAGCTGGCTGATGCCCATGCGCTGCAGGATGGCCCGCAGCTGCTGCTGGGCGTTGGTGAGATCGCTGCCGGGCAGCAGCTTGCTGGTGATCCGCCAGCCGCCTTCGGGGGCCAGGTTCTCGGCGGCCAGAGTGTTGAGCGCCTGGCCCAGGAAGCTCTCGGCCGGGCCGTAGGCCGGGGCTGTTTCCAGATGGTTGATGCCGGCGGCCAGGGCGGCACGCAGCACCGCCTCCATCCGGGCCGGGCTGCCCAGGGCCCGCATCGTGCCCAGGGTGAACAGCGACACCGGCGGGCCGGCGCCGTAGGGGCGCTCAGCCAGCGGGCTCACTGGGGGGCTCGCCCGGGCCGCTCTCCTCGCTACCGCCGTTGCCGGGCGGGCCTTCCGGTTCGGGTTGGGCCTTGCTGAGGTGGCGCACCAGTTCGGCCGGGCTCACCGAGTCCAGGAAGCGGCGGAAGTCGGCGGCGTCCTCGGCGTCGGCCTCGGCATCCACCGGCATCGAGGCATCGGCCACCACCTCCTCCAGCATCCAGATCGAGCAGCCGGTGCGTACGGCCAGGGCGATGGCGTCGCTGGGACGGGCATCGAGTTCCACGTCCGCCTTGCCTTCACCGCGGCTGAGCTTGAGCACGGCCCGGAAAGTGCTCTCCTCGATGGCGTGGATGATCACCCGCTCCAGCTGCAGGTCGCCCGCCACCAGCAGGGCCACCATCAGATCGTGGCTGAGGGGCCGGGGCGGCTTGTCGTCACTGAGGCCCGCCAGGATGTTCTGGGCCTGGGCCTGATCGATCCAGATCGGGACCTGGCGCCGGCTGCCCGGATCGCGGAGCAGCACGATCGGACTGCGGCTGGCCGCATCGAGGGCAATGCCGGCGACGCTCATTTCCACCATGGTGTTGGCGAAGCCCTTTGCCCGATTATGGCCAGAGCTGCGGGCTGCGGAGCCGAAACGGAGGGGCAGATGTTCACCGGCCTGGTGCGGGCCATCGGCACGATTGAACCGGCGCACGGCGGCGTGCGGCTGCGCTGGAGCTGCTCCGACTGGCCTCCTGCCGATCTGGCCCTGGGGGACAGCGTGGCGGTGGATGGGGTGTGTCTCACCGTGGCTGAGCGGCTGGCCGATGGCTTCCGGGCCGATGTGAGTGCCGAGACCCTGGGGCGCAGCACCCTGGCCGCCAAGGCTCGCCACCGGGCTGCCGTGAACCTGGAGCCGGCCCTGCGCCTGGCCGATCGTCTGGGCGGCCATCTGGTGAGCGGCCATGTGGACGGGCTTGGGCAGGTGCGGGCCGCCGAGCGGCAAGGCGAGAGCTGGCGGCTGGAGCTGGCCTGGGGCGATCCGGCCTATGGGCGCTATGTGTGTGAGAAGGCCAGTGTGGCCGTGGATGGCATCAGCCTCACCGTGGCCGGCTGCAGCACCGACGGCAGCCGCTTCTGGATCGCCGTGATCCCCCACACCTGGGCCAGCACCACCCTGAGCCGGCTGCGCAGCGGTGATGCGGTGAACCTGGAGGCCGACCTGCTGGCCAAGTACGCCGAGCGGCTGCTGGCCAGCCGGGTGGCCGCCTCAGACGAGTGTGCACCTCCACCCCAGCCCCTCGATCGCGGCTGGCTGGCGGAGCACGGCTGGTTGTGAGTCTGTGCGGCCCGCTGGAGCAGCCTGCCTAGGCTGCGCTCAGCTGCCTTTCAGGCCTGTGGCCAGCACGTCGAGTCTGCGGTCGTTCACCCTGTTTGAAGGGGTGCTGATGCTGGTGCTCGGTGTGCTGGCGCTGATTTTTCCTGTGGTGGCTTCGGTGTGGGCCACCGCCGTGGTGGCCCTCGGTTTCCTGGTGGGGGGGATCGTGGGCTGGATCAACAACCTGATGCGGGCCAGGCTGCTGGGCCGCTGGCTGGTGTTCTGGCGGCTTGTGGTCTCCACCTTGTTCCTGGTGGCCGGCGCCAGCATGATTCAGCAACTCGGCTCCGGTCTAGCCGGCGCCACCCTGCCGGTGGCCAGTCTGGCACTGGCCATCGGGCTGGTGTTTCTGCTGGAGGGGTTGGTGGCCCTGGGGGTGTCGCTCAGCCACCGCCAGATCCGCGGCTGGGGTTGGGGCCTGATGAACGGGATCGTGACCCTGGTGCTGGGGGTGCTGATCCTCAGCATGGGCAAGGCGGGCCTGCTCAGCGTGATCGGCATCCTGGTGGGGGTGAGCTTCCTGTTCAGCGGGATTGACCTGCTCAGCTTCAGCGCCAGCTTCCACGACGACTGAGATACCGGGATTGAGATGCTGGTGGGGTTGGGATCCAGGCCCGGTGGATTGCTGGCTGGCCGGATCCGCAGCTCATCCCTGCGAGTCCTGCATCGAGCTGGAATCGAGAGGCATCAGCCAGATGGAGCGGGTTTCCTGGTGGATCTCAATCCTGAATTCCTGCCCGGGCTGCAGTCCGAGGCGACGGGTGTAGGCGTTGCCGATCAGCAGGTTGCCATTGCCATGCACGCGCGTGCGGAAATCGGCCTGGCGCCCTTTGAGCCCGGAATGGCCAGGGGTGGGAGCTGAGGGCAGGGCATAGCCCTTGGCAGCCACCAGTGCCCGGTAGAAGCTCTTGCGCAACACCCGCCCGCTGGGACCCACGTAGCCACAGGCCCTGGCGATTTCGTCCTCAGATCTGTTGCTGAGCGCCCTGGCCCGGTCGAGCAGAGCCTTGCCTTCCAGCATCTGTGTCTGTCCCGGGCCGTTGCCTGAGGCCATGGTGATGACTCTTGCGGGAGTTCCTGATCAGATTGTGCCCATTGGTTCAGGCGATCGGCAAGGTTGAGGATCCGGCAGAACGCTTGTGGCCGTTGCCCGATCAGCGCTGGATTGTGTTGCGGTTGAGGCTGTTTTCAGAGCAGGTAGATGATCCCGTAGAGCACCACCCAGATGCCGTCCACAAAGTGCCAGTAGAGCTCGGCAGCTTCCAGACCGAAGTGGTTCTGGGCAGTGATGGCTCCACCAGGCCTGGTCTGCAGGGCCACGATGGCGATACAAATGGCTCCGAGGGTGACGTGCAGCCCGTGGAAGCCGGTGAGGGCGTAGAAGGTGCTGGCGAAGAGGTTGTCGGTAAGCCCGAAGGGCAGGGTGAAATACTCCACCATCTGGCCAGCAAGAAAGGCCAGGCCCAGGGCTCCGGTGAGCAGCAGCCAGTTGCGCGCTGCAGAGAGTCTGTTGGCCCGGCATTCCTTCCCGGCTCGGTGGAAGGTGAAGCTGCTCACGAGCAACAGCACGGTGTTGATCGTGGGCAACAGCAGCTCCAGCTCGTAGGTGCTGCCCTCGGGGAGGGGATTCACCGCCCGGAAGGTGAGGTAGGCCGCAAAAAAGCCGGCGAAGGTCATGCCGTCGGCCACCAAAAACGTGGCCAGGCCGAACAAACGCAGGTCCGGGTGCTCGTGCCCGTGGCTGGGGTTGGCCGTGCTGATCGCTTCGGCCGAAGCAGAGGTTGTTGTGCTGGTCATCGGGCCGGCTCCAGCGTTTGTGCGTGGCCTGTTGCGTCGCTTTCAGGAGCTCGGCCGTAGCCGTAGGGCTCGGTGACCAGGGGCGCCTCCCCCTTCCAGTTCTCCACGGGCGGCGGTGAGCTGGTGAGCCATTCGGGGGTGAGGGCATTCCAGGGGTTGTCGCCCGCCACCTTCCCGTTGATGGCGGTGACCACCACGTTGAGTAGCAGCGGCAGGGTGCTGATCGCCATGATCAGGGCGCCCACGCTGCTCACCTGGTTGAGGGTGGTGAAGGTGGGGTCGTATTCGGCCACCCGGCGGGGCATGCCGTTCAGACCCAGCCAGTGCTGGGGCAGGAAGCAGAGGTTGAAGCCGATGAAGGTGAGCAGGAAGTGCAGCCGGCCCAGGTCCTCATTCAGCATCTTGCCGGTGAACTTCGGATACCAGTGGTAGAGAGAGGCGAAGATCACGAACACCGTGCCGCCATACACGATGTAGTGGAAGTGGCCGACCACGTAGTAGGTGTCGTGCACGTGGATGTCGAAGGGCACCTGGGCCAGGGTGATGCCGGTGATGCCGCCGAACACGAAATTCAGGATGAAGCCGCAGGAAAACAGCATCGCTGAATTCAGGGCGATCTTGCCGCCCCACAGGGTGGCCAGCCAGTTGAAGAACTTGATGCCGGTTGGCACGGCGATGAAGGAGGTGGCGATCGTGAAGAACAAGCGCATCCAGGGCGGGGTGCCGCTTGTGAACATGTGGTGAGCCCACACGATCAGGCCCAGAAACACAATGCCCATGATCGAGTACACCATCGTGGTGTAACCGAACAAGGGCTTGCGGGCGTGCACCGGCAGGATCTCGCTCACAAGACCGAAGGCCGGCAGCACCATGATGTAAACGGCCGGATGGGAATAGAACCAGAACAGGTGCTGGTAC